>Ga0302230_10001611_pt1 | contig 14411 bp, 12 predicted proteins | sample II_Palsa_N2_1_FD_193523 | JGI IMG/M metagenome (GOLD analysis project Ga0302230, IMG submission 193523) | Peat permafrost microbial communities from Stordalen Mire near Abisko, Sweden - II_Palsa_N2_1 | ecosystem: Environmental > Terrestrial > Soil > Palsa > Peat permafrost | place: Sweden... | reverse complement strand
TCATCGCCAACTTTCAGGAATTCCTGTGGATTGCGTAAGTTTTGAGACCATGACATTTCTGACACGTGGATCAAACCTTCAACACCCGGGATAATTTCTAAGAATGCGCCGTAATCAGCAACAGTAACAATTTTACCTTTAACCTTTGAACCTACCTGAATATCTTCAGTTAATGATTGCCAAGGGTGTGGAGTTAATTGTTTTAAGCCTAAAGCGATACGTTTTTTCTCATCATCAAAATCAAGAACAACAACGTTGATCTTCTGATCTAATGCTAAGATTTCGCGTGGATGCTCTATGCGGCCCCATGAAATATCTGTAATGTGTAATAAACCGTCAACACCACCTAAGTCAATGAATACACCGAAGTCAGTAATGTTTTTAACAGTTCCTTCTAATACCTGTCCTTTTTCAAGGCGGGCAACGATCTCTGTTTTTTGGTTTTCCAAATCATCTTCGATCAGCACTTTGTGCGATACCACTACGTTCTTAAACTCGTGGTTGATCTTAACAACTTTGAATTCCATTGTTTTACCAACATACACATCGTAATCCCTGATAGGTTTAATGTCGATCTGTGAACCTGGTAAGAAGGCTTCAACGCCCATAATATCTACGATCAAACCACCTTTAGTTCTGCTCTTAACAAAACCTGTGATGATCTCATCATTGTCTAAAGCTGAATTAATGCGCTCCCATGATTTTTGAGTTTTTGCACGTTTACGTGAAAGTACTAACTGACCGTTAGCATCTTCTTGTGATTCAACAAATACTTCAACTGTGTCACCGATCTTAAGATCAGGTGTATCACGGAACTCAGAAACTGATACTAAACCGTCAGATTTAAATCCAACATTCAATACCACATCTTTGCTGTTAACATTTACAACGGTACCTGTGATAATTTCACCTTTAGTGATAGAGCTGAAAGTTCCATCATAAAGTTTTTCCATTTTCTCACGATCACTGTCGCTGTAATTGCCAAACTTCTTGTCATCTGCTTCCCAATCGAAATCTGCGTCGGGTGTTGTAGCAATTTGTGACTTGATGTCTTCAATAGAGATTGAGTCAGCTTCTGATTCAATTGTCTCTTTTTCTGCAGTAGGTGCGGTAACTGTTCCCAGCTCAGCCTCTTTTGCTTGTAATTCTTTTTCTGCTTCTTGTTTTTTTGCCATTAAATAATTTTTCTCCTTTTCCCAATTTTCTAATTGGGACTGCAAAGGTACGGATATATTTTATTTACAAAAAAAATAATTTACTGTTAAATGCTGATTTTTAAGCGTTTTTGAGGTAAAATGGTATTTTGGAGTAATATTTTTGTTGCCCGATAGCTAAATTGGCTATTATGTGGTAGTTAGCTCGCCTTACCTATCGCCAGGAAAGGCATCTTTATTTTAAATAACTCCATGCAGAAACACCGTTTTGTTTGATTTGAAGGATACCATATAGAACGGCAAATCCAAGTAATCCCAACGTAGCTCGTGCCGGCGATATTCCTATATAAATGTTTAATGAAAAAGCAGCTATAGTAGTTATAACAAAACCGTAGAAACCAATTTTTCTCCAGGTTAAAAGCATGATTGCGAAAATAATGTTTAAGGCCCCCAATAGCACAAGGCCCATTATTGCTATTTTGGATGTGTTTAGTGACTGTGCTAATTTATTTACAGATATTGAGTAGAATAAGGCAACAAATGAATTGAGGATCAGCATGATGATTAGCCATGTAGTAACGCAACCATGCCTTTCAGGATTCGATTGAATAGGTTGATCGTCTTCAGGGATTTCTGTTTGTTCAAAATTGTTTGGGTCGTGATAGGTCATATAAATTAGGTTTAATATACTTGGCTAAATATATTAAAAAGAGGATAACTTGCCTTCTATCTCGTCAAATATCTCCATAAAATCATCATAAATATGCTCACGGTAGGTAACTAAAACCTCGTTCATGTCGGTTTCATGCTGTTCGGTAAACGGGTTATTCCATACCCGCATACAAATCCTTTTGAGGGCGTAGGCTATTTTTGGTGTTTCGGAATAGGTGTACAGGTAGCCATCTTTTTTAAAGCCATTAAAAAACCGGAAGAATTTACTGGTGTCTTTTAGTCCGGCGAAGGTTAAAAACTCCTGGATCAGTTCATCATCGCAACCGCTCATGTGGTCATAAAAATCTAATACGGTTATTTGGTTGGTGGTGATAAGCAGGTTATCCAGTATCAGTTCCAGGGCAATGTGGCCTAAAAAGAACGGCTTTACCGGCGAGCCTTCTATAGCGGGTAGCAACACTTTTTTTAGTTCGTGGGAATGGGTTAAGAAAAAATCAGACGAGTGGAAATAGCGGTCGACCTCTAAATGTTTATTCCAGCCTTTGATGATACAGTTTACAGATTCATTGCTATGGTGCAGTTTTTCAGGGTGGAGGATGATGTTTTTATCGGCATTTTTGAGCAGATCGGGCAGTACTGTGCCTAATATATGGTAACAGTTGGTAACGTGCCGGTCAAAATAATAATGAGATAGAAAATTCATAAACTCCTGCTGTATTATACCCCAAGCAGCTCAATATACGAAAAGTTTGGGCTATTTGTGCTTGTTTAAATTGTAAAAAAGAGATTTTATACTATTCTGCTATATTTGCAATCCGCTTAAACGGGATAGAATATACGATGAATTTTGTTGAAGAATTACGCTGGCGGGGCATGCTGCATGATATTATGCCCGGCACCGAAGAACTTTTAAATAAAGGAATGGCCTCCGGCTATATTGGTTTTGACCCAACTGCAGATTCGCTGCATGTGGGCAGCCTTGCCCAGATCATGACCATGATCCATTTTCAACGCGCTGGGCACAAGCCTTTTGCGCTGGTAGGTGGTGCAACAGGTATGGTGGGCGATCCATCTGGCAAATCTGCGGAGCGTAATTTATTATCAGAAGATGTATTGCAGCACAACCTGGCAGGCATTCAAAAGCAGTTAGAAAAATTCTTAGACTTTAACAGCGGTGCCAACAGCGCCGAAATGGTGAATAATTATGATTGGTTCAAGGAGTTTTCATTCCTGAACTTTATTCGTGATGTGGGTAAGCATATCACCGTTAATTATATGATGGCTAAGGATTCGGTAAAAAACCGCATCAGCGGCGATACGGGAATGTCATTTACCGAGTTTACTTACCAGTTGGTGCAAGGCTACGACTTTTACTATTTGTGGAAGCACAAAAACTGCGTACTGCAAATGGGCGGCAGCGACCAGTGGGGAAACATAGTAACTGGTACTGAATTGATTCGCCGTAAAGATGCTGGCGAAGCTTATGCTTTAACTACGCAGTTGATTAAAAAAGCTGATGGCAGCAAGTTTGGTAAAACCGAAGGCGGCAATATCTGGCTTGATCCGGAGAAAACATCGCCTTATAAATTCTACCAGTTTTGGTTGAATACCAGTGATGCTGATGCTAAAACTTATATCAGGATCTTTACCCTGTTTGATGAAGAAACCATAAAGGCATTAGAAGCAGAACAAGATGCAGCTCCGCATTTACGTGTACTACAAAAGGCTTTGGCAAAAGATATAACTATTAGGGTGCATGGTGAAGCTGAATATGAAAAGGCGATTAAATCGTCTGAGTTTTTATTCGGTAATACAGGTATCGAATTTTTAAATGAGTTAAACGATGCTGAGGTAATCGGATTATTTGAGGGTGTTCCTAACTTCACTATTGCTAAAAGCGAATTAGAAGCCGGTATAAACGCTACGGAATTACTGGCCGGTAAAACAGCAGTATTTGCCTCAAAGGGCGAAGCTAAAAAAATGATACAGGGCGGCGGCGTAGCTATTAACAAGCAAAAAATAAATACGGCAGAAGATGTGTATCAATCTGATACATTAATTAATGGTAAATTCCTGGTAGCACAGAAAGGGAAGAAGAATTATTTTTTAATAATTGCGGAATAATTTTAAAATGCGACAAATTGTATTTATTTTTGGATAAATGTCGTATAAGAAGAAGCATACTGAAGAATTTGTGGTTAATGAACCTGTGGGTTTATATATAACCAAGCCATCATCAAATTTATTCTATTGGCTATTAGGCGGCGGCCAAAATATAACCAGTGATTATGATGTTTTACAGTTAAGCCGTAATGGGTTACCAAAAAACATGTTGTTGATGCTGGCTCAAAAAATATCTATTACTATTCAGGAATTGGCTAATATTATGCACATCTCCGAACGTACTTTGCAGCGTTATGAGGGCGACGCAATCGTCAAATCTGAATATGCTGAAAAAGCTGTTGAATTGGCCCGCCTTTATACCCGCGGCGAAGAAGTATTCGGTTCCATAGATAAATTTAAGTTATGGATGAAAACGCCACTAATTGTTTTTAAAGGAGAAACTCCGTTGTCTCTTTTAGATACCTCTGCAGGTTTTAATATTGTTTTCAGAGAGTTAGGCCGCATTGAACACGGCATTTTTGTCTAAATGATTCTCTATCGTATAACCCGGAAGAATTTTGCTGACCTGGCTGGTAATGGTTCACGTTTATATGGCGGTAGATGGAATAATGAGGGCTTACCTGCTATATATTTAGCATCTTCCAGATCTTTAGCTATACTAGAGTCACTTGCACACATAGTTCCTACAAACATTCCTAATGACTTATGTATGATGTTGGTTGATGTACCCGATAATGTGGCTGAGATAGACACGGATACTTTACCACAAAATTGGGAAAGCTATGATGATCAATATTTTCTTAAACGAATAGGAGATAACTTTTTGCAAAAGAAAGAAAAACTCTTACTTAAAGTACCTTCAGCAATTGTAAAAGAAGAGTTTAATTTTTTATTTAACCCACTTCAACATAGAGCTACTGAAGCTAAAATTAGCTCCATCGAGATTTTTACATTCGACGTAAGACTGCTAAAGTAATAAGTGCCTACAAATCGTTTAACAACTCTAATTTCTTAGCATTATATTCTTCTTGCGAGATAAGGCCGTTATCAAACAGAGTTCTTAGTTTTTTTAGCTTTTCAGTTAATTCATCCGGCTTTGGTGCAGGTTCTTCATGAATGATGGCAGCAGGAGCAGGTTGTTGTGCAACAGGTTGAAATGCAGCCATGGCAGCAGGTGCTTCAAACTGTAAAGCTCCGGATTCTGCACGTTTTTCTTCCAATTCGCGCAAGCGACGGGCTTCGCGCTCGGCTTCTTTGCGTTCCTGTGCATATTGGTACAGTTTGCGGGCTTGTACCTTTGGCAGGTAATCAACACCCATCTCAGCACCGCCGGTAGTTTTTACGCTAAATATGGCACCTATAATTTCTTCTTTGGTGTAAACATCAATAATGTCCTTCCATACAAAATCAACAAATTTAATGGACAAGCCTAAGTTGGCTGGTTCAAAAAATAATACGCGTTTGTTGGTAAGCGCAATACAATCAGGCAAAATATTAACCAGGGGCTTTTTTTGAACTGCTATGTATAATATCTCTTCGCCAGTAGTAAGCAGGTCGGTTAAGCGTAAATAAACTTTCTCAACCGTTTTAGGGTCCTGCTCGTCGTTCAAAAATTTGTCGATCATAGTATTGCTGTTATTATATATGCAAAAATAAAAATATTATGTTATTTACAGGTTAAGTTTTACGCGATCAGCAAATTACAGCCGCGAATATCGGCATTATCAAACCTGCCCAATACCTCGAATGAGCCATCAGCATAAACTTTCCCCAGATCCTGCGTGGCTATAAAGGCGCATGAATTAACATTTGCAAGGTCGATAATGTTTATACCACCGGCTTTATCGCCTTTTATCAACGTCACAGGGTCATTGGTATCGCGGGTAATTATCCGCATCCAGGGCGGGCAGTTAAAGATGCCATTCCCTTTGGAATAAGCCTGTGAAAGCAATTCCGTCATTCCATATTCAGAGTGTATAGTATCAACGCCAAAACCTCTGCACAATTGTTCATGCAATTCTTCGCGGATCATTTCTTTGCGCTTACCCTTCATACCGCCGGTTTCCATCACGATCAGTTCAGGGAAATTAATTTGATATTGTTCTACAAAATCAAGCAAAGCGAAGGTTACGCCAATTAGCAGGGTAGGTTTATTGGCCTGCTGTTGTTTTTTAAGCTGTTGATAAAGTTCATCGTGATTATACAGAAAAAACCCGCTATCGGGGTTGTCTGATTGCCGGATCAGATCTTCAGCCATATAAATAAGTGATGAACCTTCGCGCTCAAGATAAGACGGCAGCAGAGCCAGAACGGTATAGTTCTTAATATCGCCATAAAACAACTCGAATGCTTTACGAAAGCTTGCTTCATACCATCTTACATCAGTAACCGGATGGCGACTGGTAACCATACCTGTGGTGCCCGAACTGGTGAATGTGATCTGCACAGCATCATCAGTGCTTACTATGGTATGTGATTTAAAAAATTCAATCGGCAGAAAGGGAATATCATCAATATGCTGAACTGCTGCAGCATCAATTTTTAAACCCTTGATAAACTCGCGATAAACAGTACATGCCGAAGCCTGATGCCGGAACACCTGCAAGGCAACGTTACTAAACTGTTCATCATTAGTTATTGAAAATACTTGTTCTTTACTCAAACTCATTAGCGGCAAAGATAAGGAGGAGAATTAAGAATTAAGAGTAAGGAATCAGGATGTGAGAATCAAGATTATAGTATTATGTTTTTCTTGCTCTATTCTTAATTTCCTGCTCTTTATCAACAAACAATTAACCTGTTATATAGTTATTTAATTAAAACTTACATAAAAAACATTTAACATTTTAGCTATGAAAACATTAAAATTTTTAGGACTCCCGCTTTTATTAAGCCTGTTCATTGTGTTAGCGTCGGCTACTGACGTAAGTAAGGAAACGGAAAGGATAAATAAATCAAGTGAGATAATTAAAGCCTTTACCGGCAAAAGTGAAACTATACCATATGAACTGATAGAAAAATACAATGGTTTAGTGATTATCCCGGATTTGATAAATGCTGGTTTCGTAGTTGGCGGTAAGCGTGGCAAAGGCATTGCTATGGTAAAACTACCTGACGGCAGATGGAGCGATCCTGTTTTTGTTACGCTAACAGGTGGTAGTATTGGCTTCCAGATTGGCGTTCAATCTGTCGACCTGATATTGGTTTTCCGCCATAGCAGCGTATTAACTAAGGTTAAAAATGGTGATTTTACTATTGGTGGCGATGTTTCGGCAGCCGCCGGGCCGGTTGGTCGCAGCACATCAGCTAATACCGACATAAAGCTACAAGCAGAGGTTTATTCTTACTCACGCAGTCGCGGCTTGTTTGCCGGTATAAGTGTTAATGGCGCGAACCTGTCAATTGATAAAAGTGCCGATGCCAACTTTTATGGTAAAGAATATACCTCTCAGGACATATTTGGCGACGGTAAAAGCACTACTGATGCTGTACATATGCTAAAAGAAAGCTTAGCCGCTTTGCAGGCTAAAAAATAAAATCATTAATTTATTAAACAGGCTGATGCCCGGTTGTGTGAACAGCCGGGCATTTTTGTAGGTTGAAAATCGAAAATTCCTATTTGTTACAATAAGATATGTTTAATTCAACTCAAAAATATTCTCACCCATATTCCAAAAAACTATACCTTAGTGTCAGATGTACAATGTTACAATGAACACTATAAAAGCCTGTATTTTTGATCTTGACGGAGTAATAGTTGATACCGCTGTGTATCACTACAAAGCATGGAAACGCTTAGCCAACCAAATGGGCTTTGATTTTACTGAAGAGCAGAACGAAAAACTAAAAGGAGTGAGCCGCGTCCGCTCGCTCGAACTGATATTACAGTGGGGCGGTGTTACCAAAACCGATGCCGAAAAGGAAGAACTCGCTACCCAGAAAAATACCTGGTATGTTGATATGATCAGCCATATGACACCTGCCGAGATACTACCCGGTGCAAAAGAGTTTGTACAAACCTGTAGAGATGCAGGCATAAAAACTGCTTTAGGGTCGGCTAGTAAAAACTCCATGATGATACTGGAAAAGATAGATATGGTAGATTTATTTGATGCCATTATTGATGGCAACAAAGTATCCAAAGCCAAACCAGATCCCGAAGTATTTTTAAAAGGTGCCGAAGAAGTGGGTATTGCACCAGCCAACTGTGTAGTATTTGAGGATGCGATTGCAGGTATTGAAGCTGCCATAGCCGGAGGGATGAAATCTGTAGGTATTGGTTCGCCAGAAGTGCTTGGCGAGGCCAACCTGGTGGTAAACGGGTTAAATGAAATGAACTTAGAAAAACTGGAAGCGTTATAAAACTATGTCATTGCTGCTTACCTCCTCGCAATAACAAATTAGATATATGAAAGACTACATAAAAATTGATGAGTGGAAGATAATTGAAGAAGGTTTCGACCCGCATCATAATAAGATCTCTGAAAGTATATTTAGCCTGGGTAATGGCCGGATGGGTCAGCGGGCTAATTTTGAGGAGGCCTATTCAGGTGAAACATTGCCAGGCAATTATGTAGCCGGGGTTTATTATAATGATAAAACCCGCGTTGGCTGGTGGAAGAATGGCTATCCCGAATATTTTTCAAAAGTATTAAATGCAGCCAACTGGATCGGTATTAATATATTGATAGACGGCGAACAACTTGACCTGGCTAAATGTGAAGTAAGCAATTTTCGCCGCGAACTGAACATGAAGGCTGGATATCTGCAAAGGAACTTCACTGCGAAAAACAGTTCAGGTAAAATAGTTGAGGTTGAAGCTATTCGTTTTTGCAGCATGGCCGATGATGAAGCTGGCGCTATAAAATATACCATTACCCCAAAAAACTTTAGCGGCGCTATTACCATAACGCCTTTTATTGATGGCGATGTAGTGAACCAGGATGCTAATTACGATGAAAAGTTTTGGGACGAAGTAGCAAAAGACTGCTGGGAAAACGGATGCTATGTTCACATGCGCACCAAAAAAACCGGCTTTGATGTAGTAACCGGCATGCAGTTCAGTATTTGGCAAAGTGGACAGGAAGTTAAAACTGCAGGGAAAATCATCCAAAAAGAAAAGTACGTCGGTACAAAAATTCAGATAGCCGCGAAGCAAAATGAGCCTGTAACCATCATAAAGTATGCTGCCAACCTATCGTCACAAAACTATAAGGTTGATGAGCTGATAACTAATTTAAAAGCTACTTTAAGTCGTGTAAACAGCAAAGGTTTTGATACCATGCTTGCCGAGCAAGCTGCTGCCTGGGCCGAAAAGTGGAAGCATAACGATATTGTTATTGAGGGCGATGCATCGGCACAACAGGCTATCCGTTTTAATATTTTTCAGCTCAACCAAACTTATACGGGCGAGGATGACCGCCTGAACATAGGCCCTAAAGGTTTTACCGGGGAGAAATATGGCGGCGTAACTTATTGGGATACCGAGGCTTATTGTGTGCCGTTTTATCTTTCAACCGCTGAACAAAAGGTGACTAAAAACCTACTGCTATATCGTTATAAACAGTTAGATAAGGCGTATGAAAATGCCGCTATGTTAGGTTTCGGAAATGGTGCCGCGCTGTATCCAATGGTAAGTATTAACGGGGTAGAATGCCATAACGAATGGGAGATTACTTTTGAGGAACTGCACAGAAATGGGGCCATTGCCTATGCCATATTTAATTATGTGCGCTATACCGGCGATGAACCTTATTTAGTTGACTACGGCCTCGAAGTATTGATCGGTATTGCCCGGTTTTGGTCGCAAAGGGTTAGCTGGTCGACGCAGAGAAATAAGTATGTGATGCTGGGCATAACCGGCCCGAATGAATATGAAAATAATGTAAATAACAACTGGTACACCAATACTTTAGCTACCTGGTGCATGCAATATACCATGCAGGTAATGGAAAAGGTTAAAACAATGGATGCTGATAAATACACACAGCTTTTAACCAGATTAAACTTTAACGAGCCACATGAAACCGCAAAGTTTAGCCACATCATCGAAAACATGTATTACCCGTATGACGAGCAGCATAATGTATTTATGCAGCAGGACGGGTATCTGGATAAAGAGCAAATACTGGTAAAAGATCTACCTGCTGCTGATCGCCCGCTGAACCAGAAATGGAGCTGGGATAGGATCCTCCGCTCATGCTTTATTAAACAAGCCGATGTTTTACAGGGGATCTACTTTTTTGAGGATAAGTATGATATAGATACCATTCGCCGTAATTTTGATTTTTATGAGCCGCGTACAGTGCATGAATCGTCATTGTCGCCATGCCTGCATGCTATTTTGGCTGCCAAATTGGGCGATGAGGCTCGCGCTTATGAATTTTACCTGCGAACTTCGCGCCTTGACTTGGATGATTATAACAACGATACCGAAGATGGTTGTCATATCACCTCAATGGCAGGTACGTGGATGTCGGTTGTGGAAGGCTTTGGCGGTATGCGGGTGCGTGATGGAAAATTATCCTTTCAGCCATTCTTGCCGGGTAAATGGACCTCGTTCTCATTCCATGTTGGTTTCAGAGGCAGTTTGCTGAACGTTAAAGTGAGCAAGCAAGGTGTACAGATCAAAAATCTTTCAGCTATAGAAACTACTGTTTTAGTACAAGGCAAAGAATACGCCGTAAAAGCAAATAGCGAGGTAGTAATATAAAAGCAATAACATAGGCCTGTGCGATTCCCCTCTTGAAACGCCCAAACAATAGTTTATCATCTCCGTTTCAAGTATCGGCACTTACAAATAACAACAAAACGACCAATGGGATCATCTACAGATAAACTCATCATTTACCAGCTACTGCCACGTTTATTTGGCAATGCCAATACCACCAATAAATTCTATGGATCAATAGAAGAGAATGGTTGTGGCAAGTTCAACGATATTACCGACGTTGGTTTAATGGAAATAAGGAAAATGGGTTTTACCCATATTTTTTATACCGGGGTAATAGAACACGCTACCATGACCGACTATACTAAATTCGGCATAAAACTGGATGACCCGGACGTAGTAAAAGGTAGGGCAGGGTCGCCTTATGCAATAAAGGATTATTATGATGTTGATCCTGATCTGGCAGTTGATGTAAATAATCGAATTGGCGAATTTGAGGAATTAGTAAAGCGCACGCACGCTAACGGGCTTAAAGTGATCATTGATTTTATACCCAATCATGTTTCGCGCACTTATGCGTCTGATGCCAAACCTGCCGGAGTACGTGATATTGGTGAGGATGATGATAAAACCAAGGCTTTTGATGCTAAAAATGACTTTTATTATATACCCGGACAGGCATTTGTAGTCCCGGCTGGTTATAATCCCGGAGGCGACGAATTTACCAGTCCGCTAAAGGATGGCAAGTTTGACGAGAACCCTGCTAAGGCTACCGGGGATGCTTTTACCGCTTCACCATCAATTAACAACTGGTTTGAAACAATAAAGCTGAATTACGGGCTCGATTGCCTTGATAATTACAAAACCTATTATGATCCCATACCCCCGCTATGGAATAAACTGTATGATATTTTAGATTACTGGAGCAATAAAGGCGTTGATGGTTTTAGGTGTGATATGGTTGAGTATGTGCAGGTTGAGTTCTGGGGTTGGCTGATTCCAAAGTTAAAAACCGCGCATCCCGGACTGATATTTATAGGCGAAGCTTATCATTTCTCCTTATATGGAAAATATATTAATGATGGAAAGTTTGATTATCTGTATGATAAAACAGGATTGTATGATGCCGTAAAAAAACTAACCCGCAATGAACCCGGTGCTACCACCTGGGGCATTAACAATGTGTGGAACAACGAAACAAAAGGGATTGATCAGCACATGCTCCGCTTTATGGAAAATCATGACGAAGAGCGTATTGCCAACCCATCTTTTGCAGGGAATTCATGGTTAGCTGTGCCGGGCATGATTGTCACGGCTACTTTAAACGCCGGCCCCGTGATGATTTATTCAGGGCAGGAAGTTGGTGAGCCTGCCGTTGGTCCGAAAGGTTTTGGCGGCGACCCGCGTACCAGTATATTTGATTATTGCGGTGTTCTAGAGCATCAGAAATGGTTAAACAATGGCAAATTTGATGGCGGCCAGCTATCGGCAGAGCAAAAGGATCTGCGTGATTTTTATAGCAAGCTATTAAATACTGTAAACAATAATGAGGCATTAAACGCTGGCGAATTTTATGAACTGATGCTGGCTAATCAATACCAGTCGGGTTTTGATCAAAGCCTGTATATTTATCTCCGTTATACCAACAATCAGCGTATATTGGTCATTACCAATTTTAACCGGAGTGAACGGAATATAACGGTCAAACTATCGGATGATTTAGTTAATAAATTGAATTTAAACGGTAGTATTGAATTTACTGATCTGTTGAGTGGTACAAAGTATAATACACAGGATATTTTGCAAGGGCTTAGCGTTAATTTGCCACCTTCAAGCGGATTGTTATTGGAATTTAGTTAGTCATTAGTCACTGGTCATTAGTTATTTGTTTTAATATGAGTAATCGTATAGAGGATTTAGAAATATATGTATTGTCTGAACTATTTGCAAATGAAGTGTGGGCTCTAGTATTAAAATAGGATTATTTTGCAAAAGATACAATTGGTAAACAAGTTATAAGATCAGCCGATTTAATAAGTGCCAATATTGCTGAAGGTTTTGGAAGATTTCATTATAAAGACAACAAGAATTTTTGTTACTTCAGCCGCGGATCAATTATTGAGACTAAAAGCTGACTGAAAAAGGCAAATGAAAGAAGTTTAATATCTGGCGATCAGTATCAAGTTCTTTTTCAACAACTTGAGCTCATCTATATTAAACTTAATGCATATATAAGATTTATAGGCAAAAATATTGTCTAAATTTATAACCAATATTAAAGGCAATAACCAATGCCTAAGAATAAACCTAATTAAGGTCTAATGACCATTGACTAATGACCAATGACTAGAACACATAAGATTGTCCAAAAACCAAGATTATCTTTTTGGCAGATATGGAATATGAGCTTCGGCTTTTTGGGGATACAATTTGGCTTTGCTCTACAAACCGGTTATGCCAGTCGCATACTCGAAACTTTTGGTGCCGACGTTGGCAACCTGTCATTGTTTTGGTTGGCAGCGCCGCTTACAGGCATGATTATCCAGCCCATCATTGGTTATTATAGTGATCGTACCTGGAATCGTTTAGGCCGCCGCCGTCCTTATTTTTTAACCGGGGCATTATTATCGGGCTTAGCATTATGCTTTTTGCCTAATTCATCAGGTTTGGCGTTTCTGATTCCCCCAATTATAGTAGGTGCCGGTATGCTGATGTTGATGGATGCCTCATTTAATGTGGCTATGGAGCCGTTCAGGGCTTTGGTTGCCGATAATTTACCCGATAGCCAGCATAATATGGGCTTCTCGCTGCAAACCTGCCTTATAGGTGTGGGCGCAATAATAGGTTCTGCGTTACCCTCTGTTTTGGCTAATTGGTTTCATGTGCCTGCAACAGCAGCTAAGGGTATTGTTCCTGATAACTTATTATTCTCATTTTATTTTGGTGGGATAATACTGATAGCTTGTATTGTATGGACGGTTGTAAAAACAAAAGAATACCCGCCCGAAGTATATGCCACGTTCCATGAAGACGAGCCGGAAGAATCTGTGAAAAAAAGCGGGCTGTCTGAATTTTTCTACGACCTGAAAAATATGCCAAAAACCATGAAGCAGCTGGGCGTAGTGCAATTTTTCTCGTGGTTCGCGCTTTTTTCAATGTGGGTATTCACCACATCAGCCATCGCCGATCATGTTTACCACGTACCTGCTGGTGACACCTCATCAAAAGCATTTAATGATGCCGGAAATTGGGTAGGCACCATGTTTAGTGTATATAATGGGGTATCAGCAATATATGCCTTGTCATTACCGTGGATAGTAAAAAGGATCAACCGCAAGCGTACTCACGCTTTTTCATTAGCAATGGGCGGCATTGGTTTAATATCTATATTCTTTATTCAAAATCATTACCTGTTGCTGCTGCCAATGGTGGGTATTGGCTTAGCTTGGGGCAGTATTCTGGCAATGCCTTATGCTATATTATCCAGTTCCATCCCTGCCAAAAAAATTGGCGTATACATGGGTTTGTTTAACTTTTTTATCACCTTTCCCCAAATTGTAAACAGTTTAACGGGCAGCTTAATCATAAAGTATTTATTCCATAGTCAGGCAATTTATGGGTTGGTAATGGCTGGTGTATTTATGTTTTTAGCGGCTTTCTCAGTGCTTTTTGTTGAAGACGGGAAGAAGATAAATATCATTGAAGCAGCCTGATACAGTCATTGGGTCATTGGTCATTGAGTCATTAGTTAATAGCTGACCAGTGTATATTAAAAGCATTGTCATTCCAAG
>Ga0302230_10001605_pt1 | contig 14469 bp, 31 predicted proteins | sample II_Palsa_N2_1_FD_193523 | JGI IMG/M metagenome (GOLD analysis project Ga0302230, IMG submission 193523) | Peat permafrost microbial communities from Stordalen Mire near Abisko, Sweden - II_Palsa_N2_1 | ecosystem: Environmental > Terrestrial > Soil > Palsa > Peat permafrost | place: Sweden... | reverse complement strand
TCCACAATAAATAGGTCTCCCCCTCGCCCATTGTCCAGCCAAGCAATGATGAAACCACGGTTAAACTAGCAAAGGGAAATGAGTTGTTACTATTGCTTTCATCAAAAAAAAAAAAAAAAAAAAAAATTACCTGTCCGATCACGCGCATTTGACTAAAGTCCTCCTTGTGCACTCGCCGTGTCAGCTCGCGCTCGGCCTCGTCGTCCTTTGTCGAGGCATTCGTGCCGAGTGTCGTCGTAAAGTAGACTGCGGCTGATGAGCTTGAGCTCTCTATCCTCGCCTTCTATAAATAAAATGTATTATCGGTAAATAAAAAAAAAAACAATGCACACCTTTTGGCGGAGAAGACGGTCGCCAAGAGCTGCGACGTCGACGTTGATCGACATTGCCGTTTGCGCTCGTTTTAGCAGGGGTGGTGGTGGTGGTGGTGGTGCAACAGAACCATCGTGTTGCTCGGCGGTGTTCCTGCGGACAGCCTCGGCAATTTCAAACACAGGCGGAGTCCCCTTGAAGATTGATGCGTCCATCGCGTCGTCCTCGCCTTGGTCCGCGCAGCCATCGTGCTCGTGGTGATTGACGTGGTCGTTCTGTACCGGCACAGGAACAGGTGGCGTTGGAGCAACTCGCGCAGCGGCGTCGGGAAGCACTCGCTCGGAGAGGCGCCTCGCGAGGCTGTGTTTGCGGTTGGAGCCCTTTAGGTCGAGATCCATCAGTCGTTGACGTTTGGCTGCGGCGGCACTGGTGGTGTCCTGCTGTGACGCCGGGGGTTCTGCCTCTGTTGAAGGTTGAAATGAGTGCTTGGCTTGAGGGAGAAGCACCGGCACAAGTGGGGGCCTTGACGTGCTGGCATCGTCTCCTGTTCCTTCTTCTTCGCTGTCACGAGGGACAGCAGGAGGGGCCGTCCTGGATCGCTCGATTGGCAGTGGCTCCGGAGCATCAGCAACATCTATTGGGTCAGACGAGAGCACACTCGCAGAGGAAGAGGAAGACGACAATCGCGCAGGGTCGGAGCGAGAGCGAAGAATGGCGAGACGGTTGTTGCCGCCTTCCTCGGACAGGGGGTCTCCACTCCGCGCAGACGAACTTGAGAGGAACGCATCCAACGACTGGAATAGAGGGACTGACAACGCGTACGTCGATTGCGATGGGGCAAACAGTGAATCGAGGTGGGTCTGCGTATTAAAAATAAATGAAAATAAATAAAAATAAATAAAAGTCAATCCAAAACTTATACTTTGAGCGCCTCGATGATCGCCTTTTCGGCATGGACAAAGACGGTCCGCTTGTCTGGGGTGACGTTGACATCGTAGCCATCCGTGGGAAGGGTCAGGTTGACGACGACCATCGGGTACTGGTGCATGTTGTAGGTCTTGTACATTTCATTGAAGCATTTCATCAACTGGCCAGAAACTGCTTAGAAAGTCTAGACGAACGCAGAAGGCATACTTTGGGAAGCTCAACCGGGCGCCCATTGATAAAAGAGAACTGCCGATCGGCGCTGGTGCGACCCTGCCCGTGGTCAGCCTTGGACACGAGTCCTTTCAAAAAAATCGCAGGAGTTCCCGCAACAGGAACAGGAACATCGAGGGCAAGCAAGGAGGCACACAGTTTGGCACCAAAGACATTGGTGACATTTTCCTTCACAGTCGCATTGCCCTCGGTGGCCAAAACCATCGTTCGCGCCCTGTGGATTTCAACAGCAGCATTTAGTAGGAAACAATGATAAGAAAATGACGACGACTATACCCTTTTCCCTGCTGGTTCCAAAAGCTCAGGCGCACACCCGTCGAGATGAGACCGTACGCTTGCACAAGGGCGATGCACTTGTTGAACTCGCGCTTGATGTTTTTGGTGTACTCGCGGTAACGCACCGGGAGGGCCTCGAAGAGTTTTCTTAGCGTAATGGTCGTTCCCGGCTGAGAAACGGCGTGTTACTATCGATCCCAGTGCTGCCAAAAATCAGCCAACGCACCTCACGTGCGGCAGGCTCGCGCCCTACCAAGCGCCCGTTTGCGTCGTAGGTCAATCGCACACCAATCGCCTGTTCACGAGTACGCGTGCACACAGAGAGCTCGGAGATCGCACACAGCGACGACAGCGCCTCGCCTCGGAAACCAAACGATGTCAACTGCGGGGAATTTAAAAAAAAAAAAAAGGCGACGTGTGAATACAGGGTGCGTGTGTGTGCGCGCAATCGCTTACGGTCGTCAAGTCGTCAAACTTGGACAGCTTTGATGTGTAGTGCTTGAGTGCTGGTATGTATGGGGGGAACCACTCTTAGTGCGATTTGCCCTAAAGAACTGGTTACCCAGTGTGTCATAGTTGCCCTCGTCGATGCCACTGCCGTTGTCCGTGACTTCGATGGCCTCGATGCCGCTCTCCTTCATCTTGATTTCTGCGTGATTTTGAAATGCGCGCCAAAAAAACAGCACCGATGAATACAGAAACACACTAAAACGCGCAAACTACCGACTGTCGTTGCGCCCGCGTCGAGGCTGTTCTCCAGCAGCTCCTTGACGGCCACGGCCAGATCCACGACGACTTGGCCCGAGCAAATCCGGTGAACGGCGCCAGCGTCGATTGCTTTAATCGAGGCGGCCATCTTTTATTTGCAAAAAATGGCGTCCGACTTCATCACCCAGCATCTCCATGCGCCGTCCGTCTACATCGACCGCCGCTCAAAGGTACCTACCACGCGCCAAGCCCTTGAAAACGTGGGTTGTGTCGTGACGATGTCTGAGCCCTCCCCTCCCCCGTCCTACATTTTTGTGCCAGGTCCCAGAGGAAGAGCAGCGAGCAAAGATGGCCACAACGACAACACTCTACGTCGGCAACCTGTCCTTTTACACGACCGAGGAGCAGATTTATGAGGTATGTGGAGGGGGCCTTCTGGGGCCCTCCCCCACCCACCCACCCACGATCGCGAGATCACCAGAGAAGCTAAAAAAACGAATCGGGCGTGCATGCAGGTGTTTTCGAGGGCAGGCGAAATTCGGCGGTTGGTGATGGGACTGGACCGCAACCAGAAGAAGCCGTGTGGATTTTGCTTTGTCGAGTATGCTTTACTACACCCCCACGTGCTCGCATTTGCTGATGGTCATTGGGACTCGCTATTGCAGGTACTACACTCGCAAGGATGCAGAGGACGCGCTCAAGTACGTCAACGGCATGAAATTGGACGACCGCATCGTCCGCGCCGATTGGGACCGGGGATTCTCCGAGGGTCGCCAGTACGGCCGCGGCAAGAGTGGTGGTCAGGTACGGTGTGGGGTGGTGTTGGTTTGCTGCCTTTTCTAACGGTTCGTTCCCCAGATTCGTGACGACTACCGCAAGGACTACGACGCCGGGAGAGGCGGATGGGGTACCTTTGAAAGCCGCGTCGACGCATCAGACGCGATGGAGACATAGAGTTCTGTACTTGTACTTTGTCGAACCGAGTCATTTTAGAGAATGTCTGCCGCAAGCCGACTTCTTGCCAGGTCTCTGCAGGGAGCGTCTGTGCCGCTTGCACGGTCAGGCGCCACACCCGCAGCGTCCTCCATGGCTCTGCTGCGACCACGGCCCAGCTACGGCGGCGTGTTCTCACGGTACGCCCCCTTTGCGAACGCGGCCGACCACCCTTTCTCATTCAATGGCTCAATCGCCCTCTCAGGCTCCCTTCGCTCGTGGGCCCAGCCAGCGGCGGCACAGGGGTCGCCGCCGCCGCCGTCATCGTCCCTGTTGCGTTCATGAGCGGCCGTCGCCCACAGCCCCGGTTCACCAAGCCCGAGTTCCGTCTGTCCAAGAAGAGGGCCAAGCGCATTGCCAAGGTCGACGAGCCACGTGGAGGCGAACCGCCATCGTATCTTGATGGTCTTCTTCTGAACTTCTGAACCTTCTGAACACCACAACGTGATGCAGACCGGTCAAGCAGGTGTACGAACGGCTGCCCTACAACAAGTTTGCCGACAAGGTATGCCTCCGCACTCCTTTGCTCGCAAGTGCTGAACCGTTTGGCCCCCACCGTTTAGCCCAAAGAACTGGATGAGCAGATGAGTGAACAACTTGACCGCCAGTACTATGACGCGCTCACGAGCGGATTGACCATGCACAAGACATCCCTGGGCGCTGGCGCGATGCTGGAGGGCGACGAAGCGGCCCCCGTCAATTTGGTACAAGAGGTCTGCCTTTCCCTTTACCTTTAACTCATGCAAACAGCTGGGCCCCGTCTCGCCTGGCAATCCGGGGGTCGTACAACCGCTCGCGCTCATGGACAAGGATTTCTTTGGAGTCACAACCAAGAAGAAGACGCTCCCGTCGACCTACGAAGAGCTGCAGGTTTACTTGGCAAAGAACAGGCAGGACATCAGGAGCAACGAAACCGCGCACAGGAACGCGCTCCGCGTGATCAGCAGCTACCTGACCGAGAAGGTCAAAGTGGAGCCCCCAGCGGCCATCGAGAAGGCCATTTTGCTGGCAAAGGTATTTATCCATTTGCATCGATTTTTTATCAACAAAAGGAAAACATAATAGCAAACGATCGGAAAGATCGACGTGTGCCTGTACACACACCTTGCCAACTCGTACGGCCGAGATGGAAACTCAAAGGGCGTCTACAATGTTATCGAGCGGACGCGCGCTGGTACAAAAGTGGTGACCTATTTTGCAAGATTGTTAATTGCTTGCACAGACAAAATAAAGCCAAACGACGTCATGTGGACAATTCTTATGAAGTCCTACTTTGATCGCTTGCGCACCAACGAGGGCTATGCCTGCTTGAAGCGCATGATTCGCGAGGATGCCGTTATTCCATCTGTGGTAATTTTGCATTTCAGGACCCACAAAATAATCAGCTAAAGAAATACAAAACAGGCGGCGTTCACGACGGCGATGGTCCACTTTGGTCGCTACGGCACATACATGAAAGTGTGGGATCTGTACGACCAGATGCTCCGATTAAACGTCATGCCAGATACGGTGACGTACTCGTACTTGATCTACGTTGCAACCCAGGTTTGTTCATGCGTTTGCTTTCTTTGGCTGTTTTTGCTTCATAAAAAAAAAAACATTTATTAGGAAAAGTACACTGAGAAAGCTCTCACGCTTTTCGCCGACATGAAGGCAAGAGGCGAACCACCATCCCTTCTCACTTACCACAAAGTCATGCGCGCCTGCATCGAGCAGCCCTGTACAACGCAAAGCTCCAAACCCGAAATCTGTGGCATTCATTATTTTTTGACATTTTGCAGACTATGTCAACAGATGCTACGACCTCGTCACCGAGCTTGAAAGAGCAGGCTTGCAACCAAATGCTGAGACAGTAGAGGTCCTCTTGAAGGCGTGTTCCATGCGCGGCGACCTCTTCCGTGCGATCCGTCTCTGGGATGACAACTTTGCTATGTTCGTTGTTGTTTTTTGGGGGGGGTTCAAAGAACTAAATAAATATCCGTGTCAAAAAATTCAGGGATAAGGACACTGGCCTACGCAAAAAGTTTGAGCCTACCGAGTTGTCGTACTTTTTCTACCTTTCGACCTGCTCCAATTCTACTCCACAGCATGTAAGTGCAGTCTTCTTTCTTTTGGCTAATGACTGATTGGTAGCACAACTACTACTATGACGAGGACATGAAGCGAAGCAACCCAAGGTACCTCGAAGTTATGGAGAAGACGAGCCCAGGTTACCGAGGCGATCCTGCGGCAGACAAGGAACAAGACAAGCAGGTACTTGGCAGATAAAAAATTTAACTACCCCCCTAATCGCCTCGAAAATTATTAGTTTGACGAGGATGGCCAAGGCGCATACGAAAAGAGATGGAGAGCCCTGAAGAGGGATCGGCAAAAGTTTTTGAACAAAAAGCTGGCCTACTTGCAAGACCAAGCGCGTAAGGCTGTCGAGATCATCCCCTCGATCCTTTTGGAGATCGAAGGTAAACGAACTCGGAAGGTCAGTTCATTTGAGTGAATTTTTTTTCCTTGTGCAACAGGACTATCCAAGGACCCAAACTCAAAAATCAAGATGCAAGAAAGTTACCTCTACGTCGCGCACTCTGCCTACTGCCACCATCTGCGCCCAACGCAGGCCGCCCAGGTGCGCGACATCCTCTACCCCAAGTACGGTTTTGTACCCAACATGCAAGTGCACGAGGACCGGATCAAGCTGCATGGCACTATGCGCCAAGCTGCACCTCTCGCTGTGGCGATTGAGGACCGTGTAGCACACGAGGTATTCGATAAAGATGAAAAATAGCTACTCAAATTATTCTTCCAGACACAAAAACCGATCTCGATGTCAGAGTATCGCTCGATCGTCGCCGCTTTGTCTTCGTGCAACCAGGTCGACGATGCGCTAAAGTGGCTGGTGAAGATGAAGAACGCGTACCAAAGCAGCCAGCTCCAAGTGGGTCCGGTTCTGGCCAACAACACGCTCGCGGACGACTACAACCCCGGTCTGCTCAACAGGGACTTGAAAAAGCTCAAGGCCAGCAGTGAGCCGACCCCTGCCATGTTTGATACTCTCTGGAGGAAGATCGCCCAGCTCAAGGAGCCCCACCACCTGCAGCAGTGGCACCGTGTCTTCTTCTCTGGCAAGCTTGCCGAGACGCTCGAAGCCGAGCGCGACTGGCGCAACCGGTCTATCGAGAGGATGACCGAGGAACGCAAGCAGCGCGAAAAGTGGGAGGCAGAGTTTAGCTCGTTCAAGGAGCGCAGAGCCGCGAGGATGAGTCGAGAGGACGAGTCTTGATGGGGTGGGGGGGGAAAATTGTAGATTCATGTGTACATCGACCAGCATTTTCAAAGAGCTTTCCCAAAATGGGTACGATCGGACGAGCACAGCAGCTGCAGCAAACTGAGGGCTTTGGTTGAAGCAATAGATCCTCTACGGACCGGGGTGCGGCTGATGGGCGATCCGTCGACGTCACAAGAAATGCAGGCAGGCGGTTCGAGTTCCTCGTCGATTGCGGCCGACGACATTATTGCGCGGTCCACCGGGCCACGACGCATCGGAACAGCAGCCTCCACGTAACACATAACAAGGACAGGGGTGGCATGGAGGGAACTAACGGAGCGTCATCCGAGTTAGACGGCCGACATCATCGCGGTCAAGTCGCGCAGGTGGCAGCGCCACAACTGGTGCTCAGCGCCCCACGACATCGTCAAGGACGACAGCACGTCCATCGACCATCTCGTCTGTCAAGCCTGCCGGTGTCGGCGAGGCCCCCACGATCATGGCTGTACGTAGTGCCGCCATACGATTAATTTGCACCCTAATGTGCTGCTTAGATCGCAGAAGGGCGTGGCGTGGCTGGGCGAGGCGATATCGGTATCTGCGCGATGGATGTGCGCTCGTTCGTTTGTCAAGTGTACCAGTTTGCCGACACGCAGACCTACGTGAAAACGCTGCAGCTGATCCAAGTCTTCCAACCGATCGAGGTGCGTCGGGGCCTTAATTTGCTTACTAAGCCTCAACCGGAAACAGTTGCTGGTCTCTAGCACCACTGTGGAACCCACGCCGACCAAGCTCTATCGCATCCTGCAAGAGACTCTCAATCAGGAGATCCCGATCACGTCGATCGGCCGCAAGTACTTTAACGACGCCGCAGGGCTCGAGTACATCAAGGACTATGGCATCCAGGAGAACCAGCGCCACCTCGAGATGCATCTCACCAACAAGTACTTTGCCCTTGCCGCCGCCGCCGCCCTCCTCAAGTATTTCGAGGGATCGCAGCAGATTGCCTTCCAACGCAAAACCCTCAAGTTCAAGTTTTGCTCTCTTGACGGCACGATGACGATCAGTAGGTCAAGCCGTGTATTATTTTATCAATTAATTTAACTGTACGTGTCTTTGAAGATGCAAACAGCGCTCGCAACCTGGAGCTGTGCACAAACGCCACGGGCAAGAGCCACCACACGCTGTTCAGCGTTCTCAACCAGACCGCGACGCCGATGGGCGCTCGTCTGCTTCGTAGTAACATCCTCCAGCCGCCGGCCGACCTCGCCACGATCGAGACGCGTCTTAAGGCTGTCGACGGTGCGTGCGATTTCGAAAGAAAGAAAAAATTTTTTTTCATGATTGTTTTGCAGAACTACTTTTGAACGAGGACATGTTTCAAGACGTTGCCTCTCGTATTGTGATACGTTTTTTTTTTTCACTTGTTTACTAAAGAAAGAACGGCTGCAGAGCTCAGGCTGTGTGTTGTTGACATTGATTGGCTTGTCGCCCAGTTTGTCAAGACAAACAAAAAAGTCGATCCCAAGCGGGCCGAGACCCAGGTACGTTGAATAATTTCCTACTTTTTTTCTTTTTTTTTCAAATGATAAAAAACCATTTCGCCAGCTCTCAAACATCATCCAACTCAAGGCTGCTTTGGGCACTGTGCGAGCAATGGTCGAGGCCCTGGCTCCGTGCACCAACCCACTGCTCAAAACGATTTCGCAAGTTCTCGCTCTGGACTCATTGCAGACGCTTTCTCGCGCGATCGAGGAGATTGTGAGCGAGGATGCTGCCCTCCAACACAGCGCCCTCAGCAACCGCAACCAAAAATGCTATGCCGTCAAGTCCAACGTAAACGGACTGCTCGATGTTGCCCGACGGACGTACAACGAGACCGTGAACGACATTTACTCGCTCCTCAATACCTACATTGGTAAATGTCACGACGACGATTCACAGAAATAATTGTCTGCCACCACTTAGAAAACGACGGCCTCCCACTCACCCTCAAACTGACAGCGTCGGGGTTTTTCCTCCAGCTAACCGGGCTCGACGACACGTCAATGAAGAACTTGGACATGCCGGCCAAGTTTATCAACATTACTCGCAAGGGCCACAAGACGATCTCCTGCTCGACCCTTGAGCTGATCAAGTACAACAACCGCATGAACGAGTCGCTGAACGAGATCTACGTCATGTCTTGCAAGTATTTCTTTATTCGTTTTATTTTCCTTTCCATTAAATAATGTCGCTACATAGAACCTTAGACGAACTCAGTGGAACGGTTCGCACGTCCATCGGGTCGCTGTACAAGTGGTCAGAGGCCTTGGCGCTCCTGGACATGCTGGTGTCCTTTGCGACCACGGCGAGCTCACGCAATTACGGCAATGCTAACGACCAATTGCTTTTTCTAATAATAATAATAATAAAACAGTGTGCCCCGAGTTTGGTCAAACCCTGTGCCTTCGTCAAGCTCGCCATCCGATCAAAGAAGTCCTCCAGCCCGACGACTTTGTCCCCAATGACACGTTTTGCAACCTCAGCTGCAACTTTCAGATCGTCACCGGTCCCAACATGGTGAGGCCAGAAATTTCACGGAAGGATCCGTCCCCTAAATAAATACTGTCAAGAGCGGAAAATCGACGTACCTGCGTCAGATCGCCCTCATTCAAGTCATGGCACAACTTGGCTCGTTCGTCCCTGCAGAATTCGCGTCCGTCCGCATCGCCGACAAGCTCTTCACCCGCCTGACCCCCGACGACAAAATAGAGGCCAATGCGTCCTCGTTCATGCTCGAAATGCAGGAGTGCGCCTATGCACTGCAGGATCTCACAGATCGATCACTCATCATCGTCGATGAGCTCGGCCGAGGAACGTCAACGCAGGATGGCGTGGGCATCACATATGCGATCTCGGAAAAATTCATTCTGTCCAAGGCGTTCACGTTTTTCGCCACCCACTTCAAGGAGCTGTGCCAATTGGACGCATACCCTACTGTCGTCAACTATCACATGGCCACACAGGTAATTTCTAATTTATTTATTTTATTTAATTTTTCTAATTTATTTATTTTATTTAATTTTTTTGTAGGCAACCGACAACGGCAAAAACTCGAAATTCCTCTTCAAAGTGTCCACGGGTGCGTCGATGGACGCAGGCTACGGCCTTCGCCTCGCTCAGTTGGCTGGATTTGACGACGACCTGCTGTACGAAGCGGACGCCGTCAGCTCGCAGCTTCGCGCCCACAAAGCCAAATACGCGGAAAACGACGAGGCCTTCCAGCAAGCGATAGATTTCCGCAAAAAGCTCATCCGGGTACGTACCGCAATTTTTTGACGACTATCATCATCGGTTTTAAAAAAAAAAGTGTTTCAGCTGTGCACACGATTGCTCGAACTCCAGAGCATCGGCCCACTGACCGAGGAGGCCGAGCGGGAGGTCTTGCTGTCACTCCAAGCGACTGCCAATGCTATTGTCATCCCCGATGCCACTGTCGCTGCCGTCTCGTCGGCAAACCCCGTGAACAGTCAAGCCAGCACGAGCTCCGTCATTCCTGTGCTGCCAGTCACTGCCCCAAACCCAGCCCCGGCGACAACTCAAGCCCAGCGTCCAGCAACCGCTCTCGCCCCACGCCATCCCACCGTCCACTTTGACGACATGCCAGTGGCACCTGTGGCACCGTTCCCTCCCGCTCTACTCGTGCAGCAGAAGGAGGAGAAAGAGCCTGGCCCGCCGGCTTCGACCGAGGTGGACGATGATCAAATGGTTGTCGAGGCTCAGCATGAAATCAAGGGGGTCGCTGACGACTGTGAGGTGGTCCCGATGGACATGGACGTCGTCGTCGTCTCTTCAGAGGCATCCTCGGACAACGACAGCATCGTTCCAGACCTGTCTGTGGCTGCCCAAACCAGTCGCAGCATCGCTCCTGCCGAAAACACTGTGATCGATGTTTTCTCGGCAGCTCCGAAGAAATCCCCCGGCATCCTGGCGACAGCGACCTCTACGCTCGCATCCGTTCTCGCGTCTCTTGTGAGCGGTGGCGGCAGCACGACCAAATCGTCGGGCCCACACACCCTTGCACCGGTGCGTTCGCCGTCCTCTTTCATGAAGGCATCCGACATCGGCATCGCCAACGCCCCTCCGCGCCAGAGCCCGTACGCCCTTGCCGCCTCTGACGAGGCCGCGGAGAAGGAGAATCAGCCCCGCGTCATCCCAAGCTCGCAGCCTCTCGACGACGGTGTTGAGGTGTAAATTATTATTTTTATTTATTGAATGCTTTCCTGCTCTCATGCCTGTCTTGATGCGTTTGCTTGAATGAATCTACGCTCTACAGTATACTACGTAGTGGTCTAGAGGGTAATTCGGATCATGCCGCCACGTCCGTCGGTACTCACATCCACTGGCTCCTTCTTGTACTGCGCACGCAGATGTTCGATGAGCTTGGGCCCCAATCGCCCGCCTCCAGCCGCGGCGTGCGTCCTTTGAGTGGTGCCCCGTTCCGACGATGAACACGACGGGGCCGCAGTAGTGCTCTTGCGTCGTGAGGTTGCCCAAGAGATTGTCCACAAACTTGATCGCCTCGGCGACGTGCTGGCCGTGCAGGTCGTAGACGTGGCCCCCCACGGCCTTGCCGCTGCCCGTGTTCGAGTTGCGTGCCTCGAGCATCGACTGACTGGCTCGCTCGTGTAGCTCGTTCATCTGCGTCTGGTGCCATCGTCCCAGCTGTGACAGTCGCTTGGCCGCAGCCCCGTTGCCGCACTTGTACGCGATCGTGGCCTCCTGGAAAAACTTGTTGCGGGCCTTGGCGTGGTCGGCTGCCTCGGCACGCAGCTCCTTGTACAGTTTGGTCACGGCCACGCCCGTGTCGACCCACACATCCTGCTGGGCAGTGTCGGCAAGGCGGATCCGCCGGCTCTGCTGTAGTTGCTGCTGTGAGAACGGCCGTGCTGATGCGGCCAGCGTCGCGGCCACCGGCTTGGATGCCTTGCCCGTTGTGGTCGCCGTCGATCGGGCAAACTGCTTCCCCAGATCGGCGGCGGCCAAGTCCACGTCGCCGTCGTGGGCGAGCAGTGTGTTGACCAGGATCATCTTGTTGACGCCTGCAAACTGCTCCACCAGCTGACCCACTCTCACGGCCGTGGAGAAGGACGAGGCCGCGTCGCTGCTGCTGCTGCTGCTGCTGCTGCTGTCTGCCCCGTGTTCAGCAATGTGGTAGTAGTACTCGTCCTGCTGATCGTCAAACGTGCCCTGCTCCTCGTCCTCTTCCATGGGCAAGGAGTGCGCAAAGGGACACTCGCCGTCGTCGCCCTTGATGCACTCACCCTGCAACCAGTAGCGGCACACGACCGCGGCCGTGTCGTGGATGAACGGGCAGTCGGCGCGCAAACACGAATCGGTCAGGAAGAACTGGCACACGGTCGTGTTTGCCGACGACGACGACGACGATGCGGCGGCTTCAGCGGCGTAGGACGCTGTGCCGGTGAACCAGTCCACAGCCACACCACGTTGCTGCTTCCTGCTCTTCTTGCTACTGCCCGTAGATGGCGATGGTGCCGTTGTTGTTGCTGCTGTTACTGTCGCTGTTGATGGTGCTTGTGGCACTGCCTGCTGAGCAGCCGGCGCCGCGTCGGGCACGACAAAGGAACGGAAGGCGGCCTTGTTGGACAGCAGCTCGTCGGCCTGCCAGCTGGGACCAGGCCGGCCGTCAAACACGCCGTCTAGTACAGCCTGGATGGCGTCGCGCTGCTCGGACACGTCCTCAAAGGCACCATCCGTGTCCTCCACGAGCTGCAGCAAGTACGACGCAGTGGCCTCGTCCAATTGGTCCCACCACCACATGAGAGTGAAATAATAATTTTTTTAAATACAAGTTTTAGTCGTCTTCTGAAACGGCAGCCTTGGAAGACGAGGCAGGAGCAGAAGAAGCAGAAGCAGACGAGGACGAAGAGGACGATGCCGAGACAAATGCAAACGCAGAAGCCGAGGTCGACGAACTACTTCCACTGACCTGCGGCTTGTTATAGGTGAAGGGCCCCGAAGAGCGCCAAAACGAGGCAGTCAGGTCGGCCAGTGAGGCTGCCATCACCGCAGCAGTCATTTCGGCCTCGACACGCTCGAGATCGGCGGCCTTGCGGCTCTCCTCGACCAGCACCAGTTCGGTTGCGGCTCGCTCAGACTGTGACAGCACTTCACTCAGATGCAGCTGATCAGAGAGGGTCGTTGGGGCCTGTGGGCCCGAGTTCAAGGTGCCGTCATCGGAGGGTTTCCTGACCGAGTTGTACTATAGGAGGAGAAGCAAAAGTTAAAACCCATTTTTTTTTAAAATTTTGAACTTGGAAAATACATGGCAGTTGCGATGGTAGCTGAGCCGAAGTGGGGGCAACGGCGGCACGAACGACGCGGCCTGCTTTTGGCTCATAAAAATATTCATCGGCTCTGCGGTGCAGAGGGTCACTTGAATTGAGTTTATTTTACAATTCATTTCGCATACCGGTGGAGTAACGGTAGACTTCGACGGACCGACCGTAGATTTCTGAGACGGCCTGGATCTCGAGGTTGTTTCCAAAACATTTAGGATTGCTCTTGCGCTTGAGGTAGGTGCCAAAGTCTTCTGTGACAAACTGGCTGTAGTGGTCACGTTCACGCCACATGTGCTCGACGACCTCTTTGCGCACGACCGCGTGGGCATCATCGTCGCCATAGATTTGGTCGGCTAAATTAAGGCAGCCCTCTCAGTCTTCTTCTTCGAAATGCCCGTTGTTTATTTTACCGATGGCACGAAAGAGACACGCGCCATCGGGCTTCATCTTGCGGATAAACAGTCCGTTGAGTTTGCGCATGTTGCGCTCAAACGACCTTTCCCGCTCACGCAGCTCATCCGGCGTCATGCGCAGCGACTCGGCGGCCCCGATTTCGTCGTCGCTGTTGTAGCCATCACCGCCATTGCCGTCAAACTCTGTAGGCGTGGTACTAAATAGAAGCGAGGGAGGCTGCAGCTGCTGTGACGGAGACGAGGGCGGCAGCGGAGGGAGTCGCCTGCACAAAACACACGAGTTAGAAGGCTCATTGAACTACAGTAGCCTACGGCCGCTGAGGTGGTTGTTGTTGCTGCTGTTGCTGGAGCCGAGGGGAGCGATTGCCAACCGCAGTGTTGGGCGTGGACGGCGACAGCGTGTCGGCGCTTGGCGGTGATGGCGGCTGTGGACGACGGCGCTGTTGCTGCTGCTGCTGTTGCTGCAGTGGCGCTTGGGGGTTGGACACTGGCTTGTTGGGCATCACGGGAGGTGACGCCACCGCACTTGCCAACACCAACACCGACGACGACGACGACGACGACGACGACGACGACGACAGCACATGCTGCTGTGGTGGCGCTAGTGGCTGTGGCGGTGGCGGTTGCGTCGTGGCAGGCAGTGTCTGTGTCTGTGACGGTGACGGTGATTGCGCTTGTGACAGTGGCGCTGCTGCTGCCGGCGACTGTACTACCGGTGCTGCCGTTGCTGCGAGGGCCGCCGCTGTAGTGGAGGGCGGTGGCGAAACAGTGCCATTACAAGTGCTGTTGCCATTGCCGACTGGGGTGGGGACGGTGGTAGATGACGCGTTGGACAGAACGATGCGCATTGTTTGTTTTTGTTTTCGTTTTCAAGTCAGCTTTTTTTTTTTTTTTTCACTGGCACGATCGGATTTTCTATACTTGCTCGGCTCGCCAGTTCTATCGGATTCTATACTTGCTTGGCTCGCCAGTCGATGTCTTCAACGAGGTTCCCCTCGCTGCCATC
>Ga0302230_10001604_pt1 | contig 14470 bp, 20 predicted proteins | sample II_Palsa_N2_1_FD_193523 | JGI IMG/M metagenome (GOLD analysis project Ga0302230, IMG submission 193523) | Peat permafrost microbial communities from Stordalen Mire near Abisko, Sweden - II_Palsa_N2_1 | ecosystem: Environmental > Terrestrial > Soil > Palsa > Peat permafrost | place: Sweden... | reverse complement strand
ATTTTCCAGACTGTTCGCGCTCTGTAACCGTCAGCGCACAAAACGCCACCACAGCCACAGCCACAGCCACAGCCACAGCCACAGCCACAGCCACAGCCACAGCCACAGCCACAGCCACAGCCACAGCCACAGTGAGCCCTCTCTTTCGTGCGTGACCCAGCCACTACTACCACACGAGGACCAGCCCGAAATGCAGACAAACGAGGTGCGTTATAACTTCTCTCTCTTTTCCTTCTGTTCTTTTCTCTCTCTCTCTCGCGCGCGCGCTCGCCGCAGTCGCCCACTCACTTTGACCACTAATGGTAAGTGAGGTGACGCCGTGTCGTGCTCTGTCGTTCGGAGGGTGTCGCTGAATTACCGGGCCGAACCGGCGATTTACACGGGGCCTTAAATCCCCATGCTGTATAAATAGGCGCCAAGCAAGAAGCGGGTGCTGGGCGAAAACAGCATGAACGTGGACTTTTCGCCGCTGCTCAAGGCGAGCGTGTCAATGTCGCTGCGGCGCAACAAGACCGTGGCAATGTCGGCCAAGTTGCTTGCCGTACGTGACTTGTTTGCTTCATAATTATTTAATTATTTTAATTATTAATGCATGTTTCAAAAAGAACACCAAGCGACGCGGCGTGAGCGTTGACCTGGAGCACAAGAAGGCGCATCAGCAGGAGCAGTACGACCGACCAGCCCTCAAGCGTCAAAAGACCATTGCCGTGACCAGCCCCACGCGCAGCGTCAGCCTCAAGGACGCCTTTGATGCCAAGGCCATCACGGGTCTCGTCACGCTCAACAGCCACATGGTGGCCAAGCTGAACGAGCAGGCCGAGAAGCAGCAGCAGCAGCAGATCAAGAAGGGCGGCAAGCGGGCGCAGCAGCTCGTGACAGACTACTTGGCCAAGCACGACAACATCGAGCAGACCCTCAAGGACACGTTGAGTGGAGGTGACAAGGATGCCTCGTAATAGAAGCTAATTGCATGGCCAAAATAGATGCGGGAAACGAGCAGCAAACCCTCTTTGACGAGCCAGACCATGAGGGCAACATCCGCTTTGACGACGTCGTCGAGACCGGCGCCGATCCCTCGTCTCAGCAGCCTGCGCAACAGCAGCAGCAGCAGCAGCAAACCTTCCCCATGCTCGTTGCGGCCTCGATCGTCAAGATGGTGGACCAAGTGACGCGTCCCACGCAGCCCGACGCGATGCTGCTGGACGACATCCTCCTGACGCTGCCGGCGATCATGCCGCAGCACCACTTTGCTGCCCTATTGTTGCTGCGCATTCACTGGGCCATGAACGACGAGAACAACAACGAGGACGATCTCCACCACCACCAGCACCAGCACGAGACGGACAGGCTCAAGCGGGCTGTGCTGTACCGCACCCTCAGCGTGTTTGTGCAGTGGATCGACGGCTACTGGGAGCGCGACTTTGCCCCACACGGCCCGCTCGTGGTCCAGCTGCAGGTCAACTTCCAGATGCTGTTCTCGTCCACGCTCTACCCCGAGGCCAAGGCCGTCGTCATGGTCCTCATCGACAAGATCGACGGGCCCTCGCGACAGCAGCAGATGGACCAGATCGACTTTTCAAACGACCCCGAGGCGGCATACATGAACTCGCCCATGGCCTCTGGGCCAGGAACCCCCACATCGGCCGCCAAGCGTCGTCCTCGGAGCAACTCGTCGCTTGGACAACGGCTCTCGCGGTCCATCTCCCAGACGCGCCGTCGATCGGCCTCGCTTTCGGTAGGGACCATTTTATGCGACAGAGTGGTTTAAACTAAAGTGGGAATGGTTATTTGTAGGGCCTGATCCCTTCGCTCTCGTTTGAGGACGACGACGACAGCAGCGAGGGCGCAGAGGTAATCCATTTTTATTTTTTGAAGAGGGCAGTACCATAAAAATATTTGTTAAAATTAGGAAAAATCACCCATCAGTACGGGTTTCTTGTTGAGTGTGTCCAGTCGCTTCATTGCGGACCAGCTCAACTTGATCGAGCAAAAGCTGTTTCGCAAGATTGCGTACGTGAAACCCAAGTGTGAATTATTCCATTAATAATTATTGGAAGGACTGAGGAGCTGGAGGACCTTGGCTGGACCAAGGAAGAGACGCGGATGAAGACGTCGCCGCACGTGGTCTCTGTCATCAACCGGTTCAACGAGGTCAGCCAGTGGGTCGCCTCGGAGATCCTCTCCGAGCCAAACCTGGAGGCGCGCACGCAGTTGCTGGAAAAGTTTATCCGCGTCGCCGACGTAAGTTTGCTAACAAAATCGGCGTAATAATTGATCTGCTGGCATTAGAAATGCCGGGAGGCCAATAATTTCGCCAGCTGTCTGCAGGTCTCGCTGGGCCTTCAGAAGCAGGAAGTGTTTCGTTTGCAAAAGGTGAGCAAACTTTCCTTCATTTCTATTAAAATATATGTGTATTTTTCCAGACGTGGAAAAAGATTGGCTCGTACGAAAAGGGTCTTTGGAAGACGCTTCAAGACCTGACGACGCCCATGAAGAACTGGGCCAACCTGCGTGCGGCCCAGAACGAGGCGATGAAGGAGTGCCCCGCCCGCTCGATGGTCCCGTTCACGGGCATCATCCTGTCCGACCTTGTCTTCAACGCGGAGACCCCGTCGCTGATCCTGCCCTTCCGCCACCTGATCAACCTCCGCAAGTTTAGGCTCAAGGCCAAGTGCTTCCGCGACCTCGTGACGATGCAAAAGTACCCCACCTACGAGGACAATTCGACCGAGAAAGGTAAAATAAGTTGTTATTTATTACTGTTGTATTGATGGCTCGGTGCCAGCCTCGTCGAGTGCTGCTGCCGTGGCCCTGCGGATCCAGATCACGCCTGGCCTGACCGATGCCCAGTTGCTGGAGACGTCCAAGCGCCGCGAGCCCTAAGCAATAAAAGTAAAAAAAAACTACAACTGAACTGGTGCACCCGTTATATTGCTTCCTTCTCTGTTTATACAGCTACCGTTTTTTTTTTTTTGATTGAAACTATACATGGGATTGCGAAAGAGTATTAATCTCTATTTGGGATTACGTCCAGAACACGTCTGGCGTGAGGTGCTTGACCGCCTTTGCTGGCTCGACGGCAAACAGCGCGACGGATCCCGTTGACAGCCCGACCATTGCGTAAAAGGCCTGCTCCGTCTCGCACCACGACACGACGCGGATGGATGCGTCCAGTGGTGCCGACGACTGGATGGCCGTGAGCCCCTTGTACGTGACGACGTAGGCCGTCAGCACCTTGCCCAGCCCGCCCGTGAGCAGCAGACGCCCGTCGGCACTGAGGGCCATGGCCAGCAGGGACTCCTCCAAGGGCTGCGACCACAGCAGCTTGCCGTTGACCGTGTAAAAGCACAGCTGCTTGTAGTTGCCGCCATAGTACACAATGATGCCCTGGGGCGACACCTGCACCAGCTGGGCCTGGCGGTTGCGGGGGTGGTGGATCACGCGCACAAACTCGCCGCGTTGCAACGAGTGCAGGTACACGCCCGAGAGCGACGTCGACACAATCTACAGATACGCATGGTTACGCTACAACAATCATAGAACGCGTTCTGTTACCATGTCGAGATCGGGCAGCACCTTGATGTCCATAATGGGGAAATCGTGGCCCACGAGCACAAAGCGGGGGTTCTCGGCCAGCGGCTTGGTTGCCGATGCCTTGGGGTTGACGTCGTACAGCACGATGGCCCCGGTGCGCTGGCCCAGCACGAGCGTGTTGCCGTCGACAAAGACCATGGACGTGGCGACGTCGTCCAGATGGCGTGTTTGCACGACGCGGCTGGTGTCTGCCGAGGTCACCTTGACAGTCGCGTCCCAGTGGCCCGCAGAGATGATCAGCCGCTGCTCGGGCAGCCACGCAAAGAGCGACTTGGACGGGACAACGCCATCGGCAAAGGGCAGCGGCAGGTGGCGGCGCTGGAGAGGGTCGCCTTCCAGCTCGAGGGACAGCGGTAGCGGCGTGCCCTTGGTCACCGGCATCTTGGGGTCTGCCTTGCGCACTAATTTTGGGTTTTTTCAACGTATTTCTTTCTTTACTCTTGAAGGGATACCATTGACCCGGTGCACAGAGTAGGACCCATCGGCGGTGATGCACAGGATGCGCTGGGGCGGCTGCGACCACGACGCAGGGTACGATGCGGCCGACGTGGGGTTGAACGAGCTCGTGGCCGAGTTGCTTGCGCTGCTGGAGAAGGAAAAGGGCGAGTCCACCGCCACAAAGACGAGGGCCGACGTGGACGAGACGGGGTACGACGTGAGCGGGCCGCGCAGGTGGTCGTCGCTCCAGACGATGCGGCGCTCGGCCTGGACGGGGGCCCACGGCGGCCACAGAGGGGACGCGTCGCGTTTGGGGTGCGGCGACATGAACAGCTGCGTGGGCGTCTGGCCATAGTTGGCCACCTGGTCCTGCAGGGCCTTGCGCATGAGGGGGTCCTCCACAGACTCGATGTCGAACGCGCCCTCGTACGTGAGGTAATAAAACACTGCGGGCGAAACCAGTTGAAACGCCTTGAAACAAGTGGTTACTTTTCTTTTTTTGTTACCGTTGTCGGCCGCCTCTGCCTCCTTGCCGCGCTGCTTGTAGCCAAAGATGAGGTCGATCCACATGTGCAGGTGCTCCGACACGTAGTCGGACTCGAGGGCCGCACGGTGGATGGCGATGAACTCCTCTGGGGAACTGGCCCAGGGCGGGAGGATGACGTCGCCAATCTTGAGGTCGCCGTCGACGCGGCCAAAGTCGTAGTCGTTTGAGTTGACGAGGAAATCGGGGGTGCAGAAGAACTCTGGGATGAGCTCCTTCATGTCGGACGTGGACTGGAGCACGTTGCTCCACGCCTGGGCCACCGAGAAAAAGGTGCGGCCGGGCTGGTCAAACTTGCCGCCCTGCAGCTTGAGCAGGTAGCGGGTGAAGGGCTCGAGGCGCACGAGAAAGTACAGCACGGCGCCCAGATTGCTGTAGTGCGAGCCGTAGAGGAAGCGGGGGATGTCGGGGTCGTCCCAGCTCTGGTACCGCTCGCGGAAGAACTTGAGGCGGTCCGGGTTGAGTGCGCCCACGGGCTTGGACAGGTCGCGGTAGTTGGCCGGGTCGCTCAGGTCCAGCGTCGCGCTCGTGTAGTTTTGCAGGATCCACGGGAACACGGGCCACTGCGACAGGTCGTTGTACGAGCGCCCAGAGAGCGTGTTGAGCTGCAGCAGGTACTCAAAGTTGCTGATCTGGTGGTGCTGCCAGCGCGACGTCAGCTGCGACTTTTTGAAGAAGGCCTTGACCGATGCGCCCTGGGCAAGTGTGTTAGAGAGAGAGACAAATGGACGGGAAAGGGAGGGAGGTAGGTACCAGCTGCGATCCAACGAGCTGCGTGCTGAGGATCGTCAGCGGGTTGATCGTGTTGTGGCGGTTGCTGATGGCCTTCATGACCTTGCCCCGGATGCGTCGGGCAGAGTGGTGGGACGTGCTGCTGCTGCTGCTGCTGCCCGTGCCCTCCTGGCCTTGGCCTTGGCCCTGTTGCTGTTGCGACTGCTGCGGCTGGGATGGCGCCGACTGGGCGTCGCCCACAAAGTTGAACAGGACCGTCTCTTGCGTCTTGAGGAAGAGCTCCATGGCAGAGTCGGCCAGCACGTAGCGGCGCTCGTACACGGCGTCGATCATGTCGACGGCCCACGTCTTGAACTTGTGGTGCGACAGCAGCTTGCGGTTGGGCTCCTCCTTGTAGCTGTCGCCGATGAAGCGCAGCTTGGCGGGGTTGGCCGTCACAGACAGCTCGCCCACAATCACCTGGTTGGCGCTCACGAGCTCAACCGGCACCGTCAGCACGGTCTGCAGCTCGTCCGTCGTGGGAACGAGGGCGTCGGCGCTGATGTTGACAAAGTCAGAGCCAATGTTGTCGTCCCTAGGTACGGCGCAAGTCAGTACAAACCATTTCTGGGTCAGTGCTTACCCCAGTTCAGGGTCGCGGTCGCGGATCGAGTCGGGGGTACGTGCAGGGTCGATGGAGGCGGTGCGCTTGACCCCGTGCGCGAGTGCCAGATCGAGCGATTCCTAAGAACAGAAATTAATAAATATAAAATAAAATAATCCTTTTTACCTTTTCAGAAGGGCGTGGCGTGCTGGCGCCCGAGCCCAACCCGTCCTCTGGTAGGATGACCGCCTCTGGGTGCGTGGTTCCCTTGTAGTTGCGCTTGAGCCTCCTGCGCCTGCGGCTGCTGTCCTCAAACTTGTCCAGCTTCCAAAAGACCTTTTCGGGGGGCGGCGGGTCCTGTGCGTCGTGGATGTGGTACGAGCCCGTCCATGCGCCCTCGGGGTCCTCCTGCTGGCGGCGGATCATGCGCAGCTCCTCCGAGATGAGCGCGCGGTCCTGCAGCTCTGCCTCGCTGCGCTGCTGGCGACGCCCGCTGTCCATGTCGTTGTAGTAGAACGTGGCTGCCTTTGCCAGGCGCCACGTCGTGTCCTGCAGGTCGGCCTTGACGCGCTTGCGCTCGGGGATCTCGTTGAGGACCTTTGCGGCCGAAGGCAGCTCGACCAGGGCGCCCAGCCGGACGAGGCTGGCCTGGTAGGCGGGCGCGCAGTGGTCGCCCACAAAGAGCTCCCACTCGCCCGAGAGGATGTAGGCGAGGAACGTGTCCACGGTCGTGTTGGCAGACTGGAGCATCTCGTTGACGTCGGCGGCGGCGGGGATGCTCAGCAGCAGGGGCATCCGGTCCTAGGGCCACGTTAGCGTACTGTTTTGGGGGTGGGGTATGGTTCAAGGCACGTACGGAAAGGAACTGGCGTAGGTAGTTGGCGATGGGGACGGAGAGAGTCGCTGTCGCGGGCGTCACTGTTTGTGGCCCCGACTGCACCACCGATGCAGGTGCGGGCTGTGGAGGTGGCGGTGTCGTCGACGTGGGCGTGCCTGCTGTTGCTCCTCCGTAGCTCGAGTCGTGGTGGTGCAGGTACAGCACGAGATGCGTCATGACGTACAGGACCGAGAGGACGCGGCGCAGCAGGTTGTCGTCGCCCGATGCGGGCTTGGCCATGTCGCCGGGCGTGGTGGCGGCCACGACCAGCTTCTTCAGGGCAGAGCGGATGCGGTCAATGTCGCGGCTGTCGATCGTCTGGAGGTGCTCGATGGACGCCTTGCATTCGAGCAGCACAAAGATCTGCATAGGAGGGGGGGTTAAGAGAACACGAGACAGGGGGAGGTACCAGCTGCAGCTGCACGTCCAACAGTAGCTCCTCCTGTGACGAACCGCCGCCGACGAGATCGGCAGTGGGCCCGACGACCACGAAAAAGTCTCCCGCTTCGAGCAGCTGTCTGAGCAGGGGCATGTCCTGTGTGGCCGTGAGCAGGTGCCGGATGCTGCCGGTGTTCGCGTTCGCACCGGTGCTGAGGGTACTCTCGGTGATGCCCAGCAGGTCGACCGACGCGCAGACCAGGATGCGGAACACGTTCTCGCACAGCAGCTGGACGTCGCGCGAGCGGACCAGTACATCGCGCGACTTGTAGTTGAAGTGGAGGTCGCGCAGATGGGCCTGGAGGGCCTGCAGGACAGCGGGGGACAGCAGCAGCGAGTACAGCCGCTTGCGGATGGTCACGGGCGACGTATAAAAGACCTTGGACGCGGGATCGACGTGGGCCAGGACCGACAGCGGCCGCTCCCACAGCTGTGCGGCGTCTTTGCGACCGCGCACCAGCTCGTCGTACATGAAGCCAAAGATGGTGTAGACCGCGGCCACCAGCGGGCCCTCGTTGACGTCCGTCGGCAGCACAGACTTGAGCACGCGCGGGTCGTCAAAGGTCGTCTGGCGCATGAGCGTGTTGATGAACACCTTGCGCTTGCTCTCGGCGTCCTCCTTGACGAGCCAGCCGCGTGGCAGCGTCTTGCGGTGCATGCGCGGGCTCACGGTCGAGGCGATGTTGGACGACGGGGAGGAGGAGGGCGACAGGTCCGCCGCGGAAACAGCAGCAGTGGCACTCACAACAGAGCCGTCGACGTCGTCATAGGACATGGTCAAGGGCAGGTCATCCAGGGTCGCCGTGGGCAGCTTCATGGCCGCATTGTACGCAGGGGGCGCGGTGACAGTAGCGGCAGCCGTGGTGGTGGTGGTGGTGCTGGCGGTCACAACAGAGGGCGTGGACGTGGACGATCGCAGGGCCATGAGCAGCATCTCGTTGGTCTCCTCGTTGCTGTGGCCTGCTGCTGCTGCTGCTGCTGCTGATGGTGCTGCTGTTGTTACCGCTGTCGCGGACGTGGGCTGCTTGGGCAGCTGCAAAAAGCCCAGGAGCAGCTCCTGCCAGTTCTCGATTGCCATGAGCGTGTCGCGGTTGTCCTGCGAGAGGGCGAGGAGGGCCTTGACGTCGTTGAGCATGATCATGGCGATGCGGTTGCCGTTCTCGTCGCGCAGGGTCGCAAAGGAGGCCAGCACGTCCAGGACCATCTCGAGGGCGGCAGCGTTGTGGAAGCGCTCAGAGCCGTCCAGCAGCAGCGTCGTCTCGTCGCCGTTCTGCTCCTTGCGCACCGTGCCCGTGAGCACCTCAAAGAGCGCGTTGTAGGCCAGCTTGGTCACGGCCCACTTGCGCAGCAGATGGCCCATCAGCACGTACCCGCCGGCCTTGAGGTCCTCGATGAGCCGTCTCCTGTTGGGGCCCAGCCGTCGGTGCACCGTTGCGAGCTAAGAGCGCACAGGTCAGGCACAAGACAAAAAGGGGGGATTGGATGTGCGTTCTCTTATGTACCAGCTTGAGAAAGTAGATGCGAACAAGCTCGTTCTTGCTGGCCAGCATCGAGACCATGACCTTGAGCCCGTCCAGGTCGAGGAACAGCTCTGTGACGGACGAGGGCTGCTCGGTCAGTAGGGCCACCACGAGCGGGACAAAGTCGACCAACTGGTCGTCGTCCTGCATGATCGAGTTGATGTAGACGATCACGCGGCGCAGCTCGTCCTCCTCCATCACCGTCTCCTCCTTGCGGCTGGTCACGACCTGCTTGAAGAGGAACAGCACGTAGGCGCGCAGCTCGTGGATGTCGGCCTTCTCCAGCGAGCGCCCGTCGCCCTGCACCACCGCCATCGAGCTGACCAGGCCCACGTCGCTCATGTACTAAGTATAAACAATCGTGCTTTCAGTGCTTTCAAACTGGGGGGAGGGAAACGTACGTCGTCAAAGGCAGCAACGTTTTTGCGGCGATCGTTGGGCTGGAACCAAAAGTGCTCGGACAGGATGTCGAGCAAGGGCTGGAAGCCGATGACGCGGCGAAAGTCGATGACGGGTCGCTCGGCCGATTGCATCGTGAGGTCCGACAACAGCTCGCGTTGCACCGAGGCCTCGGCGTTGATCCAGATGCGCCAGTTGAAGAACACGAGCGTGTACAGCTCGGTCAGCAGCTTGACACGCTCGGCCTTGCCCGCCTCGGAGGGGCCCGTGTTGACGAGCACCTGCGCAAGCTTTTTGAACGACACGGCCACGTCCAGCGTGATGCACTTGGACCAGGCGCGCTCGACAATGTAGCCGATGATGAGGAAGCCCTGGGAAGTAGTTGGTTCAAGTTACTTATGTTTTCGCCAAGAAATTACGTGGCTGTTGAGCAGATCCTTCTGGTTCTCGGCCGAGTTGTCCAGCAGGGACGTGAGGATCTCCATCAGGGCAATGAGGATCTTGGAGTTGACGAGGGTTGTTTGTTTCTACGTAAATAAACATTTTAAATAAATAGTTTCACTATAGATAAATATTACGCTGGGCGGCGCCTTGGCCGGACTGACCATGGCCTCGTCGATGCTGAACGAGCTGCCGGCGGCCGTGGCGGGCGTCTCGACGACACTGGCCAGCTCCTTGACGGCAAACGACCCGCGGCCACGGACGCCCTGGAAGTCGCCTGGTGCGAGCAGGGCAAACAGGGGGAACAAGGTCTTGACGCCACCGACGGCACGGATCACGTCCTTGAACGCCGATGACTGAACGGCCACCGTCCCCTGAAAATAAGAAAATAATAATAATAAAAAAGAGGGATGCAGCAGTAAAAGGGATTACCAGGCGCATGGTCGCATTTGCATTTGGACCGACAAAGCACTGGGTGTTGCTTGCGGGCGTCTGGTCCCAGCAGCTGGGCGAGATGCAGGCACGGGCGTTGTACGTGGCAATGATCTTGGACGACAGCTTGGTGTCTTGCAGCAGACTCCTCCTATTATGTGCGCACAATGGATCGGTTCTCAGTTCTCATCCTGTTATTTTCCTTACGTAGGTGAAAAGGGGAAGCCATCGTCCGCGGCCGTCTGGCTTGAAAACACGTTGCAGTAGGACGGCCCGAGCGAGTAGATTGTCTGGACGTGCTGTGCGTTGAGCGCCTCACCAAAGAGGTAGATTGCGCCCATCTGTCCGTGGAGGCACATCTTCGGGTCCTTGAGCACGCTCGCCCCGACCAGGCACGAGTCCATGGGCTCGGAGATGTACGGGAGCTTGAGCTTGCCGGTGCTCTCGAGCTTGCCGTTGATGTAGACCGTGACCACTGAGGTCGTCAGGCGGTGGTACACGTGCGAGACGGCGACATGCAGCCACACAGACGGCTCGATCGGTGTGGACGTCTCAAACACCTCCTGACGGCCACCTTGCGCAACCGTCTCAACGTACAGCTTGGTTGTGCCGGCGCGGTTCTCGAGGTAGCACGCAAAGCCACCGCCGTGCGCCTTGTTCTTAAAGCTGCAGAGCCGTAGCAAAGAAATACGAGTAAATACTGAGCAAAATAGCCGTATTCTACCTGTAGAGATGGGGGCGGTGCAGAGGGGGCAGCTCGGTCTGCCAGGGCCAGGTCTGGTGCGTGAACGACTCGGCAGGCAGACGTTCGATGCGCACCCACGTCGAGAACGTGTAGCCATGCTGGTACGGCCACAGGATGGGAGGGATCGAGATGCCCTAGATTGCAAATCGGTTCCTTTGAGTGTGGCTTGTGCGCAAAAAGGACGTACCGAGAGCTCGCCCGAAAAGTCAAAGAATGCCTGCGGTCCCTCTGAGATGGTCATGTTCTTGACGGCCTTGAGGAGCAGCAGCAGGTCCTGGGGCTGCAGCTCGTCGCGATGCAACCGCATAAACATAAACATCTGCTTGACTTCGCGTGTGCTGATGTTGAAGGACCCGAGCAGCTCCATGATGCGCAGCAGGTTCTCTATGGGGGGGAGCGTATTAGGACAGCCAGACATGGCCCCCCAACGGTACCGCGAATGTAGCCGTCCGAACTGAAGCGGTAGTAGCGCAGCAGCTTGCCCACGAGGCCCAATTTGGAGGCGACGCTGAGGTTGTGGTTGTTCTTGGCGATGAGGCACACGAGCTCGCTCCACGCGTCCGAGTGCTACGAGGGTATTGTTAGCGACGACGGAAGACTCGTGTCGGTTTACAAAGGTGAAGGGCATAAAGTGGACGAGCTGGACCAGAGAGGACAGGAACGGGCCGTTCTTGATGAACACTTGCGCGTCGCGTTGGTACTCGCCCTCGACAATCTATTTGCCCTCACTCGTTGTTAGCACCAAAGCAGGGGGGGGAGTAAAGCGGGTACCGCGTCGAGGATGCGCTTGAGCAGCCGCCCGCTCCACTCGATCTGCTGTCCTGCCCTGGCCATTGTCAGCAGCGCGGCCACGTCGATGAACGTGGGGTTGTTGTTGAGGCTGGACAGCGGCGGTGGCACAAATGACGTTGTTGACAGCGGTGTCACCGGCTCGCGCAGTGTCTGTGAGTACGGCGTCATGGGCGGGGCCGTGGCCGCGGCCGAGGCCGACGACGGGGGCAGCTGCGGGCTGGACGTGCTGCTTGTTGCGCGCTGCATCGTCGTCGACGGCGGGGTGTTGCTGTTGCTCGTCGTGCTCGAGGGTAGCCGGCCAACACCCAGTCCTCCTACGAGACCAAAGAGAGAACGAAGAAGGGAGGGGGGGGGAGGAGGAGGAGGTCAGCGACAGCGAGTGAACGTGGCGTTTGCAAAAGGGGATAAACCAAGTGGGAACCATGATTTCAAAAAGTGCGGTCCCCTGGGAGACATGAGTACTGCCGAAGAGCGACGTGCCCAGATCGAGGCCATGACGCGCGCGCTCATGAGCGGCCAGTTTGGCGCGGGCGGCGTGGACCCGCTGTACTTTGGCCAGCAATCGACGACGACCAGTAAAAGCGCACCATGAGCGTAGGCGTGTTTTAACGTGCCCATTGGGGGGGAAACAGGCAAAAGTGCAGCAAAGGGCAAAGGGCCCAAGGACAAGGCGGATGGACCCGAGGAGGACGCTGCTCAGGGCGACGAGGACGCGGAGCAGGACAACGATGGCGCCAATCCATCCCACGGGGGCGGCATCGATGACGACAATGGCGAGGACGACGACGACGACGACGACGACGACGACGAGGACGAGAGCGATGACGACGACGACGACGACGAGGGCGCCGCACCAGCATCGACCTCGAGGGGCCTGCCCACGACCGACCACATCGTGCTGAAGGACCACACGCGCGCCGTGTCGGCCCTGGCCCTGGACCCGGCCGGCGCGCGGCTGGTCTCGGGCAGCCACGACTACACTGTCCGTTTCTGGGACTTTAACGGCATGGACCGCTCGCTGCGGCCGTTCCGCTCGATGGAGCCGTGCGGCTCGTACCACGTAACCTGGCTTGTTGGTTGTGTGTCTTTAACACACACACACACACACCTTGCTAGATACGCGACGTGCAGTACAGCATCACCGGCGATATGCTGCTCGTCACGCCCAGCTCGTCCGAGGCCAAGGTGTTTGACCGCGACGGCAAGAAGCTGGCAGAGACGGCCAAGGGCGACATGTACATCCGCGACCAGAACAGGACCAGTGGGCACGTGTCGGCGCTGACCAGTGGCACGTGGCATCCACGCGACAAAAACATCTTTATCACCGTAAAATAAATAAATAATTTTAATTTTGTTTTTATTTTTATTTTCAGTCGGGAGAGGACTTTACCGTGCGCATCTGGGACCTGACGAGCATGCGCAAGCACAATCAAGTCATGGTAAAAATATTACTTTTAATGATTAATATTTTATTTTGTTTTCTAAAAGATTGCGAGGTCGACCAAGCCCGGGGAACGCCTGACCGTCAACGTCGCCACGTTCAATGCCGACGGCACGCACATCGCCGCCGGCATCCAGACGGGCGCCATCCTCATCTGGCCCTACAACGGGCCGTACCACCGGCCCATCCTCGAGATCCCGCACGCGCACATGGCCAACGCGGCCGTGTCCTCGCTCAAGTACGCCCGCGACAACCACACGCTGCTCTCGCGCTCGTGCGACGACACGGTCAAGCTGTGGGACGTGCGCAACCTCAAGCACCCCGTGCTCGTGCGCAGCGATCTGCCCAACAGCGAGGAGCACTGCGACGCAGTGTTCAGCCCGGACGAAGAGCTCATTGCCATCGGTACTGTCCGTTTGTCGGGGGCGGTATCTGTATTGAACAGAGCAACACAAATAGGCACGTCGGTCGTGCCCAAGAAGGGCCTCAAGAGCAGCCTCAAGATCCTCAAGCGCTCCACCTTTGAGACGGTCAATGAAGTCGGTAATGATTAAAATCTTTATTTATATTTATATATTTATACTTGCATTCCCACCAATACTAAGATGTGAGCGAGCACAGCGTCACTCGGCTGACGTGGCACCAGCGCCTCAACCAGCTCGTGGTGGGCGACTCCAAGGGCGACGTGCACATGTTTTACAACCCCAACGTGTCTGCCAAGGGCGCCCTGCTGTGCGCCACCAAGGCCGCCAAGTTCACGGGCCTGGCCAAGGGCGACACGGGCATCGGCGTCATCATCAACCCGCACGCGCTGCCCATGTTCCGCGACGAGAAGGTGCGCAGCAAGAAGCGCAAGCTGGAGAAGCTGCGCAAGGACCCCGTTGCCTCGCACAAGCCGCAGCTGCCCGTGTCGGGCCAGGGCAAGGGCGGCCGCATCGGTGGCGCAGACAACTTTACGCACCAGGTCATGAAGTCGCTCAACAAGGACACGACGCGCGACGAGGACCCGCGCGAGGCGCTGCTCAAGTACGCCAAGCTGGCCGAGGAGGACCCCATGTTCTTCAGCTCGGCCTACAAGGACACGCAGCCCACGCCCATCTTTGACATGACAGAGTACAAGGACGACGAGGTCAAGCCCAAGCGCAACAGGACAGGCCCAGCGCCGCCAGGCACAGCAACGGGCACAAATCAGTACAACAGCGGCCTGCAACGGGACCACGACGTCGAATAACAGGGGGGAAAAAGGATAGCAAGGTGTGCGCCAAAGAGAAGATCGGTTGAAAAGCAAAAGGGCAAAGGAAGAAAAAAGCCAAAAAAAGATGCCTGGCAAAAAAAGTGACGCAGCAAAGTCCGATTGGCTGGCGGTTGTTTTTTTTTTTTTTGGTCCTGCGCTCTTTTCTTGCTGGGTTTGTCACACAAACTGTCCGCTTACCAGTCTGCGCTCTAGGCCCCGCCCCCCCACACGACCACATGAACGACGGCGAGCACAAGAGC
>Ga0302230_10001602_pt1 | contig 14481 bp, 21 predicted proteins | sample II_Palsa_N2_1_FD_193523 | JGI IMG/M metagenome (GOLD analysis project Ga0302230, IMG submission 193523) | Peat permafrost microbial communities from Stordalen Mire near Abisko, Sweden - II_Palsa_N2_1 | ecosystem: Environmental > Terrestrial > Soil > Palsa > Peat permafrost | place: Sweden... | reverse complement strand
GCCGGCGGGGGGGGGGGCCCCCCCCCCGGGGTGTGCGACAAACGTTACTTTTTGAGAAGGCCGCCTAAGATGTCTGTGTTGATTGTGCGCTCATGGGCCTCGTCGAGCATGATGACGCTGTATGCCTGCAGCAACGGGTCCAGCAGCATCTCGCGCAAGAGCATGCCGTCAGTGAGGAACTTGATTTTTGTGCGCCCAGGCATCCACGAGTCGTCAAAGCGGATGGCAAAGCCCACCTCTTCGCCCAACTTGACGTCCATCTCTTGGGCCACGCGCGCCGCCACCGATGAGGCCGCCACGCGCCTTGGCTGTGTGCATCCGACCATCTTGCCCCGTGTGCACCACCCTGCCTCGTTCAGGAACTGCGGTATCTCTGATTGACGTGGGCCGTTTAAGCCAAAAAAAAAAAAGGGAGGAACAACTTGACACGTACGTGTCGTCTTGCCACAGCCCGTTGCACCGACCACGACCACGACTTGGTTGTTCTCGAGCAGATAGAGGATGTGTTGTCCTGACGTGGTTGTGTTAGCGCGACAACATCGACGACGACGACGACAACGTACTGTGCTTGGCAATCGGCAGCTGGGCACGCTGCTGTGCCATCGTGTACATCTCGTACTTGTTGAACGTTGGCGGGGCAGCACCCTCATCCTCGGTCACCCGATCGACCTCGGATCCTAGCGTGTGGTTGGTTGTTAGCACCTTGCCGCGAAGGAAACTATCGATGGGGGGGGCCTACCGGGCGCGACCGTGCCTGGCCTCCAAAACGCCATGTGCTGAGCAAATGAAAATTGTTAGTCGATAATTATTCTTAGTCGATATACTTATTATATCGACTAAGCTCTATGCTGCGGGTTTTTAGGCTTCCTAAGTCAGGGCTGCCTCGCTATTTGCGCGCGTGCTGTTGTCTTCTCCTGCTGTGCTCTCGTGTCCCTTTTCCTGCTGTGCTGTGCGTGCACCGTCCTCTTCTCTCCCTGCTGAACTTACACGCCCCTTCTTCTTCGACCCAACTCATTACTCCACTCCCTCGCTCTCTCTGGCGCACGCCACATCGTTTCATCGACTTCTCTTTGTGTGGTCTCACTGGATCGTTCTGTCGCCTTCCCCGTCCAATCGCTCCAACGAACTGAACTCATCAAGCACATGTTTTTAATCCGATTTCTTTCTTTCTTCTTTCTTTCTTTCATTTCTTCTTCTCTGGTGCAGTCGACTAAGATTTGGCGAGGTTACTAACCGACGCTCTCCTAGTTACGATGTCATCTGCCGCGTACGCCAAGTGGGGAAAGCAACTGACGGTGCTGGTGACGGGTGCCACGGTCGGCCTGGGCGCCGCCGCCGCACGCCGATTCGCACACGAGGGGCACAAAGTGGTGATCACGGGCCGCCGCTTGGAGCTCCTGGAGACGCTCAAGACCGAGCTCAGCACGTCGTTCAAGACGCCCGTGCACATCCTCTGCTTTGACGTGGCCGACCGCGCCGCCGTCGACAAGGCGATCAAGTCTCTGCCGGCCGACTTTGCAAACGTGAGCGTGCTCGTCAACAACGCAGGCCTCGCCCTCGGACTCGAGCCCGCGTACAAGGCCGACCTGGACGACTGGGACAAGATGATTGGTAAGCGCGCGTGGTCGTTTCCTAACACGAACAACCGTGTCATACAGACACCAACTGCAAGGGCCTCGTGTACATGACGCGCGCCATCCTGCCGGGCATGGTTGAGCGCAACGAGGTAGCGTCACACCACAACAGCCAATCGCTCACAACAGACTGACGTGCACGTGCAGGGCCACATTATCAACATTGGATCTGTCGCTGGCGCGTACCCGTACGGTGGCGGCAACGTCTACGGCGCCACCAAGGCCTTTGTGGATCAGTTCAGCCTTAACCTCCGCGCCGATCTCCACGGCAAGAAGGTTCGCGTAACCAACATTGCGCCAGGACTGGTCGGTGGTACCGAGTTCAGCCTCGTTCGTTTCCACGGCGATGGCGAGAAGGCAAAGCAGCCTTACGCCAACGTGGAGCACCTCACGCCCGAGGACATTGCCGAGACGTACGTGCGCAAGCAATTGTATATTTTCTCTCAAAAATATAAACTAGGATTTACTGGGTGTCCACGTTGCCTCCGCATGTCAACGTCAACGAACTCGAGGTCATGCCCACCGCGCAGTCGTTTGCCGGCTTCCAGATGTTCCGCGAGACTCCAAAGATCTAAGCAACCATGCACTTTTTTTTTTTTCCCCACTCTCAGTTTGGAACACGACGCAAAAGTTTATCGCCTAATTCTCTTATTCGCGGGAGAGTAACTGCCCTTGTTGGCGCCTTTGTTTGCAGGGGAGTAACTGCCCTTGCCAGAGCTCTTGCTTGACTGGCCGTCTTGCTGGTGCTTGCTACCGATCGCAGACAGTTGGTTCCGTTGATCCCTAGCCGGAAAAAAAAAGAAGATTTATTTATCTTCCCCTCTCCCCCCCAAAAAAAGTAATCGTACTTGATCTGACGAAGCCAGGATCGACGAGACGAGTCCTCCACGCGGTACGGCTTGGCTTGCTCGACAAAGTACTCTTGCCGCTTGGCTGTTGGTGCAGTCGACGCAGTGGACGACGATGACGCGAAAAAGTCATCCTCGCCAGTTTCTTCTTCCCTGTCGCCATCCTCATCCTCTGCTGTTGGAAGGGGACGCTTCTTGGAGCTTGACCCAGACGGTGGGTGTGGTGCAGAGGGGGACTTTGGTGCTGGTTTTGACTTTTGAGACGCTGCTTCTTTCTGTGCTGCCGCGCTTGCCACTGCCGCCGCCTTCTTGTCAACAGCCGATTTTGCAGCCGACCCCTTGGCAATATTCTTGGACACGGCTCCGGTTGCCTCGAGCTTTTCAAAAACAGCAACGAATCGCTCGTCTTGATCCAGGTTGTGGCGCGCCTCCTTGGTGGGAACAGCCGCAGCCTCCTCAACCTCGTCAGACTCGTCCTCCTGATGGTCCTGCACAGACGCCACGACGATGGATCCCGCGGCAATCTGCTCCTCGATCTTGGCAAGCAGCGTCTGGCGGAACTCGTCCACCTCGGGTCGGGTTGTCTCGTTGTTTGGAAACAGCGCGACATACTTTCGTCCAACAGGAAAGTTCTATTTGCACGTTCTTAGAGTAATGTCTTTTTATTTTTATTTTTAGCTGCTCTCTCACCTGCACATAGTACATCTGGGACTGCAAGCAACGCAGCTTCTGTTCCAGGTCGGCCTTGCCATTGTCGCTGTCGTCGGCTGCCAGCTTCTTCTGAGCCTTTTGGAGCTGGCGCATGATCTTGCGTCGTTCTATGCAAGGCATCAATAAGACGCCGCACGCACCCCCCCCCCAGTCTTACCGAAGAAGCGAACCATGCGGTACTTTGTGGCAAGCTCGCGCTCGACCTCCCCCTGCATGGCCTGGGACAACTGCACCTCGAGAGCATGCACCTTGCGCTCCGTCTCCTGCTTGACAGTCGCAGCCAGATCCTTCTATTGAATGTGCCGCCTGCTCGTGAATCTGAAGCCCGGTGTTGACGATACCTTGTTCAGAAGGCGCTGGAGGCTGCGAATGTCCTTCTTGAGCTTTGAGCGCGACGCCACGTGGCCTTCCATTTTTTTTCGAATATGACCACGTGGCCTCGCAACAGCGATCGGTTGCTATCCGACCAAAAACCCGCGCTCTCTTTTTTTGTGGTTGCCCACGAAGGCCACCGCGCGCGCGCGGAAGGAGAAGGGGGGGGTCCCTGGTGCTTCTGTGTGTATGTGCACGGGTGCCCGAGCACAGTTTGCCAGTCGGAAGTGTTCTGGGAGGCTGGCGGGTGGCAAGGAGCCCGCCAGTCGTTCTTGCCTGACCCTGTTTTGTTGGACGAGCCTGTGCAGTGTTCTTTGGAGCCTGGTGACTCCAAACAGAAGCGGTCGAAACAATTACAAATAAAATTTACACTCCCGTATCCCTTCCGTCCTGTGCCCGGGCCCGCTCCCCCGCCGTGTCCTGCACAAGTGGCTGACCATGCTCGGTCACCAAAGTCGGGAAGAGGGATTGAGAGCAGTGGATTTTGTGCAGACGACAGGGAAGAAAAAAGGAAAGGCAAAAGGGAAAGGGAAAGGGACCGTGGGGGGGAAGAGGCGAGGTTCCTGTGTGCTGTCTTTTTTGGTTGCCCTTGCGCGCGCCTCTACGTTCACCTCCCATACCTCCTCTCCTGTGCTGTCCTCGTTTGCTCAGCCTTTTTTTTTTTCCCGTCCAATCTCAGTAGTGATGCCGTTGCTCAAGCGAAAGACTGTGCAGTTTGAGGACAGTCTCAACAAGGAGACACAGGCCGCCGTCGAGCGGGGCGAGGACATTCCGCTGTTCCAAGTCCGCTACACTGGCGAGGTCTTTGACAACTACAGGTTTCGTGCACTACTCTCGTTCTCTCTCTCTCGACTAAACGCCACATCGACAGCACGTACATCAGTAGGATTAACCAATACCGCAAGCACATCTACACATGCGGCCTTTCGGGCAAGTTTAATCTGACCCTCGAGGAAGCCATGACAAGCGGTATCGGTTGCATTGCAGACCTTCTTTGGTATCCTTAACGCTGCCCCGTAGAACGCAAGTCTCGCGCGATCGTCGACAGTTTTCCCGAGTGCTATCACGAGCCGTCACTGCGGATGCTCCATCATAGTACGCCTCAGAGCAGGAACACTATTTATAATTAAAATAAAAAATTAAATAACCCAGGTACTCTTGAGGTTCGCGTCGTTGTAGACAACATTGTGGACTCGCTCAAGGACTCCTATGTTCCTGGCGAGCTGGTGGAAGTGACGATCGAGGGCAAGGTTTACAACGCGCGCATCGTGAATCTCCACAACTTTGTGGATCCCCTCATGCCCAGGAAACGAAGCAACGGCAGCGCGAGCAACTCGAATGGCAGCACCCCACTTCTTTCCCCCTCATCGGAGCAGACAGACGGCACGCGCGAGGACCAGCCATCAGCATTTGTCGATCAGCCCAGCGCTCCTACTCTTGCTGAGCCGACGACATCAGTTGCCGCCCCGCCAGCTTTCTTGTCTTCAGCAGCGGGCAAATACTACAACGTAAGGCGTGCCTGTTGTCTCTCTTTTTTAATATCTGTTGTTTAGGTCCAACTGCAATCGGTTCGCTCACGCAAGCGCGATGAACACAAGGCCTCTAACCAGCTTCCAAAGGACGTTGACCGGATGGTGCGATCGAACCAGATCACGTAAAAAACTTTTTTTTTTGGGGGGGGAGGTTGTTAGTTTACCTCTCTCAAATAGCCGCCCGAGAGGAGCCCTGAACAAGGACACGCTCAAGCACTTTCTGCGTGAGAATGCAGTCAAGATACCATATGCAAACGGACCCTGGATCGTCAAGGATGCATTGGTGAAAAAATTCAACCTTTCCACTGTCATCCCCGACAATCTTAGGGAGGCGTACGAAAAGTACCAGGGCAAGCGGCAAGAGGTACGACATACTTACGATTCTTTCGTGCATTGAAGCATGTCATCTTGCAGCTTGAAGTGAAGGAGGACCGCAAACGAAAGCGCGAAGCAGGCGAGGGCGATTCGTCCTCTGGCATGGTTATCGAGCGTAATGTCGTGCTTATTTTTCTCGGTTCGTCCCTAATTGTGAACATGCAGTCCCACTTTATCCGATGGAGGACCTCGAGGTCCCCCATGCCTTGGATCCCGCAACCCCATTCCCCGTGCTCGGCAAAGAGTTTGCAATTCCCCAAGAGTCCCTCCAAAACCTGTTTATCGTCTGGACCTTTTTACAGTCGTTTGGGTACGTGTTTTTTTCATTCCTTTAGCAGTTTCTGAATAAGAAATCAATATAACAGCGAGCCAATGAACCTGTCGCCATTCACCCTGGACGATTTCGAAAGTGCCTTGCTGCACACGGGCGAAGACAACCCTATAATCATTGAGACGAATGCCGCCCTCTTAAAGCAGATGGTAATATTTTCTGCGTTTCCTGTTTGAGCTGAAAAGCATGCGGTTTGTAGTTGTCTGTCCGCAAAGTCCTGGCTGTGCCGGTACCGACGATTGACGAAGATACGAGCATGGATTTGGACGAGACTAGCCTCAACACGAGCACAGAGGAGGCTCCTGCGGCTGTTCCCGTGGAGACTGGAAGGTGGACTGGCAAGGTCAACACCAACAACTGGCTGGACGTTCTGGCCTTTGGTGTTAACGACGTATGTAGCCAGCGAGCTCTGGTGGATGCGAAAACTAAGTTTTTTTTTTCTTTTTGTTTTTTTTTTGGTGGCAGTCTTTCCGGTCTGCGTTCCCCAAAGTCTCTGAATGGGTTAACGAGTCCTACTTTGCACTACCCGTCTCCATCAAGCTCAGCATGCTCCGTTTCCTCGTGGACATTGCCGTCGATGCTTACGCCATTCAGTATGCTTTTTTTTTTGTTTTGTTTTTTGCGATACCAAGTTTTCCTTTAAATTAGTGCCTACCTGGAAGTTTGCGACGAAAAGCTCAACGAGCTCAGGAAGGACGTGCGAGAACTGGAACGCGAAAAGCGTGCTGCTCAGCGACAACGCATGGAGGAGGAGAAAACACGGACCGGCGGCGCAACTAATGGCGCTTCTTCCCCAATGCATACCGACAAGTACGCCGCACCAAATTAAAAAAAAAAAAAGAAGCGTTACTTAAAAACATCAACGAATGAACGATCAGTGATGACTCGTCTGCCGTCAACACTCCCTCCAGCGCTGGCGGGGATTGGGATGTCAACGACTCCAAGGCCGCACGCACCCTGAAGCTCAAGTTCCAAAAGGCCCAGCGCGATGCCGAAGAGAGCGCCAAGAGGAATCAACTGGCGAAGCAACGAGACGAGTCACGCAAAAAGGCCGCCGAACTTCGCCAGTACTATGACGAGAAGAAGCAATATGAGCTGGAGCAGTCGCGTATGCAGAAGAAGCTGGACGCGCTGTACCAGGAGATCATGACTCTGCAGGTGCAACGAGTAGCACCGCTGGGCTCTGATCGGTTCCACAATGTCTACTACTGTTTCGACGGCATCGGCAGCGGCTCCAACATGACCGGCGCAGGCAAGCTCTTTGTTCGCTCAGACAAGGGCGAGTGGGGCTATTACCAGACGTCGAGCGAGGTGGAGCAGCTCGTCAACTGCCTTGACACCCGCGGCTACCGCGAGCTCGCCCTCAAAGATGCCTTCAAGGAGCAGTACGATCGCATCGTCTTCCATCTTGCACGCCACCAAAAAGTAGGGCAAAAAAATTTTTCCCCCTCCCAAAATGTTCTAATTTACTGGTATTTTTATCAGGAACTTACCATGACTCTCAGTCGCAACGAAGATGGCAAGCGGAGCACACGTCATGCCGCGACGACAAAACGCCCTCCTTTCCTACAGTACGTTAACAAACGTGCCCTCTAGACGTTTCTTTCTTTTTGCTTTTGTGCATACATTTTTCTGTATATTTTTCACCTTGACAATAAACAATCACTTGGTCGCAAAACCAACGAGGTATGGGTTGACAAGCTGGTGCCAGGCTTGCTCCTCGCCGTGAATTTTCGTGTCGACAGACGTCCACTTGGCCGCGGCCTTGATCGTTGCAAGAGTGTTGCGATCGAGGTGGCAGTTGTCACAAGCGATCGGCCAGATGGACGCCTTCAGGCAAACACAAACTTGAAAAAAAAAAAAGAAAGAGAAAAATTAATAGGACAACGCACAGTGAGCGCGTGCTGCAGGAAGCGGCGCGCCCGGTTCTGGGATCCAACGTGTTCAATGATGTAGAGCTTGCCGCCCGGCTTGAGCGTCTTGTGGATCACCTTGATGGCCTGCGCAGGGTCATTGGCCGAGCAGAGCACAAGCGTGCAGATCTGCGCAAACGATGGCGAGTGAAAACACGCTTACATCTATCGGCGCGCGTACCACGACGTCAAAGGCGTTGGAGGGCAAAAGGCTGACCTCGAGTTCCTCGGTGATGACCTCGATGTTTTCAAAGCCGCCCTTGGCCGCCGATGCCTTGAGTCCGTCGATGAGGAACAGGTTGGGCTCGAGGGCGACGAGCCGTTTGGTTGTCCTGGGCACAAAGGCAAAGTTGCTGCCGTAGCCCGCGCCGACCTCGAGGATACTGGCGTTTTGCGGCAGGTCATCAAACAGCTTTTTCTTGAGCTGTTGGAGCTGCTTGTTTACAACTGGCCCCAGATAGGCCCACGTGAAGGAGAACAGCCATCGCGAGAACGTCCTCAGCACTGCATACAAACGAGATGAGAGCGCATAGACGAGGGGGAAAAAAAAAAAAACACCGCACAGGCCTGGAGGTGATCGAGCATTCAGCGTATTTTCTGACGACGATGAAAAAAAGTTCGAGTAAAAGTGCCAAAAAGGTCGCGACCGAGGCGATACCCAACGACCGCAACCGTCAGATTACGTTCTCCAAGCGCAAATGGGGCCTGCTGAAGAAGGCCTACGAGCTGAGCACGCTGTGCGATTGCCAGATTGGCCTTGTCATCTTTTCAAACAACAACAAGGTACTCCGCTGTGGCCGCGAAAAACAAGAACGATAACACCTGCCCTCCCCCTGCAGCTCTACGAGTACGCCAGCACCCACATGGACACAATCCTGTTGCGCTACACCGAACACGGCAAGCCGCAGGACAGCTACAACAACGATAAAATGCGTGCGGTACCTCTGCCTTTCTGTTTCGGGGTGTGCTCCTTTCCTTATCGGCCCTTTGGTCAAATAGAAAATCGTCAAGCGGATCGGTGGCCCCTCTGACGACAACGACGGCCCCTTTGACTCGACGGGCAACACGGAGCCTCCAGGCAGTGACGAGGACGACGAGCCCAGTGACGAGGACGACGACGCCAGCAATGCGTTTGACTCGACCGCGGCCCCGTCACCAGGACCGATGGCACAGGCACATGCAGGTTCAACAGCACAACCGTCGGCAGCAGCATTGGCAGTGACGGCAATGTCGAAAGCAGTAAAAGGTCGTCCCAGAAAGAACGCATTACCTGCTACTGCTGCATCAGCGCCCATGGCCAAGCGAAGAGCCACAGCGTCGTCAGGATCCTCTGCAGTGCCGCTCGCTGTCTACCCGCCGTCCTTCCATTCATCCGCGTCGTCGTCGGCTTCCATGATCAGCGGAATTTTGGACTCGTCGTTGGACGAGGCGATGGAGCAAGAGTTGCAAAGAAACTACAACAAGTTTATGATGTCGTCTGCCGCCGTCGCCGCCGCTGCCCGTGCCTACGCCGTTTCTGACCAACTGGACCACACGACCTTGAACGTGGTCTCGTCCATCGACGACATGCCAGTGCATCCATCGTCGCATCTCAAGCGCCCGCATCCTCCGGACGATGATAGCGGCCACGACCATCTCTGGAGCTCGAATCTGGCCCCGTACGCAGGAGGAGGAGGAGAAGGAGGAGGAGGGCAGGGCAGTTGAATCACGGATCTGTTTGTTTTTAAAAATTGGCTTCTGAGTTTGGTCATCATACTTCTCTGATTGGTCGGAGCGCCCGCGTGAGTCCCACGCACATTTGTTTTCACAGGACCGCTCAGCGCAAGGTCGGAGAACGTGCAGCGGAACGTGCACGGTCGGGGCTGCCGTGTTTTGAACTGCCAGCAGGTGTCCGTCCATTTCTCCCTTTCGTCGAAAAAGATGAAACGCGTGTCCTATTTATAGCCCCCTCGTGGCTTTTTCGCAGTAATTTTTTTTTTTTGTTCTGGTTCAGCTCGATCCGGGGGGACGGAGGCTGCTGCACCTGTTTCCCCTCTCATTCTCTTGCGCCGCCTCCGTCTTTGAGTACTTGTTCTCTCCTGCTGTGCGGCGGTGTTTTGTTGTTGCGTCGTTTCGTGACCTTTTTTTTTTCAGTTCATTATTTACCTGTGTGTACTCCCGATGGTAGGAGCCAGCAGCCATGGGCAAAGGTCGTGGCGCCGAGAAGACGTCGTTCCAGCGCTTCCTGGACGAGTCGTACTTTTCGTTTGTCTTCCTCAACTGGGCTCTCGCCCTGGGCATCTCTGGCATCGCGCTCATCATCATTGGTAAACGGCGTTACTCTTGTTCCCCCCCCTATCTAACAACACTGCCTTGCTGCCGTCTTCTTTCCAGGTGCTGTTGTCAACGCCGTCTACCCTACGCAGACCATCAACGGTATCAATAACTCGCAGTACCTGTCCAGCGACGCCACCTCGACCAACTACCTGGCTTGGAGCGTATGTCTTGCACTCGCTTGTTTTGTTTCTCAAAAGCACCTGTCTCTCTCTGCACAGCAAATTACCGAGCTTGACACCTACCAATTCTCCAACGTCAACGTCAACAACTCCAACAACCACATCAGCATCTCGTGCAACCAAGTCGGTCCCTATGTCTATTGTATGCTGCTCCACTTTCCCGCTTAACTTGTTTGCTCACCTCCTCCCTCTTTGCCCACAGCGACCGAGCTCACTAAAGCCGACATCACCTTTGGCGATGGCAGCGCAACCTACCAGATCACCAAGGCCAAGGTACACTTTGCGTTTTTTTTCAGGAGTGCGGTTTCTGACGTCCATGGTGGTAGGTCTTTGACATTGCCGATTCGACTTCCACAGCCAAGGTGACCGCGTTCAGCCCGGCGTATGCCGAGCTTGTGTATGCTGTTGGCTCCGAGGAGGCCATCTTTTCTACCCTTGCCGCTCAAAACAACATCACCACTGGAATCAACAACTTTTTCACGTCCACAGCGCCAATTCTCATCGGCTCAAAGGCAATCTATGACGGTCTCCAGGCCGACTTTTCCGAGACGCCCGGCGGCGTTCTCAACAAAATCTACAATGATCTATTGGCAGACAACCTGAACCAGGTGAGTCGGTCCTTTTTTTTTTTAAATTGAAATTAATGAAATGTTTACTAATGAAAAATAAATCTACATAGGCGATCTCGACCTACGGCAACTCGTATACCAACTTCTTGATCAACAACTATTTTGTGTACAACTCCACGTCTTTTGCGTGCACGCCCGCATCCACCTGCAAGGGAGGCGTCTACAACCACGTTTACAATCTGTAAGTTCTACAACATTTGTTTGATCTTCTGTTTACCCTTTTTGTTCCCCCACCCCACCCCACCCCACCCAAAAAAAAGGTTTACATCGGCCGCCTGCAATCCAGATACCCTAACTGATTTCGACAATGAGATGGCTTCCGGTTTTACTGGTTTGCCCACGAGCCCTTGCCAGGCCTTTTTGTCCAACCAGTCGTTTTCCTCTGGAGGATTCACGGCGCAGCAGGTCGCGGCAGTCTTCTCTGATTTCAAGACGACTCTGGGTATTAAAAGTCTGCGAAAGTTGTGGAAATTGAACCTTAGGCCTTGTTTAGTTGGTGCAATCTACGACGGAGGCCTGTACAACTTTTACACCACTCAATCAAACGGCAAGTGCGACAGCGTTGCCCTACGAACTGCCGCTGCTAACGCCTATTCTCCTGTCATCTCGCTTGACCAGGTACATTCTTCGGTCGTGTCAAGTGCTGATGATTCTTTTCTCTCAAAACAGATGAACTGGATTTGCGACACCTACATCCCCCAGTGGTACTCGTATGCGATTGAGCAGTTGGCCGTCGCGGCTGTGCAGTCTCTGAATGTGACCGATCTCGGCTACTACAAGTTTTGTGTGGGTGAACTCACCAGCGCAGTACGCTTGCTTTTTTTTTTTTTCCTCCTGTCCGCAACCTGAAAAATTACATTTGCACACAGGCACAACACGCACAAGGCGTCTACGATGTCTTTTTCTATCCGTCGAGCGTTCCACTCCCTCTTTCGTTTGACAACCTCGTGCTGTACGGCACTGCCACGGGTTACGATATCAGCCCGTTCGTCTCGTCGTTCCAGCTTCTCCAGCAGGTAAATCATTGCTGATAGACCAGAAACGACTAAAAAATATCTCTACGTACTAGTCTCAAGCGTCCTTCAACCTCGCAGAGTGCAAGACCATCGTCCAGGAGCTTACCCAAACCGACTACGCCTTCAATCTCACTGTCCTTGGCAATGTTCCCAACTCTGTCGCTGGTACCTCTTTCAGCGGCGCTGATGCCGTCACCTATTTCCAGACTTTCGGTGGCTTCATCTCTGCGTATGGCTCTATTGGAAATTTGAACATTCTCAAAAAAAAAATTTTTTTTTTTCTTTTCCTTCTTCTTCAGCTACTATGTCTACGGACTCGTCTATAATACGGCGCAGTTCAGCTCGTATTCGTTCAGCATCTCTCCTGCCACCAGTGCTCTTGCGACCTCTGCTGCTGACGTATGTTGTAACTGGTGTGGTTTTCACAGCTTACGATAAAAATTACACAAGCTGACAAATGTCCAAAACAATCTGCTTCCTTTGACCGTCTTTTTCTTCCCATCGGTTCTCTCCTATGTCGCCAGTTTGTCCTACATCACCGCCGACTTTGCAGTCAATCCTTTGTACGTAACACCTTTATTCCTTTCTGAGATTTCTAACGCTAGAAAAATTGTTGCAGTACCAACAGTGCTGGTGTCAATGTCACGAACAAGGTTGTTGGCACTAGCCAGGTCTACGAGCCCATCACCGCCATCAATGGCCTTGCTGGTCTCCTGCTCAATCTCAACACGAACGCTGATCTCGAGACTTGGCGTAATCCTCTGTTTTCTCGCTTCTCAAATACTGATTTCTACATTTCGCATTTCATGCAGAGGCGTACAATCTGCTCGACGCTGCTTCCTATGGCTCCCTCCAACTGTGGATCAACAATGCCATTTCCAGCTGGAGCAGCTCCTTGGGCGCTGGCTCTGCCGACGACCTCGGCTATTACCAGTTTACCTACGGCAACCTCACCGGCGCCGGCTGTAACCCACCGTCGCTCAGCTGCTCCGTCGCCAACGTCTTCTTTGGCCAGGACAACAACTACGGCCCCGAATATGCGATGGGTGCTTACAACGGCCCCTACTATCTCGGACTTATTTCCTTCGTACCCAACCCTGCGAGTAACGTGGGTGCTTTGACTCCCAGCACTGCTCAGACCCTCCTGAACAACCTCGCGACAAACTGCTACAATACCGTCCTCTCTGGCGTGTCCTACGAAAAAGTGTACATCTACTACCTCTTCAACACCTATGTCCTGGCTGCCGTCGGAGGCTCGACCACCGGCCTTTTCCCCACCCGCAACTTTGACGACTTTATCCACGGCTTTTCGGATCCGGTAACTCGAAAAAGGCTTTTTGTTTTTATTTTACTTATCTATCTTAAAACTCTCCATCTCCCGCTTTAGATTGTGGCCGCTTACCTCGCTGTGACCTCGGTCCCCGCTGTCAGTGCCACGTACGCGATCGATGCCGATGGCACGTCTGCCTCCACCTTCACCATCTACACCGGATCGCAGAACGTTTCCGCTTCGTACGAGTTTGCCAGCATCAACGGCACCGCCGCTGTAAACTATTGGCCCCAGGTCCTCGATGTGTCCTTCTTGGTACCTTTTTTTTTTCTTTCTCTTTTTTGTCTAACTTCTAAAATCCAAAATAGCTGAATACCGAGCAGTTCCCTCCAGGCGTGTTTAGCGGGACACCCACGGTTGACACGCCGACCCTGGCCACCGTTCTCGATGTCGACCTTTTGCGCACTTTCGTCTGGACTTTCAACGGCACAACCTCCAGCACTGGCGGCCTCAATGGCTACCTGTACGTGTTTCCCTCCCTCTTTTCGTTCTGATAATTTTATTTTATTTTTTTCTTTAAAAAAAAACTCCATCGCAGTGGCTATGTCGACGCGAACCAGTGGAAAGCTAACGCTGCCTTTAACGTCTCTCAGGACTACCAGCAGCCCATCAACCCGTGGACGTCCAACCAGTTCTATGGTCCTTGCTCGCAGGCTCTTGCCAGCAGCAGCTGCCCGATCACCCCTGCTGCCAACCAGCTCGACGGCCTGATCGTGGTCCATCCTGATACCGGCCTCGTCCTCTCGTACGAAACCTGCAAGACGCTGTACGTCTCGCCCAAGTCTACCTTCCAAGTCACTCAGCCAGTACGAAAACCTTTCATCACGTATTGCTGTAGCTAAATCTGCCCTGTCCTGCCTTAGCACATTGACACCACATACATCTTCACCCAGGTGCAAAAGGCGACCAACCGCACGATTGATCCGAATATTGCCAGCTCGCTGGCCAACCAGTACAACTCGGCCAAGAGCACTGGCCAGATCATCCTGGGCATCTTTGTCGCAGTTGGCTGCCTCCTCCTCGTCGGTGGCATCGTTTTCCTCACCTTCTACATCCTCAAGCTGCAGCGCGAGGACCACCACAAGGCCGAGTCTGAGCTCGTCTCCGATCCCTTCCACGAAAAGGGAGATCGCTTTGGCAACACTGGCTTCTAAGCAGAAAACCTTAATTTTTTTTTTTTTTTTGGCCTACTCAGGGAAAAAATTCGCTAATTTTTTTTTGTCTCTATGTTGTACATCAAACGTCGTCGTGTTTGTGTGTTTGTGTGTTTGTGTTTTGAGCGTTTTGCGTTCACC
>Ga0302230_10001599_pt1 | contig 14513 bp, 10 predicted proteins | sample II_Palsa_N2_1_FD_193523 | JGI IMG/M metagenome (GOLD analysis project Ga0302230, IMG submission 193523) | Peat permafrost microbial communities from Stordalen Mire near Abisko, Sweden - II_Palsa_N2_1 | ecosystem: Environmental > Terrestrial > Soil > Palsa > Peat permafrost | place: Sweden... | reverse complement strand
TCAGGACAAAGAAGAGATTCGGGCGGGAGTAAATCCAGAAGAAGTAGCTACCGTGATGATCTCTCTGCTTGAAGGAGCAATGGCTTTCGACCGAGTAGACAGAAAATTGGGTTTTCTTGAACAAGCCGGAAAACATCTCAACTTCTACCTCGATACGATTGCTTTTCAACCGCAATAAAGGACTTTGGAATGAACAAGCAGTTCGCAGCGACAGCTCTGTGCAGCTTTCTTTTGGCCGCACCACTGATGTTCGTCGGAACTAATCCGGGCTTGTCACAGCATCGGACGACTCCGTCGCTGGATGTTGCCACGCTTGACCAAGTGAAGGATTTATTTCATCAGTTGACGGACCGATTCATACGTTACTGAGACCGGGCACTTCATGCCTGAGTTTGCCTTTGATTCGAGCCTGGAAGCGACCCCATCCCATTCAGAAGTTCATCATCATAGGAGAAGCATGTCAGCACAAATCCCATCCAGCACTTTATCCAAACCTATTCTTGTCACGGGAGCCGCCGGTCGCGTTGGTAGCACCGGCACCGCGGTAGTCAAAGAGCTTTTGAAGCGACAATTGCCCGTTCGAGCGATGGTGCGAGAGGCTGGCGAAAGATCGGAAGCTCTCGCCAAACTTGGCGCTCAAATTGCCGTCGGAAATTTCACCGATTACGCGAGCTTGGGTACAGCTCTCGATGGCATAGAGACCGCGTTCTTTTGCTATCCAGTGGCTGACGGCATCGCAGAGGCTACAGGTCTGTTTGCGGCGGCCGGGATGGAAAATGGCCTGAAGCGAGTTGTCAATATGTCCGTTTCCGCTTCAGGTCCGAGCAATCCGAGCCCCCACGGTCGCGCACAATGGGTCTCTGAGAACATCTTGGATTGGGCTGATTTTAAGTGCATTCATCTCCGCATTGATGCCTTCTTTCATGAGCTTCTCCTTCTGCACACTCAATTTATCCAGACAGAAGGGGTCATACGTAATTCCCATGGAGACTTGGCCGTAAATTGGATCTCGGGAGAAGATGCCGGAGCTATAGCGGCGAGCCTGCTGGTTGACCCGGATCAAACCTCAGAGCCTGTAGTTTATCCGACAGGACCCGAAAAGCTCACTTATGCCCAGGTCGCTGAGTTAATCACGTCCATTGTTGGCCGGCCTGTTCGGTATGAAGAAGTCACTCCTGAAGCGTATCGGGATATACTCGATGTCGTTTTGCAGGGAAAGAACCCGCGAGCAGTCAACCACCTTGTGTCGCAATCGATTAACCTCAGAAATCACCTAAAGCCACTGCCCACCAATGATCTGACTGAGCGATTCGTAGGACGGCAGCCGAGAACGATTCGTGAGTTTATTTTGGCTAACCAGCATGCTTTGACGCCTCACTCCTCATAGAAACGGAAGCTGAACCAGGGCCTTAAGGCCAGGGGTGAACCTCGATGCGCAGGGTGGACAGCTCAGGGGCGATTCGAGTTATCAGCACTGCGCAAAATGGGCAGGTTCCAATTGGTTGGGATGGCTACAAACACGGTGTTACTTCAACTCGTGTTGGATCTTTCAGATCTGCGTTTGCCTGGAGCCTATACCGGCCTGAGGGCCACAACAGGATTTACTCTCGTTGCGCGCTGAGCAGGAAGCAAACCCGTAATCATGCCGGTAAGCGCAAGAATTGCGGAAACGGAAAGGAACGTGGCCGGATCGGAAGGTTTAACTTCGAATAGGTACTTGCCGAGGACCAAGTCAGCACCAGTGCCCCAGACCCTCCGAGCGCAACCCGGCCGTCACCAGGATTAAAGTGGGCTTCAAAAGCATGTGATGTCGCTTTTCTTTGCCCCTAACGCCATGCGGATTCCAATCTCATGCGTGCATTCTGTAACTGCGTAGGCGAGCACTCCATAAGTACCAATCGCCGCCAGGGAGAGCGCACAAAAAAATATGCCAAGCGTGTTAGAACTCCAGATGGGATCGTTGGTTGGTGTGAGGAAGGACCGCGTCACCCTTAAAGTGCAAGTCGCGATCACTCATTTGCAAGTTCACGTTATTTTGCAGGTTTCGACGGATGGTGTATGGAGCCATTAAAAGTCCCATTTGGTTCGAAGGGGCTTTTTGTTTCCCTGGAGGCTGCTAACAACTTTGGCTGATTAGTTTGAAGAGGTTGGCGAGAGGGCATGCGAAGGCGAAGTAATGGAAGGCGGCGAGAGTTTGTGAGAGTCGTTCGTAGTCTCTAGCCAGCAATTCCGGTCTCCAAAAGCACCTTGTGCATTGCTTCAACCAGGGCGTTCATCTGATCGTCGTGGGACTGAGTGGCGAAATCGGGATCCTCCCGCTTGCGATGTAAAGGATATGCGGCAGATGCTGTACCTAGCCGACCGGTCTTGCTATCAAGCAGGGTTACGCGGGTACTCAGCGTTCCAAAATCTACTCCTGCAACTATCCGCATCGATGGCTTGCTCCATGGCTCATGCATAATTCAGGTTTCTCGGCAAAAGGGACTTTGCGAGTTCAAGAGGGTGGTTGGCAAAGAGACTGGCCGAGTTCAACAGGCGAGTTTTTACAAGGTGAAGACATCTTGTTCCGCAACCATAAATTTTACAAATCGACTCCTGTAAGTTACCTTCTTATGCGGAAGCATGAAAAGCTTTTCACTGGGACGAATCGTAGGGTAGGCGCGCGGACGAGTTCTTTGACGATGTGAAGCACTATGACCAGACTGACCGCAACAGACCCAAGATCTTCGTAGGCGAATGGGCGACTCGGGAGGGCTCACCCACAACAAACATGGGCGCTGCCTTGGGAGACGCGGCGTGGATGACCGGCATGGAGAGGAACAGCGACTTGATTGTGATGGCTTCCTACGCGCCGTTGTTCGTGAATGTGAATCCAGGGGGCATGCAGTGGGAGTCAGATCTGATCGGTTATGACGCGCTGAAGAGCTACGGCGCGCCGAGCTATTACGCGCAGTGCATGTTCGGAGAGTATCTAGGCAACGAAGTTCCCACCTCTTTCATTACCGGCGAGGGCAAACTATTCTTCTACTCGGTCACCCGTGATTCGCGTACCGGAAAGATCTACCTCAAGATGGTCAACGCTTCGTCTCTTCCACAAGCGTTAGACATCAACTTCTCAGGTATGAACAAGGTCACGCCAGTAGCCATGCTCATCTCGCTCAGCGGCAAGACGAACGCAGAGACCAATTCGATCAGCGCTCCGACGCAGATCGTACCGGTGAAGACGTCCAAGCGAATCGAGGGGCCGAATTTCTCCCACACCATCCCACCGTACAGTGTGCAAGTGCTTGAGTTGGAGGCTCACTAGGTGCCACGTCTTTTGACCGAGTTGGTTGATAGCTTGCTCGGGATACTATCAGCTCGCTACGGATGAGGTTCCGATTCTCCTGTTCAAAATTCCCTGCGATCTACAAGCGAGGTTTGGTCGGTTGTGTGTGTCAGCTTGAAGATCCTCTCCATCTGCCTCCAGCGTGTGCTGGGGTCTGACTCGGGGGAGACATTCTGATAGCTCGACATCAGCCTCTCCCATGCCTGCACTGCCGGATTAAGCCGGTCCATCTCTGCCTTACGCTCGAACGTGAAATCGTTTGTCGTATCCATGATCATGAAGAGGCTTCCTTCCAAATGAAATATCTCCATATCTAGAACGCCCGCATCGCGGATACTCTTGTGAATTTCCGGACGGCCGATTCTGTGATGCTCAATGTATTCGGCAATGAGTTCGGGGTCAGGGCGAAGACTCAACGTAAGACAGAAGCGTTTCATGATTCACTCCTCTATTCGGAAAAACCTGAGGGCAGTTGCCAGCCGTCAGACTCTAGATTTACCACGTTGTAGGACGGCGATAACCTCCGGCGTTGCGCACATAGTTAACGCTAAATGTTATGCTTTTCGCGCTAATACCTCCTTTCGGGAATGAGACTCCTTTGCGCTATCGTGATCTTGGAACGACCGGCCTGAGCGTCTCAGTGCTCGGTTTTGGGGCTTCTACGCTGCGGAATGTGTTCGGAAAAGTTGGTGCATCGACTGGAGAGCGTGGAGTCCGCTACTCAGTTGACTGCGGCATTAATCTGTTTGACGTTTCGCCCACTTCGGGATCCCGCAGCAGGAGCAGCGACTAAGCGGGCATTGGAAGGGCCGCGACATGGGTCTTCTCGCTACCAAATGCGGCAGGTATGGATTGGCGTAACTCGATTTTCTGCACGCGGGGTTACGGAGCGCTTCGAAGACTCGCCGTCTCCTTTCACCTCCAGCCATCTACATCCCAAGCCGAGCGGTGCGATCACATACCGAGTATCGATGGGCAATCCTGTGGCGCTCGAGAGTCTCTTATACCCCTCGAAACGGCTCTTCCCTACCCTGTTCTCCGGACCTCGGATGTGGGCGATCTTCTGCGACCGATGGCGATGAGATGTTCCGTTTCTAACTCACCAACCTTGTAGTCATTCGATCCGAGGAAGTTAGAGCGAAAATCCTGAAAGCCGCGGTCGAGAAGGATCAGCGGTGGCCCTTCTCGCTGACTTTGCGCAGCTTCTCCGAGGGCGACCGTGTCGTGGCTACCACCAGGGCATCCAGCCGATGAGCCAGCATATGGTCGATCTCGGCATCTTCGAGGACAGCGTCACTCTCGGAGGAAGCTACGAGCAGGAAGAAGTCCTTCTTGAGCAGCGCACTTGATAGCGATTTCGCGATCTCCGAGAAGAGGGGGTGAATTAGGTCCGCCACGGTGAGACCAACGAGAGAACTGCGCCCAGTTACCAGGCACCAAGCCATCGGGTTCGGCCGGTAGTTGAGCTCTTTGATCTTCGCCATCACTCGTTCGCGTGTTGCCTTCGCAATATCGGGATGGTTCTTAGGCGCTTTTGAGACCGTCACGATCGAGACACCGAGACTTTGTCCAACATCTTTCATTCGGACAGCCACGGAGTGAATATACAAGATACGTTTTGGCCTCCCGTAGCGTTGCTCATTATTGACAAACACCGTTGCATCTTCTAGCTTTCAGGTCGAGATAACCTTTACCCAAACTGTGGTTCAGCTTGTGAGGCGCAGTTTGAAGACTCGGCGAGCATTCTGTATGGAAAGTGAGTTTATGTTTCTAAGGAGATTGCTGCGGGCGTTGCCGCTCTTCTTACTTGCCGTCTTCTCACTGCGTGGGTTACCGCAGGACAAGGCCGCCACACCTGTGCGCGACGCCGATGCCGTTTGTAGCCAATGTCACCGTACGATATTCGAGACTTACCTCAAGACACCTATGGCCAACGCGAGCGGACTAGCCGGCGAACGACTCACCCCAGGGTCATTTCGGCACGCTCCATCCGGCGTCATTTACACAGTAAGCAATCAGGCGCACCCTACACTTAACTATACCCTTCCCACGGCGCCTCCTATCAAAATCAAAGAGCGGCTTTATTACTTCCTTGGCTCTGGTCATCTCGGTTTGACCTACCTCTATTCGAAGAACGGATACCTGTTGGAAAGTCCGATTGCGTACTACGCAAACCTCAAAGGCTATGCCATGAAGCCCGGCTTTCAGCGGTCACGGGAGCTCCCCGCAGCGCTCACGCTTAACCCAAGCTGTCTGCGCTGCCACATGAGCAGCGTGAACAAGCAGGTGGAGGGAACCGACAATCTCTATCGCGGACTGCCCTTCGAGTACGTAGGCATAACCTGTGAGAGCTGCCACGGGGATAGCCGCGAACATGTTGCCTCCGGCGGACGCACCGCTGTCGTCAACCCCGTCAAGCTTTCGCCTGCAAAGAGAGATAGTATTTGCAGTCTCTGTCATCTCGAAGGCGATACAAGTGTCGAACGCCGCGACCGGTCTGTACTCGACTTCAAACCGGGCGCAGATCTCACCGACTTCATGTCCTACTTCGTCTATGCCGGCGAGAACACGACCCAGCGCGCCGTCAGCGAGATCGAGCAGTTCCAGTCCAGCAGGTGCAGGATCGCGAGCGGGCCCGGCATGTCGTGCATGACGTGTCACAATCCTCACGCTTCGCCAACGGCTGAAGAGCGCACCAACTTCTATCGAGCCAAATGTCTCACTTGTCACGCTCAGGACAAATACGTCGCCGAGCACTACGTCGCAACTCGTGACTGCACCAGTTGCCATATGCCTAAAACCGGAGCGCAAAACATCCCCCATGTAGCATGGACCGATCACCGCATCCGACAGCACCCCGGCCAACCCGATCTGGAAACTGTTCCGGCTCGGACCCCGGAGCTGATTCCGATTCTAGCCAGCACGAGCAAATCGCGCGACCTCGCTCTGGCGTACTACAACCTCGTTGTGGTTAAAGGACTCACTACCGAAAGATCGCGTGCATGGCAGATGCTCAGTGTGGCGGAAAAATCTGATCCCGAGGACCCTGCAGTGCTGCGCGCGCTCGGAATCATAGCCCAATTGAATCAGGATGACGCTCACGCCAAGACTTACTACCAGGATGTCTTGAAAAAGGATCCCGAGAACCTGACAGCCGCAACGAATCTAGGGACTCTCCTCGCCCGAGCGGGTGACCTCCAGGCGGCTGCAGATTCGTGGCAGCGAGCCTTCCGTCAAAACGCTGACATCCCCGCCCTCGGACAGAATCTCGCCAAGGCGCAGTGCATGCTTGGATCTAAAGAAGCCGCAGAAGACACGCTCAGAACTGTGCTGGTCTATAGCCCTGGAATGGGGGAGGTGCGCCATACTCTCACAGCGTTGGAAGACGGCAGTCGGTCGTGTCCTGCTCCCGAAGCGAAAGAAAACAGGTAGACCAAGACTGGGATTTTGTCAGGCGAGTCTTGTCCAATCGTCAAAGAAATAGATCGAGATAATAGATCGAAATCGCACATCAAAGAAGCAGAAAGAGCGAACAGTGTCGTTAACAGATTCATCTCAGGCCCGCAAACTCAGAACACGATTCCCGATCCTTCTCGCTGCGCGATCCGTGTGCATCGGCAGTGCGGTTTCGCTCTGCTTCCCGATTGCATCTGTTGTCTTCGGGCAGACCTCACCTCCTCCTCAAGTTGTCACACAAGATCCGCCCGGCATACCCGGCAAATTTGTAGATATCAGCCAAAGCAGCGGCGTCCGATTTCAAGGCGTCGCGTCTCACACTTCAACAAAGTATTTGCTCGAGACGATGGGCTCGGGCGTCGCGTTCTTCGATTATGACAACGATGGCCTTCTTGATATCTTCTTTGTCAACGGCGCTCACCTTGACAACCCAACAACAAAGGGCACCATTCCGCAGAAGTCCGGCCCCCAAGACTGGAACCGCCTCTATCACCAGAAAAAAGACGGCACCTTCGAGGATGTCACCGAGCGCTCTGGGCTCAAAGGCGTCGGCTACGGCATGGGTGTCGCAGTGGGAGACTTCGACAATGACGGCTTTGAAGATCTCTACGTGACGGCCTATGGCGGCAATCGCCTATATCACAACAACGGCAACGGCAGCTTCACCGATATCACCGAGAGCTCCGGAACAGGAGGCATAGCTGATGTCCTCGAAGGTTTCGTCTCCCTTGTTCAGATGAATGGTAGCGATCCGTTCGGCGCGCCGACAATTAATCGCCCCTGGATGAACCGAACCGATGCGATGCAGGCAGCCCAGGATAAGGCCGATGCTGCATTCGATCTTTTTCGTGTTCTTGATCTTCCCTTCTACACGTTCCATGACCGCGACATCACTCCCGACGGCGAAACCCTGCGTGAGTCAATTACCAATCTTCACACCATGTCGGATTACCTGGCGAAGAAGATGGAGTCGTCAAAGACGCGGTTGCTGTGGGGTACGGCGAACCTGTTCAGCCATCCGCGATTTATGTCAGGCGCCGCGACCAACCCGGACCCAGAAGTCTTTGCTTATTCTGCAACGACCATTAAACATTGCATGGATGTAACGAAGAAGCTCGGCGGCGAAAACTATGTACTGTGGGGCGGTCGTGAGGGCTACGAGACGCTGTTGAACACCAGCCTGAAGCGCGAGCTGGAGCAGATGGGCCGCATGCTCACCTTGGTGGTGGAGTACAAACACAAGATTGGATTCAGCGGTCAGATACTTCTTGAACCCAAGCCGAAGGAGCCGACCGTACATCAATACGACTTCGATACGGCGACGGTATTTGGGTTTCTAAAGAGGTTTGGCTTGGAGAACGAGGTGAAAGTGAATCTCGAGGCTAATCATGCGTTGCTCGCCGGACACACCTTCGAGCATGAAATTGCCATGGCAGCTGACCTGGGCATTCTCGGTTCGCTCGATATTAACCGCGGCGACCCGTTGCTTGGTTGGGACACGGATCAGTTTCCGACAGATCTATACTCGATGACCCTTGCGATGTATCACGTGATCCAGGCTGGGGGGCTCGGCCGGGGAGGAATGAACTTCGAAGCGAAAGTCCGACGACAGTCAACGGAGCCGGAGGATCTGCTTCATGCGCACATCGGCGGAGTGGATATGTGTGCTCGTGCGTTCCTGATCGCTGCGAAAATCCATGAGGAAGGACGTTTGGCCGACATTGTGGACGAACGCTATGCAGGCTGGAATCTGCCGGAGAACAAGGCAATGCTGGCGGGCAAGGAGCCGCTGGAGGCAATCGCTGCCCGAAGCGAAGAACGCAACATCAATCCCCAGCCACGATCAGGGCGGCAGGAACAATTGGAAAATCTGATCAACCGTCACCTGTAGTCGAGACGCGGGCAGCATCGAACAGCGAATACCGGTGGCAATCGAATGAGGGAGTTTCGATGATTTTGCGGTCTTGGGTTGCGCGATCTGCATTTGTTCTATTGGCCTTGAGTGTCCATGCTCATGCTCAGATAGCATTGCCCACCGATTCGCGGCGCTCTGCACTGGCGCTTGGAGCGGCGTGGTATCCCGAGCAGTGGCCGGAGAGCAGATGGGACGCAGACCTCTCCTTGATGGAACAAGCACACATAAATTTTGTACGGGTGGGCGAGTTTGCCTGGAGCACCATCGAGCCCCATGAGGGCGAGTTTCATCTGGAATGGCTCGAGCACGCCGTGCGTGCAGCGGAGAGGCATCACATCGCGGTTGTGATGGGCACGCCATCTGCCGCACCGCCAGCTTGGCTGACGCAGAAGTATCCTGAGACTCTGCGTACCATGGAAAACGGAAGGAAGGACGGGCACGGAAATCGCCAACAGTTCGATTGGAGCGACCCCAAGTATCGCGAACTGAGTCGGAGGATCGCGGAAAAGATGGCCGAGGCGTTCGGTCATGACGCGAATGTGATCGGCTGGCAGATTGACAACGAATACGCCAATGAGAGCTATGGAGACACTACCCAGGCACAATTTCAAAGCTGGCTTCATGCCAAGTATGGGACGCTTGAGAATCTAAATGCGCGGTGGGCCACCGCTTATTGGAGTGAGACCTACCAGGAGTGGAATCAGATTCCGATCGCAGAACATGGGGGCAACCCTGGTCTGATGCTGAACTGGAAAGAATTCGTCTCCGACACTTGGCGGAGTTATCAGAAAAACCAGCTGGATGCGATTCGCGCGCATGCTGACCCTCGACAGATGATCACTACAAACATGATGGGATGGTTTGACGCATACGATCACTACACCGTGGCGCAGGATTTAGACTTTGCCTCATGGGACGATTATGTGGGGACGGGTCACTTGGACCCGGTGCGCAATGGCGCGACACACGATTTGACCCGCGGATTCTTGCGCAAGAACTTCTGGGTGATGGAGACGCAGCCGGGCTTTGTGAACTGGCAGACGGACAACAATGCTCTCGATAAGGGCGAGGTTCGGGCGATGGCGTGGAATGCGATTGGCCATGGCTCGGAGGCAGTGGAGTACTGGCAGTGGCGGAGCGCGCTGAACGGACAGGAGCAGTACCACGGTACGCTGGTCGGAGCCGATGGGACACCCGTCCCGCTATACGGTGAGGTGAAGCAGATTGGGGCAGAGTTCGAGAAAGCTGCTTCAGCGCTGGCTGGAACGACCGTGAGGTCCGAGGTTGCGGTGCTGCAGGACTACTCTAGTCGATGGGCCATCAACCGGCAGAAGCACAATAAAGCATTTGATCCGGTGGATGCTCTCTTGAGCTACTACGCTCCGCTGCATAAACTTGCTGGCTCGGTCGACGTGGTCGCGGATACTGCGCCGCTGACCCAGTACAAGTTGGTTGTAGCTCCGGCGTTGAACGTATTGACTCCTGAGGCCGCACGGAATTTGGAGGCGTACGTTCGTACAGGCGGCAATCTTGTGCTGGGGCAGCGGAGTGCCATGAAGGACGAAGACAACAGTCTCTTTCCAGAACGGCAGCCGGGACCACTCGCCGCAATGCTGGGAGCGAGGGTTGAGCAGTTTTACGCACTGGATCAACCTGTGCCGGTAAGCGGCATGTGGGGAGATGCACAGGATACGACGTGGGCCGAACAGCTTGACATAACGGATCAGGCGACGCAGGTTCTGATGAGTTATGGAACGAGCAACGGCTGGTTAGACGGACAGCCCGCGGCTGTGACACGCAAAGTTGGGCGGGGAACGATAACTTACATTGGCACAGAGCTTGATACGGCTGCAATGAGACGTGCTGCGGAGTGGATGCTCAAGGTGAGCGGCCTCCCGAGAGTCTTGCCTGAGATGCCGGAAGACGTGGATGTGGCGATACGGTCGAACGAAAAATCGCGGATTCTCATTCTGACGAACTATGGGTCTGAGATACGCGTCAAGCTGCCACATTCAATGCACGATGTGCTCAAGGGTGGGGACACAACAAGCGTTTCACTTTCGCGGTTTGGTGTCGTAGTGCTTCAGGACGCAGCCGATGGTAACTAGGAGGATCGCATTGTCTGGCTTCGCGAAGGTGGAACGATGTGGCGCGGTCATGATGTTGTTCAGCTTCAGCTCGATGCTGCCCATGTCAACATGCTTTCCACGGAACTTAACGCCTTCCATCTTTAAGCGTGCTGGCTGTTCCTTCGGGGCTTCATTGCGGAGCTTGGTTTGGCCGTCTGTCGCGCAGCGGCGAATTGCTTCCTACGCGCTCGCCGGTTTGAGATCTATGACCACCGATGGCAGTCTTCCTATGACGCTCGCAGCCATACTCATGATCAAACGGCCTGAGATGTCGGTGATCTTTAGGTGTGACTACGCAGCCGCGTGCAAGCGTTCAATTAGCAACTGCGTAGTCGGTGCACGCTCGCCCGTTTGTTGCATCGAGCCCACAGTGTTTAGTTTCGCACCGCGCATGCGGCGTTCGGGTTAGGTTTGGGGTTCGGCTTTGCGAACACCGAGAGGAACTCCTCTAGTTGTGGCCCAGAAGCTTGATCTTCCGAGGCATTCTGGCTTTTCTTCGCAAGAAATAATCGCATTTGCTGATCCGCGAGCGCGGGCTGTCCAGTTCGTTTGTAGGCTGCCGAAAGCTTGTAGCGCGTCTCCCAAAGTCCGGGATCAAGACGAAGTGCCGTCGCAAATTCTTCGGCTGCACGGGTGTAATCACGGGCATCCAAATAGACGTTGCCGAGTTGAAGATGAGCCTTGGCAAAGAGGGGCTCTAGTTGAATCGCCCGCTTGAAGAGAGTTTCAGCATCGACGGAAGCTCTATTGGTGTCGGCTGAGTTCCTGTGCACAAGCACCAGCGCGTAGAAGTACGCAGCGTTGGCATCCTGCGGGTGGTGCTGATAGTAGCGGGCAAAAGTGGACTCGACAGCATCCGGATCTGTGCCCGATATGGTGAAACTCGCTGACAAGAACGGGTAGAGCCGTGAATCGTCAGGATGGAGGGTAGCGCAGCGCAGGAAAATGCGCGTCGCCTCGGCGCTCTGGCCCAACAGAAAGTCTGCCGTTCCCATGCCCAGAAGGAGCGTGATAGATCCCGGATAGCGCGCGGTCCCCGCATCGAAGACCTTCACGGCAGCAGCGGCAGACCCGGCCAGGATGAGCTCATATCCTGCACCGTAGAAATCTGCTTCGGTCGGTTCAAGAGCGGCAGCAGCTTGATATTCAAGAGAGGCTTGCTGAAAGGCGCCCATTCCCTCATCGGAACGAGCCAACAGGCGATGGATCTCCGCCTGATCCGCGCCTGATGCATTCGCCACAAGTAGATCGTGCGCCTTTGCAAACTGCCTCATTTGTAGCAGAGTTACTGCAAGAGATACGAGTGTCTCCGGATCGTGCTCGTCCAGTATCCGTGCACGCTGGAGCTCCGCGAGAGCCTTCTCCGACTGATGCTGGGCGAGGTAATACTGGCCGAGTCGCCGATGGACGGCGGTATTGTTAGGGCGATCTAAAACGGCCTTAAGTAACGTGGTCTCATGCGAACAGGCAGCATCAATATCCTGGTCTGCGTCATTGCTTGGGCGGTTGAGATCGGCTGCGCCTTGAATGAGTTTGGAGGCCGCCGCTGCGCCCGCGGGCGCCGAGTACCCCCCGGGATCGATATAGCCACGAATCCCCGCGGCTTGCAGTTGCAGTGCCGGCGGCGGCTTTTTCGGGGAATCGCTCGCGCTGGTAAGGGTGAGGTCGCGATGCAGTGCAGGAGTCTCGGCCGACAGTACGACTGGTGTATTCAGAGCAATGGTGTCTCCAGGCTGATCGCTTGAGAGTCGATAGCTGCCCAGCGCAATATGATCGAAGTGGAATGCGCCGAGTTTATCAGTGGTGGTATGGATCGAAGAGGTGGCGGACCCGCTTTCGGAAAGTGTCAACGAAATGCCGGGCAGCGTAGAACCACTCGAATCTCGTACGGAACCGGAGATGCTGCCGGATGTCTGCGCGCTTACCTCGTTGAGGCTCAACAGTAGAAGCACGGGAAGCACGCAGCGGCCCAAGGCCAATCGGCTCGGCAAAGTCACTGGGCCTCCTGCTTTTCGAGCAAGTTACGAACATCGGTGTTGTCCGGGTGCCGGATAAGAAACTCCTGCAACACTTCGTTTGCTTTCGTGGACTGTCCGCTGGCGCGGTAGGCAAGCGCCGAATTGATGTACGGCCTGTCGAAGTCCGGTGCAAGCCTGCGGCACTCCTCGAATTGATCCAGAGCTTCACGATTACGGCCAATGCGCATGAAGACGGCGCCGAGATTGTTGCGCGCCTCAGTGTTGTTCGGCTTGAGACGGATTGCCGTCTGCAGTTGCTCGATAGCGGGCGGCATGGAGTTTTGCGCGACGAGAGTCATGGCCAGTCCAAGATGCAGGCCGGAGTTTTGCGGGGCGAGAGCGACGAGCTCTTCCATCGCCTTTTGCGCCTCCGCAGGAAGGTTCTTGAACTGGTAGATTCGCAGCATGTTTTGTACAGCCAGTTCATAGTTAGGGTTCGCACGAGCCGCGCTACGAAACTCTTCCAAGGCTTCATCGTACTTGCCCTCTTCGCCGGAGATCAGTCCCAGATTGTTCCACGCATCTGCGTCGGATGGGCTGAGCCGGAGCGTCTCTTTGAGGCACCTTCTAGCATCGTCGTATTGTTTGTTATTGAGGTAAATGGTGCCCAGATTAAACCAAGCGTTGGCGTAGCCAGGATCTATTTCAATGACACGTTTGAAGGCAGCTTCTGCCTCGTCCGTGTACCCATACTCAATGAAAGCGACGCCGAATGTGAAGTAGTCCCGTCGAATAGCATTGCCATAGTAGGGCCCGGCAAAGGGCATGGCGCGGGCGAACCGTTGTTCTGGGGTCGTGGGTGCGGACGTCCAGTCGTGCAGGATACTCTTTGTATCTACTAGATCGTGATAGATGCAGATGATGGATCCGGTCGCGTCCAGCAACAACGTTGTCGGTGGCTCAATGTCGCGACGCCGATCGAAGAGGTAGCGATACTGAATGTTCCATGCGGTAGATGTGCGGTCGTCGGACAGCAGGATAGGGAAGGAGATGCGCGCTGATTTGGCAAAGTCTTTGATTTCGGCCAAGTCAACAACGGCCTTCAAAGCAACAGCTCGAACGGAGATCCCGGAAGCGGCCAGGTCGGCCGCCCCGTGCTGCAACATTTCGAGCTGACGCCGGCTCTCCCCGCAATCAAGGCGGAAGAAGCTGATCAGGACTGGAGATCCACGCAGGGCGCTGAGTTGTTGATGCTGGCCGCTTAGGTCGGGAAGCGCCAGGCTGGGTCCAATGAGTGGCTCGATCAGCCATGTGCTCTTCGGCACGGGGGCAGAGACTTTGCTTTCCTCTGGTCTCTGGGCCGGAGCGATCCGATTTTCGAAGGGCCGCGAATGAAAGGCCGGCTTCCCTTCTTCAATTTCCACGCGATGGTTGGCAGGAAGATCTGTGAAGTGTTGAACCTTCCCGGTCGGCCATCGTACAGAGATAGAAATGGGACCGGTCGCCGATCCAAGTCCGAAAAACAACTCCTTGGTATGTTGCGAAGCAAAACCGGAACCTGCGGATAGAAACTTGCTCTGGCGGATCGCACCAGCCTCAATCGTGATGACTGTGCCGATGGCGTCACGGTTGCTGGTGTGTCCGGTGAGTCGAAAGGCAATGGAGTTTCCGATCTCCCCTAGATCGTTGCGCAGGATGCGAAGCTGCGGACCGGTTCGGTTCTTGAG
>Ga0302230_10001596_pt1 | contig 14536 bp, 24 predicted proteins | sample II_Palsa_N2_1_FD_193523 | JGI IMG/M metagenome (GOLD analysis project Ga0302230, IMG submission 193523) | Peat permafrost microbial communities from Stordalen Mire near Abisko, Sweden - II_Palsa_N2_1 | ecosystem: Environmental > Terrestrial > Soil > Palsa > Peat permafrost | place: Sweden... | reverse complement strand
CAGACGTTGCTCCTGCACCAAGCCCGGTGGCCGAGAGGGCCTTTTTCAGCTCGCTGTGAGCCGCGGGTGCTGTAATCACCGCCGCCACCGCCGCCTGTAGCGCAGGCTGTGGGCCTGCGCTCGACATGCGCACACGAGCAGGAAAACCGAGCTCGTCGGCTTTTGCCTACACAGACAGATCAAATAAAAAGTCAAACAACAACAACAACACCAACAACTGTACCGCTTGTTCTTGCAACTGCTTCAAACGCTCCTGCTCTTGCTGCTGCTTCAGTCGCTCCTCTTCGGCGCGCTTTTCGGCGACACGCTGCCTCTCGAGCATTTCCTGTTTGAATTTGTCGGCCTCGATCTGCCGCTGGCGCTTGGCCTCGTCGGACTGAATACGATCGTAGTAAAGAGTTTCCAGTTTCTTGCGTGCGATGGCGGTTCGCAGGACAATCTACGCAAGGAAGAATAAGACAGAAATATATATATATTTGGGCTACCTGAACAAGGAGGAGATGCGCACGCCGTTTACGAAATCGCTTGACGCAGAGGAACCGACGCGTGTACTTTTGGAGGACGACTGTTGCCGAGCGGAGCAGGTTGTACTGCTTGTTCTGCTTGCGCGCTAGCAGGATGGCCTTGATTTTGAGAGCCGCCTTGCGGAGGGCAAGGTACTTTTTGCGTTGGTTCTGAGGCAAGAAAAAAAAGGAGTTTACTTTGTGTGATCCTATAGGAGAGCACATACACGCAGGCGCACGATCGACTGCACAATGAGGACGCTCTTACGGAGCTGCTTGAACGAGCGGCGGGCATGTCGGGAGCGATACGCTGCCTGGATCTTGAGGGCTGCCAAGTTGAGGAATTGGTCGCGCCTGAGCTCTAGCTGAGACGCCGCAGCTGTGCGCAGGAACACGCGCGTTTTGCCGAGCTGGAACGAATCAGCGGGAACAGCCCAGCTTGACAGGAGACTTTTAATCACACTGGCCTCGTCGCCTGCTTTAACCCCACTCGAGCGAATGCGCGGCCGCTCGAGGAGACCAAACCTGTGGTGTCCCATCTATTAGTAAGGAGGGAAAAAAAGAAAAAAAAAAGAGGGCGGCGTTACCGGTCGATAAACAAGGGAAACTGAAGGCGAACAGAGTAGCCAAGCTTGCGGATGCGGACGGTCTCGAGCAGGCCAGTGTAGCGCAGTTGTGTCAGAACAAATTTGCTGTCAAAGTTGTTTGGCTGCTTGGCCTCGTTTGGCTTGATGCAGCGGATAAAGTGCGGTGCGGCTGCGTCCAGCATGGCCAGGAGCTCGTCAAGCGACTCTTGGAACTGTGCCGTCACGCCGATCTGGTGCAGCGCTTTCTTGAGACCTCGTACGGTCATCTTTGTCGTCTACAGACAATTATTCGTCATTTGTTTTTTTTTTTGAAAAAAAAGAAGGAAAAAATGTGTTTTTTGTCTTTGTACTTTTGGGTTTGCTGGCTCTGAAGGCACAAGGGCCATAAAAATGCTCGAAATGATCTTGTTCTTTGAGGCGACGAGAAGATTGGCGACGTCAGGGTTGAGGGCGTCGCGGTTGCGTCCGAGGAAGCCGCCGACTGTGTAGAAAACTTCACCGGCATAGTGGGCGATGCCAAATTGGGTGGTCGCTTGCGTCTTGACAAAGCGGTAGTGGGCGTGCTTTTGGCTGTTGGTGTGGAACTTTTCCAAAAGCGATTTGTCGGTGGCGTTGGCCAGGGCGGCCTCCTCGTCGATAACAGCAAGGAGACCCGTGTGCTTTTTGGTAAACAGCTCTAGGCAGAGCTGGTTGTCCACAAATTCGACCTGGGACCAGACAATGCCCTCGCGCTCGTACTCTTGCTGCTCGTTGACAAAGATAAACTTGTTGAAGTACTGTTGCAGCTGTTCGTTGGCATAGTTGATGCAAAACTGCTCAAACGCGTTTGTCTAAGGGGGTGGGGGAAAAAAAAGGGAATAAACAAATGGAATTGGCGCTGAAAGGGACGCGTTACCGGAAAGTTTTCAAAGCCAAAAATGTCCAAGACTCCGATCGAGCCCACAGGCTGGCTTGAGGGGACGGCGCTGCCTTTGTTGGCGCTCCCGCTCGCAATGCGGGCGTTGGTCTGCTCGACAATCCACCGAAAGAGGCCGCCGTAGATGCCCCTGGCGAGAGCGTCACGGGTCTCGAGAGCCTTCTCGAGGGTGAGCGGGGTAGAGATGGACTCGTTGCGTGCTGTGGTGACGCGCATCGTCAAGGACTTTTGAAGGTCGATGGGGTCGAGTCCGAGGATGCTCGCGACCGTGTTGAGCACTGTTGTTTAAAAAAAAAAAAATGTGTTACACGCATGCACAACAGAGCCTGGCAATACCATCGGCAGCTGAGGTGACGGTCACATGGGCGGCCTCACTGCCCTTGGTCTCGGCGTTTGCAAACGTGACATTGCCAAGAAGAAGCACGGCCGAGAGGGTGACCAACACCGTTTTCAGTTCGAGCTCTGCAAACCCGACGACCTGGAGCGACATCTTGAGGTGTGCAAAATTTTTCGAATCGTTCAGCTCCTTGCTCATGGGCGTGGCAATGCTGTCCTTGAGGTAGTTGTACGACGCCTCGGGCAAGAGAGCATAGTTGGCTGGGAAAAAAAACAAACAAACAAACGCTTGGAATTTCAGAATGGCTCAGCAAGTTCCACAGAACGCGCACCCTTTTCGTCTGCAGTAGATCCGCGCAGGAGCTGGTAAAATACGTGAAAGTTGCGCTCGTTGGTGGGAGTGTTTGTCACTCGCGACTTTTCCAGGAGGTCTGACAAGAACAGTTGATAATGCAAATCGAAAACCAAAAAAAAGGGCGCTTACAATTGACGATGCGAGCACCAAGGACTTTGCCGTCATGGTCAAACTGAATCGATACAAACTTGCCCTGCACAACGTGTTGTCAGAGAACACGAATCAAAACAAACAAACAATATTCTCTTTAATTACAAAGCGCGATGAGTTGTCGTTGCGGACGGTCTTGGCGTTACCAAATGCCTCGAGGACAATGTTTGCCTCGATGATCTGCTCCTCGATCCATTGATGCGACTGGCTCAGAGTGGTGAGGGCCTGCAGCAGCAGCTTGGTGGACTCGGTCTTGCCCGCGCCCGATTCGCCACTGATGAGGACGCACTGGTTGGCACGACGCTTGAGCATTGAGTAGTGTGCCTCGTCCGCAATTGCAAAGATGTGCGGCGGCAGCTCGGAAATACGGGACGCTGGTTTTATGAAAAAAGGTTGGTTAGCTTCTCACCGCGCAATCGGCGCACGGTACTGTGGTAGGTGCGCAAGAGGTCGTCGCCGTAGATGGCCAGAGGTTGGTACGGATTGACGCACACGAGGATGGAGCCCACATACGTCTACACAACAGCGCCGTTCAAACACTCGACTTGCGGAAAAGGACATACATAGATCAAGTTGCTCTTGTAGCGCGTGTCCAGGTTCTCGAGGATGGTGCCTTCGGTCAGGTCGTCCAACAGGATCATGTCCTCGACGCCGGTGCGTGGCAGAGCCATCTGCTGCTGCGGGGACGGCTGTGGAAGCGAGAGGGACGAAGGTCTGGACAGAGGCCGCTTGGCTGTGTTATTTTTAGTTTCGGAAACGAGGCGGCCCTTTCCAAGTCACCTAGCACCGCGCCGGCTCCACCGGTGCCAGCACCGCCAGCACCTCCACCAGCCCCACCACCGCTCATTCGCACCCAGGCTTTTTGAATGTTTTGTTTTGCAACCACCCCTGGCAACCAACTAACCCTTGGTTCGATCGTGTTACCAAGCGATTGGTAAAAAACCCAGGTGACTCGACAGAGTTTTTTTGTTTTCGCAAGCAACCATGCACCGCCACCACCACCACCACCACCACCACCCTGGCGCGGGTCTCGTCGGCCTCGGCGTTGTATGTTGTTTTTCTGCCTGTTTGTGCTGGTCTGAAAAGAATGGGCCCCCACCAAAAAAAATACAAAAAACAAATCCACACGAACGTAGGGTATGGCCGTCGGCGCCGCTGCTGCGTCCCGCTCTGCCTCTCGCACCGTCGTCTCGGTCCCCCCTACTGTCGTTGTTGGTATGGCCACGTCTCTATTTTCCGTGCCGATTTAAAAAACCTCTCATCACAGCACCCACACGAACTGTCGTCGTGAGCGCAACCCCGGTCGTCCTTCCCACCCAGACGACGACCTATGTCACCACTGGCGTTGTACGTGTGCACTTTCGCTATATATGTTCCTTCCTAAAGAGCCGTCCTGCAATTAGCAACCCGTCTACGCTCCCACGCAAACCGTGTACACGACGACCACCACGACTCAGCAGGGTCAGTCGGTCTACCCCGTTTCGCAGGCGCCTCGTCCCGCGACACAGCAGGTCCATCTGGAGGTACGATACCAGTCTTGGGGTCCTAGTATTTATTGTCCGCAAAATAAAAATAAAAAAAAATAGGGACCGCCGCTTCCTGCCGGATGGGAGGCTCGCATGGGTGCCGATGGACGCATGTTTTTCATTGACCACAACAATCGCACGACCTCGTGGAACGATCCGCGCCACCCTGTGCCCCAGCAGGTGCAGCAGCCGCCGGCCTACTCTCCCCAGCAACCCCAGCAGCAGACGTATGCCGCCCCGCCGCCCCAGCAGCAGACATATGCCGCCCCGCCGCCCCAGCAGCATACGTATGCCGCCCCGCCGCCCCAGCAGCAGACGTATGCCGCCCCGCCGCCCCAGCAGCAGACTCAGCAGCAGCCTGTTTACTCGCAGACGCCCCCGCCATCTGTTGATTCCGACTATGTCGTTGTGCCCAAGTTTTGCAAGTCGTGCGGCAAGGATCTTTCGGCATCCACACGCTTCTGCGGCAACTGTGGCCAGCAGGTTCTTTGATCGTCTTCCCCTGTGTTTTTCTTTTTTTCTTTCCGAGTGTTTGCAAGTACTTTTTCTTTTCTTGAAACGATGAGCCACGCGGTCCACAAAAAGAAGCCCGTGTTTGTGGTCGAACACTTTCTCGACGCCGACGACGAGGTCGAGCTGAACGAATGGACCGAGCTCGAGTACTGCCGCATGCTCCGTGACGCCGGCGAGGACGCGGTCGTGTTTACGCGCCTCGCGCCTGAACAGGGCGCGCCAGTGGTGCTGAAGCGGTTCCCCAACGCGCGCTTCGAGTCCAAGTCCATTCTCGACCTAGCCGACGAGTTTCCGGTATGTTTTTGAGGTCTGCGTGCGGCGTTGGCTGAACGCGCACCCTCCAACAGCCAGAGAGGATATGCCTGCTGGACATGCTGGGAACCGAGCCGCTCAAGCCAGAAGGTGCGCTGTTCTTTTCGCGGGTTTGCACACATTTACATGGGTACACCAGACGCGCAGAGCTTTGACGTTTTTCTGTTTGGCGGCATCCTCGGCGACGACCCACCAAAGCACCGAACCAAGGAACTTCACGTCCTCAAGTGCGCACGTCGCCATCTCGGCGCCCTCCAGATGACCACCGACACCGCCCTGGTCGTCTCGCACGAGATCATCGTCAACCAGCGCCCGATCGACTCCCTCCCCTACGTCGACAACCCGGACATCCCCATCGCCGACAAAGAGGTCATCAGCATGCCCTTCCGCTACCTCGCAGACCCAAGTGGTATGCTTTATTTTTTTCCTCGAGTGCACGTGGACAGCTGATGTTTTACCGGCAGGCAAGCCCATCCTTCCCGATGGCATGATCGAGCATTGGCGCAAGTCTGCAGATGATCCTCTCTGGTAGACTGAGTGGTAGCCCGTAGACGCGAAAGTTTTCTCTTCAGTTTTTTTTTTTGGTGGTCAAAATGACGGCCGAAAAACAACTCGGCGAGGCGGCGGCAGTGTCTCTACGCTTGTTAGGCTACAGTGGCCCAAGTGCGGTCCCTAAAGGCAGTGCGGACGGCAGCCTGAACGAGGTACGCGAGGCCCTCAGCCCCTCAGCCCCACATGCTCAACCACGAACAACCAAAAAAAACACACCCGCAAATCTTGCACAGGAGAAATCGTCGGTGACAACTGGCTCGGTGGTCAACGTGCTCGCCTTCCTGTACAGGACTGTGAACAGCAAGGACGCTGTGGAGCCGATTCTCGCGGCAACCTCGGAAGCGGACGAGGTATCGTTGCTGCCCCCCCCTCCCCCTTTTTTTGCACTTTGTAACGTTGAGCCGCATGTTTGCACGTGCGTTTAACAACAGACTCACGACGCGCTGGACGTGTACTTTCGCTGGCTGCAAGAGCTCAAGCAAGGCGGAGAACTTGACGGGAATGTGGACGTCCAGCGTTCGTTCTTGGGCGCCGGGAGGGGGGTTGGGTAAGGTCGAGAAACCTCCCCTTGCAGATCTCCCTAACCCCCCCAATAAAAAGGTATGCCCGCTTGCTGCTCGCCGTGAGTTCGTTGGCCCTGAAGAGGACGTTGAGCGGTCCGGCTGCCGTCGTTTCAGACGACGCTGACGCCCTAAACCAGCAAATCCAGACCCAGTCGGCCAAGTTTGGGACGTGGCACGGTCCCGCACAAGCACTCGTGGCCAAGCAGTCGGCCGTACTTGACGATGTGACGACCCGCCACACCGCCACCTTCCCTGCTGCCCTTCAGGACGCCACTTTCAGCGACTCTGTTGGATTAACTGTTGCCGTGCCAGCCGCCCTTTCTTCTGTGCCGGTGAAGCTCGTTGTTCCCATCGTCGATGCGAGCGCAGTCCAGCTCCTTCAGCTCTGGCGCCTGTCCCTCCTTGCCATCTATCAATCGGTAACCCAAGAGCCATTGGCCTTGCCAGCTAAAACTACCTTTCCCCCCTAGGTTGCGACAAGCGCTCAACTGGGCCCCAATTGTGCGTTTTTACTTTCTTTTTAAAACATGCGAAGTGAACAAACAAAAATAAACTAGATCCGCACATTGAACTGCTCAACAAGTCGCTAAAATTGATCCGCGGCTCATTGTCGTCAATGTAAGTGTGCACACATTTTATTTTTTTTTCCCCCCACTGAACGTGTCGACAAAACAGCGAGCCAAAGACAACTCCAACACCGATCGACCGCAATCTCCTTCTCGTCGAACCGCTGTATATCAGCAATCGCAAAGTTTTCTTACTTTTTTTTTTTTTTTTTTTTTGGATGTGCAGGGACACGCCGTCTAGTTCTTCGTCGATACCTACGCCCGATGAGCTCGCAGACATGGTACCTGTTGCCCTCGTTGCCCATGGGGTGTGGGGTCACTGACACCGTTGTTTAGATTGACGACGAAATCATCGAAAATAGCGACGTTGAGAACGAGTCCATTGCGGAAAAGGTCTTTGGCGCCTTCCACAGCAGCGACGAGGAGGAGGAGGAGGAGGACGACGACGAAGTGACGACCCCCGATGGCGACAAGACCTTTGTGCCCTTCACACCGTCCACCAACGCTGGGGGCGAGAATACCCCACGGTCGGCGATCAAGGGAGGTCGCGGCACCCCCATCCCGAGCGGCTCCAAGGTGTCGTTTGCGTCAATGGTTGTCCTACACACGTTTGAGCTCGTAAGTAAGTCGGACGACGACGCTGATGATGGCAACGAGGAGTACGACGAGGAAGGGGACGATGAAGATCGCCTCAACCGGTCTTTGGATGATTGGACAGTACGTCTATTTATTGTTTTTTTAAAAAAATAAAAAAATAAAAATAAATAAAAAAAAGCACCAGGAGGACGATGATGATGAGGACGAGTACACTGTCGAGGACGGCTTTGAGAACCATGGTGTCTACGACGTGGATGATGATGACGACGACGACGAGGATGACGAGGAGCATGAATATCACCGCCAGCAGCTCGCGTTCATGCAACGACAAGCTCTCAGTGCCGGTGACGACGACGACCGCGGCCGGTATCATCCCGCAGAGGATGCGTCCCCCTTTGGATCGCCGAGTTTTGTGGTACACCAGCACCGCAATTCTCCTCTTCTCATGCTGGTTTCTCTAGACACTCATGCAGTCGACAGAGCAGGCCAAGGCATTCTCCCTCGACTGGTCGACGCCAGAACAGGACGAGACCAACGGAAACGGCCACCTGCTGGACGACCTGACGACACCAGAGTCGGTCAACAGCGAGACCGCGCCTGGCATGATTGACGGCACGCCTGTCAAGCGCCTCAGCTTTGAGTCCATCAACAGCGTCAGCAACAGCTCCCTCAACGGGTCGGCCCACCTGAGCGACATCAGTGCAGGCGATCTGTCTGGACTTCCGTCCCCGTCTGCCCCCGCGGTCTAGGGACACCAGACATCCTTTTTTGTTTTCACACCAATAAATCTCATCAGACTTTTACCTCTCTCCCCCCCCCATTTGCTGCACAACGCATACCCGACTTAGGCGTTCGTCACTGAATTTTTTTTTTTTTTTGGAATGCGAAAATTAATAATTTTTTGAGCTTTCACGCGACGCCTGTCATGACGGACGCACTTTTTTTTCCTGCTGGCTTTGCCTTGTTTACATTTTGCGGCTCGCCAGTGCAAAAACGTGTTTCCCTGTTTGTTGTTCACGGCAGTTTGGCGCGAGCGTACAATTATGATTTCCGAAACAGGACGTTTCATGATTTATTTTTAACTCCCCACCGCCGCGCCCTGCAAACAGCAGCACAGTGAATGCCGTGGCAGCAGACAAGGAACGAGAGGCTGCGCGCAGTGGTCGCTATGGCTATGTGCCTGCTGCTGTGCGGCGGCGTGACCGTTGTCCGCAGTCAGTCGGCCGTGGCTACTACGGCTCCCAGTACTGGGTACACCTGTCAAGGGTACGGCCTCTGCTGCAGCCAGTACTATGGCTTGTTGTACGGGTGCTGCAACTATGTCGACGGCTCCTCGCAGTATGCGCCCTCTGGCCTTGGTAACGAACCTCCTTGTTGTTCAGTTTCAAAAAAAAACATAAAAAAATAATTCATGCAGTCTTCAACCAAACCACAACCGCCCTCGGCACGCAGTTTGTGCCCCACTTCTCGTGGCAGACGTTCACGTACTGGACGAGCTGCAGCATGAGCCAGGACGGCACGGGGTGCCCGTGCCAGAACATACTGGAGTGCAGCGCCTGGTTTGGCTTTTCGGGATGGTCGTTAGGTTTGCCGGCGTGCTTTGGCCGAGCCTTTGAGGTCGATGTCATCCAGTACACGTCGACTGGAGCCACGATGCAGAACGGCGTCTCGCACATTGTTACCAACATTTCCGAGTTTGCGAGCTCCTTTTCCGATTCGTACGCTTATCCTGGCGGTACGTACGGTGGCTGCGCCTTGTCGTTGTTTTTTAACAAACACGCCTCGCATTCAGGGTACTTTAAGTTTCGCGTCGGCTCCCAGCGTCTCGGCAACTGGAATGTGCAAGTGATCACAGACTTTGTCGCCATACCGCAGACGCCCTACTGGAACTCGCAGTACTCCTCGTACACATCGCTCATCTGTTTCCCAGGAGCGCCGTCCACCAGTAACTTTTTTTTTTTTTTTTTTTTTCGGTTGGTGTATAGTATGTCCAACTGAACCGGTGCTTTCGGCAGCCCCCAACCTCCAGACCCCGACGCAAAACACCTACTTTGGCATCCACTCAAATGTGTCGTTCGTCTTTGTCCAGATGGCGCCGTCCAGCAATGGCCAAACGTGCGGCTACGACAACTTTCCCAGCGGCTACCAGGTCTACGTTGCGCACGTTCCTGCCAGCACGTCGCAGTCAATCTCGTGGTCGGTCCTTAACCAGTATCCCATCTTGTCGACGCCCGTCGCACAGCTGACCGCCTCTGCCACCTCCACCGTATACAAGGCCATGCAATCGTACACTGCTAGGCTATTTGCAACTGTGCTTGAACTCATCACATTGGCACACGCAGGAATGGCACGTTTGTCTGGGGCGTGTCGTACTCTAACGGTGATCTCATGTCCTACTCGACCCAAAATGTCTTGTACATTTGCCTTGTCACGACGCCATCCCTCATCGGCCCCGCCAATAACATCGACTATGACAACTATGCATCCTCTACTGGCACGACTGTTTCGTTCTCCTGGGCTTCTTCAAGTGCCTACTGTAAGACCAACCCAAAGAAAAAAAATATTATTTATTTTTTTATTTATTTATTCAATAAAACAACAACAACAGCCTGCCAGACGTCCTCCGTGACCTATACCCTGGTGGTGAGCGGGCTGGGAACGTACACAACCACGACGCCCTCCTACACCCTGACGATTGCAAACGACGGAACGTACTCCTGGTATGTTGTTGCGAGCGCGGGAGGCGTCCAGTCCATCGCGTCCTCCACCAACACGTTCACCACGTGCACGTACCAGCCTCCCAGCCCCGTCACCCTCGTCGCACCCCTGAATGGACTGAACACGACCAACTCGTCCATCGCCCTCTCATGGCTGTACGACCCCACGAGCTTTACCTGGGGAAAGGTGTGCTCGCTCGCGTCCAGTCCCGGCTTTGTCCGCCAGACGATCGTCCAGGTTTTCAACGGCACGCTCACGTCCAACTATACCTTTACCGCCAACAGCTCGGTCGCCGTCACGGTCAACATTACCGCCGGGCAGTACTCGTGGCTCGTTTTCACCGCAAACAACCTCTTCTCGGTAAGCACCACACCTTGGAGTTTCTCGGTCGGCGTACCATGCTCCCCTCTGCCACCATCGGCTCCCGATCTTTCCTCTCCTGCTCCGAGCGACATCGTCCAATCGGTAAAAAACAAAAAAAGAAAAAAAATTTTTTTTTCTCTCCCTTTTCATATTTTCTTTAAAAATAAAAATAAAAATAAAAATAGACAACAGTAACATTCGATTGGTCGCTCCTGTCGACTGGTCGCCCGTGCAAGATCGGTGAGGAGTTTTTTAACCTCACGGTCGACAATGCCGGCACCGTCTACAATTTCCAGCTGGGCGCGTCTGTCTATTCGTACACCCTGACCAACCTCGTCGTCGGCAGCACGACCTGGTTTGTCTCATACACCAATGCTGCGGGCCTCAACAGCACTTCGAGCACCACGGCCTTTGACATCTGCATTCCTTCGTCCGTCCAGTACGTTTGCCCTGCCCCTCTCTCCTTTTTCAAGAATAAATATTTTTCTTTTTTATTATAAAAAAGGACACCAGTGATCACCACCATCCCGGTCAACAGCACAATCGCACTTGTGCCTCCGACACTGCAGTGGACATCGGCACAGGCGAACATCACTTGCAGTATGTTGCCGAAACCATAAAATAAAAAAAAAAGGTTTTCTTTCTTTTTTTTAACAAACCATTCTTTTTTATAGCGCCATCGTACTCGGTCACGTACACGATAAACGCGACCTGCGTGCAGTTTTGCTCGTCGGCGATGGGAGAGCTGATCATCCAAGTGACAGACATGCAAAACCTCTCGCTGCCGATCGACGGCCTGTCGGGCCTGTGGTCCATCCAAGTCTCGGCAACGTCCAACACGGACGCGAGCTTCACCGTCACATCGGACCCCATCCTGTACTTTTACGGCATACCGTCCTCGCCGGATGTGCCTGAGCTCGTCTACCCCTTGAACAATGCGTTTGCCCTCGAACCCGTCGTCGCATTCAACTGGACCCTGGGCGCGTGGGACGCTGTCGCGGAGGCGCTGGACTTTGTGGCCAACTACTCTGTGGTGCTGCAAGTGGACACCGAGGCCGACTTTAGCTCGGACAATGCCTACACTCTGGCCTGGTTCACCCCGGACGCGCCCGACAGTCAGCAGGCCTACAGCTGGGTCGCCCCCGCCGCTGGTTCCTACTTTTGGCAGGTGACCGTGACCAAGTACATGGACGCCGAAAGCTCTGTTCCCGCGTACACGCGCACATCCAACGTGTACTCGTTCTCGGTCTGCATAAACGTGCCGCCGATCACCCCCTACGTCGCGCCCATCGCCAACCAGACGTTTGACGTGACCTACAGCAACGTCAGCGTCGTGATCTCGTGGACGCCCCTGCAGTACACCCAATTTGGCTCCACGTGCGGCTACACGTCTCTGGCCGGCTTCCCCTTTTTGCCCCAGATCGAGTTTCTAATATTGACCAACACCAGCACGATTGCCGACGTGGTCACGCTCCCGTGGACGACCAGCTCGATCGATCTTTCGGCCCTCGTCTCGCCCAATGCGACCTACTACTGGAAGATTGCCCTCGTGAACGGATACTCTGAGGAGGACTCCAACGTCAACAGCTTTTACGTCGTGTCCTTTGTCCAGCCCACTCAACCGCCCACGATCCCGCCGCCCCAGAACGGCACCTGCGGTAATGGCACCTGCACGCCACCGCCTGTCGCCACTGGCCTACCAGGTGGCGCCATTGCGGGCATCGTCGTTGCAATCATCATCGTCGCAGTCCTCTTTATCATTGCCTTTATCTGGTGGCGCCGCACAAAGCGCGACAAGGACCAGGACCAGCTCGACAAGATTGACCACATGTTTGATGCAGCACCAACCCAGGAGGATGCAAAGAGCGCCTACGTCGTACCAGGTCATGCCAAGGCGCTCTACAACAACCCGCGCCACTCACTCGCGGCCGTAAAGGACAAGAAAATCTGGGACAACTTTGAGCAGCTCGTCGTTGCCCGCGACTTTAAGCTGCCCTTTCTTTTGCTGCAATGCGTCGAAGGGTACCGCACCAAAAAAAAAAAAACTAGAACTAACCAACAAAAAAAAAAAAAAAGCACTGAGCACGCCGACATCGTGACCAAGTCGCTCGTGTACCTGTTCCAAGTCCACGGGATTGCAGACGACCTCATCCGCTTCCTCATCTCGCGCGAGATCCGCAAGGCCGAGAAGGACAATGTGCTCGAGGCGTCGACGTTGTTCCGCGCAAACAGCTTTGCTTCGGCGGCCTTCACGGCGTACTGCCGCGTCGAGGGCCTCGAGTACCTCGTAGCCACGCTCCGCCCCTTCCACGTGGAAATGATCCGCAACGCCGAGAAGGCCAAGATCGAGAACGACCGCAAGCAACGACTCGAGAAGGACCACCAGGGCGTGATGATCCAGACCAAGACCTCGCGCAACGAGCTCTTCCGAGGCAACCTCGAGATCGACCCCAATCGTCTCGAGAACGAGGACGACCTCCTCGTCAATCGTCTCGCCCTCGAGCTCACCTGCCAGCAACTCCTGACCTACATCCTCCAGTCCGAGAGCTACTTTCCCATCCGCCTGCGCAATATCATGAACCACGTCCGCGAGATGATCTCGGCCCGCTTCCCGTCAGCGGCGCCTGCGGCCATCGGCGGCTTTATCTTTTTGCGCCTGATCAACCCAGCAATCATCACACCCGCCTCGTTTGGCCTCCTGCCCCAGGATCCCGACTCGGACATCAAGCGCCAACTCGTGCTCGTCACCAAGGGTTGGTGCTCCTTTTTTTTATTTTTTACTTGGTCTTACCGTTTCTATCTAACGTAGTCTTGCAAAACCTCGCCAACGGCACGAGCTTCAAGGAAGAGTTTATGCTCCCCTTCAACGACTTTATCGACGCCAACCGCGAGCGCATGGGCCAGTTCTTCAAGGAGATCTCCGAGAAGCCCACCAAGATCAACCCCGCACCCGTGCCCGTGCCCGATCATGTGCACTTTTACTCGCTTGCCGCCATCCACGACGTCCTCGTCAAGCTCAAGCACAAGATCCTGGGCAACCTGGACGAGGAGGTGCGCCTCCGCCCCGAGCAGGCACACGGCATCCGCGCCCGTTTCATCGACGTGATGGAGGAGCTAGGCCAGCCCATACCACTCTCGAGTCCCTCGCCAGTCTGAAAAAAAAAAAAAAGGAGAGGACTTGTCACTTGTAATCGATACCAAAAAAAAAAAATAAACTGTTATTAATTCCGGGAGAACATCAATGAAGTTCCTGTTATTAATTCCGGGAGAACATCAATGAAATTCCTGTTCTTGGAGCGCGGTGGAGAAAATCTCCCATCGGTGGGAGCCGGTGGCACATCTATGGTGGGGCCCATCGGTGGGCAAGCCCCTCCATCGGTGGTTGCCACCAGTGGAAGCCGTCGCCCCATTGCTCTCCCCCACCACTCCACCCACCCCTTCCCCCTTTCCCTTCCCCGCATCCTGTAAAGATTCTGAGAAGAAAGTGTCGATACAATACAACATAAGCAGAATATAAACACTAAGAGAAACTGACAGTGAAGGAGAACCACACCCAAATAAGCATAACACCTTACATGTTAAAAATTGGGCTGAAATCATTGGTGGAACAGAGGAGAACGACGAACTGGAACCACATCTTGAGCGCCCAAATGGAGAATAGGAGCAGCTGGAGCAGCGATACGCACAGGAGCCGGAACCTCAGGGACCACCGGAGGTTGGACGAGTGGGTGAACGAGGAGAGGCATGACAGGGACTTGCTGCGGAACGGGCTCAGGCAGTTGCACAGGCGCCAACTCGGGAACAGGGCCACCAGCGGGAACATCAGCAAAGCCGTCAGCAGCCAGATCATCGTCGAAAATCTCGTCCAAAAGCTCCAAGTCGAGGTCGTCAGCAGGCTGCTCGAGAGTGCTCGGCAAGGGGCTAAACCTCCTAAACGATCTTGAGGGGATTAGTGTTGTCAGTCGACGTCGACTAAACC
>Ga0302230_10001593_pt1 | contig 14552 bp, 22 predicted proteins | sample II_Palsa_N2_1_FD_193523 | JGI IMG/M metagenome (GOLD analysis project Ga0302230, IMG submission 193523) | Peat permafrost microbial communities from Stordalen Mire near Abisko, Sweden - II_Palsa_N2_1 | ecosystem: Environmental > Terrestrial > Soil > Palsa > Peat permafrost | place: Sweden... | reverse complement strand
ATAAAATTTTATTTAGGAGGATGAAAAATAGGAAACACAGAAAAGCGCACCAGGGGTCGTCAACGTGGGCGCGGATGCAGCGACGTACTGCTGACCGACTGAGATGGCAAAGCCAAACTTTCCGCCGGGCAAATCGCCAAAGTAGACCGAGTAGGAGCTAGCAGTGTTGTTGCACACCGATACACTGCATTGGTAGATGATCACCAGGCCTTGGTTGGAGTTGTAATAGGGCACACCGATGACAAGAAGGTTATCGTTGCCCGCGAGTGACGTTCCGTAGCCATCTAACGGGTTCCGTTGTTGGATCGTTAAGACAATTAAAAAGCACAAATAGATGCTTACCTCGGTAGCCGTTGGAATTGGCCACGCTCCATCCGGTCGGCGGGTACGAGTACGTGATCGGGCTCGAGCAGACACCATTGCTGCAGGCATAGTTGTTGACGTACGGCGTGACGGTCGCGTTGCCCGTGTCCGAGACCATGATGCGGGTTGTGGTGGTGAAGATGGCCGTACCAAAGTTTGCGCCGGCAGCGTTGGTGAGCGTGGTGCCGATGGAAAAGTCACCGTTGTCGGGGAGCCCTTGCACAAAGACGTTGTACATCGTCTGGGTATAGGACGACGAGGTGGTGATGTAGCCATAGGCACCGGTATCGGGGCCGAGGACGTTGAGTGAGCCTGGCATGCCCACTTTGGCATTATTGGTCCCGGGAGAAAAGTAGCCGGTCGAGCCGGTCTTGAGAGCGGTGCAGCTGGACACGCCGCCGGCTGTGGAGCCAGTCGTGTAGAGCGTGCACGAGTAAATGTAGATCAGGCCCTCCCTGCAAAAAAAGAGAGAATTAGCCACCACGGACCGGGGGGAAGCAGTCACGTACAGCGTGTAAGTGCCAGCCGAGCAGAACGGACATCCGACGGCCAGCAGCGCGCCTGCTCTGCTGATGCCCACGGAGGCGCCAAAGCCGTTGCCAGCACTGCCGCCGGTGATCGTTGTCGTTTCGGTGCACGTGTAGTTGTTCTGGGTGTTGTCGTTGCAGACGTACAGCAGGACCTGTCCCACGGTGGCGGTGGGCTGTGTGCCGCCGCTGAAGTCATAAAAATCGTAGTAGGGCGCGCCGATGGCAATGACTTGGCCCGACGAGGAAATTGCCGTGCCCGTGTAGGAATTTTTGACGACGGCCGACCCGGTGGCGACGTCCCACACGTTGAACTGAGCGTGGGCAGGACGGGGCACGAACCCGAGGACCGCGATGAAAGCGGCGGCAGCCAGCAGGGCGAGGTGTCGTGGCTTCATTGTGCGATGGCCTACATTTTAGGGGAGGGGAAAATAGAAAATTTATAAAATAAAAGTAAAAATCCAAGGCCTGAAATCCGGTGACCAGATTGTTGCCAGCGGACGGGGTTGAAGGGGGAAGATATAAAACGAGCAGAAACGGGCAGCGACCCAAAGTTCACACGAACAAAGACAAAGACCACGCGCTCTGTCGAACAGGGACACACGGCCTGGTGCACCGCTGCTCACGGCCAGACAACGGGCACAAAGCAGAAACCCATGGGGAACCAGGGACAAACTAGGGAGCGACAAAGGACAGCCAGGCATAATTAAGGAGGACGAGGGGATATGAAAGAAAGTAAAAGGGAAATGTTGCACAATGACAGGGCGACCTGAACAACTGCCACGCGCAAACCACACGACAGACCGCGCAAACACCCCAGACGGAGTCTCTCAGAACAAGCAAGTGGCGGAGACTTGTCCACAACCTATGTCGCCTCGATAAAGAAAACTGGCTTCGGGCAATTACTGAAAAAGACAAATGGAAGGCTCCACCAAATCAGGCAACTTATCGACTCATCCGAAACATGTCGCAAAAGCGCCTTGGTTATCATTACCAGCGCCAGCGAGAAAGACACGGTCCGCGAGCGCGCGCCGCGGCGACGCGCGTGTTCGGAATAGTCGGAAAGCAGGTTCGTGGAAGTGCATGGGATCCGGAAGCTTCAGGATGTGGGAAAGAAAAGGCTTTTCGCGCTCAACAAAGGTCTCACACTTTTTGACATCTCAAACGGTCTGGAACGGCCTCCACGGGGCGCCTTCCTGTTTAGGAAGTTTCTGTTTCTGCTTTCACACAAGCAATGAGCGAGTTGCCCGAAACAGCAGGAGATAGGTTTGTGCCCTTTGTGCGCTGTGAAAAACACACGGCCGTCCGCGTGAAAGTGCGATTTTTTTTGTTGTTGGAGAACTGTGACTTGATGTCAGGACCCCAACACGAAAACTTAACCTTCCAGTTGTTGTTTTTTCATAGACATTATTTATTTCTCCTATTGTGCGAGTCGCCTTCGTTTGACAGCGGCCTCGCCATCCTCCTCGACAACAGTGGCGACGACGGCTTCGGCGGTTGACGACGATGCCGCCGGTTCCCCCGCTGTCGCCGTTGTGGGAAGGGCAGAGGCAGAGCTGGGCGGGGCGACGGTTGGCGGGGGCTGGTACGGCTTGACGGCGTGCTGGCGATGCTCCTCTTGGAAGCGGGGCATGTGCTCGGCTGGCATCGGCGGCGGGTACTCGAAAAAGTAGGGCGCCTGAAGGGCTTGGGCTGCGGTGACGCGGTTGTTGGGGTTGAGGGCGAGCATGCGGTCGATCAGTGCGGCCGTGTCGTTTGACAAGATGTAGTTTCTAAATTTAAAAGCAATTAGTATCAGGGTTATTTTATTTACTTTACTTTGTGAGATCTTCGACGAGGACGCGCGGATGCCGCTCAGTCGTGCAAAGGACATTGTACCATGGGTAGTTTTCGACGCCCGGCCAGTCCTCGGGCGTTGGTGTGCCGCACTTCTTGAAGACGATCTGTGCCTGGGCGATCTCGTCCTCCCCGCGAAAGTACGTCTTGCCGATAAACATCTCTGCGAGGATGCACCCCGCACTCCAGATGTCGACCTCGGTGCCGTAGATGGTGCCGCCCAGCAGCAGCTCGGGCGGGCGGTAGCCCAGCGTGATGACCCTGTTTGTAAACACGCGGTGGTCGATGCTCGGGTTGGACGGCCCGCCCAGGATGCGCGCAAGACCGAAATCGGCGAGCTTGAGCTGGCCGCGGTTGTTGATCAGCAGATTGGAGGCCTTGATGTCGCGGTGAACAATGTTTTGCGAGTGCAGGCAGTCGAGCCCGCGCAGCAGTTGCATCATCAGGCTTTTCACCACCGCCTCCTAAAAAAACAAGAACAAGAATATGAATATGGTTTTTTTAAAAGTGCATTACATCGAGTCGATCGATCGTGTCCTCCTTGCTGTCGCGCGACAGCAGCCCGCTCAGGTCGTGCTCCATGTACTCGAGCACGATGTAGGCCCACTCGAGCGGCCCAGCCACGTTGACGACCTCCAGGATCCTCACCACGTTCTCGTGCTCGATCCGCTTGAGCGCCTTTATCTCGCGCATGGCCGCAATGGGAAACTAGGGGCATATTTTTAATAAATACATTATATTCTTTAATGCGGCATTGACGTACGCCCTCGTTTGTGTTGTCCACCTTGATGCTTTTGAGGGCCACCAGCTCGTTGGTTTGCACGTTGCGGGCCTTGTACACGACACTACGTGAAAACAATGCGCTCCTTTAAACCGCCAAAAGCAAACAAGCGTGAGTGGCGTACCCATAGGTCCCCTCGCCCACCTTTGCCAGCTTCTCGTACTTTGCCAGGCTGGGCGTCGTATTGAGCCTCTCCATCGCCGATGTCCCGCTCGTGCTGCTGCTGCCACCACCGCTGTCGTGCGGCGCAGCAACGAGCAGCGGCAGCACCACGGCCGCACGCCCCTTGCTCATGGCCTGCAGCACATCGCTGTGTGCCAGCGATTGCAATTGCTGTCGGCTGTGCTGTTGCAGCTGCTGGGCCTGTTGCTGCAACAAGGCAAGTGGAGGCGGCGGCGGGGGCGGCGGGTGAGCCGGCTTGCCCCCGGGCGCCATCGGCAGCGAACGTGTCACCACCATCGACGGGCTCCGAGGCGGTGGGGGCGGCGGCGGCGGGGGCGGCTGGAGCGAGCGGGGCGGCGGCGGCAGCGAACGGGGCGGCGGCGGCGGCAACATTCGAAAAAAACAGTTGGTCACGGGAAGGAAACTGTGTTAAAAATGGGACCAGTTTTTTGCCATGCCAGGTTCTAAAGATCTTTTTTCGATTGGAGGAGGCATTTGAGAAATAAACCCAGCCACATTAGCTTGCAAATTCAACGTGATTCGGCATAGGCAGCAACCGCAACAGCAGACCTTGTTGTTCCCAGGCGAATTCCTTGTCAACAAACAAGGAAAAACAAACCGTTGAAATTTCCCCGTCACGCACCGTTTCTCCCACGCACGCCGGGCGGACCTCGCATGAACTCGACCAGCGGCCCGTCGCTCTGTCCCCCGGGCTTCCGTCGTACGTACCCTACCGTTCCATAATTGGAGGAATGGGATAGGGGGATATATCGGAGTGCGGGGGTGTTTCAGAGTTGGGTGGCATTCGTGGTTTTTTTTTTGTTTTCACATGTGCCCCAACTGAACTCAACCTGGTCGTTTGTTTTTGTTTTCCACAGAGGACGACTTCTTCAACTTTGCCTCGAACAGCTACGACACCGTCCAGGACCCGTACGTAACTTGTCAGTCGTCCTTATTGATTGGTCTATTTATAGGTGCTCGTTGAACGAGAATGCCCAAATGGCCCTCTTTGCCACGTGGCTCGCCCTTCTAGGGGCCAGCGCCGTCGAGTTTGCCGTTGCGCTGTACCGTGGCCTCGACCGAAGCCCGCGTCTGTTCAGGCTGGTGTACGCGCCGTGGCTGGTCAACGGGATCGCCATCTCGGCCTACGTGCTCGCTCGGCCCGGGGCCACCGTGCGTGACCAGACGGACGCAGCCGTGCTGCTGACCCTCCACGCCACGGGCATCTCACTCGCGATCGGGCTTGCGTTTGCGCACTACGTCATGATGCTGGGCGTGCTGAGCCAGGCCCTGGGCAAGTTCAGGCCCAACGAGAACGAGTCCAAGGACAAGCTGACCAACTACCAGCAAAGCTTTGAGCGCATCGCCCTGGTGGGCATGGGGGCCTCTGCTGTCATCTGCATCGTGCTGTTCAGCATCGTCACCAACTCGCTCGGTGTGGGCTCGGCGTCGCCCGAGGACCTCGAGCTGGTCCTGACCATCGGCTGGGCCGTCCAGTCGTTCTGCCTGCTCGCGCAAATGCTCATCTTTAGCTACATCTCGTGGCGGATCCGCGGCATCATCCACGAGCAGGTCGTGTTTGAGCGCGAGGTCATCAACAGGATTGCGTCGGTCGACCCCTCGGCCACAGAAAAGAAGCCACCGTCGACGCTGGCACAGCTTGAGAACACAATGATCTTTGTGAGCGTCATGGGCACGATCAACGCCCTCCTCACGTGCTCGCTCTTCATCGTCGCTGCTGTGCTTGGCATGCAATATTGGTACTTGAATAAGTGCCGTATTGTCATACTGAAATTTTATTCATGGCAGGATTTATCATGTCTACATGGCCGAGCTGCCCATGGTCGTCATTGCCTACCTCACGCTCTACCGATCCCGCGGCATCCTCACCTCGTTCCTGCCGTACCGGGCCGCCACAGACTCGTCGTCCTTCTCTGGCTACACGGGATCAGCAAGGAGCCCCGGCAACAACCAGAGCCCAAACCTCAAAGCCCACGGCTACGTTTCGACAAACACGACGACCACCGGCGGCGGCGGCGGCGGCGCAGGCGCAGACGATGTCGTTGAGCTCGGTAATCTTTCCATCCGCATCGGCACAGCCGGCGAGGACGTCGTCATCCACAAGTCAAACGACTAAAATATACAAGAATTATTTCTTTCTTTCTACTACGTGCTGCAAATAAAAACTGAAGAAGGCCGTTAACGCGAGTAGTAATCCGAAACCACGTGAACTGAACGAACTAAAAAATCGCAAACAAAAAAAAAATCGCAAATGTGAAAAAAAAAATTTTTTTTTTAACGAAAATAAAATACAGAACAACCCACTACCCATAAAGACATCGATCCTGCTCATAATCTACCGGCTCTCCTAACGAAACGCCGTCGATATCGGCGATCGATGATATTTTGCACGCTCCATTTTCCAAGAGTACACCCCCCATGGCCACCGCTATTACTGTAAAAAAAAAAAAGCGCGAAAACAAGCCAAGCTGCTAACCGCCACCACCCCCCTCCCTCCCCCTTTTCAAAATGCAGCTACCGCTTAGCGTGCCTGGTGCGGTGCAGTGGCTATGGCATATCGCGCTCGTTGTGGGTACCGTTTCAACCTTTGTTTTTGTTGTTGCCTGGCGCTCTTGACCTTCTCACGCCATGTGCTAGCCGGCTTCCTGCGCTTCAGCGCCTTTGGCGCGACGTACCTGACGCTGTACTTTGTGGCGTCGCTGGTGTCGGTGCGGATCCAGGCCGGAGTGCGCACGATCCTCGTCTGGACCGCCCTGACCGTGGCCCTGCTCGCCTCCTTGCTCCAGCTGGCGATGCAGATCACATGGGCCGTGGCGCCGGACGTGGTCCCGGCCTGGACCGTGGGCTACGACGTGCTGGTCATGCTGGGGATCCAGCGTGTCACGACCCCGCTCGAGGGGTTCCGTGTGATCGCGCCCGATCCCCTTGTGCTCATCGCGTCCATCGCGGCGTACTGGTTCTGGCTGCGCCCCGTCAAGGCCATGAACGCAGGCAACGAGCCGCCCGCTGTCCTGCCCGTCCACGTGGAAGAGGAGCAGGCAAAGGCACAGCCCGGTGAGCTCGATGCCATCTTTTCCTATGTGTACAAGACGCCCTTGACGCGCAACCCAGAGCAGTCCCGCCGTCGAGGTAATTAATCGCGAGTCCCTCTTAAATGCCCAACTGGCCCCATAAAACTAGAGCGCAAATTCTGGAACCACATGGCCGAGTTCCTGCTCGTGGTCGCGGCCGTGGCCCTGAGCTTTGCCGTGCTGACCGCGCCCTCGATCCTGTCGCTGCCGTACATGGTCCTCGTGCTCCTGGCGCTGTGGCTGTGGACGATCCAGCTGCGCGTCCCCAAGGACGTGCAGGAGCTCGTGCACAGCGGCATCATAGCGTACGCCATCGTGCATCTCGCCGTCGTGTACATATTCCAGATCCCGATGGTCAATGAGAATGCGAGCGTGAACATGACCGAGTGGCTCGGCGTGTTCTCGTTCTACTCGACCGGGCCCGACTGGGTCGCGCCCGTCTGGTCCACGTACATGCTCATGCCCTCGCTGCTTGTCCTCATTGTTTGCGTACGATCCAAGAAAATGGAAAGCGCCCCTTTAACAACAAGCCGAATAGATCCGAGGTTTCCAGCGCGCACAGTCCTCCGCCGAGGCCCTTCGCAACGCAAATCGTCCACGCAGGGGCGACGGTCTGCGCAGCGTCCTCTGGGCGCCCCGCATCCGCTCGACCGACTCGTATCTCAACTACACCTTCATGGTACGTACAAAAAAAGCAAGCCCAAACCACTCATTCCCGTTTGCTCGCAGTTGGCACCGCCCATCCTCATGGCCTGGTCGATCACCTTCCCCAACTACGTCACGGCCGTCTTCATGGTCTGGTCGCTCTTTGCCGTGCTATTCCCCACGTCCAAGACATCCCTGGTCCTCCTGCACAAGCCGCTCCTGCTCATCGCCCTGGGCGACGTGTTTGTGTCGACGCTCGCAAACCTGTACGGGCCCGACTTTGTCAGCCATCCGTACACGGGCTGGGAGATCTTCCCCGTGCCGTTCATGTCGATCGGCGGGCAGCTGCTCTTCACCCTCGGCTTTTGCTTCACCGTACGAAAGAATACTGTAAAAGGGCACTAAGAACGATCGCCAGGTCTATCCGATGTACGCGTCCAAGAAGCACCTCGAAGACGCAGCAGAGCTCGAGCGCCAGGCACACGAGGACGACATTGTCGTTGCCGACGAGCAAACGGCGGCAGCAGGCGCAGAAGAGCCCAGGAAACGCCGAGGCGGCGGGGGAGGACGCAGACGCAAGGGAAGAGCGGCGGAAGAGCCCGCCCCCGCCCCCGTCGTCGACGAGGCAGCGGAGAAGCGCAAGGTATAATGTTTTTTCTTATTCTTTTCCATTCAACTTTGTCCTTTTTGTGCAGGCGGACTGGGCGTCCTTCGTTACCACGATGCGTCTCGTCATCGGCCTGCTTTTCGTGTTCTTCTTGGAGCATTTGTACCTCGTGGCCCTGGTGGTCGTGTACTTTTGCTCGCTCGAATCGGTCAACCTCCTCAATGCCATCTTTATGCTCTTTTTCCTCTCCTTCATGGTAAAACACATTTATGACATTTTATTAAAATACACCCCGTGCAGCTCTCGCCCAAGTTGGCCCAGAACGGCTGGATCTTCCTCGTCGGCTACACTGAACTCGTCATCGCCATCCAGTTCATCTGGCAGTTCCCGTTCAGCGACCCCGTCTCAAACAGCAACACGATCGCCGTCCTGGTCGGCCTCGAAGACTATGACGACGACCTCTGGACCGGGCTCGCCCTCCACATCACCATCCTCTTTGCCTGCTGGCTCCAGCTCGCCACCTACGATTATCTCGAGGTTCGCAAGCGGGCGCTCCAGTCATCCCTTGCGTCCCTCAGCGTCGATGCCCAGGCGACCACTCAAAAGGCCAATGTGGATCAGACCAGCGAGGGCGACTCGCTCCTCGTCACCGCAACGAAATCCGAGGAGGAAGCCCAGGCCACTGACTCGTCCGAGAAAAGTGCAGCGGAACCCAAGGTGCGCTGTCTGCAATGAACCAAGAAAATAATTCTTCTTTATGTAGAAGGAAAAGTGGCACGTTCGCGCGCTCTGGACCGTCCGCTTCCTCTACGAGTTGCTCGGCGCCGCGATTACGGAAAATTTCATCATCATTTGCTTCATGCAGTTCCTGGTTATCGCGTTCACCGGCAAGCCCAAGATCATCGAGCTCATGTAAAAATTATTTATTTATGTATTTGTCGGTCTGAATTCCTGCGACTCAGGTACCTCGTCTTCTTCTTTATTTGCCTCGTCCTGTACCAGCTGCACCTGCCCCGCGCGGTCGTTTGGATGTGGCCGCTGGTGGTCTTTGCGTCTGCGTCGTTCCTGTCCGTTTGCTACCTCTACCAATTCCGTACGATTCCAGCGCTTTCTTTTTGTGCTGAGCCTTCAAACGACAGAGGACATCTACAACTGGCTCACGGGCATCGTGCCTGCGTCGACCTTGGAGGACATCGGCCTGATCTGGAGCCCCGGCACGCAGCTATTCCTGTACCTTTTGCAGCACGTTGCCATCTTCATTTCCACGGGCTACCAGATGGTACTCTTTGTTTCCACAAACAACTACCGCTCGCTCTGGGGCGAGGCCGGCTACATCAACACATCATTCCCCAAGGTCCTGCGCACGTCCATCCTCGTCGTCCAGCGCCTTGTCATCATCGCCGCACCTCGCACGGTCCTCTCGCTGCTCTTCTTTGCCGCGATCAACCAGGTCAACGTCATCAACGGCATCTTCCTCGTCCTCCTCGCCTTTTACGCGCCGTGGCGCCAGATCCAGCGCTGGACACGCCTCATCGTGCTCCTCTACGCACAGGTGGTCATCTACTCGCGCCTGATCTTCCAGCTGGGCATCATCCAGGACGAGATCACCGACGAGGACCGCTCCACGTACGCGTACGTTGGCTTCAACCAGCAGCCCGTGCCCAACACGGGGGACATCCACGTCGCCTCCTTCTACCTCCTCCGCGAGATCTTCCTCGTGTTCATGATTGCCATCAGCACCGCGTCCCTGGACTGGCGTCGCCACATCTGCGAGGAGACGGGCGAGTCCATGATCCAGGAGGCCGACGGCTCGCTCGTCTACGACCCGGACGGCACCTTCCTCCTCTTCTTCACCACCTCGGTCAGTGCCAAGGACAACGTCACCACGACGACGCTCAAACGTGGCCTCAGCACCAGGAGCAACGGGATGGCGACGTCGTCCGAGACTGCCGCCGCCGGTGCTGCTGCTGCTGCTGCTTCGGATGCCTCTCCTCCCGACGAAACGATCCTTGCTACCGCACAAGCAGACGACCTCGTCGGCGACAAGGAGCCCGAGGAGATGTCTGCCCGCTACGCCCTCAAGGACTTCTTGTCCAACCTCGTCACGTACACGGGCTACCAGCTCTCGCAGCTCATGCACGTCATCACGGCCCTTGTCCACCTCAACACCATCGGCATTTTCTACCTCTTCACCCTCGGCTTCACCCTCGTCCTCCCCAAGCGGTTCATTGCGCGCGCCTGGTGGGTCTACCTCGGCGTCGTCGCGGCCGTCCTCTGCTGGCAGTACTTTATCTTCCTGGGCCTGCCGCCCAATGCCTCCGCTGTTCTGCCGTGGGAGACCCTCGACCCCGACCTGCTCACGGTCCTGGGCATGAACGCGGCCGACAGCCGGTACCTGCTCATCGCAGACTTTGTCCTCTTGTTTTTCTGCGTGCTCCAGCGCGACGTCTTTTACCGCGAAAAGGCCAAGGCCACCCGTCTCGGGCTCGCCCACGACCACGGCGCACGCCACGACGACTCGTTCATCGACCCCGCTCTGTTTGATTTCTCCAAGGCCCCCAGGCAAAAACTATACTGCTCTAATAATAATAATATATATTTATTTTAATTTTTATTAGGAGCCTCCTTTCCGAGATCAAGCTCACGTACTTTAGATACTTTTTCCGCATCGTCGTCATCCTCACCTTTGTCGGTGGCACGTCGTCCGTCAGCGTCCTCTCGTTCCTGTATCTGTTGCTGTCCATGTACATGCTCTCGCAGGGTGAGGACGTCCTCCTCAACAAGAACATCCGCACGCGCGTCTGGTTTGTGTACCGCTGGTACAACTACATGTGGTTCCTCATTGTCGTTGCCTTCCAACTCTACGCGTACCTGTACGACTACTCTGGCAACCGTACGTTTCTTTTTCCCCCCATTTTACTATGCTTCACACGTTGTTACACGCTGTACCAGAACTCCTTTCGGTCATCGGACTCAACCGCCTCGTTCTCAAGGAGGAAGACCTCGTTCCAAATACGTACGACCAGCTGGCGTTCTCCAAGCAGCGCATCATCGGCCTGCTCGCCTTTGCCGCCATGCTCGTCCAGCAGGCCATCTACGACTCGCCCTACTTCCCGATCCTCACGCGCTTCCTCAACGAGGAGGTCAACGAGGCCGCAACCCGCCGTGCCGCCTACAAGTCCAAGCAGGACCGTGAGCAGGACGCAAAGAAGCAGGAGATCCTCGCCAACTTTGCCCGCTCCAAGGCAAAGTACGACCGAATGATCAAAAAGTTCTACACCCGTTGGTCCGGCGTCTCGTTTGGACAGACGAAAGCTGCCGATGCCCCCGTTGCCGTCGCGACCACGGCTGCCACCGGCGTCACGATCGACGAGACTGTCGAGTCATCGTATGTCTTTCTCCCTTTGTTTTATCCTCCCTAAATGCATCCCTGTCTTTAGACCTGCTGCCATCAAACAGGAGGAGGCCACTGCCAAGCTTCTCAGTGCGCTTGACGTGGACGAGGCCGATCTCAAGGTGGAAATCGACGACGACACGCCGTTCATCAAGGACGATGTCGAGGACGAGAACGAGGTCAAGGAGCACGGCAAGTGGATGAACCGTGTCGACGTCCTGATCCGCCGCATCTTTGCGCTGTCTGCCGACTATGCTGTTATCGATGGTATGAGCACGTTTACAATCCCTTTGTAAGGATAACAAATTGACTTACTAGATGTGGGCACGATGGACGACAACATGCTCCGCTCGGACGACAGCTGGACCCTGCGCATCTGGCTGCTTGTCTTTGGCATCTACTACATGCTCATGGCGCGTGTCGACGCCCTGGTCTACATTTTCGTCTTTGTGAACCAGGTAACCCTCGCGATCGTTTGTATTCGAGGATTCATTTTTGCGTTTGTCATCATGCCAGATTGTAAACGGCACAGTCCTCTCGACCATCCTGACGTGGTCGCTGCTACTCTTTGGCATTGCGGCACATCCGTTCACGCCAAAGACGTTCTGGAGCTTTGTCATCTACTACACCGAGTTTGTGATTGTGCTCAAGTACTTTTTCCAGGTGAGTTATTTATTGCTTGTTTCTGGCACAGTTTAATTTATCGTCGATGCAGTTCCCGTTCCATTTCAACGACCCCTACACACTCGATCCCGACACGGCCTGCACCCCGGACGCGGCGTTCATCTTCAACGCCATCACCATGCTCGGCATCCAACGCTACTGCGACAAGTTTTTCTCGCCTCACATCATCACCGAGATGCTCATCCTCGTCATGTCGTTCTCCGTTCGCAGCGTCCTCATCAAGGTTTTGCCTGCGTTTTATGAAAAAGGTTTTTAAAACTCTCCCCCCAACAGTTTGGCCTTTGGGACACGGCCAGCATTGACGAAGCCGCGGAGCCATCAGAGGAGCACGACCCTGAGGCGATCCATTCCGCGTCGAGCAAGCCTGTGTCGGTGCCCGTTCCCGCACAGGTCGTTGTCAGTGATAGCATCGCTGGCTCTGTCAACTCCATCAACTCGAGCGAGCTCCAAAGTGCGCCGGTTGTCTTCAGCGGCTCACCACCCGTCGACGATGACGACGAAGGAGAGGAAGACGAGGAAGCAGGAGAGCAGCTTGCACAGGCGGCCGCCGCCACCAAGCCGGAAAGTTTTGACCCACTGTCGCCGGTCAAAAAGACGCGCCAGTTTGTCAAGGGCTTTGTCGATCGACTCGTCGGCTCCCACGAACACAACCTGGGTACCATTTTATTATTTTAAAATCTTGCGGTGTGTTTATTCTTGATTTTTGATTTTTTACTCTGCAGGCGAGGACTACTACACGCTCATGTTTTTCGCCGACGTCTTTGTCTTTGTGCTCACGGTGCTGTTCTTCCAGGACTTTTCAACCGACTCGAGCAGCGACTTGACCAACGTACAGACCTTTTTTTTTTTCTCTTTTGCGTTAATATTTCGCTCCTTTTTTCCCCTCAGATCCTTGAGCAAAACCAGGTCCCGCTGCTTTTCCTCGTCATTGCCATCACCGAGTTTGTGGTTATCCTGATCGACCGCATGATCTACTCGGCCAAGTCCATCCGCATGAAGCTGCTGGTGCAGTACGCGACCGTCATCGGCTACCACGTCTGGCTGTTCTTCTACCTGCCCAACGAAAAGGGATCGCCCTTCCTCTACACGGGCGTGCTGCCCTTCTGGTACTTTGTCAAGTGCATCTACTGGTACTACTCTGCGCTCCAGCTCAAGTCGGGCTACCTCCAGTTCAACATCAACCTGTTTTTCATTACCAAATCGTACGGCGTTGTCAACCGGTTCCTCTGTACGTAACCCAGAGCGTGCGTCCGGCTTTTTGGCTAATTGCGAAAATAGACATTGGCTACCGTCAGATCCCGTTCATCTTTGAGATCCGCTGCCTGCTGGATTGGACCGTGACCGACACCACACTCACCTTTTTCCGCTGGCTCAAGTTTGAGGATATCTACGCCTCCAACTATGACGTGAAGACCCGTACGTTGTCATGGGTGTACTAGACTGATCTCGTCGTTCGTCCACGACAGTACGCGAGGACCAAAAGCGCCAGGCCCGTCAGGTCGGCGACATCCAGAACAAGGTCTCTCAGTGGTGCCAGGGCTTCTTCTTTGCAGTCGCCCTTGTGCTCCTCCTCTGGTTCCCGCTGCTTCTCATGGCCCTCCCTGGCGCCACCATTCCCAACCCGACGACGCTGGCCCAGTTTGAGATCAGTAAGAAGAACGGCTTCTTTTGAAGGACCAACTCAAAAAAAAATTTTTTTTTTCCAGCCATCAACGACTTTGACTCGTTCTACGTCCAGAGCACGTCCCCCAGCGACATCGCCGGCCTCTCGCAGCCCGAGTATGACGAGCTGTCCCAGGACTACAAGTCGGTCTTTAACCGCCTCGTGCCCTTGACCAACTACCAAACAATCTCCTTCAAGCAAAGCTCGCGCATCGTCTGGAGCATCAGTCCGCCCGCGCGCGCCAACCTCATTGCCGATCTTCGCAACACCAACATCTCCTCCTTTGTGCGCGCATACATGACCTTTGACCGCGAGAGCTCCCTCTACCCGCTCGCCGATGGGTACTTTACGCGCAACCTCAACACGAGCGAGGCCATTGCGCTGGCAGACGTCCTCGAGTTTTCCAACTCGCTGAACTCGCTCGTCCTCGATGGCGTCATTCCCATGTTCCTCGAGTCGGCTGCCACCGGCCAGATTCGGTATGCTTTGTCTTTGTTGCGGAGGCTAACAATCGTGCCATGACAGAAACCTCGACGTGAATGAGGACCCTGCCACGCTCATGTCGCTCAGGATCACGCACACGATGGACAACTCGACCAACTACTTGGCCGAGTGGTTTGACATGGTCGACCTTGACCCAGAGTCGTCGAGCGAGTCCATCCTCCAGTTCATTGTGCTCTCGATCAACGTCCCCTCGAGCTCGTCCTTTGGCTCGTACGGCATCATCGGTCTATGTAACGGAACCCATGGTCCCTTTCTGTTTTTCTGAGCGGGTATTTTTTTTTTTAATGGCTGCAG
>Ga0302230_10001586_pt1 | contig 14614 bp, 20 predicted proteins | sample II_Palsa_N2_1_FD_193523 | JGI IMG/M metagenome (GOLD analysis project Ga0302230, IMG submission 193523) | Peat permafrost microbial communities from Stordalen Mire near Abisko, Sweden - II_Palsa_N2_1 | ecosystem: Environmental > Terrestrial > Soil > Palsa > Peat permafrost | place: Sweden... | reverse complement strand
TTGATTTGTTTGTTTGTTGGGTATTGCGTCAACACACGTCAAAACCGCACTCTGGGGGATGTTACCATCGAAAAGGCCATTGAGCTGCCGTGAAAGTCGTCCTCCAGAGACCCCGTCCGCGCGAGGTGCCCGCTTGCACTGCTGCTGGGCGCGCGGTGGCTGTGCAGCGGCCCCGTGTTTATTGTGGCAAGAGCCATATGCTACAGAGGACGCACTCTTTTAAAATGGACGTGCTAAAGAGTGATTCAGCCTGAATCACTGCCCTTGTACTGTGGTTCTATGGTAGACCTCCCCTCGTTGCTGTTGTCTTCTTTGTGCGCTCTGCTTTTTTTTTTTTCAAATGCTTTTTTTTATTTTGAAGAAGTGTTGCTGATCCCACTTGGACCCCCTTCGTTTTTCTTTTTTCCACCAGCGGAATGCTCTCTCTCGCACGACGTCTGACTTCTGTTCGTAGTTTGTCAGCAGCAGCAGCAAAGATGGGTGTTGTGCGTACCGTGATTAAGGAAGGCGACCTGAAGAACTACCCCAAGAAGGGCGACACGGTGCGTTGTCTTTTTGCGACATGGCATGACATCCCCATTTTACTAATCCTTGCTTTTTTGCGTCGTGCTTTTGCTCGCCGTGATCAGGTCGTCATGCACGTACGTTCTTATGTTGTTTTGACGTTTGCTGACCAAGGTCTGCTTTCTGTAGTACACCGGCACGGTAAGAAGAACACCACCCGGCTCAAAAGACAAAGTCCTTAAACCATCTGTTGCATAGCTCAAGGACGGCACCAAGTTTGACTCGTCCCGCGACCGTGGAAAGCCATTCGTCGTATCCGTCGTGGCTAGTGCTGTCGTTATTTTACAACCTTTTTCAAATCTAGACCAAGATTGGCGTCGGCCAAGTCATCAAGGGCTGGGACGAGGGTGTTCCCCAGATGTCGCTCGGCGAGCGCTGCACGCTCGCCATCAGCTCGGACTACGGCTACGGCGCTAAGGGCTACCCCGGTTCGTTTGGTCCCGCCAACATTGAAGCTATTGACCAATTTTATTTTTTATTTTGAATAAAGGCCTCATCCCCGAAAACGCAGCTCTGACCTTTGACGTCGAGCTCCTCGAGATCAAGAAGTAACTTGGCTTCTCGGCTCTCAATGCTCTGTTTTGTGATAGTCAAATGAAAATCATTCACATTTCCGGCTGTGAGAATTGACCAAAACAAAAACAAAAAAAAATAACTAAATTGAAGTATCATTCGGATTGCGCACGCGCGGGCTGTACGCAGGGCGGCGGTGGTGAACCTCGGTGGCGTTCTTGCTCACGTCCGAGGATACCTGAACACCCTCTTGAGAGCCGCCGATCGGGCCCACAGCAACATCCTCGTCTCGCTTAACCGCAGGGGCGACAGAGGCGTCCGAGGCCACGGGCACCCAATGGACGACGGCAAAGAGCAAAACTGCGGCCCCGACGTGGATGCAAAAGCCAAGCGATGTGTACAGGACAAAGCAGTCCCTCGCAGACAGCAGCACAAACCCGGCGGCAATATAGTTGTTTGCCATCTTGGGGGGAAAAGATGTTTATTACACTAAAAAAAGCGTCCTGCATCGCCGTGGCGTACCTGGGAGAAAGCCCAGCCGACGACGTCGTAGGCAGTCTTGACGGGTAGACGCGACCGTGAGGCATAGGCGAGCACCTTGGGGCGGATGCGCAGGCGGACAGCGCGGTTGACAATGGTAATGAGGGCGGCCGAGATGAAGAACGAGTAGTAGCCAAAGTAAAAGCCGTGCCACACCGCCGAGACCACGTACGTGACGAGGGTCGCGCGCGATGACGACGATCGCTCGTTCTTGAGCAGCTCACACACACGCCAGTACACGTAGAATCGGAGCCATGTGTTGATGCTCTTGTTCCACGTCTCGACCAGGCCCTTGAAGCTCGTGGACGTCTCGAGGGCGGTGATGTTGACGTTCTCCACGGCGGTCCACTCGTCGGCACCGCCGTCGGTGGGCGTCATGATGCCGTTGTAGCCCATTCCGGCCATGACGCAGCTGCCTTCGGTCACCTTCCACGCGAAATAGTACTGGAACCGGGCGAGGACGGCGGCGATCTGGACGTACATGAAGCTACGTGAACGAGCATTTACAGTAAATAATAAAAAAGAGCACGGCATACCGAAAGAGGAACGAGGTCTCGGTGCGGAAGAGGGTCGTGCGGGCGTACGACATTGGGAAGACGCGCGAGGCGAGGAGGATGCCAGAGACACAGGCTAGGCCGACCAGGAGACGTTTTAGGGCAGGCCATGTGCTATCGGGCAAAGGCTCGTAGACTGCGAAGGGCGTTGGGGACCTGTTGCGGGACTCGTCCGATGGTCGTCGCGGGAGGGGCTCTGGCTCGCGCATCTGCTTGCGGGCCACAAAGGCGTGACGGTACTCAAAGTAGTCGTGCGAGGGCCCGGCCAGGAGGCTGCCGAAAAAGTAGACATAGGCGCCAAACTCGAGCAGCGACGGCACGATGGGGAGTGCACGTAGACGCAGCTCCGGGGCCATGGCGACCGCGTCGGTGTCGGCCGTCCGGGCGAGCCGCTGGCCGTCGTGCACGTTCCACGCAAACGAGATGAGCTTTGTGGCGAGGATCATCTGCAGGCCGGTGGCGTTGAGCGTGCCCGGCGTGAACTCGAGCATGGCCGTCCACTGCCGATAGGCCAGGTGCAGCATCGTGACGGCAAACACTGCGTAGGGCGTGAGCGGATGGTGTCCAAGCCAGAGCACAGCATAAAACGTGCACACGACCATGAAGAGCGTCGACAACATCTCGCCCAGGCCAAAGCACAGCCAGCCCAGTGCAAAGCCCGTGCACAGCGCCCAGAGATGCTTGGCCCACGGACGCTCGGTGGACGACATGGTGCGGAACACGCGCGCGGCAGGGTAGGCCAGAAGCATGCACGTCACATAGGTCAAGTGCTGCACAGCAACAGAAATGTATGTATTTGGTTGGTGGTGGTTTGGTGGTCGGGCTTACACTGGGTGAAAAGCCGACGTACTCGGCTATGGTCTCGAACATCGTAACGTGTTGTCCAGTGGTTTGGCCAGCAGTGAGCAAAAATCCGACGACGCCCAAGCTCACATTTGCTGCTGGACGAACACTACGCAGTGTTTGGTTTGCCTGCGTAATTTTTTGAAAAAAAAAAATTTTATTTATTTTTTTTTATTTTTTCAACTGACTATTCCTCTGTCGATGAACTGGGTCGGAGGAACAAAGTCGCGGTATGGCAGCTGCATCCACATCCCCGTAGATGGATGAAATTAATCTAATCATGAATAATTAACTAGCTACGAGAAAAAGTCGGCCAAGGCCAAGGGCGGCAGCAAGGCGGCGATGGCCCTCAAGCGACGCGAGTATCTGGCCAGCTACAGCGCCAATCGATCGGCCGCGAGCACAGCCCCGGGCAGCGACCAGATGACGGCAAACGTGAAGGCACCTGCCGAGCCGGCCTCGGATGCCCAGTTTGCCCTCACTCTCGCCAAGGCAACCAAGGCCGCCGCAGCCAATCGCCGCACTGGATCGACGGCTGCTGCTGCCGGACGCGATGTGGCCATGCTGGCGGCCGCCATCGCCGCCATCGAGGAAGGCCGCGAGCACGAGCACGCGCCAGCGTACGATCCGCCGTTTCCAAGAAAGCATGCGACCGACGTGCTCGTCATTGAAGCAGCAGCACCAGGAGCAGCAGCATCCGAGGACCAAGACGAGAACGCGCAAGAATGAACATCGTTAATTAATTGCACAGAATTAATTTATTCGCTGACAGCCACAAAGCACATACGTACTGACAATGCGAGAATACACCTTACTTTTCAATCGAGATGCGCACGACGTCGTTTAGATAGGTCGAGCTGGAGCCGCAGATGACCAGGATCACCAGCTCGTCGCCCTCCTCGTCGTGGACCTCATACGAGTGGATCGTGTGGCCGTAGCGGGCCAGCGGCTGGAATCCCTTGCTGCTCCGGAACAGCGAGGGTGCGTTCGGGTTGGCCGAGTCCATCCAGAGCTCTTGGACGCGCCACGTCTTGGCTAATTTATTTTTATTTATTTTATTTTTATGAAGAACAAGTTAAAAAAATTATCCTTTTACTATCGAGGTTGAACACGAGCAGATCGGCGGCGGGAAGCTTGCCGTCAAAGCCGCCAAAGAGGAACAGTTCGTGTCCTTGACGGGTGTAGGACAGTGGACGCGCTGTGGGCGGGCTCTTTTCGGGCGTGTCGATCTTTGCCCAGTGGGCCGTCCCCTCGTCGTCGAGCGTGAGCGTCCACGAGTCCTTGAGATACTCGAACCCGCCATCGCCGTGGTAGCCGCCATAGAGCCAGAACACGTCCTTGTTCTGGCTCTCTGCCAGCAGCGGACCGGCGCGCTCGTCGGGCTTGGGTCCGTCGGCGTACTCGACCTGATCCCACGTCAGTGTGTCTAAAAAAAAAATTCCTTATTTTATTTTTTGGGCTCCTGGGTCAGCGTACCAGTGGAAAAGATCCACAGATCGCGGAGGTAGTTGCTCGTTCTCGCACTGCCGCCGTACACGAGGATGACCGAGTCGCGCACGACGGCGGCGTGCTCGTGTCGCGCCGACGGCCACACGTCGGCAGGCTGCACCTGCTGCCACTTGAGCTGATCTGAACAAAGTGCAGTGATTAATAACACAAAAGAGAGCCCAGTACTATGCGTTTGCTGGGGTTACCCAGGTCGAGGATCCACATCTCCTTGTTGGTGACCTTGTTTGCGACGCCCCCAAACACGTACATCTTGTTGCCGACGATGGACGCGCTGTGTCCGCATCGCGGTCCCGGCCCGTTGGGCAGCGTCAGCTCCTTCCACGTCTGCGTCTCCGCGTTGAGCACCCACAGGTCGTTCAGGAACACTTGCGAGCCCTGCTGGCCGCCAAACAGATACACCTCGTTCTTGTACAGGACAGACGCATGATACCTACAGCCATGACAGCCTGTCAGCGCATATCCTTTCTGTCTCGCGCCCAAGTACCGACGGATCTTGGGCACGGGCGCGTCCTCGGGCTGCCCCTTGATCGAACGCCACGCAGCAACAGACATTCGTACCAACAAAACTCTGAACGACAGACAGATTTGTCATTATGACGTCAATACAACAGGCTCGACGGCCCGTTCTGGCTGCGGCCCAGCAGGTGACGGTTCTGCGCAAGCGATGGACCGCATACAGCGTCGATGGCGTCGATGTGGCCGCGGCGCTGGTCAACGCTGTGCTCCGTCTTCAGTACGCCTTTGACCTAAGACTGAATTAATATTATTTTTTGTTAAAATAGACATGTGAGAAACGAGCTCGCTGTGGGGCCGTTGGGGCAGTTTGCCGGGCTGGAGGACTTGTATGTGGACCAGGCCACGGCAGAGATGGATCGGCTCAAGGCGACGCTGGCGGAGGCCGTGGCCAAGCTGGAGACACAGGTGGCCGCGATGCAGGCGCAGGTCGCGACCATGGAGACGCTCGTGGCCGAGCTGACGAGGGACTATGGGCCTGCGGGCGTACAACTGCGGGCGATCTATAACACTGTGTCGGTGGGCACGTTTGTGGACGCGATGCGGGCGATGGTGGCGTCGTACGCAAGGCAGTGCAAGGTCAATCGCGACTGTGTCGACATTCTGAGCAAGACAAGAGACAGGACGACCGCCCTCCAGTGCATGCTAGCGTGGCAGTACGAGCCCATGATCTCGTCGCTCGACTATGAGCGTATCGTTTCAATCATTGCCGCCGAAAGTGTAGGATGATGTGACAATGGATTACTAGTAAAAAAAAAATAAAACTACGCAAGCTCAAATGAGTGGCGGGCAACAAAAATCGTGCTGGACACCGACTTGGTCACCCATCTCTTGTAGCGGCCGCGAACAGTTGGAAAAAACACAGTTGGAAAAAACGGCTGGAGATAGGGAGCAAATTGATGACGTTGTTTGGCGCGCATCTCAGCCCCAATGTCGACGACGCCCTCAACGCCGGTGCAGATCGACGCGCAAAAGGAGGAGCTCATGGAGCGGCGCCTGCGCAAGGGCGCGCCCCAGCCGAGTGCCGTCGTGACCACGGGATTCCCGCTGTCCACGTCGCAGCCACCCGTTCTGGTGAGCTTGCCAACCCCTTCCACCCCTGCTGCACCTTCTGTTGCACCTTCTGTTGCACCTGCTGCTGCTGCACCTGCCGAGGTCACCGACGGTGGTGCCGGTGGTGCCCAGCAGCCCAAAGGAGCTTCCCTCGTCCAGTCAAAACTGCCGTGGTCAGCCAAACCGCCGCAAGTACCGCAGTTTGACAATGACGCCGGCGAGTTTGAAGAGGCCACGATGGACAGCTCGTCCGAGGACGGCGGCGACGACGACGCGATGGCCACGACAGCGCACAACATAGCATCGTCCTCCCTGCAGCCCTTCTCTGCAGCCGCTGTCTCAAACAACAACAGCGTCAAGGCGGCATCCAAGCGAGCGCTGTCGGAGGCCGAGCCACAGCCGTCCGCAGCTGCACCTAAACCAGCGACCACCCCTACGCCCAAGAGGCGCAAGTCTGGCGTCTCCGCAGACTCCGGGGACGTCACCACACCGCCCTCGTCAAAGCACGCTTCGCCATCCAAGACCTCGGTATCGCCCAAGACGCCTGCTGGCAAACAACGTGGCGGGAAGGCATCTGCAGTGGACCCAGTCGTGCCAAGTTCACCCACAACGCCAACAACAGGGACGGATCCCTCGGCGGCGGCGTCGGTCGTGAGTCTTTTGCGATCAAGGCTCGATGTACGTTTTTTTTAATTTACGAAGCAAACTTTTCAAGTAATATTTTTTTCTCTCTCTCTCTCTCTCCACGTAGGAGCGAGAAAGGGAACTGGCGATCGTCAAGTCTGAGCTCGCCACGGCGCAAAAGGATTTGCACCGACAGACGGACGTGATCGACCGGTTCCGAGAGGCCGATGCAGCGAGAGACACCCAAGCGCAGCGACTACGGCAGTTGCTGGCTTCGCTCCTGACCAAGCAGTCGATCGAGCTCAAGAAGGCCGCAAGGGCAGCCGTGGGTGAGAACCTGGCGCGCCTCGGCTACCCGTCCATGGTCATGTCGGGCGAGATCCGCATGTCGGGGGGCGCCGAGTTTGATAATCTGCGCAAACAGCAGGAGGCCTTGAACGAGCAAAAGAACGAGATCGAACGACTGATCCGCCTGGTCAAGAAAAAGTCTACCGCGCTCTACAAGGACGGGATTGCGGGCGCAGCCACGCCCTCTGCCTCAACGGCAACCACGTCCACGGCAGTGACCTCGTCATCGTCTTTGGCCGCGGCGGCCGCAGGGACACCCGCGTCGGACGAGGAAGACGGCAACCACGTGTTTGCTGCACCGACTGGTCCGGCCAGGAGGAGGCGCGAGACCAACAAGGACAAGGACAAGGAGGAAGACATTTTCGAGAGCTTTTCCGGGCAGGACGTGCTCGACCAGAACCAGATCCTCATCCTGCGAAAGGCTGCTCTGAAAAAGGTACAGCGAAATAAAAACCCCATTTGTTAAATATTTATACTGCAGGACGAGGCAGAGCTGCAGGCGCTCGGCGAACGCCTGGAACGTGAGCGCGATCTTCACATCCGTGAGATCAGGCGAATCCATCAGGTATTTTGTTCTTCTTCTTACTTGTAATAACGATAAAAACAGGAGGACGAGTCGCCTTTCAACAACCACGCGATTCTTAATAACCGATACCTTTTGCTGCACCTTCTGGGCAAGGGCGGATTCAGTGAGGTCTACAAGGCGTTTGACCTGGAGAACTATGTCGAAGTCGCGTGCAAGATCCACCAGGTCAATCCCGCTTGGACCGTCCAGCAAAAGGACCATTTTGTTCGCCATGCCATCCGGGAGTTCCGCATCCACCAAGGTAGGCACGAGTGAGAGGTCCTGCTGGGTTCTAACCCTTCCCCCCCTCCCCCCCTGTTCAGATCTGAGTCATCCGCGCATCGTCCGATTGCTCGATCGCTTTGAGCACGACAAGACCTTTTGCACCGTGCTAGAGTTTTGCGAGGGGAGCGACCTGGACCAGCACCTGCGCAGCCACAAGACCCTTCCCGAGAAGGAGGCCAAGTCGATCATCAGCCAGATCGTGAGCGGCTTGGCGTACCTGAACGAGCTCAAGCCACCGATCATCCACTATGACCTCAAGCCCGCCAACATCCTCTTGACGGACGGGAACTGCCGCATCACCGACTTTGGGCTGGCCAAGATCATGGAGGAGAAGGAGGGCTCCGAGGGTGTCGAGCAGACCTCGCACGGCGCAGGGACGTACTGGTACCTACCGCCCGAGTGCTTTTTGGGCAGCAAGATCTCGTCCAAGGTTGACGTTTGGTCGGTTGGCGTGATCACGTACCAGCTCCTCTTTGGCGAGCGGCCCTATGGCCACAACATGACCCAGGCCAACATCCTCAAGCAGCAGACCATCACGAACGCGCCGCCGGTCAAGTTCCCCGCCAAGACTGGCGTGAGTGACGAGGCCAAGGTACGCAACAGCCTCGTCTTATGTCGCCTTATATTTTCTCCAATAGGAGTTTATTCGTGTGTGTCTGACCAAGGAGCCCCATGCGCGCCCTTCCGTCCTCGAGCTAGCCCAGCATGCCTTTTTGAAGCACAAATAAATGGCCCCTGTTAGTTCCAAATCTACCCCCCAAAAAATACATGAAAAAAAAAAAAAACGACGGGAAAAAAAATTTTTTTTTCGACTATGTCGCCATCTTGGCGTCGTCGGCACTGATCACGGTGGTGCATTTCCACTGGCCCAGATAGTTGGCTTTCCATAACCGGACCTTGCCGTCGTCCCCGGACGAGGACAGGACCGTGCCAGTCACGTTCCACTCGACGCGCCAGACCTCGGCCTGGTGATCATCAAAGTTGCCCACGATCTCAATCTTTAACTGATCGCCCTGTTCGCGGAGCCGGAAGATGCGCACCGACTTATCCTTGCAAGCGGTGGCGATGAGGTGATAGTCGCTATTTTTTAAAGAATTAAAACCGATGCTTTTTTTCAGGAAAGCAATACCGCCCGATATTGGGCGCCCATGCGACGTCGTTGACAACCCCGCAAAAATCTTGGAACGTTGCAATGCTCACCCACTTTCGGGACACGTCGTTGTAACGGAAAATCTGCCATTAACGTTAAAGTATTTCCTAACAAGAAAAAGAAGAAAAAAAAAACATTGGGAGAATCACGACCACACCCAACAACCAACTGGGGCTGGTGGAAACGAGAGGGGCACCATGACAGGCAGAATCCGCCCGTCTGCTCCTTTTTGTTTGCGGTCTGCACCTCGAAAGATTCCTACCAGCAAGGAATAACGGCATTAGACGAGGGCGGTAGAACAACGCACCATCATGTTCCAGCGGGCAAGGTTCATCACATCCATCGCCTCGTAGATGCGCACGATGCCGTCCGCCGAGCTCACCGCCTTTGTTGCACGACAGCAAGGTGAGCGGGGAAAAAACACAAACGCACACAATCGGGACGCTTACCAGCTTGAGGCCCATGTGCTTTGGCGCAAACTTTATGTCCAGGATGGTCTCGCGGCTCTCGACGAGACGAGCGCTCTCGGTCCATCGCTTTCCGCTGTTGAACGGCTCTGTTGGGGTCCGTTTTTCAGACGCAGTAAGAAGAGACTTTGATACCCTGTTGTTGCTCCTCCCAGATGCGAACGATGCGGTCGACCGAGCACGTCGCCAGCACCTGGCCAAACTCGGGATGCGCCCACGCGACGCGCAGCACCGATGCGTCGTGCGCCTTGAACTCGTCGTTCTTGTTCCACACATTCTTGCCCGTTTCATCCTTTGGCACGTCGTGAGTGTTGTGGAAAAGAAAAAAAAAAAGGTCAGGGCCTACCTTTCCGCTCAGGTCAAACACCTTGACCGTCTGATCGCTCGAGCATGTGGCCATCCGCTGGCCGTAAAAGTCGAACGCGACGTCGTGGATCAGGTCGTCGTGGCCCACATCCACGCGGGAAACGGTCGTGAGCATTTTTTTCAGTTCTTTGAAAATGGGGGTTGCACTTGCGACAAAGATGGAGTTTTGTCACTTTTGTTACAGGATCGATTGTTGGGTCGATCAGTGGCTGTACGTAGTAGGCATTGTGCGCCTTTGCGGCGGCCTTATCTTCCAGCGGATGTAATTGCAAAAACGGGCATGGATCGATTCAATGTGTTGCATCATCACCAAAAAAGTGGTTTCGTTGCATCACTTTGCACCAGCACTGTCGTCGGCAATGAACGAGGTGGACGAGGCGGCGGAGGACCTGTTTGACCAGGACGAGGAGGAGAACCTGGAGCGAGTGCTGGCACGCGTCAAGCGGCTGGGCAGCGTGTGGGCGCTGGAGGGCGCCGATCGCGTGCAGGGTGGTCGTGTGGACGGGTGGGAGACGGTCGTGCCGCTGACGTACCAGCCCGGCGACCTGGGCGTCTTCTTCGAGATCGACTCTGTGCTGCCGCGCCACGATGAGTGGGTCATCAACGCAAACCTGGCCGACGCCAAGTACATCAAGACGCGCAAGATCCGCGGGATGCTGTCGCAGGGCCTGTTCCTGCGCATGGACCAGCTGCCGGCGCACGTGCACGACAAGCCCGAGGGCGACAACGTGACGGCGCTGCTCAACGTCACCAAACACGCTGCCACGCCCCAAATCGAAGCGGGCCCACAACGTGTCAGGGCGACCACAGCTGGGTCTTACAGCAAGGTGCTGCCACTGGGCCCGCCCAAGACGGACGAGATCCGCATCCAGTCCGAGCCCCGTCTGCTTGCCCAGCTGGCGGGACGGCCCTGGGTGGCGTCACTCAAGTTGGACGGCTCCTCGATGACGTTTTTCCATGATGCCGCAAGTGGTGCCCTGGTCCTCCTCTCGCGCAACCTCCTCGTGACCGATCCCAAGACTGTCTACGGTCGCGTGGCCGCCGATTACGCCTTTGCGTCCAAGGTGGCACGTGCGCCTGCGGGCTGCGTGTTCCAGGGCGAGGTCTATGGTCCACGGATCCAGGCCAACCCGCTCAACGTCAACAGGCTCACGTTTGCCGTGTTCAGCGTATGGTGTGATGGCAAGTACCTCGGCCACGACGAGTACCGTGCGCTCTGCAAGGATCTCGAGCTGCCGGTCGTGCCCGAGATCGCCAGGGGGGATGCGTTTGACCTGAACCAGGCCCAGCTGCTCGAGTTGGCCAAGGGCAAGTACGCCGACACAAAGAACCATCGCGAGGGACTGGTCATCCGCAACCTCGATCAGGGCCGCCGTGTCTCGTTCAAGGTCATCAACAACGACTACCTTCTCAAGAAGGCCTCGGCCGACAAGTAGTATTTGCATGTATTTTTTTCCGTCGTTTCTATACAGTAGAACAAGTTTGCTTTTAGGACGAGGGCGTCACAGACGGCTCTGTAGTGGTGGTGGTGGTAATTGTAGAAATTGCGGCTTGATCGTTGAGGGTGGTGAGGGTCGTGGAGGCTGCCGAATCGCTGGTGGCGGTTCGCGACCCGATCTTGCCCGCGGTCTTGTCGTCCGTGTTGTTGCTGCTGGTGCTCGGTGCCTCGTCCGACTTGGTATGGTAGAGCTTGCGCAGGGCCTTGCGCTGCTGGTGCGAGAGGTTCTCCTTGCTCTGTACGTCAATGTCGATTGCATCGGCCAGCGCAGACGACTTGAGGGCCTTGGCAAAGCTATTGGTTGTGCGCCATCGGTAGAACGAGTCCTGAAATAAAAAAAAATAAGTAAGTCAATCCAGATTATTTTTCAGTGCCTACCGAAATCAAGAGATAGGAGATGCGTCGCTCGGCAGTTTCAAAGAGCTGGGTCGAAAAGTCGCCGTTCTTGATGCAGTCATTGACGGCGTGGATGATGCTGTCATCCAGGTTGAGCTCGAACGGACTGTTTTGGAGAAAGTAGAGCTCTTGCATCCGCAGGGCCTCTTGACGCATCGACGCCTGGTCCGAGATGACAGAGTACTTGCGCACGTCGACCATAAAATTGACGTTTTCGACGCAAAACGACGAAATCTAGAGGAAAACAAAAACAAAATTAAAAACAAATTCTTTGGCACTCTGACTGTCTGAACGTACACAGTAGGTCTTGAAGGCGGCGAGCAAGTCGGCATCGCGGAAGACGGCCTCCATGAGCGTGGACGAGTTGACGGTGCTGAGGGGGATGCGCTCGGCCACGGTCTCGAGGTCGATCGAGGACGTCTTGTCCTCGGTGCGGCCCCCAGACTCCTCATCGGTGACGGACGAGGGGCGGTGGAACTCTGCGCGCTGGGTCAGGAGGAGGGGGACCCACATGGTGACGACGAGGAAGCCAAAGATGAGGATGTACTGTTTTATCGGGACAGAACGATTAGGTCGACACCAAACCAACCAGTCTTCATACGATAAAGACGTCGAGGTTGACGTTGGGCCCGTACACTCCCTGGAAACCGACGACCCAGAGGACGATGGTCGGGATGGCGACGGCGATGATGCCCTTGAGCTCGTCCTTAAAGTAGTACTGGTCGCGCGTCTTGAACAGGACTGCGATGAGGCCTGCCATGAGGACGATGGCGAGGACGGTCTGCGATACGATGAGGTAGGCAAAGTTGCCGTAGCAGCCCTGGCCTAGCACGAGGTCGTCCGACTGGATGTGCGCCCCGTTGAGCATCGCGCCCGTGAACACGACCGAGAGCACGAGGATGACGGTGAGGAGCCCGCCCCACACGTACCGCTTGAGGAACCAGCGGTAGCGGTACAGCCACGTGGCATCCATGTCGGTCACGCCGTGCGCACGCACCGACGCCAGACGGTAGTGGTAGTACAGCATGAAGGCACGCGCAAAGTGCGGGAAGACGATGAGCGGCGTGGCCATCACCGAGGGCCAGATGATCAAGTTGCAGGACGTGTTGTAGAAGGAAGGGTTGACGCCCGCGTTCGTGGTCAAAAAGTCGGTCACGCACATGATCACGAAGAAGGCCCAGCCGTACAGGGCGCTGCCCATGACGGGGCGCCACTCGCGCGACCGGATCGGCTCGCTCGTGCTAAGGGGGGGGTTAGATTTAGATTTAGCCTCGTGGCACCCTCCCAGCATTTCACAGTACCGTTTGTAAAAGAAGAGGGCTGTGGTGACAAAGTACACGAGCGTGTAGACCACCAGCAGGGCAATGTAGCCGTAGGTGTACCCGGGCGAGCTCATCCTGAACGTCATCCAAAAAGTCAGACGGGGTCGTTTCATGAACGAGTACGTCAGTACGAACGAACGTACCTGCTATGAACGTGAGCGTGGTGTGTCGGTGTGTCGGGTACGTTGGCCTGCAACTCGAATCTAAACTGGCTGTGGAAGTTCCCCTCGCGCAAGAGCAGGGTGCAGAGGGCTTACGAAAACAGGTGTGCAATGACGTCTTCGACCAGCTGAAACGCGATAAACGAACCTCCGGCCACGTGGTTGTGTTAAATCGCCTGAATTCTGTGGAAAAAAAAAAAAGAAAAAAAGAAAGGAAAAAGGGGTCAAGTGGGTGACAGCGGCCTTTGTTTTTGACATGAATTGTTAAATGATAAGCCGCCGTCTCCGGACCTCCCGAGGCTAGTGGTGATCGCCTTGGCCTTTTTATGCGTGTTCAAGCGCATGGCAGCACTCTGAGTGTGGGATCGGATGCACGAGTGGAGTGGGGTGGAGCACTCCGAATGTGGGATCGGCGGGGGCGGGGTGGACAGGACGTCCAAAAAAACAAAACAAAAAAAAACGTCGACGCAATCAGTATGGGCCAAGTAGTCGCACTAAAATGGTCATTTTTTGGCGCGCGCTCTTTTTTTTTTATTTCAACTTGGCATGGACCACCGCACGGGCTCTCCTCCACTGGCCTCGTCGGCCGGTGCCAGCTCCCCGCCGCGCAAGAAGGCACGTGTCAACGCTGCCAGCAGCGCGACCCCGCCCAAGAACCATCTCATCTCCAGCTTTTTCAAGCCCGTGTCGAAAACCAGCGCAACATCAACGGTCGCGTCGAGCTCTGCGTCGAGCGCGTCCTCGTCCGTCTACGAGAGCGCCCCCAGCCAGTCCAGCAGTACCGGTGGTGGTGGTGGTGGTGGTGGTGGTGGTAGCAGCTTCGAGTCGATTGCGGCCAGCGCGGACACGTTGGCAAAGATGGTCACTGACATGTCCTCGCCGTCGTCTCAAAGAGTAGGCCCGTCTGTTTTGCTATGCATTTTAACAAGGGCGTGTGTGCCTATAGGGCGACTCGGTGTATTACGACGCCCCACCGATCGCGTCGCCCTCGGCGCGAAAGGCTCGTCCGTCCTCGTCGCCTGCCCTGCGAGCCATCGTCCAGCTGCCGTATGTCCCGGCCTCGGAGCCGGAGCTGGTCTCGTCAGATCCAATTTCGCAAGATGCCGCTCAGGAGCCCATGCAGGTGGAGCCGCCAGTGCAGGAGGCGGCCCAAGATGAGCCGAAAGAGCCCGTCCAAGAGCCAATGCAGGCTGAGCCGAAAGAGACGGAGCCAGAGAAGCCAAAGGAGCCAACGCAGGCTGAGCCGAAAGAGACAGAGCCAGAGAAGCCAAAGGAGCCAACGCAGGCTCAGCCAATGGTGTCATCGAAAGCAGCAGACGACTCGGATGACGACGAGGTAGACT
>Ga0302230_10001577_pt1 | contig 14660 bp, 23 predicted proteins | sample II_Palsa_N2_1_FD_193523 | JGI IMG/M metagenome (GOLD analysis project Ga0302230, IMG submission 193523) | Peat permafrost microbial communities from Stordalen Mire near Abisko, Sweden - II_Palsa_N2_1 | ecosystem: Environmental > Terrestrial > Soil > Palsa > Peat permafrost | place: Sweden... | reverse complement strand
TCTGTGGACAAGACTGCAATTATCTGGGATGCTCAAACGGGAGAAGTTCGTCAACATTTCGAATACCACACTGGTACCATTTTTTCAACTCGCAAACCTGCATTTGTTAACAAATAATTTTTTTTTTTAAAAAAAAAAAATCAGCTCCAACTCTTGACGTCGATTGGCGCGACAACACGTCCTTTGCAAGCTGCTCGAGTGACAGCTCTATTGTCGTTTGCAAACTGGGCGAAACAAAGCCCTTGCAGGTCTTCCAAGGTCACAAGATGGACGTCAACGCTGTCAAATGGGATCCCACCGGAAAGCTGCTCGCGTCCTGCTCAGACGACTCGACAGCGAAAATCTGGAGTGTCACCAGCGATCAGTGCGTCCTCGATCTCAAGGACCACACCAAGGAGATTTATACAATCAAGTGGCACCCCACGGCAGATGTCCAGCTCGCTACGTACGGCTCCCTTTGAAAAAAGACTATTTATATTTACTATATTTCCAGTGCGTCCTTTGACACCACTGTCAAGCTCTGGGACATCAACATGGGCAAATGCATCAACACGCTCAGTCGACACAAGGAGGCGGTTTACTCGCTCGCGTACTCACCCGACGGACGATACATTGCCTCTGGGTCGTTTGACAACATGCTCCATGTGTGGTCAGTCAAGGATGGTGCCCTCCTCAAGTCCTTCCGTGGAAATGGAGGCATCTTTGACGTCTCCTGGAATAACGGGGGAAACAAGATTGCTGCGTGCCTGTCCAACAACACTGTCTGCGTGATGGATCTGCGTCTTTAAAAGAAGAGAGAGAGCGAGAGATGCGACTGTACTGTCGGGTGGGGTGTCGTTTTTTGTTTTTTTGTACAGAAAAAAAAGTACAAGAAAAAAAAATTTTTTTTTTCATTTTCATTTTTGCAAAAAACTATTATCGAAGCTCGCACTTGAGATCCATCGCGACACGATCGCGAACGACGGCTTGCAGATCATTGATCTCTTCGTTTGTTAGCGAGCGGTCCATCGAGCGGTAGTTGATGCGGAAACACTTGCTTTGGCGCTTGGTCTTGGGGTTGACAAAATCATCCAGCAGTTGCACATTCTCCACTAGATCCCCGGCAACGCCACGGACGAGCTCAAAAAAGTCGTTGTCGTGGAAACCCGTTGGTGGCAGCCAGAAAGTGATGTCCTTGTAGCAGTTGGGGAACTTGCTAAATGGCTCGAAAGTAATCTCCTTTTTTCCCTCTTTAAACTGGCTGACAAAGCGCTCGTCCTAAATTTCAGAATGAGATGGAAAACAGTTTTGCTTGAAAAGAGACTTACCTCGCTCCAGAAAAGACGCACATCAGGAATATTAAAGAGCTTTAGTGCGAGACGTTCCAATCCAAAACCTAATTTCTTTCTTCAGATGGTTTTTTTTTCCTTTTTCTTTCGCCTTTCGCTTTACCAAACGCCCAGCCAATATAGTCTTTCGCGCCGTTGGACGTGAGTATTTTTTGCTGGACCACGCCACAGCCCATGACCTCCATCCACCGCTCCTGAAAGTAGATCTCGAGCTCGAGCGAAGGCCGCGTAAAGGGGAAAAACCCGTCGACCCAGCGCATCTGGATGTCCTTTCCAAAGATGTCCTCGACCATGTCGACCACCGTCTTCTTCATGTCGTCCTCGACAACGGCCGACACGTTTGGGTGCAGGGCGGGCTGGTCGCGGACCGACACCAGTTCGATCGAACCCTCATCAACTTTGGCCATGTTTACGACGGGTTCGTTTGGCCTGTCCTTCATGGCGGCTCTAATAAAGGGCGAGTCGACATTGAACAATCGAACGCCCTCCATCTACTCGCTTGTTTAATGAAGCAAAACAGATGGGGAGGGGGCGCCAATACCTGGTGAAAGACAGGGTAGTGCGAGCTGTCGATCTCGTCGCGCCTGTACACATCGGACGCGACCAGGAACGACCGCTTGCCGGCCCCGATGAGCTGGCTCTGGTGCGCTGACGTGTGTGTGCGCAAGACCGCGCCCTTGTTGATGTAGTATGTGTCGGACGGGCTGCGACTCACGTGGGTCGGCGGGATGAGCAGGTCGTCAAAGTTTTGCTTGACCGTGACGAACGGCGATAGGGAATCCACCAGCTCAAAGGGCTCGTGTCCTCTCTTGGCGCAGCTGGCAGCTTGCCCGATTAAAAACGCTTGCCGAAAAAAAAAAGGGGGGCACTGGAAACTTGTTACCTTGCCTGCAGGCTTGCCACCACGCGCTTCTTGATCATGTTTAGCGGGTGGTGCTGCTTGTTGTGCAGGTTCCTGCCCACCTTGTCCAGGATCCCCTGTGGCACGTTGCACACGTCATCGGCCACCAGACCGTACTTGTCCTTGAGGGCGGCGGTCACGGCCGACGACGAGTAAAACCGACGTCTGATCTGGGCGAGCATTTCGAAAAAAAAATGGACACTGAGGATAGCCGCAAACGACGGCGAGAGGCGGATGCTGCGGATGCTGCTCCTGACGCGGCGCTGTTCGGCGATGACAGCATGGAGGATACGCAAGAGGAGCAACCGCGGGTTCCGGTCGGTCGGTTCATGACGGCGCAAGAGGTCCTCGGCTACGGCATTAATGAGGAGGAAGAACAGGAGCAGGACCAGGAGGAGGACGGCAGCGGTGATGAGGAGCTTGACCTGGCAGTATCTGAAGGCGACGACGACGACGACGACGACGGCGGCGACGGCGACGAAGGAGACGTCATCCTTTTTGACGACGACGACATCGAGTGGGAGGATTTCGACGAAGACGAGGAGGACATCATGGAAGCTGCCCCAAATGCGTACCAGACCCTTTTCGTGGCACTCCTCTTATCAATAAATACAGGGATGACGATGTGATTGCGCTTCAGCAAAGGCTTATCAGCAGCGGCCGCTGGAAGACCATATTTCGACAGCCTACTGCAAACGGCGTCGTGGAAGCCCACTCGACCAATAACCACTTCCAGTGCGCGAATTCTCTGTGTGTACCCACTGCGGATGCTGTCGTGTACATCAACAGCCACGACGTTATGCTCCTCCCGACCTTCCCCTCTGAGCCCGTAAGCAGCAGAGCGCGATACAGATCCAGTCTGATTTGTTCCTTTAGCGATTGCTCCAGACCCTCTCGTTCAAGCCGATCTGTCTTACTGCCAAGTACGGATGGGTTCTTGCTGCATCGGAAAACGGCGAATTGGCCTATTTTTCTGTCGCGGACGACATGTATGCAAAGTCAATTAAATACGATCACTTTTAAAAAAAGCCAAAACAGAAACAACGTTGCCAACGAACAACCGAGGCGGTGCACCGAGGCCAAGGTCTCCAACACAATGAACAACAGTGTCGAGCTCATTGTTGATGATGACGGCTCAACCCTCCGTGTGCTCATGTCCTGCAACGACAGATGTGTCCGCATCCTCACGTTTCCCGAATTGAAAGTGCACCACGTCATCAGGGGCTACAACATGCCCATCAACGACAGCAAAATGTCGCCCGACGGAAACTATGTGGCCTCTGTCGGCGATCGACCAAAACTCTGCTTGGTCAAAGTGAATCACGCGACGAGGATGCAGGCCTTGCAGCAAGGTGCCACGATGACCTTTGGATCTCCCCAAGCCATCCCCCTTGGTATCGAGAGAAATGCTGTTTTACGTCTGTTTAATTTTTTTTTTTTTTTCTATGGCTAGATGTCCTCACAGACCGGTCGCCCAACAGTGATCAAGCTGAAAATATCTCGTCGCAGTACCTGTCGTGGAGCCGAGACAGCAAGTTGGTCGCGGCAACTAGCGACAACTGTCGGTTTGTCAACGTCGTCGACGTTGCGACCAGGTCTGTCATCCACAAAATCGACGCCGGCGGCTTCACCTATGCCATTGCCTTTTCGCCCGTGCAAGAAAATCTCCTCACCTTTTCCATGCGCAGCGACTACATCCAGATATTTGACGTCGGGACCGGCCAGCGACAGATCCTCAGTTTCCACGGCACCGTCGGTGGCATGGCTTTTCGCCCGGATGGCTTTGAACTCATCGCGGGTACGCATTTGTCATTCTTTTCCTGCTTTGAAAAAAAAAAATTATTTTTTTTTTCGTTACAGCAATGAAGAAAAGGATCCGCCAGTACAATCTCGTGGGTGTCAAACCGCTGCTAAACTTGTGCGTCCGCTACGTCCAACACAACTTGGCCAGTCTTCAAATTGACCCGGCCCTCCTCCCGCCTGAAATTCAATCGCTCCTCTTTCCCCTGGCCCCACGTGCTTCTTCCTCCCAGTAAGCCTTTAGAAATTTGTACAAAAAAAAAAAATAAGAAATATTGTCTATGATCGATCGTCGATTGATGCAACCATCGTTACGTAAACTGGTGTGGGGTCTGTGTCGCTATTTTCCGGCGTTAAGATATATCTTTTAACAATCGGCTCACGAGCTTACCTGACGAAAACAACGCTCAGTTCGTGCGTACCTGGAGGGTACGCCCACTTGGAGGATGGCGGACACAGCGTCACGGGAACCTTGACGTATTGGCGTCGGCGCAGAGGAATCACTTGATGATCTTCATCGATGCGGAAAAGCCCATCGTCCTGACGAAGTCCGCACACGATCACGTTGCAGTTGGTGTGGCCAAAGTTGGTAAGCTTCACGTGCCTTTTGATGAAGATTTTAGTTGAGAGACGAACTTGCTGGCGCATACTTTGTAATCGGAGCGTCGCGGTAACAAACCGTGCCAAAATCAAGGCGACCGTGGTCAGTACGCAAGAGACCTCCAGTGCCGCTGCTACTCGCAGCAGAGATGGAGCCCGTGGATGAGGAGGACCTGTCCGAGCCGATGCCAAAGACAAAGCATGTGTGACTGCTATTGCCAACGGAAATGGTCAATTCAGCCTCGAATCGACCGGGGGCGAGAGGAGAGAATTTGACGGGGATCTGTGTTGTTGTGCCTGCTCGCGCGGAAATGAGACTCGTTGTCGCAGAGAAGACTAGAGGGGTGGGGAGAAAGTTGCTTTAAATTATTTCTGAAAAAAACGACTTACTACTGGGATCGGACGACTTGACAAGTATGCCTATCGCTTCGGCGTGGTGGTTCTCGACGGTGAGGAAGCGCTCGCAAGTTGAGCCGACCTCTGTGGCAGGCATGTTGATCAGGGGGCTCACCGTGACAGCGGCCGCTTTCTGATCTTGGGGTTGGCGCAAGGGGCCAGTCCGTCCAGCCGCCGCAATCGCAACATCGACAAATTGGACGTCACTGCCACACGTCACAGCGATCTGCCCGCGCCATTCTAATAGGTTTCATCGTTAAATTGATAGAAGCAGAGAGGAGGAGCGGAGCGGCGCTTACCTTTGATGCGACCAGCCAGGTTGAGTGGGGTCACGTGTAGTTTTCGACCGGCGCTGGGGGGGATGCGCCCGACGGCCGGGAAGACATCGAGGTGGGCAGCGGGCCAGGCGACTTCAAAGGCGAGTTCAGAGGTGGTCATGTTGGTTACGACGACGGTCCACCCCGACGGTGTGGGATCAGTGGGGCCGACGACAAGCTGGTTTGGGCTGACGTACCACTCGCTCGTGGTCCTGCTGATGATGCTCACGCGCGGCTGGGGCGCAAACGCCGCCACCTGGAGGCGATGGACATGGGTCGACGCGAGCACGGTGCTGCCATTGTCCGAACCGCGCAGGTCGCTGTCGAGACTGAGGATATCGACAACCCACTGGAACTCTCCCGACACGGGCGTCTGACTGGTTGAAGCAGAGTGGACGATGCGGACTTGCAGCGTCTGGTGTTGGTTGGGCTCGAGGGTGATCGATTTCGGTGACACTGTTGCAGCAAGGCCACTGTCGGCTCCCTTGATGACGGCTCGCACAAACGCCGGCTTGGTTCCGATGTTGACGACAATGATCTCTCGCGACGCCCCTGCTGCTGGAATCAGGCCAAAGTTCATGCCGGCCGATGTTGCCGCGAGGACAATCACATTGGACTTGACCTGCGAGGTCGGCTTATGGTGGACGTGCAGTGCACTCGGTAGACTGCGGTGCGATGGCGGTGCTGGGGAATCCACCTGCTCCTCGTCGCTGTACGAGAATGATGCGTCCTGTATGAACGGCTGCCATTGCCGACCGTGTGGCTCTGGAGGAGTAAATGGATGTCGCTGCTGCTGTGCGATAGATTGCTGGCTAGAGGTCAATTGCACCGGCTGTGACTGCTGCTGCGTCTGCTGATTGAAGGACGGCTGCGGACGAACTGGCTGTTGTTGGAGAGCCGCTTGAACGTCGTACGGCAGCTTTGACTGCACGTGCTGTGTGCGAAGGGAAGGACGTTGTTGTTCCGGGAGGACGTTCACATGCTGCTGCACAGCCGACTGGTGGTGTTGATGCTCCTGGTGTTGCCCTACCTGCCGTGCAACCTGCGGCTCTTGCGGTTGGTGCTGACGTTGGGGCGCAAAGGGCGAGTACGTGCTGTCGTCACCGGCGAGGCGGAGGGGTCGTGGCTGGTGCGATGGGTCACTGCTGGAAGAGCTCAACGATATGGTAGAGCCGCTGCTCTTGCGAGAGGCTGTGACGGCGGGAAGCTGCACAAGCGGGCTCTTGAAATGCGCCTAGAAGCAGGTTTCAGCCGAAAAGAAGAAGGGGGGGAAAAAAGAGAGAATAGTATACCTTGAGGGACGGGTCGGCCGGTGAAGCACCAAAAACACCCATTGCACCAGATCGTTCACGGAAAAACTCTCCAGGTGAGATGCCATTCGTGGATACATGTTGGTTGTTGTTGTGTGGAGAGAACGGCTGCAATGCCGAGGGGTGCAACAACGGGGTTGCAGGCAAGCTCTCGTCATCGCTTTGCCCGTTGCCAAAGACATCGTCCAGTTCCGCTGAACCTGAGAAGAACAACAAAATCAGCATTCCTGTTTTTACGAAAGTCAATGTACCGATCGAACGAAAGTCGTTCAAGTCGGGCTGAAGCTCGAGACCGTTCTCGCTTTCCGGTGGGGGGCTGTAGATCTTTTGCCGGGTGGATTGCCTGTGCTGCTCGAAAAAAGACGATCCGCTCTGGGCTTCAAACGATCCGAGCGGTCGGCTGACGTGGACAAACGATTGCGTCGGCCGCTGAACATGAACAAACGATCCGTTGAGCAAGTCACGTCCGCGGTTATCAGCGGAGGAGATTGAGTTGCGCTTGCTGCTGCTGAGCAACTGCTGCTGTAGCGGAGGTTTGGCGGGTGTAGGTGCGACAAAGGTATCGCACTCGAAAACTGACCCTTCGTCGTCACTGCTGATGGCAACCAGTGGCGACAGGGGTGACGTCTGGCTGTGGTTGTTGTGGGTCGTGGCCGTGGCCATTCGCGCCATCTCCACAGACATGGCCGACGTTTCGCTTGCAAGAAAGCTTGGTGCTATCAGGCAAAAGTTAACTAGAAAACAAAGACACGTCGTACCTTGCTGCTGCTGCTGCTTGCGTCCACTGCGCAACAGCTCGCTGTCCTTCATGTCCTCCATGTCGCGGTTGAGCTTTTTGACAATGGCCTGCAGCGAGTCCAGAAGCTGTTCGTGGTCCATCTGCTGGATCCGCGCCGCCGTGGCCCTGTCCTGCAGCACGCTGTCGTTGTCCTCGAGGATCCTTGAATTCTCTGGCGACGACTGTGCCGCGTCGCTGTCGTGCTCCTGCACCGTCGCCAGCCCGGCCGCAAAGTCGGCAAAGGTGACCACGTCCTCAGACATGACACCCAAGAAAAATAACGGCCGTCAGCGGCCACACTTTCTCCAACCTGGGCAAATGAGTGGTCGACCAACGCAACGGCCGCCCGGAAATTACGCCGCCGCCGCCGCCAAGAGCAGCAGCAGCAGCGGCAGCAGCAGCAGCGGCAGCGGCAGTGCTGGCGCCGACGACCTCACCTCTAAAATGAACGACCTCAACCTGCGAGGCCAAAACAAGTCGCCCAGGCCAAAGCTGGCCGAACTGCAGCAACAGCAACCTGCAGCGGCGGCGATGCTGACGACGCCCCCGGCACCCGTTGCTCCTTTTGTCGGCGCGACAACCTTCCAGCCCCAGCAGCCGCCACAGCAGCAGCAGCAGCAGCGGCAGCAGCGGCAGGAGTATGACATGTTTTTCGACCACGACAGCAAGATGTACACCAACGGTACCGGGTTCTTTTACGACGAGCAGTCGGGCATGTACTATGACGCGGTCAACCAGTATGACGACGAGCTGGGTGTCTACTTCCACCCGCATACTGGGCAGTTCTTTGATCCGTACTCGGCCACCTACTATGACCCGCCACCGTTCACGCCCACCGGTTATGACGAGTACCTGGAGGACTACGACGACTACAACAGCTACTCGGCCCCTCTTGCCGCCCCCCACGGCAACACCAACACCGGCACCGTGAACAAGCTGGCCAGCACCAGCACCAGCGGCAGCGGCGGCCGAGGAAACTACAACAGCAAGAGCAGCAGCGGCAACTACAGCCGTCAGATGAAGCAGCCCGAAAACTATGTGGACCCGCTGCTCGGCACGGACCTTCAGGAGACCGTTAAGCTGCTCACCGACCCTGCTGCCGACCTCAGCATCGAAGAGCTCAATGCCCTGCGGGACACATGGGTTGCAGCCTCTCGCGCATGCACCTGTTGCAAGGGCTTCATCTATGGATGTGACAATCCAACGTGCGAAGGCCTCGGTCTCTGCACCTGCGTCGCCGCAACGGCTATCGATGAGGCTCAAAAGGAGGACAAGGCTCTTGCTGACCTCGAAAAGCTCATTTGAAGAAGAAAAAAAGTTTCCCGTTCTGTATTAATTTCGTTTCTTTGAATCTATACTTTTGTTTTTTTTTCCTTCGCCACCCCTCCCCTCCAACACACACACCTTGATAATTTTTTTGTTGTAAAGACTTCACACAAACAAAAAAAATTTAATTCCAGAAGAGCGTAAGCTTGAAGGTGGACTTTTTGATCTCCTGGTCCTCTGCGATGATCGGTGAGGTCAGCGCCAGTTGCGCGGGGAGGTCAGCGATCGGCTGAGGCAGCGACTTGAACGTTTGCGACAAAAAGTCTTGCTGCGTCTTGAGCGTTTCTTGCAGCTGTTATTATTTATGTTTGGTTGTAATGCCTCAAAACAAAAAAAAAATTATTTTTTTTTCTTTACCTGGTCGTTCAAGTCCTCCTGAATCTCGTAAAAGGTGAGGATGTCATCGGTGGCTTTGAGGCCAGCCTAAATAAGCCCAAAAAAAAAAAAAAAAAGAAAAGAAAAAAAATTTTTTTCTTTTGAGGAAATTTTTTTACGGGGCGGGTTTCTTTCTACCTTTTTGCGAAGTTTTTGGATGCGGTTGATCAGCTCGCGTGCAAGACCTTCCAGAACGAGGTGGGTCTCGTTGACACAGTCGAGAATGACGACGAGGTCGCCGTCGCTATTGGCCTCCATCGTCTCTGACTGGTTCTTAAACTCCTTTTTGACGATAATGTCCTCGCTCGAGAGCTTGTGGGCTCCAAACTGGGCAAATCCGTCGGCCTGGAACTTGCGAATGGCCTCAGCCGTCATGTTGCGGACCTCGCTCGTGACCTGCTTCATGTCTTTACCGAGACGCTTGCCGAGAACGGGCAGGTTGGGGTCTGCGCGGAGGTGCATGCCAAACGCACCCTCGTCGCTTGTGGCTGTGAACAGGCGCACGTTGAGCTCTTGCAGAACGTAGGGCTCGATCGACTTGAGGTCGGCAAGCACCTGGGGATTCGAGTGCACGACAATGGCCTCCTTGAGGGGGGTCTTGATCGCAAGGTTGCGCCTCTCGCGGCTGACACGACCCAAGTTGATCACGCGCTGCCAAGAGGTTTTACAGACCGAAAATAAAGAAAAAGGGGATCATACCTGCATCAGGGACACGGCACGCTCAATGTCGTCGTTAAAGTACGACTCCTTGACCTTGGGGAAGAGGGTGAAATGCACCGACTGGTTCTCGGGGGTGTCGGGCAAGGCCTTGCGGAGGTTTTGGTACATGTTTTCGACGAGGAAGGGGGTGAACGGTGCCTTTTTATTTATTCATGTTTTTGCGTCTGTTAGACCGCGGAAAAAAAAAGCTATTATTTTTTTTACCATGACTTTGCAGACAGTGAGGAGACACTCATAGAGGGTGGTGAGTGCGTTCAAGCAGTCCTCCGTGCCAAATGTGCCCTTGAGACGGGGGCGGTTGAGGCGGACGTACCAGTTGGTGAGGTCTTCGATGAATTGGAGCAGCTTGGGCACGACCGTGTAAAGACGGTACGCTTCCATCTCGGTCTTGACGTACTTGATCAGAGATTGTGTCGACGCCAGCAGCCACTTGTCCATGGTATTGTTTGAAGAGATGGTGCCTAGAGTTGATTCAGTACACACAGCCAACTTCAAAACATACCGGCAACATCATAGGTAAACTTGGTGCCGGTCTCCACCTCTAGGCGCTGGACGTTTTGGACAAAGAAGCGATAGGCGTTGAACCACGGGAGGAAGACATCCTTGATCACGTCCTTGACACCCTCCTCCTTGAAGCGGAGGGGCTCGGCGCGCACGACGGGCGAGTTGATTAGGTAGAGACTGCACCACTATGAGCAACACACGTCGAGGTTTCCTTATTTATACCGAAGGGCGTCCGCACCGTACTTTTCCAGGATCAGGTTCGGGTCGGGATAGTTTTTCAGTCTCTTGCTCATTTTTTTCCCATCCGCGGCGAGGACAAGGCCGTTGACGATAAGGTTGCTGAAGGCCGGTTTGTCAAACAGGGCCGTCGAGATGACGAGGAGCGTGTAGAACCTGACCGTACCAAAAAAGAAAAAAAAAAGTGAAACAAGATAAAAATTTATTTTAGTACCAGCCACGCGTTTGGTCGAGGCCCTCGGCGATAAAGTCGGCAGGGAACGAGTTTAGGAACTTTTCCTTGTTTTCAAAGGGGTAGTGCTGCTGGGCGTACGGCATGCTGCCCGACTCGAACCAGCTGGAGGCAAGGTGAGTTTACGAATGCACCGGTTGATTTGCGTACCAGTCAAAGACGGCAGGAACACGCTTGAGGGCACCCTTGCCTTGCTTGGAGGGGATGGTGATGTGGTCAATGCTATAGGAGAAAAAAAAAATTTTTTTTTCCAATAGGAAAAATAAAATAATAATAAAAACCTTTCACGATGGAGGTCGGTGACTTTGACGCCCGAAAGTTGGAAGAGGTGGTCGACAGACTCGACGCAGACAATCTCTTGTCCGTCATCGCTGATCCAGAGAGGGATCGGGGTGCCCCAGTAGCGGTTGCGGGAGATGGCCCAGTCGCGGGCATCGCGGAGCCAGTTGCCAAAGCGGTTGTCCTTGACAAACTGGGGGACCCAGTAGCTGAGCGTATTGTTGGCCAGGAGCTTGTCGACGAGGCTTTCGACGCGAACAAACCACGACGGGATGGCCTTGTAGATCAGGGGCGTATCTGAGCGCCAACAGAATGGGTACGAGTGCGTGATCGTGCCCTGGTGGACCAGGCGGCCCTTTTGCTTGAGGTCCTTCATGATGTCCTTGTCTGCCGTCTTGACGTAGACGCCCTTGTACTCGGTGACCTCGGGCGTGAACCGTCCCGACTAGGAAAGGATATTATTTTAAATTTTTTGTATTTTTTTAAAAAAAGAATAAAAAAAGGTATACATCGTCAACGGGGCAGACGACTTTCTCGCGCGTGCAGATACCGTTCTTGATGCACACACGGAAATCGTCCTCACCAAAGGCGGGCGCTTGGTGGACGATACCGGTACCGCTCTCGGCGGTGACGTACGTGTCGCACACAACCTTGAACGCCGTGGCCTTCATTTCCTTTTGTTTTTTTTTGTTTTGGTGTTTGGTTTTCAGTGCTCTTTGATCAACGCAACGACCCCACCCCACCCCTACCTCGAAAAAGTAGTTGAACAACGGGACATAGTGCTTGCCCTCGAGCGTGCTGCCGGCAAACTTTTCGAGGACCTGGAACTGGTCGTCCTTTGCGGGGTTTTTGTAGATGGCCTCGAGGCGCTTTTCGAGGAGAATGTACTTGTGCCCGGTGGCATTGTCCTTGATCTTGATGTACTCAAAGGTGGGATGGACGCACAGGGCCAGATTGGAGGGGAGGGTCCAGGGCGTGGTCGTCCAAGCCAGGATGGATGTCTCGGGGTCCTCGACGAGGGGGAACGACACGACTACGGCGGGGTCCTGGGTGTCCTTATAGTTTTGACCGGCCTCAAAGTTTGACAGGGGGGTGTTGCAGCCGGTCGAGTATGGCATAACCTAGTGAGCAGGGATGTTAAAAACATGTGTTCCGAGAGGTTCTTCTTACCTTGAAGCCGAGGTAGACCAGGTCCTTTTTGAACAGCTCGGAAAAGACCCACCAGACCGACTCCATGAAATCCGTGTTGAGGGTCTTGTAGTCGTTCTTAAAGTCGATCCAGCGACCGATGCGCTTGACCGTGGCCTCCCACTCGTGCGAGTAGCGCATGACGATGGCGCGGCACTCGGCATTGTACTTGTCGATGCCCATCTTGAGCACATCCTCGGGGCCCTTGATGTCGAGCTTTTTGTCAATCTCGTACTCGACGGGGAGACCGTGGCAGTCCCATCCGAAGCGTCGCTCGACGTAAAAGCCCTGCTGGTGCCAAAAGCGCGTGACAATGTCCTTTTTGGGGGGGGTGGGGGTGGGGGGGTGGTTGAGTAAGCCCATGCAATCGATACAAAAACTACCTTGATCGAGCCGGCAAGCAAGTGGCCATAGTGCGGCAGACCCGTCGCGAACGGCGGCCCGTCGTAAAAGGTGTAGGCCGGACGCCCCTCAGACATCTTGAGCGAGGTCTGGAACGCGTCAATGTCCTCCCAGAACTTGAGCGTCTTCTCCTCCTCGCTGGGGAAAGAGAACTTTTCCGTGACTTTTTTTTTCCCCATTGGGTTCAGAGCACTCGTACAGAAAAACGTACTGTCGGTAAAGGTCGCCGGTGTTGCTGTGGCGGTCGCCGCGGTGGTGGTCGCCGCGGTGGCGGTGGTGGCACACCAGCACGGCCCGTCGGCGTGCGGGCATGTCTTTGGGGTGAGCGGCACTGGGTACGACATCTTAAAAATCGCCATTTTTCACATGCCTTTTGCTGCTACTCTGGTGCAACACGCGTTTGGACGCACGCTGTTTGATGTGGCGCCGGGCGACATCTCGCTGGGCGTGGGGGCGCCGGATGCGACGCTGCTGGCTGCGGCCCGCGATGTGTACCTCGAGTCGGTGGCAGAGGCGCTACAGCAGCCCCTGTCTCACGACCTGTTGCAGTACGGCCCGACGCGGGGCGACGGCGGGTTCCTGACCGAGTTGGCCGAGTTCCTCTCGCGGCAGTACAACGATGTGGTGCAACGCGAGCAGCTGGTCGTGACGAGCGGCGCGTCGTTTGGCCTGATGGTGCTGTGCCAGCTGTTTGCGCGGCCCGGTCAGGCCCTCTTCACCGCCGACCCGTGCTATTTCATCTCGCGCGACATCTTTCGGGATGCTGGCCTGAGGATCGTGTCGGTGGACAGCGACGAGGACGGGATGGACATGGCCGCGCTAGAGCGTGCTCTTCAAGATCATGCCGGCCAGACGTCAACGCTGCCGTTCAATGCGCTCATCTACCTTGTGCCCACACACTGCAACCCCACGTCGACGACGCTGCCGCTGGAGCGACGGCGGCAGCTCATCCGGCTTGCGTACAAGTACCAGTGTCTCGTCGTATGCGACGACGTGTACGACATGCTCACGTTTCCCGGGTCGGGGCCGACGCCGCCGCGGATTGTCGCACTGGACACGCCCGAGGAGGGCCCGGGCTGTGTCATCAGCAACGGCACGTTCTCCAAGATTTTTGGGCCGGGGGTGCGCCTCGGGTGGATGGAGGGCCGCGAGAGCCTCCTGTCGGTCGTTGCCAACAGCGGCGTCTACTATAGCGGGGGAAGCCCCAACCACCTCACGTCGGGGATCTTTCGGGTGGCCATGCAAACGCAACGAATCGATAGGCTCCTCGTGACGCTCCGCAACACTTACAGCGAGCGGGCGGCCGCGTTTTGTGCTGTTTTGCGTGAAGCCAACCTGCGCTTTAAGCAGCCCCTCGGCGGCTTTTTCGTCTGGGTATCAGCTTTTAAATAAAAATTCTGTTTTTTATTTCTGTTTTTTTTCAATATAATTTTTTTTAATAAAAAAAATGAACACGTACAGGTGGAGCTCCCAGAGCACTTGGACGCCGAAAAGGTCCTCCAGGTGTGCAAGTCGCAGCACCATGTCGTCTTCCAGCCCGGGAACTGGTCCTCTGTTTCCAAAAAGTACCCACACCACATGAGGCTGTGCTTTACCTACAACGACTCTGCCGGGCTTGTTGAGGCTGCGCGCAGATTAGCTTTATCACTCCATCATCAAATTGCTGTGTAAACAAAAGTGTAAATGGTCTAGTTTTAAACAATCATGTCAAGGGCCGGATGGAGGGCAAAGCACTGGTTGACGCCGTAGAGGCGATGCACACAGCGCTCAATGAGGCAGAGCTCGTGGGCAATCTCTGTGAGGATGCTTAGGAACGAAAACTGGTTGATGATGTCGATCGTGTTTAGATCGTGCTGAAAGTCGGTCATCGATCGAAGCTTGGCCACAATGTCCTTGCCTGCAGAGATGGGATCCGACACGTGCGACGGCAGTGGAAACTACAAGAGGGGGGGGGGGGGGGGGGGGGT
>Ga0302230_10001575_pt1 | contig 14681 bp, 9 predicted proteins | sample II_Palsa_N2_1_FD_193523 | JGI IMG/M metagenome (GOLD analysis project Ga0302230, IMG submission 193523) | Peat permafrost microbial communities from Stordalen Mire near Abisko, Sweden - II_Palsa_N2_1 | ecosystem: Environmental > Terrestrial > Soil > Palsa > Peat permafrost | place: Sweden... | reverse complement strand
CAACACCGAAACCAGGAAAAAATACCTCATAGCCACATATTAAGTTATCATGATCAGCCAGCCGGCTATTTACCCAATAGCCCCTGCAATTTCTTAAAATCGAATTTGTCGTTTAGCTGCCTGTCGAGATCCGCCGCCACCGTTATGCTCGGATTGTAATTCCAGTAAACAAGAAAGCATTGGGCTTTTTCACCTGTCAAAGAGGAATTAAAATAAGCCGGGTTGACCTTGACAAGCATTCTGGAGCCAGGCAGGCCGTCTTCGAACCCTCCGAATTGAAGAGCCGGCACCGATACCATAGCCGGCTTTCTCAGCTCAACGGCGGGCAAATGCGTCAACAGGTATTCCATTAAGTGGATGGTACTGTCTACCTCGGATGTGCCTTTTTCGACAGCCTCTTTCTGATACTCCTCGTCCGACCTGTAGGAATCTAAAAAATTTCTGAGCCTCATTTCTCTTTCTGCACCTGAATAGGTCTGGCGGATCTGATCCATATCCCTTTCCTTTTCTGCCTTCTGGTCATCCGCGGACCTCAGCGGGGTCTTCTCCTTAATGGCTGCCACCAGTTTATTCTTTTCACTTCCTGCTTCTTGCTTCGCTTCTTCCAGGTATTCCTTCCTGGTGACAAGAATATAGGGTAAATCATCCGAGGCAGAGACCAGCCATACTCTGGTATGAAGAGGCGACTCGTTGGCCGTATCGTCAGCGGTTAGAGGTAATTCGCAATAGGGGAATCCATTCCTTACTCCCAGGGTATCTTTAAGGGTCTGGAAAACCTTTCCGTTCACATATAATGTATCACGAAAAAGAATGGAGATGTCGTTGGACATGATCCTGATCTGTGCATTACCTTCCACATTGGCTGTACTGCCGCCGTCAGACTGAGCAGGAGTCTGGAATTCGCATTCCAGCCCAAAACTTATCCGGGAAGCCTGACTTCGCTTCTCCGAAACAAATTCTCCATGCCAGATAGGAATGAAGGGAATCTCTGGAAAACAGGAGTCGCTCAACAGAGTTGCGATCTCCGCTGTGGTCTGCGACATTGTTTTTAACAGCGCATGATCGATATGCCCATCTATCCGGTCATGTTCTTTTTTCCATTTCCGCACTTTCTTGCGCGGAACTTTTTGATTTGGTTTGGCTAATACCCCATCGATCGGCAGGGGCCTAATGTTAGGGGTTGAATTTACAGTCAGATCTTGCGCATGGGAAGAGAGGGTACACAGGCAGGCAAGCGATGCCAGTAGGCACAATGGTTTCATCTTTTACGATTTAGGTTTTTAGAGGGTTGGGTTTTAAAAAAATCTATTACCAAAATAATTCCCTTTCCCCGTAAGTCTTGTAGTAATCCGTTGCACTACAAATAAAAAAAACTGCACGAGGTGGATGCAGTTTTTGTTCAGGAGACGGACAACGAGTTTTGAAGGGAATCAGGATACGGATAGCGGCTTGTACAGGATATTGAAGACTAGCTTCGGACGTCTTGATTTTAAAACGGGCGTTTGTTGTAATACAAATGTAAAAAGGACATTTATAGGCGTCTGTAGGAATTTTTCTAATTCGTCAGGATTGTATACTCTACCCGCCTGTTCTTCTCCCGTGCTGCCGGATCGTCTTTACCGTTGACCGTTTCCGGCACAAGCGGACAGCATTTTCCCATAGCCCTACCCTTCAGGCGATCCCGGCTGATGCCCTTTTTCACCAGGTACCGGATACTGGCCTCTACCCGGGCCTGGGCCAATCGCAGGTTGTATTCATCACTGCCTATCCCATCTGTATAACCATCGATGCGAACAGTGATATTGGGATATTTATTCATGAGGGCAGCCAGCGAATCCAGCCTCGGATAAGAGGACATGTAAGGCGACGATTTCTTGTAAGCGAACCCGCCTAATTCCCGCGACTTATTCAGGAATTGAAGTAGGCCGGCTGCATCCTTGATAAGATTCGTATCAGGCTCGGCAGAGAGGCAAATATCTTCATTCACCAGGCTGTCGTTCCCGGTTTTAAAATGCAGTACATATTCACTTGACGCCGGGTTATAGCCTTTCTTTTCTGCCAGTATCCTGAAGGTAGAAGTATTATGCAGCTCGATATGATATTCGCCGTGCTCATCGGTGTTTATTTTCTTCAGCAATTTCCCGGGATGTCTTTGTTCAGTCAGGGTGATCACTGCTCCTTCTAACGGTTGCCGGTTCCGGCAATCCACTACTCTGCCTGCCACATACTGTGAATTAACTTCTCGAAAGGAAAATAATGCGAGGCAGCAATCCGATGATCGGTCCGAGCTAAGCCAACCTGTATTCCATAGGTTGACCGAATCGGTACTGCAAAAATAAAGATCGTCCCTGGAAGAGTTGACGGCCATCCCGGCGTTCACGGGTCTCTCCCAATTGGACAAGTTTATATTCCCCTTGGCATAATAAATATCAAAACCTCCCATGCCCGGCCTGCCGTTGCTTGAAAAGACAAGAGTGCGGCTGTTTTCGTGAAAGAAGGGAGACTGCTCATCACCGGGGGAATTGATCGTTTCTCCCATATTTCTAACATATAGTACATGATACCCGGAATCCATCTCTGCATACCAGAGATCATAATTACCCATACCACCGGGCCTGTCGGACGAGAACAAAAGATACTTACCCTCCAGCGATTCGGCAATAAAGGGCTGGGCACTATTATATCCCTCCTTGTTGACGTCACTTCCCAACTTTATCGGCTGTGACCACCCGGTATCTTTCCACTCAGCCTCATAAATAGCAGCATTTTTTTGTCCGGGCCTGCTATCCCAGCGGGTAAAGAACATTCTCTTCCCATCCTGGCTGAAAGAGGACATTCCCTCGTGGGCCGTCCCTTGCGGATGACTCCTGAATGGCTCCGGAAGGATGGTGGAATTTTCAACCGATACCTGATAGAGCCGATTATTATAATAATCCTTTCCCTGCTGTCCGGCGCCTCCCTCAGGGCGAATGCCGGTAAATACAATCGTATCCACGTTCAGGCTGGACGCAGCATAGGCCGACCCAAGCCCGCTGATTTCCGGCTGGCTGATGACAAAGCTGTCTTTATCGCTCCTCTTTATCTCGTCCGTAATGAACCTCAGGTTCTTTATTTCCCGATCAGCCCCGGTCAGGTTAGAATCCATAGTAGAATACATCTCCTGGAATTTAGTGATCGCCACCATGGCACCCTCATATTTTCCGTTAGCCCGAAGGGATACACCATACCAATATTGGGCTAAAGGAAACGCCGTCGCAGGATAAGTGGCAGCTTCTTTATACCATTTTTCTGCTTGCGTATAATCATGGCACAGGCGGTAGCATTCGGCCAGGCGATATACCGCCAACCAGCGGCTATTCCGGGTAGCTGGCCTTCCTTTAACTTTCTTCTCTACGGCAAACGGCTGCGCGACCGGATCCGTGTTTTTTACCAGGGCAAGGTATTTCTCATAGTATTGAGCGGCCGCATAATAATCTTTCCTGATGAAAAGCTGGTTGCCATGGTTGAAATAACCTGAATTACTGCGCTGGGCCCTTGTAGCTGCCATACAAAACAGGAAGCAGCCGATCAGTAAAAATATCTTTTTAAGCGAACGGGTTTTCATATTATTTGCGGGTCTTTAGGGTTGCGATCAGAACCTGGGGCAATGAAAAGGTTTTGTGTTCATGTTTTTTTTGCTCTTGGCCATATAGGATACGGATATTTCAAGGCTGTTAGCCGGGGCGGACGCTGCATCCAGCGCAGAAGCGCTCACATCATAGCTGACTCCGATCGTCAGCCCGTTATAATAGATTCCGGCAAATGGAGATATCGCATCATTGATACGCCAATTCGCTCCAAACATAAAATCGGTCGTTTCATTCACATATAATTGCAGGTAAGCACCCATCATTTTCTCTTTTGCAGTTCCTTCCTGCATGTAGATCGCATTGGGAACAATGCTAAAAACGTCGGAGCAGGCTATCCTGACACCCGCGTGCACGCTATATCGGACAGGCAGTTTATCGCTACCGCCTCCGGATAAAAATGTATTGTCGGGCTGTGTGATATGAAATGCTCCGATGCCGCCGAAAAAGTTTGCTTTTTTGTCCGCGACAGCATCATAATAGGCGATTCCTACTCCGGCATCCAATGCTGAGACGGAAGGTTTATTGATTGACTCACCGGAGGATGTTGCAGGCTGATAGCCAAGGCCTGATGCCCATTGATCGCCGAATTGAAGTTTAGTGACATTGAACTGACGGTTGATGAACCCGCATTGAATCGCCATGCTGATGCAGTGATCGGCATTTGGCCCCAACCTGACACCGGTATAGGCCAAGCTGACATGCCCGGTGGTGTACGCATACGATTGATCGCTGCTGGATTCGTTCAACAAGTCGACCCCCAGGTTAAAATTATTATTGGTGGTCATATCCCCTGAAACCCCTTTAACCATCAGCGTATTGCCGTATTCACTCCTGAAGATCGCTGATCCCCGGTAATCCCCTTCCATTACCCCGGTGAGAGCCGGGTTCAGCATCATAGGGCTAATATAGTATTGGGAAAAATGCGGATCGATCTGCGCCAGGGCATCTTCACAGCCGGCAAGGACCATGCACAGGAAAAACAGGAAAATATAAGTAAAAAGCTTTTTCATTTTTAATGTATTAACGTATCAGGTTCAGGCTTCCTTTCTTGTAAATGGTTCTGGGTTGACCATACAGGTCTACCTTGATCACATACAGATACACGCCGGCCGGTTGCTGATGGCCGCCATAAGAACCATCCCAACCCCTTTGCGCATCCTGTGATTCAAAAACCAATTGTCCCCATTGGTTGAATATCCTGATGTCGATGTCTCGGATGGAAGAACCATATACCATAAAGACATCATTTCTGCCGTCGCCGTTGGGCGTAAAAGCATTGGGTATAAAGAAGTCTCCCAGGTTGGGCTGCACCACGACGGTGATACTGGCTGTATCCAGGCAGCCATTATCGTTTATGCCTGTTACAGAAAAAGTTTGTGACGTATCGATAATAGTAAAAGTCTGGGTCGACGCAGTCTGATCGGGGAACTGGCCGGATGGCTCCCAACTTATCGCCTGGTAGGGCATTGAGGACGTGGCCACCAGGCTGACCGGGAAGCCTGCTACAATAGGATCGGGGCTGGCCGTCAGGGAAATTTTAAAATCGATCACCTGCACGGTGATGATGGCCGTATCCGTACAATTAGCCGCATTTTCTGCGACGGCCACATAAGTAGTAGTCGTTGCCGGGCTTACGATAATGCTGTCTCCGGGGTCGTAACCCAGCCAGGTTACCTGCGCACCGGGCGCCGTAGCCGATAAGGTATCCGGTAGCCCGATACATAAAACAGGATTCGCAACTGTCGTCAACACAGGGTTTGCGTTCAGGGTAACAACAGTGCTTTGTACAGGGGCCGTCTGCAGGCATCCCAGCGCAGTTTCTGCCTGTTCATAATAGGTTGTTGTCGCGGCAGGGATGACAATTAAAGCATTGCCAACCGACGTCAATGTGCCCACGTTCACCGTCAGAGCCGGATCGCCATAGATATTATACGTCACCCCGGCTACCGGGCCGGTAATGCTCAGCGTCGTACTGCTGCCTGTGCAGATCGGGCTGGCAGCGGCCAGGGCCTGTGCCGCAGGAACAGGATTCACCGTCACTGTGATGCTCTGATTGGCCGATGTCTGCACGCAGCCGGTTGCCGTCTCCACCGCCTGTTCATAATAAGCCGTCGTCGCGGCCGGGCTGACCACTAAGGTATTGGCCGCCGACGTCAATGTACCCACCAGCACCGTTAATGCCGGGTCACTGTAGATACGGTAGTCCACTCCCGCTATTGGGCCGGTAATGCTCAGCGTCGTGCTACTGCCCGCGCAGATGGGGTCAGCGCTGGCGGTCAGGGCCTGACCGGCCGGAACAGGATTCACCGTCACCGTGATAGTCTGGCTGGCCGTCGTCTGCACGCACCCCGTCGTTGTCTCAACTGCCTGCTCATAATAAATCGTCGTTGCAGCCGGGCTCACCACCAAGGTATTGGCCGCCGAGGTCAACGTGCCTACGTTCACCGTCAGGGCAGGATCGCTGTAAATATTGTACGTCACTCCCGCTACCGGGGTCGCAATGCTCAGCGTCGTGCTGCTGCCCGAACAGATCGGGTCGGCGCTGGCGGCCAGGGCCTGGCCGGCCGGAACAGGATTCACCGTCACCGTGATATTCTGACTGGCTGCCGTTTGTATGCAGCCTGTCGCCGTCTCTACCGCCTGCTCATAATAAGTCGTCGTCGCAGCCGGGCTCAGCACTAAGGCATTGGCCGCAGAAGTCAATGTGCCTACCAGCACCGTTAGTGCCGGGTCGCTGTAGATATTGTAGGTCACTCCCACCACCGGTCCGGTAATGCTCAGCGTCGTGCTACTGCCGGCACAGACGGGGTCGGCCGTGACGGCTAATGCCGCGGCGGCCGGAGCAGGGTTCACCGTCACCGTGATAGTCTGGCTGGCCGTTGTCTGTACGCAGCCGGTCGCCGTCTCTACTGCCTGCTCATAATAAGTCGTCGTCGCCACCGGACTTACCACTAAGGCATTGGCCGCCGATGTCAATGTGCCTACCAGTACCGTTAGTGCAGGATCGCTGTAGATATTGTAGGTTACGCCCGCTACCGGCCCGGTAATGCTCAGCGTCGTGCTGCTGCCCGAACAGATCGGGTCGGCGCTGGCAGCCAGAGCCTGTCCGGCAGGTACCGGATTTACTGTCACCGTGATATTCTGACTGGCTGCCGTTTGTACGCAGCCTGTCGCCGTCTCCACTGCCTGCTCATAATAAGTTGTCGTCGCGGCCGGGCTTAGCACGAGGGTATTGGCCGCGGAAGTCAATGTGCCCGCCAGTACCGTTAATGCCGGGTCGCTGTAGATATTGTAGGTCACTCCGGCTACCGGCCCGGTAATGCTCAGCGTCGTGCTGCTGCCTGCGCAAACGGGGTCGGCCGTGACCGCTAATGTCGCGCCGGCCGGAGCAGGGTTCACCGTCACTGTGATAGTCTGGCTGGCCGACGTCTGCACGCAGCCTGTCGCCGTCTCCACTGCCTGTTCATAATAGGTCGTCGTCGCCACCGGACTTACCACTAAGGCATTGACCGCCGACGTCAATGTGCCCACCAGTACCGTTAATGCCGGGTCACTGTAGATATGGTAGTCCACTCCCGCTACCGGGCCGGTAATGCTCAGCGTCGTACTGCTGCTCGCACAGATTGGGCTGGCGCTGGCGGCCAGGGCCTGGCCGGCCGGAACAGGGTTCACCGTCACCGTGATATTCTGGCTGGCCGACGTCTGCACGCAGCCCGTCGCCGTCCCTACTGCCTGTTCATAATAAGTCGTCATTGCAGCCGGGCTCACCACCAAAGCATTGGCCGCTGATGTCAATGTACCCACCGACACCGTTAGTGCCGGATCGCTGTAGATATGGTAGGTCACTCCCGCCACCGGTCCGGTAATGCTTAGCGTCGTGCTGCCGCCCGCACAGATCGGGTTGGCGCTGGCGGCCGGGGCCTGGCCGGCCGGAACAGGATTTACCGTCACTGTGATAGTCTGGCTCGCCGTCGTTTGCTCGCAGCCGGTTGCCGTTTCTACCGCCTGTTCATAATAAGTGGTAGTCGCGGCCGGACTCACCACTAAGGTATTGGCCGCGGAAGTCAATGAACCCACCGGCACCGTCAGGGCCGGATCGCTGTAGATATTGTAGGTTACGCCCGCTACCGGCCCGGTAATGCTCAGCGTCGTGCTGCTGCCCGAACAGATCGGGCTGGCCGTGGCAGCTAATGTCTCGGCGGCCGGAGCAGGATTCACGGTCACCGTGATATTTTGGCTGGCCGACGTCTGCACGCAGCCCGTCGCCGTCTCCACCGCCTGCTCATAATAAGTCGTCGTTGCGGCCGGACTCACCACTAAAGCATTGGCCGCTGATGTCAATGCGCCCACAGGCACCGTTAGTGCCGGATCGCTGTAGATATTATACGTTACTCCCGCTACCGGGCCGGTAATGCTCAGCGTCGTGCTGCTGCCGGCGCAGACAGGGTCGGCCGTGGCGGCTAACGCCGCGGCGACCGGGATAGGATTCACCGTCAGCGTTGCAGGGCCTTCTGTGATCGCAGGTCCATTCGGAGAGGATAGAAGTACCTGGTAGGTATACCCATTCATGGACGAAGTGAGACCGGTAATAGTCAAGGTAGTCGATCCCGACCCGCTATAAACGGCCCCTCCGGGATCCGTGGCCGGTACATTCCCGAAACCGCTGCCGGTATTCACCTGCCATTGGTAACTGCATCCGCTGATCGACGAAACGCTAAAGCTGGTATTGTTGCCGGCACACAGCGTAACCGTTGAAGGGTTGACCTGCCCCGCGGAAGACGGCCACATAATAGTATAATAGCCATTGACGAGGGAAGAAGCCTTCACGGCAAAGGACACCGTACTTCCAGCTGAAGAAGTATTCACCGCAACCAACTGATTAGTACCCGTAGCAAAGCTGCCATCGGTAGCATTCCAGACTAAAAAGTAATTCGATGCGCCCGGGAGAGCGGACCCATTGTAATTGGCAAAATTAAAGTTCAACGTAACGGTCCCGCCGCTATTGCCGCCAGTTGTATTCAAATACCAGGATCGATTCCAGTAATCGACGGAAGCCCCTATGCCGGTGACCGCGATATTGGAAAGGATAGTATTGGCCTGTCCGTTATGAGCTGCCATCAGGTAGCCGGGCGAGCCGAGAAAATCCGTGGCCGTGGCCCCGCTGCTAAAGCCAAGGCCGTCGGTAGATGTAGCGATATCGGTGAGAAAATTGTCGGCGGCGCTGGTATACCCAATCCCTATAAGATTAGTCGTATAGGTGGTCGCGCCGGGGGGAGTATATTTGGTCACGCTGACCGTCTGGTTCCACTTGGCCGACAGATAGTTTTCCAGGATCACGCGCTGCGTCGTATTGCAGGCGGTATTGTATAACAGGATCTCGGACATCGTGCCGCCAAAATATTCGTCTGTCGCCCAGTTGCTGCGGCCAATGTAGTTGGAGGTCCTCGCGATGGCTTGGGGGATATAGGTTTTGCTGGAGCCTGCCTGACCGTTCGCCGCCTGGTTGGTCCCGGACAGGTAAAACGCCACGGCCGTCAGCGTTCCTGCCGCGCCTGGCTGTTGGATGGATTCGTACAGCGCTTCCGTGCCGTTGCTGAGATCGTTGGTCGTGGTATAGGTCTGGTCCCCAGTACCGCCATTCCAACCTTCGTAATACGTATTGGCCGCGGAGGAATGGCGGCCCGTAATAATATTGTTGCTGGACGCCCCGTTTGCGAAGTCAAAGATGCGTTGCCACCCATTGGTACCAAGCTGAGCATTATAACTAACCTGCGTAAAGACGCTGACGCCGGTAGTAAAGGAAAAGGTAGCCGGGAGGTTGGCGGTACTCAGGTATTGGGAACTGGCTTCACTAAAGGATAGGCCGGGTCTTGCTGTGGGGCTGGCGGCCGCGCCGTAAACCGGCATTTTGGCCAGGGTAGCCTGCGAGAAATTAAAACCATTGCCGCTAAGATCGGCCCACTGGCTTACCTGGTTGCCAGCATTCTGGGTAATCGAGCTGCTATTGTTGGCGTCCAGCCAGAGGAAGAGATTGCCATTGCCCAGCCCACCGGGATAATATTGCCCTTTTGCCGTAAAAGCAAATGGCAAAAATAAAAGCGTAATCGCTATGGCGAGTTTGGGGTTGACCTTCATCAATCACCCATAACACAACGCAATACACATTTATTGCAATTGATAATTGAAAAAAGGCCTTGAAGAACAAGTTTAAATCTTTTCCTACAATCACTGTAGTTCAATGCTGTAAAGGATCTCATTGATCGAATGAATTTTGTTATGGTTCGCTGACGATCATCTTCGCATGTTTGACTACGTTAAAAATGCCGTTTGTCATCATCAAACAGAGAGTGAAATCAAAACAAAGGAAGCTGCGGAAGTTCCCGGCAGAAATATTAAAAAATTGTAATTGTAGACAGATTACTACAATCCGAATGGATGGATAATGATAATTTCACTATATCAATTAACCAAAATAAAGTATATGAGAGTCGACACATTCCTGGTAGCTGACGACCACGCCATTGTCAGGGCCGGTCTTAAAACGGTAATGAAAGATCTTCATCCCTTCTCCCATGGCGATGACGCTGTTAATGGCGATCAGGTAATTGCCCTCGTCAAGAAAAACAATTATGACATTATCATTCTTGACGTGAATATGCCTGACACCGACTGCATTGCCATGATAAGCAATATCCTGGCTTATAAAGAAAAGAGCAGGATCCTGGTCTTCAGCATGAACTCTGAACAGTTATATGCGAAAAGGTTCCTGAAATTAGGGGTGCTGGGTTACCTGGATAAAGAATCCAGCGCCGAAGAAATAAAAAAGGCGATACAAAACGTACTGAACGGCAATTTGTACATAAGCCCGGACCTGAAGAAACATCTTTATGAGGATATGATGGCCAAAAGAACGGAGAATCCGTTTGAAAAGCTGTCCAATAGAGAGATTCAGATTGCCAAATATCTCTTACTTGGCTATTCCCATGCGGAAATTAAAAAAACGCTCAACCTGCATTCCTCTACCATCGGGACTCACAGGCTCCGTTTCTTTCAAAAACTTAAAATAAAAAACCTGTTTGAACTGGGGGAATTGGTCAAACTTTATCAGATGGATTTTTCCAAGGTTTGATCCCGCCCACCTCATGCCCCGCATATAAATTATTGATTGTCAATATCATAAGCCCAGATGAGAAAAAATCAATATTGTAGACAGATTACTACAGCCCGGATGGATGAATAACGATAAATTTACATATAGAAATTAACCAAAATAAAGTCTATGAGATCTGATAAATTCCTGGTTGCTGATGACCATGCCATTGTCAGGGCCGGTCTCAAAACATTGATGAAAGATATTCAACCCTTCGCTCAGGGCGATGAGGCTGTAAACGGCAACCAGGTGATTGACCTCGTGAAGAAAAATAATTATGATATTATCATTCTTGACGTGAACATGCCGGAGACTGATTGCATTGCCATGATAAGCAATATCCTGGCTTATAAAGATAAAAGCAGAATCCTCATCTTCAGCATGAAGTCCGAAGAGCTATATGCAAAAAGATTCCTGAAATTAGGGGTACTGGGTTACCTGGATAAAGAATCCAATGCTGAAGAAATAAAAAAAGCGATAAGCAATGTACTGACCGGGCATCTGTATGTAAGCCCGAACCTGAAGAAACATTTTTATGAGGATATGATGTCAAAAAGAGCGGATAATCCGTTTGAAAAACTGTCCAACAGGGAGATACAGATTGCCAAATATCTTTTGCTGGGTTATTCTCATGCAGAAATCAAAAAAACACTCAACCTTCACTCCTCAACGATTGGGACCCACAGGCTCCGGTTCTTTGAAAAGCTCAAAATAAAGAACCTTTTTGAATTGGGGGAATTGGTTAAATTATACGAGGTGGATCTTTCTAAGCTCTGACTGTTACTGTGAACATCGTTCCCTTCTCCGTCTTGTCTGCCGCAGCTCAATGTCTAGCCTGGACCCGTAATAAGATACAATAGCTTTTAATTTTCGTTCAATTACTACAATCCTATTGCAATTCTAAATTTACATTAGCAGTGTGAATTGTATCCCTATGAGCCTAATCGAAACCGTCTCGAAGAAGTTACTCCGAAAATCAGCTATCATTTACAAACAGCAAATCTCCGACAGTGTATACCATATCCGGCTTCAAAGCAGGAGCCTGAAAAACGTCTCCTACCGACCCGGATGTGTTCTGCGGGTATTCTGCGGAATGGATGCGGACCTGGGAAAACGTGAAAAAGCCAGGAGCTATTCAGTTTGGAATTTCAATCGTACCGACCAAACGATCGACATAGCTGTTAATACGCATTCCCGCGGACTCGGATCGAACTGGGCCAAACTATGCAAGACCGGTGATATAGTTTATTTTACCTGGCATAAAGGCAACTTCACCCTCGACCATACCGGTGATCATTATCTCCTGATCGGGGATCTTTGCACACTCCCGCATTTTTATGCAATAAACCGTCACCTTCCATCAGGTAAGAATGTGGACAGCCTTATTTATTTCGGGAGAGAGGGCGATCTTTTCCCTGACATAGATGGACATGAGCCGTTTACCTTTCATCAACTGCCTGTCAACCCAACGGATGCAATCATCGAAAAATTATCCACCTTTCTCCTTCAGGCGACAGGCAGGCGTATCGCCTATATCGGAGGAGACAGCCGCATATGCCTTTCCGTAAACCGGTACTTCCGGCAGGACATCCAAACAAGTGATGGACAGATCAGGCTCAAGCCTTTCTGGGCCCCTGTAATGCGTGCGTTAAAATGATCGTTTTAATTTTCATTCAATTACTACAAGTACTTTTACATTAGACACCTACATTAGTAGTATGAGCCGTCGTTAAAAAGTTTTTAGGTTACGCATGTCTCTCATAAGCAAAAGTTGAACGTATATAAAGGGTTTGTTTCCACTTACCCTTTTTTATTTTATAAATTATTGCTTTGTGTAAAAGAACCATGGATATTATAGTTTATGCCATTTCCAGTGGCATGGTTATAAGTCACACTGCCAGAGCCATTCCAGGTGTGGATGCCCCCCTCGTAGTTGTTGTTGGTTGTATTACTTTCAATAGTGGCATTTGTTCCCGTAAATGAAATACCATCACCATGGCCGCTAATATGGTTGACACCATTGCCGCTGACAGTATTGTTTTGGATAAAAATAATATCGGGCGAGTCTTGAATATTCATGCCTGCGATCCCATTGTTTGTTACCGTGTTCCCGGTTATTGTAAGATGGCTGCAAACTCCGGCCACATGTATCCCTGTACCATTCGGCGAACCGGTGAGTAAGTTGCCGCTAATGGTTATATGTGTAGACTCGCGTACGTAAATATTATGATAATATACGGTACAACCATTGTTGTTTAAGTTGCAGTTCAGGACACTGGCTGAATCCGCACGTTTAATATGTACGCCTATACCACCGCAGTTAGTCACTTGCACATTGGAGATTTTGACATTTTTGAAATATGCGTTTAATGAAGCAATCCAAATTCCTATGGAGGCAGAATCGTTGGGAATACCAATAATCTTAAGGTTCTGAATAGTAAGATTTGCAAGACCTTCCTGATCGGTAGTGATGAGTGTCATCGACGTATTGGATGTGATCGTCGTGTTCGGATCGCCGGCGCCGTTTAAAATGACATTGGCTTTAAGGCGGATCGATGACGTGATCGTCCATGTTCCGGCAGCCAAATTAACTGTACCGCCCCCTCCCGCGGCAACACTATCTATCGCGGCCTGTATATTTCCTCCTGGTGCGACAGATACAGTCAAGCCGGGTGGCGAATACGTATTTTTTGAACAGGCGAAGGCCGATAGTATGCAGAAAGCAGTCATCATTGAAATCATCGATCTTTTCATAATTGAGTACGGTTTACATTTTGTTTAGACGTGATGGTCGATTCATCAATAATTATGCCTAACCCCTGGCAGCTATCGGTAAAAAAAAGCCGCATCAGGAATGATACGGCTTGGGAAACACCATCGGACAAAAATAAGCCATTGCTGGGGCTATAGCCATTCAGGATTCAAAAAGAACGTTTCAGGAGGAAATCCATAAGATACAGATAGTCGGAATACAAAGGATATTGAAGTCACAGTCAATAGGTGTAAATTTTAAAAACGGGGTTTCAAGTTATTATACAAATATAAAAATCGAACGAGTCATTAACTGTAGAAAATTTTCTAACATGCGGCCGGCAGACCGTCGACGCTGCTACCGAAAATTACAGCTGAAAAGATTGGCGTAAATGCGTTTGGACATTTTTCTACAACCAATGTAGTGCAATACTGTAAAGGGTTTTATCAATCTACAAAGCTGTAGTTCAAGCGGCCAATATTGTCATAATTGTTTAATAACTTCAAAAAAGTACTTAGCTTAGATTATTATTTTATTTAATTTTGACTGTAGATAAAATCGTTTATGAATCTGATGTCGAATCCACCCCTGCCGCAAACTGAAAAAAGACCGCTGAATATTCTGATCGCCGATGACCACTCGATCGTCCGGATCGGCCTAAAAATCATGATCAGGCAAATGGACAGTGAAATCAAAACGGAAGAAGCCGCAGATGGAGAATCAGTGATCAGAAAGCTCAAGTCAGGGGCATTCGATCTGCTCATACTGGATATTAATATGCCGCGTACGGAATCCTTTAGTCTGACCGGCTATCTGTTAAAAGAGTTTTCTCCCCTCAAGATCCTGCTGTTTACCATCAACCAAGAGCTCATCTTTGCAAAAAGATTCTTAAAATTGGGAGTACATGGGTATATCATCAAACAATCCGGAGAACCGGAGATCAAGCAAGCCATTCAGAAGATACTTGAAGGGCAGGTATATGTAAGCGATATGCTGTCCGAGCTCATTTCCAACGACCTGATCAATCCTGCTGAAGCCAATCCATTCGAAGCGCTTTCTGACAGAGAATTTGAGGTAGTGCTGCAAATGCTCAAAGGATACTCAGTCAGTGAAATCGCCGATACCCTCCACCTTAACAGATCTACGATCG
>Ga0302230_10001571_pt1 | contig 14721 bp, 17 predicted proteins | sample II_Palsa_N2_1_FD_193523 | JGI IMG/M metagenome (GOLD analysis project Ga0302230, IMG submission 193523) | Peat permafrost microbial communities from Stordalen Mire near Abisko, Sweden - II_Palsa_N2_1 | ecosystem: Environmental > Terrestrial > Soil > Palsa > Peat permafrost | place: Sweden... | reverse complement strand
TTTCTCTCGCACACTTTTTTACTACTACTGCTACTACAGCTTGGACGGAGCAACGACCGCCGAGGCGATCGTCGCCAGGCGGACCATGCGCTCGCCCGTGTTGGCGTTGTCACGACGGTTCTTGCCCTCGCGACGGAACCGGCCAATCTCCTCGATGACGCGGCGCAGCGGGGCGCGGTCCTTCTGGTCGTACTTTGGCGTGACCTGCAGCACCGTCTCCTTGTCGACCGTCTTCTTCTCGATGATGCCCTCCTCGGACAGGCGCGCCAACGCGTTCTTCAGCGTCTCCTTGTTGATCGCCTCCATGTACGCGAGGTCGCCCACGTAGTACATCGTCATGCCAAACTGGTAGATCCGCTGGTCAAAGACCTTGGTCGATACGCTCGTGCCAGGCGCGATCGTGAACAGGCCCACGGCCGATAGCCAGTAGGTCTCGATGAAGGGCCACAGCAAAAAGCAGAAAAAGTCTATAATTTTTCGAGTGGGTTTAACTAATAATAAATCAAATAATTATCCTACCAAAGTTCTCTCGGCCGTTCAAAAACTCTTCCGTGGCGATCTTGATGCCATCGACCTCCTGCTGCAGCACCTTTTTGCTCTAATATAAATAAATATGTAAAAAAACTATAAACACAGGACGTTTTTTCTTCTTCTGGTACCTCTAGACGAGCAATCGCTCGCGTCATGTTGTCGTCGAGACTTCCGGGCTGGTAGATGAACTCGGACTTGAGCAGCTGGGACAGGAACTGCACAGCAGCGGCCAGCTCGGACCGGGGCACGGTGCGATTGGACTGGACCAGTCCACCTCGCCGTCCAAACGCGTCTGGGTTGTGGCCAATCTTGAAGCAGGCGTACAGCGACGAGCACACGATCGCCTCGTCCACAAAGATGTGCAGGACCTCGTTGCGGTAGTACGACAGCTCGTAGCGCTTGTTGGCAAACAGCACCGTTTCGAGCAGCTCTGTCCTCTTGCCCACGAGATCGCCCATTGTCGCAATCTACCCAATAAAAATTAAACAAATATTTTATTCAATGGTACCGTCCGCTCGACGACGCTCTCGATCGGCTCGCGGCCAAAATCGACGACGAGGCTCCCGCGGTCGTAGATCTCGCAGCGGAGCCACTCGATCCGGCTGACGAGTTCAGCAAAGGAGATACCGCGGCCGCGGAGCGTGAGCAGGATCGTTCCCACGAGGGCAGAGGGCATGACGAGGAAGCTCTCGTTGATCATTGTGAGGATCCTGTAGCACGGGCGCATTAGTTTTTTTCTTCCCGCTCTCCATATCAAGGCCCGTACTGGTAGCCCAGGGAGCGCAGCAACGTCATCTGGTTCTCTTTGTTTCCAAAGGCTGGCCGCTTTGCGATCTGCGACTGGATGTACTCCTTGAGGCTGAAGGGCGTGTTGAAACGGACGTCGATGCGGCCGAGGGAGAGCTGGAGGATGCTGGCGCTCTTGAGCAACCCGCTGAGCGACTCTTTTTGCTTGTCTGCGCCGAGGAGCTCGTCGACGTACGAGGCCGTCTCGAGGACCTTGTCGTACGTGATCGAGATGGGGCAAATGTACACGTCCTTGACACGGCCCGACAGCACGCTCTCAAACATGATCTTGAGCACGCCAAACTTTGGGTTGAGCAGCTTGCCGGTGCGGCTCCTCGTGCCCTCGACAAAGGCCTCGAGGTTGTAGCCCCCCTCGAGCAGCGTCTCGATGTACTCCTTGAAGATGACGTTGTACAGCGGGTCGTCCTGGAACGTGCGGCGGATGAAGAAGGCACCGACCTGGCGCATGAGCGAGCCCAGCACGGGCAGGTTCAGGTTGTCTCCCCTGCAAAAACAAGCCGCTTAGCAAAGAATAAATAAATAAATAAATAAACAGCCTACGCAGCAATAAAGGGCAGCGAAATGCCCATGCGGTAAAACAGATAGCTCAGGACCATGTAGTCGATATGGCTGCGGTGGCACGGCGCGAAGAAGAGCGAGATCTTTTCCTTCTCGGCCCTCTGGGCAACCTCCTGTAGCTTGAGGAACTGGCTCTGGACGATGTGGATGCCCTGCTGGTAGAGTCGGATAAACATCTGGTTGACGACATAGACACCAAAGCGGGCCGTGGTCTTGCTGCTCATGTCGGCCGTGAGGCTGTCCAGCATGACGACGGCGTCGGCCTTGAGCTTCTTCGCGTCCTTCTTGGGGTCCTTGGCCACGGCAAAGGCGGCAATGGCGTCGGTCACTGCAAAAAAAAAACCAGACATAAATAAAAGAGTATTTTTTTGGTTGCTGGGGTACCTCGCTTGGACGCAAGCACCTTGGCCTTGAGCTTGGTCGTCATGTCGGGCACAAACAGCCTGGCCCCGATGTAGTTGTCGTACGCTCGCCATCCCTTTTTTGTTGCTCCTGGTTAGCAGGCACATGAGGAGGATCACGACGTTACCACGCCACTGTAAAACAGCCGCGAGTTGGCAGTCAGCCTCGAGATGAACTTGATGGGCTCCTTGCGGAACTTGCCCAGGCTGCCCTCCCTAGATCGCAAACAGAACAGACAGACCTTGAGGGGATCCCCACAACAACAACACCAAGGAAAAACGGGTTTTGTTACGCAATGTTGATGTGCTGCTGCTCCTCGTCGTAGACACGGATCGGGTCGTCCAGCGGGGGCGCGGCGGACTCGCCCGCGGCTGCTGGCTGGGCTGCTGGCCCTGCGCCCGAACTACGACCGCGCGTGAGTCAGTCTGAGCGTGGCACGTGTGTGTGTGTTACCCGTTGGTCGACATCTTTTTCGCTTTTGAAAATTGCCGACGATTTCTACAATTTTTTTTTTACATGCACACCACGCGCTCTTTAGCTAGATGGCGCACCGGCAGTGGCAGGGCTGGTCTTCTTGGTAAGCTCGGCGATCTTGGCAAGCACATTCTTCTGGGCCGTCTTGCGTCGCTCGACCTCGACGCTGGCCAGCGCGTCCTTCAGGGCCTTCTTGACCTTGACCGCGTGCGACTTGAGCTGGAGCCGGTTGTACCTCTCGACCAACTGAATCTTGAGCTCCATGGCCTTTTCCGACCGGAGCTTGTACGGGGTCGTGTGCAGGATGTAGTTGTCGAGGCCGCCGGCCTTGTCCATGCTGCGCATCGCGTACGGCGTCACGTTGAGCCTGAGGCTGCGGCCGAGGAGCTCGCTGCGAAACTTCTTGTACTGTTTGACACACACGCAAGCAGGTTTAAGAGAAGGGGGCGGAAAAAAGAGGGACGTACGTGAGCATTGGGCAGCCATGTGCGACGGGTCTTGCGCTCTGAAAAGCTGATATTGTTACCGAACCTGACATCCTTGCCGCCAAACAGTCCGCGGCGCGCACGTCGGGCCAGCGGCAGCATCTTCTCGGGCAGGTCGCCCATGCTCACCTTTTTCATCTGCTTTGGCTTGCCCAGCTTCCGCACGGCCGTGTCGATCTGCTTGGCGGTCTTGGAGGGCAGCGCACGCGTGGCCGTCTGGACCAGCTTGGTGGTCGCAGCGACGGCAGCCGCGACGGTGCGGACGCGGCCGTGCGCCTTGTTGGGCTTTGGCGCCGCAACAGCGGCCAAAGCAAGCGACTTTTTCCCCAGGGCGCGCATCACGGACGCCATTTTCGGTGCAAAGGGGACGACACTTGCGAAAATGGCGGCTTCCACGTGGGCGTCGTTGGGTTTGAGCCCGGCGCTGGCGGCGCGCGTGACGGCTGCGCTGGCCAAGGACGGCGGCGGCGCGACGTGCCTGCCCACGCGTGTCCAATCGGCTGTGTTGCCCCGGCTGATGGCCAAGAAATCGATGGCGGTGGGTGCGCCCACTGGGACGGGGAAGACGCTGTGCTTCCTGCTGCCGATTGCGCAGCGCAAGGAGGAGGAGGAGGGTGATGACCTGCGCGATAACGACGGCAAGAAACGGGCGATCGTGCTTGTTCCGTCGCGGGACCTGGCTGCCCAGACGGTCCGCGTCGCCCAGTCGCTGTCGCTCTCGCAGGCCGACGTCCTCGTGACGACCCCGGGCAAGCTGGACGTGCAGTGGGCGCGGCAGGCGAGCATCGTGGCGCTGGACGAGGTCGACGTGCTGCTCAGCGGCTCGGCCCGGGACACGACCATGGGCCTGCTCAAGGCCATGGACCGGCGCAGCGTGCAGCTCATTGTCGCGGGCGCGACCCTGCCGCAGCGCATCCTGCAACGGGACCTCCACTGGCTGGCCGTGTACAAGGACGAGGCGCTGCACAGGCGGGTGGACAAGCTGCACGAGGTCTTTGTGGACGTGGGCGACGACGAGGCCGAGCGCGTCGGCGTCCTGCACGAGCTCCTGCTCAAGCACCGCGGGACGACAACGATGGTCTTCTGCAACACAGCCAAGAGCGCGCAGTACGTGTTTGAGGTCCTGCAGCAGCGCAAACACTCGTGTGCGGCCTTTTACGGCGGCCTCACCCCGCCGGTACTCACCAGTCTGCCCGACGTGCTCGTGTGCACCGACGTCGTGTCGCGCGGGATCGACATCGAGGACGTCTCGCAGGTCGTCCAGTTCCAGTTTGCCCGCAGCGCCGTCGACTACATCCACCGCATCGGCCGCACCGCTCGCGCAGGCCGAGACGGCACCGTCGTCCACTTTGTCGGCGAGGCCGAGGCCGACCTCGTGCGGCGGCTGCGCGCACAGGACAAGCACGACGACGTCGAGCATCTCTTCAGCCATCGCCGCAGCCTCCGCAAAAACGCCAAGAAGGAGGCCAGGCGGCTCGAGGAGGGAAAGGAGCCTTCTCTGTAAAAAAAAACAATCGTGTAATATTGTACATTTGTAGAAAGACAAGGAAAAAAAGTCTATTCATGATATGGAGGAACGGAACGCGATGGTGTCGCCGGCGAGCACGACGGTGTTGACGAGGACCGCCACAACGACAACAGCCACGCTGATCGGGGGAACAACGGCGGCCAGGGCGATCTTGGTGCAGATGCCGACGCAGTGCTTGAACACGAGCTGGAACGCAAAGTAGAGCCGCATGTTGAAGAGCTTGTGGCCCTCCTCGTCGCCAAAGCCCTCGTAGTTGCTGGGCGTGACGATCAGGTGCGAGGCAATGACGATGTTGCCCGTGAGAGCCGTGTAGACAAACTGGAGGATGCGGCGGCCGACCGGGTCGGTGTTGCTGGGCTCGCTGTCGACCTTGAACCGCGAGGGGCCGTTGGAAAACACGAGCAGGACGTTGACGACGTAGGGCACGACAAAGGAGAGGGCGAGGACGAGCGCGATCGGCATCTGGTCGTTCTGGCCAGCAAGGGCCAGCACGATCGCGCTGAGGAAAAAGTCGAGCAGGCAGAAGCAGGCCAATGGGAACCACACAACGGCGATCATGTGGACGGCGTCCGGGTCATCGGTCCTGTCTGAGCGGCCGACACAGTAGAGGACGAGCTCGATAAACAGGGCGAAGAGCAGGACCACGACCACGACCGCCAGCACCGCCACGTTCTCGGTCACGTAGCAGCCCAGGCCGCTCAGCTCGTAGCCGCCTGCGCACTCGTCGCAGGACATGGTCCCCGTCCCGTTGCCCGAGCAGGAGGCGCAGTGGGCGGGGCAGGCAAAGCACGAGCCCTGCAGGGCGATCCACGTGCCGTTGGACAGGCAGGTCTGGGTTGGAGGCACAGATGCACCAAAGGCGGCGTGGCACGACCCCTGGACCACCGTTGCGGAGCCATCCGGCGCCGTCGTGTCGGGCCAGCTGCTGTGGCTGTTGTCGTCGTCGTGGGAGGGGCAGCTGGTGCAGGCTGCCAGTGGCAGCAGGAGCGCAAGGACCACCACGAACACAGCAGCGTGACGACCGGGCATTCACGGATTTCGCGCTGAGCGCGTTGTTACAAAGTGACGGGCCAGTCACTTCCTCACAAGTAATCATGGTCACGCCGCTGCGAATCTGGTGCGGTTTTCTTGTGCGTTCAGAATGGAAGGGCTAACGGTCGCCTGGACAGCATGGTGAGCGATTTCTTCTACCCCAACGTGGGTGGCGTGGAGAGCCATCAGTACCAGCTGGCGCAGTGCCTTGTCAAGCGGGGCCACAAGGTAATTCCGACCGAGTCATTCCACCAACCTGCTGCTTGGCTTAGGTCGTGATTGTGACCCACCAGTACGGCAACCGATCGGGCGTGCGCTACCTCTCCAACGGCGTCAAGGTGTACTACCTGCCCGTGTTTGTGCTGACGCAGAGCGCGTCGATCCCGACGCTGTTTGGCCTGTTCCCCATTCTGCGCAACATTTTCATCCGCGAATGCGTGGACCTGGTGCACGGGCACCAGGCCTTCTCCAGCCTGTGCCACGAGGCTGTGCTGCACGCGCGGACAATGGGGATCAAGGCGTGCTTCACCGATCACTCGCTCTTTGGCTTTGCCGACGCGAGCAGCATCGTGACCAACAAGCTGCTCAAGTACGCGCTGTCCGACATCGACCACGTCGTGTGTGTCTCGCACACGAGCAAAGAGAACACGGTGCTGCGCGCGGCGCTCAACCCGCTCATCGTGTCGGTTATCCCCAACGCCGTCGACACGACCGAGTTCACGCCCGACCCGTCCCGCCGCGACCCGCGCAAGATCACCATTGTCGTGCTCAGCCGCCTCGTCTACCGCAAGGGCATCGACCTGCTCGTGAGCGTCATCCCCAAGGTCTGCAAGCTGTACGACAACGTCCACTTTCTCATCGGCGGCGACGGGCCCAAGCGCATCGACCTCGACCAGATGCGCGAAAAGCACCTGCTCCACGACCGTGTCGAGCTCATCGGCGAGGTCAAGCACTCGGACGTGCGCAACGTGCTCGTCAAGGGCAACATCTTCCTCAACACGTCGCTCACAGAGGCGTTCTGCATCGCCATCGTCGAGGCCGTCAGCTGCGGCCTCCTCGTCGTGTCCACAAAGGTGGGCGGGGTGCCAGAGGTTCTCCCACAGCGCATGATCGTCATGGCCAGGCCAGACGTGGACGAACTCGTGGCCGCCATCGGGCAGGCACTCGTCCAGGTAAACGATGTCGTGCCAGAGAGGTTCCACCAGGAGGCCCGCAAGATGTACAGCTGGAGCAACGTGGCCGAGCGCACCGAAAAGGTGACAAATAAATTTTTATAATAATAAAAAAAATAATTTCTTTTCTTTCTAGGTCTACTTGAAAATGATGAAGACGCAGAAGGTCCCGCTGATGGAGCGACTGAGGAGGTACTATGGGTGCGGCGTATGGGCCGGCAAGATCTTTTCGGTGATGGTCGCGATTGACTACATCATCTTCCTCATCCTCGAGTGGCTCATGCCGCGCGACAAGGTCGACATCGCGCCCGATTTCCCTCTCGAGCGGTACCAGCGGCTGTGTCAGTTGGCCGACCAGCGATCAAAAGAGCGGTAGTCCCTGTAATTCTTATTATTTTTTTCGTGAACGGAAAATGCCAGGTGGTGTCGCTTTTTAGTGGTGCCAGGTGGTAGCCAGTAACACCAGGTACTACTCGACATGTTGGAACCAGGGGTGGCAACACTGGGATACATAAGTCGCGCGAACTATGTATGGCCGAGCGCTGGTGACCATTGACAACCCAAGAGCGGCTGCCCAACTAGATGCTGCACGGCTGGCTACATGGGCTAAAACACAACCGACACCCCAAGTTTTTGCCGAAACCGACAGCGTTTAGGGTGGAGTTGGGAATGATTCCATCACAGGATGTGCAGCGGGCTACAACCTAGACTGATACAACGGCATCAAAATGCTCCCTCTTGATGCCGCGGCCGTAGCAGCAGATGCGGCCTCCGGCGCCTGGGTGGTCGGCGGGGTCCTCGCGCACAGTCCTGCCATTGGCGTGGAAGCAAATGAGGTTGAAGCGCTGGATGAGCACGAGCACCGCAAAGTCGAGCAGGCGGCTGTCCCAACGTCCACTAATGCGCAGCCGCCTTGTTGCGTGGCTCGCAGCCTCCTGTCGCAGCTTAATCTCCTCGGCGGCGTCGACAGTCGGATCGCGAGCCGTGAAGTCGTACGTGCTGAGCGTGATCATGGTCTCCTGGAAAAGGTCATCCGCGACACGAACTGTGCCACGTGCGACGGCTGCAAAGAGGCAAAACCCGTCCTTGGGCACCGGCTCTCGTCGCAGGTTGCGTGAGGCGAGGTAGGCGTCTAGTCGAATGATCTCGTTTGAAGCGTCCTCGATTGCCTCTGCGGTGAGCATGCTTTTGGCAAGGCAGCTTGCACAGAGGGTGTAGGCTCCTGTAGTAAGCGGACGCCCGTATCCCGCGCAGGACCAATGAAATGCATCGCGGCAGCCGGTCTCGCTGCACCGCATCGCCTCACCTAGTCGCGCAGTATCAAAGTGTTTGCACGTACAGACGAGGGCGCTGCGCCGACGCTTAGCTGGAGGGAGTGAACTCTCACCGTCCTTGTTGTTGTCCTCCGAATCCGACGAACTAACGCAAAGCACACTCTGCACAAACAGTTCTTTGTTGAGGTCGTCTTTCTCCTGTTGAAGCCGAACAATGTTTGCATGCGCGTCGTCCAGTAGCTTCTGTTTGCATTCAAGCTGAAGTTCTAGTTGAACCTGCAATTGGTCACGTGCAGCGTCCAGAGCCGCAACTAGATGGCTGCGAGCACGGTGTGCATCCAGACGATCCTGACGCGTGAAATGCTGGCCGCAATCCAAGCATACGAATGCCGCAGTTGACGCATGCTGCTCGCGTTGATGGCGCTGAAGGCCGTCCTTGTTTTTGAACTCTTTCTTGCACTGGCCGCAGACGAACGTGCCCGAACTATGACTTCGTAGGCCTGGCGTACGATACGGACTGAACTTGCTTGCCGCATGTTGGGCACGTCTTCAACGACGACATGTCACTGCGTGTTCTCGAATGTTCTACGTCCCCCGGAGACGTAACCGTCCGCGCCAATTTTTCAGTTGTCAGTCAAGGTCAAGGACGATGTCGTCGGGTAACAACCTCAAGAAGAGTGCGTGGGAGTGGGGAAAAGCGACACTGGTCGCAGTAGTCCCTGCAGGTCTTGCTCTGTGGGTGAACACATTCCTGGAAAGCCGCTTCCACAACTCGCTCGAGCAGCAAAAGATCGTCGAGCATCTCTCCGAGAAGCTGAACGACCGTCACAACGAGTACAGCAAGTGCATGCGCGAGATTGTACGCTGGAACAACAAGTACGGCAAGGACGCTGGCTCCACCTTCGCCAACGCCATGGCCGAAGTCGAGGACGACGAGACCCCTGACAAGACGGCAAAGAGCAAGTTCACAAAGGAGACGCGTCGCCAGGCCGAGGAGATCAACCGGTGTCGCTCTCTCACAAAGGATTTCTGGCGCCTTGCGTTCTCCTACCTGAAGCACGTCGATGTGGACATCAGGAACGACTACCGCAGTCGCCACACCCGGTTTGTATCGACGGTCCAGCCCATCGACAAACTTCCCGGCTACGAAGACGAGCCCAAGACCGTCTACGAGTTCCCATACGCCAAGTAGACCGGACTCGTTTCTTGTTTATTCATGCTTTCTTCCCTCGCTTCTCTGTTCCTTTTGTAAACAGCTTCGTTCTACTCGTAAGTTTGACTCGATGAAAAAATTGGCGGGGACTGTTACGTCTCCGGGGGACGTAGAACATCCGAGAACACGCAGTGACATGTCGTCGTTGAAGACGTGCCCAACATGCGGCAAGCAAGTTCAGTCCGTATCGTACGCCAGGCACCTACGAAGTCATAGTTCGGGCACGTTCGTCTGCGGCCAGTGCAAGAAAGAGTTCAAAAACAAGGACGGCCTTCAGCGCCATCAACGCGAGCAGCATGCGTCAACTGCGGCATTCGCGTGCCCATCGAGAGACACGGTGGCTGCAGCAACACCTCTGTCGCGTTTTGCCTTGACTGCGGGTTCTGGTCTCTTGACGGCGTCACCGCCCGTGCCGGCCACATCTGTCCGGCACAGTTGTAGTTGGCCTGCGCGCACGGAGCGGACCGTCTTTTTCTGCTTTCTGCACACATCCTCCTTCTGCCATGGGTACCTAATTTTTTTTTTTCCAGTACAAAACAGAACAATACTAGCCGTCTAGAGACCGAGCTTGCTGTTGGCAAAGGCAAGTGCGGCGGTCTTGGCCTGCTCGACCTTGGCGACCTCCGAGCCGACGCCCTGGGATGTCTTCTCGTTGCCTCCGGCCTTGCCGCCGACGATGGTGACGATTGCCTCGGCCCACTCCTTGGCCGAGAGACCCTTCTCGACGTACTTGGGTGGCACGGTGGCGACAAAGACAACCTTGTTGGCGTCCTCGTCGATGGTGATGAGGAGGGAGGCCGTGTTGGCCAGGCTCTTGGTCGCGACAGTGGTCAGCGCCTTGGCATTGTTGCCGACGGCGACGACCTCGACATAGACGGGGAGGTCGGGGTTCTCCTGGACAATCTTCTTGACCTTTTCGGTGAGCTATAAAAATATTTAATATTAGTGAAAAAAGAGAAAGCGAGAAGAAAAAAAGTACCTGTTCAAGGATAGCGGCCTTCTGGGCCTTGTCGGCATCGTCAAACTTCTTCTTGAGGACGTCGAGCTGGCCTCGGATTTTGTCCTTTTGGACGTAGCCGACCTGGGAGGCCTCGAGCTCCGTCCTGAGCGTGTTGACGGCGGCGTTGAGAGGGGCGCCCTCGAGGTTGACGATTTCCTGGACCTTCTTCTCAAAGCGCTCGCCCTCCTCAATGACCTTCTTGGACTCGGTGGCCGAGACGGCGACGATGCGGCGGACGCCCTTGGCGATGGACTCCTCGCTGATGATGGTGAAGCCGCCAATCTCGCCCGTGGTGGCAACGTGCGTGCCACCGCAAAACTCGATCGAGCCGTTCATCCACTCCTTGGCAGTGGGGTTGCCCAGGAGCTCCTGGACCGAGTGGCCAACCGAGACGACGCGGACGGGGTCGGGGTAGACCTCACCGAAAACGGCGCGGAGGCCGTTGATCGGGCGGGCCTCTGTGAGAGTGGCCTCCTTGGCATACACGGTCAGGTTCTTCTTGATCTGGTCCACGACGATGCTCTCGACCTTGCCAATCTCGTCGGTCGACATGGCCTTCTTGGTGCTAAAGTCGAAGCGGAGGCGGTCGGGGGCAACCAGCGAACCCTTTTGGTCGACGCCGTCGCCGAGGACCGAGCGAAGGCCAAAGTTGAGCAGGTGCGTGGCCGTGTGGTTGCGCTTGACGGGATTGCGTCGGAGCTCTACGATCCACACAAAAAAAAAAAAAAAGGCACGGTTAAAATAAAATACATTTTAATTCTTTTCACCATCAATAACGGTGGTGACACTGTCGCCGAGCTGGATCGAGCCGTGCTTGAGGTAGCCGACGTGGAGGACAAAGCCACCATAGACCTGGACGTTCTCGACGGCGATCTCGACCTTGTCGCCGATCTCGATCGTGCCCTTGTCAAAGGTCTGGCCACCCTGTTCGGCGTAAAAGTTGGTCTGATCGAGGACGACGCCAAAGAGCTCGTGGGTGGACTGGGTCGACACGCCCTCGACAAAGGCGCCCCCAGAGTAGATGGCGAGGATCTTTCCGGACCAGGACAGGTCCGTGTACTTGGCCTGGTCGTTGGTGGGCTTGATGCCCTTCTTCTGCAGCTCGGCAATCGCGTGAACGTCGAGCGCGACGCTGCCGGCAGCACCCTCTTTGACAGCCTTGGAGGCTTCCTTGGCCTTGAGCTCGGCCTCGTTGTACTCGTCGTGGTTGATCTTGAGACCCTTTTCCTGCGAGTAGATACGGTAAGTTAGAGGAAAAACAAAGACCAGCGCATACCTGGGCCATCAGCTCGGTCAAGTCCTTGGGGAAACCGTACGTGTCGTAGAGGAGGAAGGCGTCGGTGCCCGAGATGAACGTCGACTTGGCGTTGGCGGCCTTCTCGGCATAGCCGTTGAAAATGCGGAGGCCGCGGTCGAGCGTGCGGCGGAACTGGGCCTCCTCCTCCTTGAGGATCTCGATGGTCGACTTGGGGTCCTTGGTGAGCTCGGGGAAGAACTTGCCCATCTTGTTGACGACCTCGTTGACGAGCGTGGAAAAGAAGCCGGCGGGCGCCTTGAGCTTCTCGTGGCCGTAGCGGACAGCACGGCGGAGGATGCGGCGGAGGACGTAACCGCGTTGGTCCTAAGCACCACCGACAACCAAAAAAAAAAAAAAACCTCTGTTGACGGAAAAAAAAGGGAGGGCAAGTCGATTGTTTACCTTGTCCGGGACACCGCCGTCCGCCATCGAAAAGGTGAGGGTGCGGGCGTGGTCAGCGAGGACACGGTAGGCCATGTCGACGCCGTCGACGTCCTCGGCACCAATCTTGCCCGTGTACGGGCGAGCACCGGTGCCCTTCTGGATGGCCTCAAAGAGGTACGTGAACAGGTCCGTGTCGTAGTTGGACATCTTGTTCTGGAGGACCGACGTCAGGCGCTCGAGACCCATGCCGGTATCGACGCTCTGTGCGGGGAGGGACTAGAGAGAAAATACGTTTTTTAGATGCCATCGTTGAACATCCAGACGGTACGCGAAGAGAGCCGTCCTTCTCGCGGTTAAACTCCATAAAGACCAGGTTCCAGATCTCGAGAACGTTGGGGTCGTCCTGGTTGACGAGCTCGGGGACCTCGCGTCCGCCGATGCGGTCATAGTGGATCTCGGAGCAGGGGCCGCAGGGGCCTGTGCATTGGTGCGAAAGTAAGTAAAAATAAAAAATGTTACTTGTTCGTACCAGTCTCGCCCATCTCCCAAAAGTTCTCCTTCATGCCAAAGGGCAGGACGCGGTTGGCCGGGAGGCCCTTGCTGAGCCAATGGTCGCGCGCCTGCGTGTCGGCGGGGACGCCCTGCTTCTCGTTGCCGCCAAAGTAGGTGACGTAGAGGCGGTTGGGGGCGAGGTGGTACACGTTTGTGAGCAGGTCCCAGGCCTGGTCGATGGCCTCCTTCTTAAAGTAGTCGCCAAAGGACCAGTTGCCGAGCATCTCGAAGAACGTGTGGTGGTACAGGTCCTTGCCCACGTCGTCCAGGTCGTTGTGCTTGCCGCCGGCGCGGATGCACTTTTGGCTGTTGGCCGCGCGCTTGAGCTTGCCAAAGTCGGTGTTGGGGTCGACGGTGCCCAGGAAGATGGCCTTGAACTGCGCAGGAGGGGTTAGGGAGAGAGAGAGCAAGCGTACAGATAGGGTGCCGGCGTACCTGGTTCATGCCAGCGTTGGCAAAGAGCAAGGTGGGGTCGTCGTAGGGGATCGTGGCCGACGAGGGCACAAACACGTGCTGGTGCTTCTGGACATAGTAGTCGACAAAGGTCTGGCGCACCTTCTCGGCTGTCCACTCGACGCTGCTGCTGCTGCTTGAAGAGGCCATTGCTTTTCTCGGGTGAATGAAGAAAAGGAGCGGGCTGCGTTTGCGGTTTAAAAGAAAGGGATGAGGGAAAAAACGAGGTGAGGTGATGGACACGAAAGGTGCGAGGGCAAAAACAACACGCCACACGCCACACGACACACGCCACACGCCACACGCCACACGCGCACACGCACACCGGCACACACACGGCAAGTTCAGAGCAATAGCTTGCCGTCCGCCGAGAGCGACGGCTTGTGCAATTTGGCTGGCCACAAAACGGACAGGCTGGCCAGTTAAAGATGGCGCTGCTGAACAAGGCGCTGTTCTGGCTGCTGGTGGCCTCGGCGCTGCTGCTGTCGCTGTCGTCGTACTTTCTGGCGCCGCACCAGCCGCCGCCACGAGCCAGCACGTCGCAGAGCCGCCACCAGGACCGCGACACGTTTGACTATGGGCGCGAGGGTGGTGGCGGTGATGGCACCGGGACCAACGAGGTCGTGTACGCGTCACACGCCGAGCGGCTCCAGGGCCTGATCGCGTCCGGCGTGCGCCCCAGGGCCGACGAGCCACGCGGTCCCATGACGCCGCTGGCCGCCGAGTGGCTGCACAGCAACGGGACGGGCCCTGTGGCCCTGCCTGCGCGACTGATCGACACGTTCCGGCCCAAGGTGGCGGTGATCACGGTCGGCGCGGGCAAGTACCGTCGGTTCGCGCTGGAGCTGCTGCACAGCGCGGCGGTGTTCTTTTGCGCGGACAGGTGCGAGCGTCACCTGCTGCTGCTGACCAGCAAGGTGGACGACCTGACGGACGCCGACCTGCAGCCCGACCCGCTGTTCCCGCGCATCGTGCCCGCCGTCGTGCCGTTCCGCGAGTGGCCGCAGTCCACGCTCAACAAGTGCAGCGACATCCTCGAGCACTTTAGCAGCACCCTGGCCCAGATGGACTTTGTCCTGTTCCTCGACGCCGACACGCGCTTTGTCGCCCCCGTCGCGCTCGAGGAGGTCTACGGCGTGCTCGTGGGCGTCGAGCACCCGTACTACCCGCGCTACGCACGCGGCTTCTGCGGACGCTACGGCAACGCGCCCGCCACAAACATGCACGGCTTTGACGACAAGGGCGCGTGGACGTTCTGCCAGTACCCGTACCACCGCGGCGCAGAGAGCGTCGCCCAGATCGACCTGTCCCTGGGCAAGACGCCGCCCGTGTTTGACACGGGCAACTCGTTCTACTTCCAGGGCGCGCTCTTTGGCGGCACGGGGCCGTACTTTATGTACGCCTGCGACAGCATCGACAAGGCCACCAAGGCCGACACGGCGCAGGGGCATCTCGCGTCCTTCCACGACGAGAGCCAGCTCAACGCGTTCCTGCTGCGCCACATGGACATCACCCGCGTGCTCAACTCGTCCTTCATCTACCCAGAGCCTCCGCTGGAC
>Ga0302230_10001566_pt1 | contig 14737 bp, 21 predicted proteins | sample II_Palsa_N2_1_FD_193523 | JGI IMG/M metagenome (GOLD analysis project Ga0302230, IMG submission 193523) | Peat permafrost microbial communities from Stordalen Mire near Abisko, Sweden - II_Palsa_N2_1 | ecosystem: Environmental > Terrestrial > Soil > Palsa > Peat permafrost | place: Sweden... | reverse complement strand
ATTTTTTTAATTTTATAAAAAGCTATAAAACGTACGGGGACGCCAATCAAAGAGCCGATGACCGTAATGAGAATGGCCAGACCCATCCACAGGCTCCCCTTTCCGGGTGCTACATGTAAAAAAAAAAAAAAAAAATTAAAATTAAAATTATTATCCTTTGCCATGGTCAAATTACCGATGATGCCGTTCTCTGTCTCGTAGACGGTTTCAAACAAGTACGGGAGGTTCATCGTAAAGACGGCGTTGGCACTGGTGGAGAAGAAGTTGGTCGAGAGTGCGGCGGTCATGAACGTGTAGTTGGTGAGGCAGTGCCACACCTCGGACCACACATGCACAGACGAGGAGGCAGATTTGTCGGCCTTGGCTCGCTTGGCCTGCTCAAACTCCTCGGGGGTAGGGCTCTTGATGACAAATGTGGGCAGATAGTACAGCAGGAGGACGACAAACAAGGACACGGCCCAGAACTGCAGCCCTGACGTGAATGTGACCGGTCCGAGTGTGAGTCCATCCGGGTACGATTGCTCAAAGGCGTACTGCGAGCCCCCGAAAGGGAAACAATTAAATTAGGATCCTAAAGACAAAGCAAGGAACTTGGCGGTATACATTGACTGGCCCGACAAAGGCGGTGACGATGTGGCCCAGAATGCTCAAGACGCCGCTGACGGACGTCAGCCTCAGTCTTTCCGTCTTGGTGACCTCTGGGATCGACGCCTGGTACGTCGTGGACACGGACGCGTGCATCACACCAAACACAGTGACCATCCCAGTAAGGTAGGCCGTGTTGGCGACGGATGGACCGGGCGTGGGCGGGAAGTACAACGACGCGGCCGCGACCATGAGCAGCGGCGTGCCAAAGTACAGGAACGGCTTGCGGCGGCCCCAGCGGGTCACGAGGTGGTCGCTCAAATAGCCGACCTGCACGCCCCACAGGCCCTCTGCCAGCCCACGACCCAGCAGCATGGCCCCCGCAAAGCCCAGCGGGTCGATCCGATTGCTCGCCTCGTCCGATGGCGGCAGCCAAAAGTACGACAGCCACGTGTTGATGAGCACAATCATCTGCAGCAAGGGCGTTAGTCTCACGACAGGGCACAAGCAAATACGTAGGTACAATCGACACGCCAAACGTCGGGGCGCCAAACATGAGCACCTGGCTCGTGCGCAGCTTGACCTCTGCTTGGGCCTCGCCCTCCTCCCCCGAGCCATCCGCCTGATCGCCTGTGATGGACGTGTTGGTGGGCCCCAGCAGCGGCCTGTGCTCATCGTCGTTTGCCGCCTCCATAACGATAGCAGCGGCGGACAAAGAACAAAGGGGACAGGGGTCGTTCTTGTCACAACCAAATTGCCGCGGGCACAGCACTCTTTCAAATGCGGCTTCCTGCGGTTCTGCTGCTTGCCCTCGCGACGGCAGCGGCCGATGCGGTGCGCGTCCTGCACATTGGCATCGACGGCCTGGGCGGAGTACGTACCTCCCCCCTCCCCACCCCCAAAATATTTGCTCATGATGGCCATTACAGGACTGGCTCCTGTCGGCAGACGCGCCCGTGCTGCACGGCCTCATGGCCAACGGTTCCAGCACGTTGTCGATGCAGAACGTGATCCCGACGAGCAGCTCGCAGAACTGGTTCAGCATGGTGGGCGGCGCAGGGCCCGACCAGCACGGCGTGTACAACAACTTCTGGCGCCGCGGCGACTCGGACCAGACGCCATCCATGTTCTCGGTCGTGCGCGACAACCTGGGCGCCCAGGCCAAGATTGGCGCGTTCTACCACTGGGACGGCTTTGGCAGGCTGGTCGAGGACGAGCCCGTGATCGACGTCAAGAGCAGTCCGGGCGACGAGCGCGCCACGGCCGATGCCGCGATGGCGTGGCTGGTGGCCGAGCAGCCCGACCTCCTCTTGTAACTCGAAGACAATCCGATGATAAGTAGTACTTTAATTGCGCGTGCATCAGTGTCCACTTTGACCACGTCGACGCTGCCGGGCACAGCACCTACTGGGGATCCCCAGAGTACATGGCCGCCATCAGTCGCGCCGACGGCCTCGTGGGCGAGCTTGTGGACACGCTCAAGCGCGTCGGGCTGTATGACGACACGGTCATCGTCATTGCCGCAGACCACGGCGGAGGCCAGACCGGCACGCACGGACGCGACGCCGAGCCGCTACGCAACGTGCCGTTCATCATTAGCGGCCCCGGCATTCTGCAAAACAAGACGATTGACGAGCGCGAGGTCCGCATCTTTGACGTTGGTGCCACCGTCGTCGAGGTCTTTGGGTTCTCGCGCCCAGAGAGCTGGATCGCCACGCCCGTGTACGAGGTCTTCCGCAGCTACGTGCCCCCGGTCGCGCCGCCGTCGTCCTCGCCCCGCATCACCTACGTCTCCGAGTACCAGCACGTCTACGACACCTCTGGCGAGCTCAACGCGTTCCTCAGTACCTTTTCAATCTGGCGCGTACGGTCGATATTTTTTTTCTTTTTTCCAAAGCAGCGTTGGTTGCTCAAACCAAGTTACACTAGCCGATCGCCCCAGCGGGCTACGTCGCCCTGGGCGACGTCGTCGTGGCTGGATACGACGCCCCCACGTTCCAAGTGCCCGTTGTCGCCGACGATGCCGACGTCGTGCGCCCGCCCGCCGGCTCTGAGCGCATCTGGACCAACTCGGGCTTTTACAGTAAGAATTACGTCGTGACCCTGTGGCAGCCGATCCCTCAGTTTGGCGACGTGTGCATGGGCACGGTTGCCGTGGCCAACGACCTGTCCACAGAGCCCGATCGCTCGACCATCCGCTGCATCAGTGCGCAATTCTTGCTCCAGGCCGACGGTGTCCTCGCCGGCCGCAACACGGGCTGGAGCGCAGTCGAGCTCGGCTTTTGGGTCTCGCTGTGGACGGCACAGCACCCGACGGGCGCGGGCATCTCGACGCACGCCTTCATCTCGCGTCGCGATCTCGCTGGTCCTGGTTTCAACAAGTTTTTTGGTAACAGAATAATTGTTTATTTTATTTTTATTTTATTTTTATTTTTATTGGTTGCAGTTCTCGACGAGTCCAAGGCCGTCATTGTTTAGGGTGTTGTATAATTAAAGCAACAACAAAAACAAGAGAAAACATCAAAAGAAACAAGGGAAAAAAAAGACTACTTTTTCTTGGCAGCAAGACGCTCCAGCACGACCTTGAGCTGGGCCTGGAACTTGGGGTTGTTTAGCGTGGCAACGCTGCCAGCAACGTCCTCGGCCTCGTCCTGTATTAAAACTTGTTACAAAAAGAAAAACGGGAAGCGAGCATACGGCCTTCATCTCGTCGGCGTGCTTCTTGCGGAGGAAGCCAAAGGTGGTCTGCTGGGCAGACTCGACCTTGGAACCGGCCTCCTGGAGCTGTGCGACGGCCGCGGCGGTCAGCAGCTCCTCGGTGGCAAACGCCTGGTCGACCAGTCCGACCTTGTTGTGATCATGCATCAACATACATATTTTTTTGTCCTCCAACTATACCTTGACCGCATCGTCAGCCACCACCTGCGTGCCCAGCGGCAGAAGCTTCTCAGCGCCGCGGTGCCCGATGACATCGACGGTTCGGAGCGAGATCCACTTTGGCACGGGGAGGCCCAGGGCGACCTCGTTGAGGCCGATGGTTCCCTTGCCGTTGAGCATGAAGCGGTAGTGGCACGCGAGGGCAAAGATGGTGCCGGCGCCGGGTGCGTGCCCGTTGATGGCGGCCACCGACACCAGCCGCGACGAGTACAGGCGGAGGTAGACCTGGCGCAGTCCGAGCCAGTACTTTGTCCACACGTCGGTTCCGTTCTGGAACATCTTGAGGTCGATGCCGGCCGTGAAAAAGCCCTTGACGCCGCTGGTCAGCACGAGCCCGCGCACCTTCTTGTCGCCCTCGAGCTCGTCCAGCGCCTTGAGCAGCCCGTCGACCATGGCCTGGTCGACGGCGTTGGCAGGCGGGCCCGCCATCGTCACAACGCCATAGTACGGCTGCTTGTCCTCGGGCACGTTGGCCAGGCCCAGCGGCTTCTTGACCACCTGCACGACGCCGCCGGCGGTGCTGAGCGAGCGCTTGGCAAGGGCGGACAGGGCGAGCATCTTGCTTGTGATGGACGACGGGACAGAAAAAACAAAGCTGACTTTTTTGCCATAGGGGGGACACTGATGACGTACCCTGATCCAGTGTTGGCGAGCGTCATGGCGGTCGCGGCGACGGCGGCGCTGCTGTACTGGTGGTCCGCTGCCCGTTCGACCGCCAAGCGTGTTGCCGCGACGGCTGCGGCACGGTTGGCCGACGCCGCACTGCGCCGTGCCAACCAGGGCCAGCGCATCCTGTGCCTCGTCAATCCCTTTGGCGGCGGGGGATCGGCACCGGCCATGTTTGAGCGCACCGTGCGGCCCGTGCTGGAGGCGCGTGGGTTCGAGGTGGAGCGGAGGGACACGCAGCGGGCCAAGCACGCGTGGGAGCTGGCGCACGAGCTGGCCACCACCACGGCCAGCAAGTACGCGGCCGTGTGCGTTGTCAGCGGCGACGGGCTGGTGCACGAGGTCGTCAATGGTTTCATGGACGACACCGGCAACAAGACCGGCGGCAACAAGACGCTCGTGCCCATCCTCGTCATTCCTATCGGCTCCAGCAATGGCATCTTTGCGACGTTGAACCCGTCCATGCGCTTCGAGTCGTCCGAGGTCCAGTGCCGTCACGCGGCCTACGGCGACACGGTGCTCAAGTCGGACGTGTTCAAGGTCAACGTCGAGCCCTACGAAAGCAGCAGCAGCAGCAGCAGCAACAACAGCACGTTTGGCATCCTGTCGATCTCGTATGGCATCGTTGCCGAGGGCGACCACGCGGTATTTCTGCTGATGTCGCTCCCTAACCTCACAGCACATTCGCAAATAGGCAGAGACCGAGTTCAGACGCTACGGGCCAACCCTCTCAAAGGTATTTGCAGCGATCAAGGTCATCGCCGCAAACAGCACGTACTACGCTCGGATCTCCTACGCCGACGAGGAGCAGGGCGGAAAGGAGACCTCGATCGAGGGAGAGTACTCGCTCATCGCGGTCATTAACGCCACCTTCCTGTCGTACGATATCTTTGCCCACCCCGACAGCAAACTGGACGACGGGGTCCTGTACCTCATTCACATGCCCCCCATGTCCCGGCTCAAGCTCATGTACACTCTCATGAAGCTGACCAACGGGGACTGGAAGGGAATCGACTATGTCAAGGCCGTCCGCACAAAGCGTGTCGTCATCGAGCCAAAGACCGGGCCCCAAAATCCCGTCCTTGGCCACCTCGTTGCCGATGGCGAGACCGTCCCTATCGGCAGGGCCACTGTCCAAATTCATCCCAAGCTTATTCCACTTTTGCATTAAAAAAATCTATAGTTTAACCAAAGTTTGCTAATTGCTCGTACTATTTGAGACCAGAATTTTTCCTAGATTTCTTGATGGGCACCTTTGGAACCTCCTCCTCCTCCTCCTCCTCCTCCTCCTCCTCTTCGTCGTCCTCTTCGCCGTCTACGTCGTCGTTTGCAAATGTGACGTGCTCAGAGATCGAGTAGCACGAGATGCAGTTGAGGATCCAGTTGCTGTCAAAGACCTGCGCCTTACCCCGCAGGTGCGAGTGCTGCGGCAGCTTGAGGTCGATCGTGGGGTCGTAGATAATGATCGGTTTGGCAACGTCGACCACGCCACCGCGATTGGACGGCTGCAGGTTCTTGTTGGGCGGGCGGTGCGTCAGCAGACGGCCCCCTCCGGCCTGGACCAGGATCTCCAGCTCCTCCTTTGGAGGTGAGATAAAATCGCCGTACAGATAGACCTTGCAATGGAAAAACAGGCGGTGCTCCTACAAAGGATATAAGACAAGGGGAAATACTAAAAAAAAAAAAGGTACCTTGTTGATCGCGGCCTGCCTTGCTCGCCGGGGCCCACAGCCACGCCCAAACACCGTGTCACAGTGGATCTCGTACGGCTCCTCTGCCACCCAGGCGTTCTTGGCCACACATTGCTCAAACCCTAGCGAATAAATAAATAAATAAATAAATAAATAATAAAATAGTTTTTATTTTCTTAAAAGCCCATACAATCAAAGTCGACGATCCAGGCGCCGTTGAGGATGCCGAGCATGTACTTGCGCGTGCGGCGGCACTGGCCCTTGTCGTCGACCGAGGTGACCACGTGAGTGACTGCGGTGGGGTCGTAGTCGGAGAGGATGCGGGCCTTGCGATTCCGCGCGAGGATGGGGAAGCTCGTCTGGAGGATCCGCTTTTGGTCCTCTGTCAGGCCCGAGATGACGATGCACACGTCCGAGTCCTTTGTCACGATGGGGATCGGAATCCGCGGCGACTGTGGCGATTTGAGAAGGGAGGATGGCGACGACGAGTTGGTCGTCGTCGTGCTGTTCGCCGAGGTGGCCTCTTTGGGTGGCGTGGCAGGCCCGGCCTGTTGCTGCTCTTCCGCTTCGGCTGCCTTCGACGCGGCAGCTGCCTTTTTAGGCTGCTTGGGCTTGAGTGGAGGCTCGGGATCAACAGTGGCGGCGGCAGCGATCGTAGGCGATGAGGCTGCCCCTGTGGGTCGTCGTTTGCTGCTCCTCGGAGGCTGCGGCGGCGTGGCTATGGCGGCACCAGCGTCGTTATCCGAGCCCGCCCGCTTCCCCGGTCGAGGCACCGGGGTTTCCTCCGTCGTGTCAAAAATCAGCCGCCTTTTCTTCTGTTCGGGCTGTTGCTTGGCGTCATTGGCAGAATTTGAGTCAAGCGAGGACGACCGGCGGTGCCTTCGGACCGTTGCGGGCGCACTCACTGGGGCAGGCGTCGGGGCTGCATCGGTGTCCATGCTGCTGTCGTCGTCGGACGACGTGGACGGCAGAATCTTGGTCGGCAGCGAGCGACGAGCACGGGCTGGTCGAGTCGCTAGGGGCGTCGTGGCCGGTGAGGGCACAAGCGGCGGCAAAGGCGACGGTGCTGGCACCGGCGAGGCACTGGCAATTTCAACTGCAACCACATCTTGCGAGGTGCCGTCGTTGCCGCTGCCCTTTGTCTGCCGCGGAGAAATCTGCACTCGTTTCCATGAGACAGAAAGAAAAACAAGCACGGATGGACATACCGTGCGCCTGCGGGGAGCCACGGGCGCCGGCGGGGGCGCCGGCTTTTTGGTCGAGCAGACCTCGCACGTCCGTTTGAGAGGCGGGTTGACGAAGGTGCATGCCGAGCACGCCCAGCCTGGTTTCGGGGCTGCTGCAGGCGAGGGCATATCGGGCGGGGAGGAGTCCTCCATCGGGTAGTGCGGTTGTGGTGGCGCGGGACTGGACGACGTAGGCACCGAGCTCGGGATGATGCGAGGCGGCTCTGGCTTTGTCGGAACAGGCTCCTTCTTCTTGCGCGCTCGCTTCGGTGCAGCCACCATCGGCACGCCCGGAAAGGCAAACTCGTCGGCCTTGGGCTTTTCTTTGGCCGGCGAGACGTGTGGCGGTGGTGCCACTGGCTTGCTGATTGGCGACGACACGAGCAGGCCGCTGGACTCTGCCGGTGCGGCTGTCGTGTTGGTCGCCCACCCAAGCGCGCGCAGGTTCACAAACAGGTTGGCCACGTTCTGCAGAATAATGTTCCTCCGCAGGTCGCGCAGCCACGACGGCGTCGAGCACACGGGGCAGCGGCCCGTCGAGCCCAGGTCGTCCTCGATGCACACGCTTGCCAGACACAGGTCAGGTCAACTTGCAAAAGCAAAATATACGCATACCGGCAAAAGTTGTGGTCGCAGGTGGAGATCGTGTGCGCGTCACGCAGCACGCCCTGGCACAGCGAGCACGTCACCTCGGCCTCCAGCTTGGGCACGGTCGCCCGCAGGTTGGCGCCGAGGAGAGGCAGCGCAACCTCCATCGCGTTGAAAAATTGGCGCCAACTGTCAAGTGCACGACCCAGAGCTAGGAACATTCCGAGACGTTCTCTTTCAAAACAAGCATCCCAATGGCTGTAAGTCGCGGGCTGTGCAGTCGGGGGGTGGCGGGGAGGCTTGGACGGGCCTGGAAGAGGAGGGTGCAGGGTGCAGGAGGTCGGGGGAGGTGGAGGATTGCGTGGATTGAGGATGGATTGGGCTCGACGATTGGGGAGATTGGGGATTGGGGGGATTGGGACATGGCCTCCTCTTGCAAAATTAACAAACCACTAAACCAATGCTTTCCCTTTTCCTGTTATTGTATGTCTCACCTGCCGCTGTTGCCGCCGCCCCGCTTATTGCTCGTCTCTTGGGAATAAAAAATACGTGCTCACGGGTTGTGTTGCCTCTGCGGTTCGGAATTTTCTCCCCCCTTCCTTTCATATAGCCCAAGGCTGCCCCCGCTGCTGCCCCAGCCAAGACTGGCGCCGCTGCCGCCAAGAAGAACGTTGGTGGCAAGCAGGCCAAGAAGGTCAAGGTGAACAACCCCCTCTTTGAGAAGACTCCCAAGTCTTTCAGCATTGGTACCTAAATAAGGGCGTTTGGGTTGTGTGCTGTATACTCAACCCCCCTCGCCCTTCTGTCTTTTTTTTATTCAGGTGGCACTGTTCGCCCCAAGGTTGACCTCAGCCGCTACGTCAAGTGGCCCAAGTACGTGCGCATCCAGCGCCAGCGCAGCATCCTCAAGGCCCGCCTGAAGGTCCCCCCGAGCTTGAACCAGTTCTCGAAGACCCTTGACAAGCCCACCGCTGTCCAGCTCTTCAAGCTCCTGAACAAGTACCGCCCCGAGACCCACGTCGAGAAGAAGGCCCGTCTCCTTGCTCTCGCCCAGGCCAAGGCTGACAAGAAGACTGAGGGTATCGTTTTTTTTTTCTTTCTACTCTTGCGCGTTTAACCTTTTTTTATTTCTTATTTTTGCGCAGAGCCCTCCAAGAAGCCCATCGCTGTCAAGTTTGGCATCAACCACATCACTGCCCTCATTGAGAAGAAGAAGGCCCAGCTTGTCCTCATCGCCGACGATGTCGATCCCATTGAGGTAGCCCTTTTTATTTTTTTGGGACACCTTTTGTGGTATTGACAAATAATTTTTCCAGCTCGTCGTTTGGCTTCCCGCCCTTTGCCGCAAGCTGGACATCCCCTACGCCATCGTCAAGGGCAAGGCACGCCTCGGTACCGTCGTCCACAAGAAGACCGCCACCGCCCTCGTCATCACCGGTGTCAAGAACGAGGACAAGAACGAGCTCGCCCAGCTCGTTGCCTCGATCAAGTCCAAGTACAACGACAAGGCCGATGAGCTCCGCCGCCAGTGGGGTGGACACATCCTCGGTTTCAAGTCGAACGCCGCGCTCGCCAAGAAGGAGAAGGCAAAGGCAAAGGAGCTGATTGCCAAGCAGCAGTAAACTTTGACTCCCCCCTCATGTAACTTTTGCGCCGACTCAATAACAAAACGACAAATCAACCCTGTGCCAGTCATCACGATGAACAGGCAGGCAACAAAAAACATGACAACAACATTGCAAACATTAGACTCAGTTTTCGACGCGAAATGAGTGGCTCGGACGACCTGCCCGTGGATGACGCGGCCCAACCGACCGTGGTCGAGCCGGAAGACGACGACGGCGACGACATGCTGCCTCAGCAGCACCGGCACAAGGGCAAGAACCGCTTCCGGGTGCTTGCAGACGACACCACCGAAGATGTCGAAGGGCAAGATGGCAAACACGAGGATGGGGAGGAGGAGGAGGAGACTGTCTCCTCGTCGAGCAGCAGCGGCAACAACACCAACAAGACCGGCCACAGCAGTAGCAACAACAGCGGCGGCAGCAGCAACAAGCCCAAACGTCGCACCGGGAGCGGCGGCAGCAACCACGCGGCGCGGCTAGCATTCCAGGCAATGTTTGGCTCTGCCGTCCCTGACACCCTCATTTCCGAGCTGCTCAACGCGGCCGCGGCCGGGCCCCCCTCTGGCAACACCGCCACGAACCGCCGGCCCACGTCACAGCGACGTCGAGTGCCGGACAACGAGGAGGAGGAGGAGGCGGACGAGGAGGATGGCAAAGACAAGGAGGCCGAGGATGACGACGAGATGGACACGACGACCTTGGCGACCAATGGCGACGACGACGACGACGACGACGACGACGACGACGACGCCGAATGGGACGATCCCCCGGCGGCCGCAGCCAATAATAACAATGGCAACAATGCAATGCGGATTGCCCAGCAGATGCGAGCGGCAATGGAGATGTACCAGCACATGTACCTTGGTGGAAGAGGTGGTGCTGGCGGCGATGGCGGCGATGGGATCGGTCCTCACCATCACTTCTTTGCCGGGGCGTTTGACATGGCAGGCGACGAGGACGCCGACATGGACGTGGATGGGTCCCACATCCCTCGTACGAATAATCCCATGAATTTCTTTCCTTTTCTATTTTGCAAATAAATTGGATTCACCACTGCAGAGACACCGGCGGAAATCGAGGTTGCAGTGTACGACTTTATCGCTTGCTTCAACGCCAAGTACTGTCCTAACCAGCCGTTCCCGTTCCACGCCGGCTCGTTTGACGATGCCCGCGAGCTCGCCCGATCCATGTCGCGCCTTCTCCTCATCTACCTCCACGACGACAGCGTCGACGAGTGCGAGGTTTTCTGCAGGTAATATCCATAAAAAAAAATTTTTTTTTGTCTTCATTGGCAATAAACGAATTGTACTTCATGCAGCCAAGTACTGACGTCGGAAGGGATCGTCGCGACCCTGCAGGAGCAGTTTGTCGTCTGGGGCTGGAATATGACCGATCCTGTCCATCGCGAGGCCCTTCGACGAATGATGCGGTATTTGAATTAGTTTTTTGTACTTGCTTGACTGATTCAACCAAAAAAAAATGCACCAGACGATACATGCGTGACTTTGGCGGCAGCTTTTTCCTCCCGTCAACGTTCCCCTTTGTGGCGATCGTCGCGCCTGTCGGTGGCTCGCTGTCCATGCTCGACACGTTCACTGGCTTCCAGTCGCTGGACGAGTTTTACGTGCGCCTGCTCACCGTGACCGAAGAGAGCACCGCCATCCTCGCCGAAGAGCGCTCCAAGGCCGCCGTGGTCGAAGCAGAGCGATCGAATCGGTGCGTAACAAACTGCGCGAGGAAGAGCTAAACTTGTGCTTTTTTTGGGGGGCGGGTGCAGCGACAACCTACTCCGAGACCAAGAGCTCGCTTACCAAAAGGCGCTCGATGAAGATCGCCAGAAGGAGCTCGCCAAGGAGGCTGCTGCTGCCGAGGAACGTCGTCTGCTAGCGGAACAGGAGCGACAGAAGCAGCAGGAAGAGGACGAGAGGAGGGCCGCAGCGACTGCCGTCCCTGCCGAGCCCGCCGAGTCGCAGAAGACGGGTGTGTGCAAGCTCAACTTTCGCCTGCCCAACGGCGAGAAAGTCCTCCGTCGTTTCAACGAGACTGACACCCTCGAGGCCCTTTTCAACTTTGCCCACTCCCTTGGCTACCCGATCAGCAAGGGCAACGTCCTCCAAGTGTACCCTCGTCGCAAGGTAGTCAGCCTATTTTCTTGTGAGAATAAAAAAGTTTAATCTCAGTTATTTTATCCATTGCAGATCTCTGAGCTCCCGCCCACTCAGACCATGAAAGAGGCCGGACTGTGTCCACAAGAGACGGTCAACGTTCAAGCTCCGTGATAAGTTTTCAGTATTCGTATTGTATGTTCAAGTTCTTGTAGAAAATTCGGGGGTGGATGGCACAAAAAAAAATTTTTTATTAAAAAAAATTAGATAAAATTTTTTTTAGCTGCTCTCGTAGAATACAAGTTAAAAGTCATCTGAGTCAGAGGTGATCATGAGCGACGATTTCTCCGACAATTCCTTGCTCTGACAAGAAAGAAGTGTCAGCAACTTTCAGCAGAGCAAGCAAAACGCACCGGTAGTTTGACGTGGATGGCGTCGTCATCGTGGACAGTGATGACTTGCACGGTCGCTGGCCCGCCGACGTCAGAGTCGAGTGGCGGCGTCAGTGGCCGTCGGTGCTCGGTCATCTCATGGACGACGGGCGAGGGGATGAGTCTTGGCGACCCAAAGAAGAAGACGATGGCGCGCTCCTCCTGCATCAGATGGAATCGTGCGCCCATGACAAAGGAAATCTGGATCGTGTTGACGACCTCGAGCAGCGCAATGACGATCGACAGCCCGCCCTGCATATTTGACGCGGGTCCAACCAACGCGGAGACGGAATTGAAGTAATCTGTCATCTCGCCCGTCGGGTCCGGGGTGGACGACATCAGCAACGACGAGAGCAGTAGCAGCGACGTGAACACGAGCAAGACGGTCATGAGGACGCTAAAGCAGCAGTACTACAGAGCGCAAGCCAGTAAATAATATAATTATCCACGCCAGCATACCACAAGCATGCCGGTTTGGCTGCGGGTCCACAGCATGCCAAACCCGCACAGGTGCATGAACATAGCGAAGAGCACGACAACGACCGACAGCGGCGAGCGTGCGACCAAGGCCATGATCCATGCGGCAATGTCCATCAGCGCAAGGACCATCGCCGTCACCATCGCGCAAAACACAAGCCTGTCACTCCGCCGGTAAGGGTTGTTGCTCACAGACCCGGAGTTGTGCGTTGCCTCTGCCAATCGAGGCCAGCCCCATTTCACATCTGCCGGGCGTTGGTGGTACCGTTGCTGCTGTAGTTCTTGCTCCTGTAGTTCTTGCTGCTGCTGCTGCTGCTGCTGCTGCTGCTGCTGCTGCTCGTAGGGTGACGTCTGCGAAGACATTGCGGGCCCCGGTCACTCACGGTTCAGAAGTGTGCGACCTCGAAACAGTTCAGCGCTCGACTGTCGCTGCTGCAACTGGCGACGGGCCGTCCGCGCTCCTCTGTCCTCCAGGAGTGACGATGGTATCTTCTGCATTGGCGGGACTGGCTTGTCACCGCCAAGCAACGACATCGCGAAAAAAAAAAAACTGTTTGCAAAGGAATCTTTCATCTCAGGCGATTGAACACAGCAAGTACAATCCTAATCCTAAGTTGATGGGGGTGTTTTTAAAGGGACGGGAGGAGGCGTGTGTCCGGTGTTTTGATTTATAAAAACAGTGCGTAGGGCGAACGTAGAAAAACAAAACAAAACGATGACGTTAATTAGATTGAAAAAGCAGTAGGTAAGAGGATGATTTGAAACCTGAATAGGAGGGCCACAGCAGCTAGGACGACGAGGAGAAAGACCACGTACTTCCAGTCAATCCTTTGCACCAGAGACGATCGTTTGCCCTTGCGACTTCGGAGCAGAGTGGCCAGCTTAGACGGGTCGTCGATCAGCTTTACGGGGGGCCATGAGGACGCGGCAGCAGTAGCAACATCGGTCGATGTAGTGCGTGACGCGACCTTGCTGTTGCTGTTGCTGCTGCTGTTGACAACCACGAGGGTATCACGCGCCACCCGCAGTTCAGAGGACCAAGCGCTCTCCGTCTCAAGTGAGCACCGGCGGATGCGGAACGTGCGCACAGCACTGTTCGAGTCCAAAGGTCCTGCGCAGCGGAAATATGTATTAACACACCCCATCATCTTTTCTTGCATACCGAGGTCAAAGGTGCACAGTGTCCCGCGGTAAACGTTGACTGGCTCGTTGGGGATCGTGGTCTCCTGGAGCTCATAGACGACGTTAGACGAATCGCATTCGGACGTGGTCGGGGGTAAATCAGCCCTGCTGCTGCCCATGCCAAACGGCGTCCGTGCTTTGGATCCGCGCCGCTTGGGTGTCGTCGCAGGTGAAATCGTCTCGGGCGCGGCCAGAGGCTGTCCCCATGCCAGGAATGCGCTATCAGACGCTCCGGCCGACGGGAAGACCGCGCGGAGGACTGGGGGCTGCAGGGGCGCTATGCCCAGCCTGACCGAAACGGTCTCGGAGAACTCGCTCGAGCCAGCAGAGTTGACAGCAGATACACGGAAGACGTAGGTCGACGAGGGCGCCAGCCTTTGAACGCGGGCGGTTGCTCCGTCCACGCTGACAGAGGGGGCCACTTCCCATTTGGGTGGCACAGAGCCAGCGCTCTCGATCGCCTGCTGCACAATGTAGTCTGTGGCGCCAATCGAGGCTTTCCATTTGAGCTAGAGCGAAGCGATCAGTGTTACTCTATTCTTTCTTCGATGTCTGTACCTTGACAGCATTGTGCGTTGCCGAAACCAAGTGCAGACCGGTCACGGCCACGGGTTTCTCCTGCAAGGAGATGAAGCGCAAGGGCTTGGAGAGCGGACCCAGACCGACCGAGTTGGCCGCCTGTACGCGGACGTTGTAGACCGAGTTTGGCTTGAGGCTGTCCAGACGGACCAAAGGTTTTGTCGAGTGGATGACCAGCTGTTGCTGCTGGTCCTCGGGCTGCACAAACACCGTGTACTTTTCGATTTTGGCACCGTTCTCCGAGGGCTCTTGCCATGAAACGGTCGCTTGGGCAGAGCGCACGTCAGAGGCCGCGACCTGGGTCACCGCGGCCGGCGATCCAGCGAGCGTCTTGAAGGTGACCTCGGGGCTCCAGGCGGACGATCCTCGGTTGCTCACACCCTGCAGCCGGAACGTGTACTCGGTGAACGGTTGGAGATGCGATACGTCGCCCTGCAGCGCTGCCGTTCTGATCGCTGGCGCGAACGACTTGCCTCCGTTCTCGCTCAGCTCCACGATGTGCTCCTTCACTGCCATCCCGTTGCCGTCAACGGGCATCCACTTGAGCGACATGCTGTTTGACGTAGCGCTCACCTGATATTGCTTGAGGTAAACGGCCAATGCAAAAAAAAAAAAAAAAAAAAAAAAAAGCAAAAAAAAAAGTAC
>Ga0302230_10001562_pt1 | contig 14758 bp, 20 predicted proteins | sample II_Palsa_N2_1_FD_193523 | JGI IMG/M metagenome (GOLD analysis project Ga0302230, IMG submission 193523) | Peat permafrost microbial communities from Stordalen Mire near Abisko, Sweden - II_Palsa_N2_1 | ecosystem: Environmental > Terrestrial > Soil > Palsa > Peat permafrost | place: Sweden... | reverse complement strand
TGTTTGTCAAGCCCATTGCTCAAAAGGTAAAAACCATCAATTTTCCGCCCGTGCTCCATTTTGATTACAAATAAAAAACCATTGTTGCGCAAAAGTTTTCCACGCAAATGACTGCCATCCTCGACGCCTTCAGGCAACTCCTCAAGATCACAGACGAGGACAGCAACACCTCTGACGAGAACTCGGCCAACCTCAAGCGCTACGACATTATCCAGAAGCTCAACCAGTACGCCCTTTTTTTTCCGTCTGCTTACTAATACGGTGACGCGAAACTAGTGGCGCGTTCTCAGAAGTCTACAAGGTCCGCGACAAGCGCACCGGCCAATACGTTGCCATGAAGATCATGTCCAAGACCAATCTCAAGCCGCGACAGGTAGGACCCCCTTGGTATTTTGTGGGTTGCGCAACTGACCTGGTTCTTTTTTTCCTCTCCTCGCAGAAGGAAAACATTTTGAGAGAAGCAGCGATTCACAAACGGCTAAACAGCCCCTACGTCGTCCAGTTCATCGACTTTTTTGAGACGTCCAAGAATTTCTACCTCGTGATGGAGCTGTATGTTTTTTTTTTTTGTTTGTTTGCGTGCGATTGTTTCTTATTTTCTTTTTCTCTCTTGCAAAGGATGAATGGAGGAGAGCTGTTTGAGAGGATCGAAAAGGTCGAGTGCTTTACCGAGGACGACGCTGTCGCGATCATCATGCAAGTAGCCAAGGGGCTCAAGTACCTGCACGACAACGGTGTTGTCCACAGGGACATCAAGCCCGAGAACCTCGTCTTTGGCAACAACTCGCTCACACCGATCAAGCTATGCGATTTCGGCCTGTCCAAGGTGCTCGACATGGGCAGCACCGACACGCCTTGCGGAACCGTCGGCTACCTCGCCCCCGAGATTGCCAAAGAGATGTCGCACACATTTAGCGTCGACATGTGGGCTCTCGGCTGCGTCCTGTACTCGATGCTCTGCGGCTTCCCCGCCTTTTACGACCAGTCGGTCCCCATCCTCACCGAAAAGGTCAAGAAGGGCCTCTACGATTTCCCCTCGCCCTGGTGGGACGCCGTCTCCGATTCTGGTAATGCACACACCCACGGGATTCTAGTCGCTTATCCTCTTTTACGTTTGCAGCCAAGGACCTGGTAAGGAACTGCCTCACGGTCGACCCCAAGAAGCGGTTCACGATCAACCAGTTCCTGTCGCACCCTTGGCTCCAAAAGGGCAAGGGGCGCAACGTGCCCCTGCCTTCGCCCGCAATCCTCAAGCAGATGGACAACAAGGTCGTCAACGTCAAGCACGTCTTTGATGTCGCCTGCGCCGCCCAGCGCGACATTGACGAGGAGATCGTCTCCAAGAACACTGTCCAGCCCCAGACGTTTGGGTCGCTCAACAGCATCAAGGAGTCGTCCCTGCTGGAGAAGCGTGCCGCCAAGCTCAAGAAGCATGACCACAGCGCCGTCGTGCCCGTGCCCATCCAGGCGTCATGAGCCCAATAAATTTTCCATTTTGATGTTTTTTTTTTTTTTTACGTATCCAGGATCCCCACATTGAGTTGTAAAATAGTCTCATTATGCAGATAACATAAGAAAGAAAAACGAAAAACGTTCGCACGACTGTCTTTGAGGTCTGCAAGCATCTGAGCGGCAACCTCGCGGCTCAGTCTTGCAGCTGCCGACGTGGTGGTAGAAAAAAAAAATGCTACAAAAAACAAAATCTTGCACTATCAGTCTACTTGCCATCCAACTTCTTCTCATAGTTGGCGATGATCAGGTCCTTGTAGGCACGGATGTCGCCGTCCCAGTGCGTGATCTTGCCGTCAAGACCGACCAACCAGATCTCGGACGCGACCTGCTCAATCAACCTAAAATCGTGGCTCACTAGCACGAGGCCACCGGGGAAGTCGTTGATCGCGTCTGCGAGTGCGTCGATCCTATTTACAAGCAAGTCAGTTGGGGGAAAAAGTACTTTATCATTTATATTTTTCATACGTTCCAGGGTCAAGGGCGTTCGTGGGCTCGTCGAGGAAGAGCATGTGGGGCTTGCTAAAGGCGAGCCAGGCAAAGACGAGGCGGGATCGTTGGCCGTCCGAGAGGTGGCGGATGGGCGTGGTCTGCTGGCCGCCGGTGAGACCAAAGCGGCCAATTGCGCGTCGCATTTGCTCGAGCTCCTTCTCCTCAGGGAAGGCCTTGAGCATGTACTCGAGCGGGGTCAGGTCCATGTCGAGGGACTCGGTCAAGTGCTGGTGGTAGAAAGCAATCTTGAGATGGCTGTGCTTGCGGATCATGCCATCTAACGGAGAGCAACGAAGAGAATAATTTAGCAAAACACTTTCTTTTTCCTTTTCATTTCAGTTGTACCAGTGGGGAACAGGTGGCCGTACATGAGCTTGAGCAGAGTCGACTTGCCGGCACCGTTGGGGCCGACGAGGGCGACACGCGACTGGAGATCGATGCCAAAGTCAATGTTGTTGTAAATCAGGGGTTGGCCCTCCTTGTAGCGGAAGCTGACGTTTTGGACCTACGATTTTTATTTTTTGTTTGTTTGTTTGTTTGTTTGCTGTTAGAGGGCCAGAAAACGCAATGGGGCTTTAGTATTGGGTTACCATTAGCACGGGCGGGGGGATGTTGCCGCAGTCGCCAAAGGAGAAGGACACGCTGGTCTCCTTGACGACCTTTTCGGTGAGACCGGATGCGAGCACCTTGGTGAGCAGCTTTTCCTTGGACTTGGCCTGGCGGGCGAGCTTTGCGTTACCGTGACCGAAGCGGGCAATGTACTCCTTCATGTGGGCGACCTGGTTCTGCTCCCACTCGTAGCGCTTGTTCTGGCCCTCCTCGAGCTCTGTGCGCGTCTGGACGTAGGCGTCATAGTTGCCCGAAAAGTACTGCACGAGATCATCACCACGGTCAACTCGAGAAGAAAAAAGATATGGGTTTATCAAGTTACGCTGAGCTTGCGCTGGTGCAGGGAGATGATGTTTGTGCAGACACCGTTCATAAAGTCCTGCGAGTGGGACACCATGAAGAGGATGTGGGGGTACTGGCTGAGCTCGCGCTCGAGCCACACGCACGCCTCGAGATCCAAATGGTTCGTGGGCTCGTCCAGCAGCAGGAGATGGGGTTTGACAAAGAGAGCACGCGCGAGGGCAATGCGCATGCGCCATCCACCGGAAAAGTCCCTGGTCTTCTTGCGTTGCATGTCCTTGGTGAAGCCGAGACCGTGCAAAATGCCGGCGGCGCGCATCTCGGCCTTGTCGGCGTCCAGCTCCTCCAGACGCTCGTAGATGGCCATCAGGTTCTCGCTGTCACCTCCCTCCCTACAGAGAGAGAAAATGTGTTTGAATAAAAATTATCATGAGAAGAAGAAGAAAAAAAAGGCGTACTCGGTAAGGAACTCCTCGGCCTCGCGCTCGAGACGCTCGCGCTCCTGGTCGACCTCCATGACCATCTCGAGGGCCGTCTTGTCCGACGCCTCGGCCTCCGAGCGCAGCAAGTAGATATCAATGTGGTCAGGGATGGGCACCTCGCGGGCAGCCAGGGCCTCGAGCATCGTCGACTTGCCCGAGCCGTTGGCGCCGATCAGTCCGTAGCGGCGTCCGTGGTTCTAAGAGCGAGAAATTCAACGTGCGCCAAAATACAAATAATAATAAAAATTACCAGCTCCAAGTTGGTGTCCTTGAACAGCTCGACACCGTGGAACGTGAGCTGGAACGAGTGGATGTGGACGTCGCGCGAGCGCTTGTGCGTGGCCAGGACACCCGTGGTGTTGCGCTGCGACGCCTTGACGGCCATCTCCTCCTGCTTCTTCTTGTCCTCGGTGCTGACGGCGGCCTGTGGGGCAGGCGAGCGCGTGGGCGTGGGCACCGACGCGGGCGTCGCAACGTTGCTGCTGTTGGCGCTGCTGTCGTCGTCGCCGCCGTCGTCGCCGCCGTCCTCGCCGCCCTCGTTGTCGACCTCGTTGTCGTTGTCGGCCACGTCGCCCGAGGCAGGCGCGCTGGCATTGCCGCCCTTGCGTGCGGTCGCCTTGGCGGTGCGCTGGGCGGCAGCGGCGGCCTTCTTGGCCTGGGCCTGCTTCTTCTTGTTGTCGGAAACCATCCTCTTGGGGGCGAAAAAACGCGCGTTCGGAGGAGGGAGCGTGAAAAAAGTGCCGAACGCCACGTGGCGCTCTCCTGGGCATCACACTGCGGCTCCATCATGGTGCCGGATGATTTTTTGCGCGCCAATTGAAATGGACGCGCTAGCGAGCGGCGCCATCTTTCGGCTGACCAACACGGCGGTGCTGCGTTCGCCCATGCCGCGTCACGTCATGCTCAGCAGCAGCAGCGGCAGCAGCGGCAGCGGCAGCAGCAGCAACAGTGCATTGCCGTTGACGCCATCCTCGTTAAACGGTAACAGTCACGCACTGGCGCGCAGTTGTGTAACAGACGGGCACTGAATGCAGGATCGCCCACCAAGGCCGTGTTCTCCCACAGCGACTTTATCTCGCCGTCCGCAGCGCTGCACGCTTCGTCGATGCCGGCGCCGGTGGCAAACCTCGTCAAGCCACAGCCACGACGGGTACCGCTTGGCGGTGCCAACGAGGGCTTTCTGTCGAGCCCGGCTGGCGACGACGTCAAGAAGCGCTTTGAGCAGCTCAGTCGCGAGAGCCCCATGCCAAGGGTAGGCTCAGACTCCAATAATGTCACGGCTGATTGTCACTTCCCAGACCATCCAAAGCCATATCGCCGACGTCAGGTCTGTCGCGGCCACGGCCTCGCCAGTGGCTGTGCCAACACCTGTAGCAGCACCCGTGATAGCACCAGTGCCAACACCTGTAGCAGCACCCGTGATAGCACCAGTGCCATCTCCTGTGGTAGCACCAGTGGTAGCACCAGCGCCGACACCTGTGGCATCCACTCCACAGCAAATACAGCCTGCAGAGGAGCCCGAGGTCTTCAAGGCACCTCTCCCGGTGACTAAACCTGCTGTTGTTGCAACACGCGTGGCCCCTCCTGTAGCCTCAAGCGAGGACGATCTGCCGGTACGTAATCTGCGTTAGTTATTTTATGTTTATATTTTTTCGGCCAGAAAAACTGCACAACCATCCAGAGATGGAGGATCCGGTTGGTGGCAGTTCCTCCCAAGATGACCCACGAGGTCCTGGCAAACTGCAAGAAATGGATTATCGTCGAGGGTCATCGGATGCGCGACGGCATCCCCGATGCAACCGTATGAAAACCTACTTTCTTCCACTTTTAAGAAGGGTGTCCTCTGTAGGCGTGGCACTCGTCCATAATCGTCAAGCGTGTCTCAGCATCACTGTTGCAGACCCAGTCTGGGAGCTACTACAAGCTGCACGGCCCGATGCTCATCTCCGAAGCAGAACATGGTAAAAGAGGATGGATTTACAACGAGACAACCAGAAAATATAATCCTCGTCGTGCACTTCTAGCTGACGAGTTGCCCAAGCCCGCGCGAGCGCAGTTTGTCGACGGTTTCCCAGAGAACTGGATTGACATCATCAGGGAAACCCTGCCCTCTAAACGGTCCGAGTCCCCGAAGAAACGGGCAGCCGTCGCGACGCCACAGCCTGCACCTGTGCCGACTCCAGAGGCAGCAGTCGCGACGAAAAGACCCGAGCCGCCCAAGAAACGGCCAAATCCGCCTGCCGGGGAAGCAGCGTCGCCATTGGCTCGACCAGCGGCCTCAGAAGAGCCGACCCCGCCTCCAACGTCGAAAGAGCGAACTCCGACTGGAGCGCCAACTCAACCGGCAGCAAAGAAACGAGCAGCTCCTTTGCGTACGCCCCCACCCCAAGCGGCGGCGGCAGATCCGCCGTCCTCTGCCAAATTGCCCCGCGAGGTCTCGTTCCTGTTGAAGGACTTGGAGGTGTACGAGTCGCCGACGCAAGAGAAACCCTCTGCTGAGCTGCTGCGATCGAGTCGAGGACGCCAAGTGGTCAAGCCCGTCAAATACTGGTACCTCAACGTTCACGCATTACGCGTTCTCAACCAGTTTTGCAGGGAGAACGAAAAGGTAAAGTACGATCCGTCGGGACGGATTTCGGCTGTCGTCGAGATTGTGTCCAACGAGACTCGCCCACAGCATTCGCGGCTGATCGAGTCGCCAAAGCTCCTCCCGTCCATTGCGAAGAAAAAGCCTGCCCAGCCGACGGCCGCAAAAGCCAAAAGTAGCGAGCTTTTTTTTAACGCTTTATTTTAAAAAAAATTTTTTTTTCTACGACAGTCGACCCACAGAGGAAGCTCAAGTCGACGTCGACGTCGGCGTCCGCACGATCGAATCCGCCACCGCCGCCTCCGCCGCCTGCAATGAAGACCGCACCGAAAAAGCTAAGGAAACTGGAGTCGTCCTCTGACGACGAGGACGAGGACGAGCTCGGCGGCGGCCACGCAGAGGAGGATGACGACGACGACGACGACGAGTGGACCAACGACCAGATGGACGCTCTGCAGAACGCCGTTTGGGATGTTGCCCCATCGTCCGGCTTCTTTTATGACGAGGTTGCGCGGCTCGTGCCAGGAAAGTCCGCCGCGCAGTGCCAACGCAAGCTGCAGGAGAAGACCTTTTCCAGCGAGCACGCCAGCGTCAAGGAGAAACCAGCGGCCAAGAAGGGATCGGCCGCAAGCAAGCTCGCCCAGGTCAACGACGACGAGGAGTTCAAGCTGGCCGGCAAAGGCACGCTAAAACGACGGCAACAGCTGCGGGAGCTGGCAGAGCGAGACCGGGCTGATCACGAGGACGATCTGTTTTCCGCCACCGGTCGAGCCACGCCCCACAGCAAGACCTCCAAATTGGCCGTGTCCGCCGCCTCGCCAATCGTGGACGCCAACTCTTCGCCCGAGATCCTGCGCAAGGTGCCCTCGCAGATCAAGGAGGTGTACCTGCACCGGCTGCAGAAGGAGCAAGGCATCGGACGCAAGTGGAACGCCATCAAGAATCAGACGGGAACCGGCAGCAGCAGCAACAGCAGCAGCGAGGGCAAGGCTCGTCTATCCCAGGTAGAAACAATAGTCGAAAGTATCTTCGGAATAAAAAGGATTGTGCAGAAATCCAAGTCGCTCCACAACCAGACGGTCAAGGCCGTGGCCGATGCCGCCGCCCTCAAGAGCAAGCACTCTCGGAAACGTGCACGCATCGAGGAGGACGATCTCGAGGAGGACAACGACAGCGACTCGTTCTTCGCCTTTGAGCCGTCAGACTCGGATGAGGACGAAGAGGAGAACGAAGATGACTTTGTATAGAAAACCCATGTGTGACTGGATGGAACCACGCATTTCTTTTTTTTTTTTGCTTACTGTACATTTAGGGAAGGGGAAAAAAACAACTACGAAGACCTAAGGAAGACCAAAGACGACACAAAAGAATGAGAAAACTAGTTTAGTCGTCGAATTCGTCATCAGACCCGTCGTCAAAGATGTCGTCATCGTCGCTGCCTTTGCCACGCCCTCCGCCCGTGAGGAACTGTGATGCAGGTGCATCTGGATTTCTAGTTGTTTTTTTATCAGTAAAAAAAAAAAAAAATACGAAAAGAGACACATACTGGAGAATGGAGGGGTCCACGCCCTCTGACCTTATTTTGTTCGCGATCTGCGGCTCGGGAACACCCAGTCGCTGCATTTTGAAGAAGTGCGCAAACTTGGGATGCTCTTTCACCAGCGGACCTGCGTCGACAGGTGCAGAGCCTGCCGGGATGTTCATGACCGAAACGTCGTCTGCTTTTGTTACAGGTGAGATCTTTCTTAGCTCTTCCAAATGCGTACCACCGAGCGAGAATGCCGGCACGTTCCCCGCAAGGATGTCGTCACCTCCGCCGGGCACACCGCCACCGACCGTTGGCAAGATGGGTTCTTGGCTATTTTTCGTGTGTGTGAATAAAAAGAAAAAGAAGGGGGAAAAAAAAGAGCCCCACCTCGACGTCGACTGCAGCGGCGCCACGCCCTCCAGGCCGGGGATCGAGTTGAGCTTGGCCTCGAGGAACGACATGGTAATCTCCAGTCGCTCGAGTTGTCGCGACATCTACAAACACGCGATTGTCGATAAGGTCTTCCATCCATTTTTTTTTCTCTTGACCAACGCCAGGCGAGCAACATACCTCGCTCAGCTTTTGCTCGCACACGGTCGAGAACCGGTTGACAAACTCAACGGTCTGGATAACGTAGTGGCTGAGCCACGGGTGCGTCTTCTTGGTCTGGATCGGCTGTGTGTCTGTGTACTCGACGGGAGGGCCCACAAGAACGGTCTCCTGTTGGTGTTTTTTAATTTGTTCGTTAATTATTACAGTAGAGGCTCATTCGCTATCAGCGCAGCGTGTGTGAGTGCGGTGCGTGCGGCGTGTGTTTTCGGCTGTGGGTGAAGGAACGGACAGAAGGGTTGCGGGCATCTTTATACCATGTTTGCGGCCCAGAGAGTGAGAAAGAAAATACGACTTTTGTTTGCTTCGCTGTCTCTTCTTCCAGTGCCAAACCGGTACCTGGTCCCCATTTGTTGCCGACGCGACCTACGGGTCCTTGTCCCCCCGTGCGCTTTTTTTGTTGGCTTATTTCCAGTTGATTTCTTTCTGTGTTTTTCCGGTGCTCTTTGGGGGCCGGGGTCATGTGTCGCGCGTCTACCTTTCCTGTCTGTTTGGGGCCTCGTTCTGGCAGATCCCCGCGCTCGTTCCCGAGGTGGGGTGCGTGTTCCGTTTAGTGCGCCGCGAGATTTTGCCTGGTTTATTTTTTTCTTGGAGCGGGATGGGGGATTACTCTTATCTGACCTCGTGCAACGACAGGGATGTCGCTGCCGTTCCTGCCACCGCCAGGCCGCCCACGAGCGGCCTCGGACGACTCGTTCAAGGAAGACGACGACGACGACATGTTCGCTGCGCCGCCGCCGCCCATGCCCAAGGTGCTGGTGATGCCGCCGCCGCCACCGCCACCACAGGCCGTGCACGACGACGACGACTCGTTCAAGGAGGACGAGGACGAGGACGACTTCAAGCCTGCTGTCCCGAAGAGCAACTCCAACAACCCGTTCAACGACGCAGACTCGTTCAAGGAGGACGAGGACGACGACAACGACGACAACTCAAAGCAGGTCGTCATCGCGCACCAGCCCCCGCCGCCGCCGCCACCGGCACCTGCGAGCGAGGGATTCGGAGGCCCACCACCGCCTCCCCCGCCGCCGCCACCGCCGCCACCACCACCGCCGCCGCCACCACCACCAGTTGCACCGCAATCGGTATGATCAGAACGCCCTCATTGACCCAACTAACGTACACCTGACTAGCCGGTGTATTCGTCGCCGCCACCGCCGCCACCGGTGTTCCAGGCCCCTCCCGCAGTGTCTGCGTCTGCGCACACCCCTGCCGTCACATTTGCCGAGGCCCCCGTCGCGGAGGCTGCCCCGGCTACAAATGGTATGCAATGGCCTTGATGCTTGCAGTAATTCTATGGGGAAAAAAAGGCCTCAAGCTTTGGGAGCGCCCCTGGTCCATGACCGAGCTTCGCACTGGTGCCAAGAATGGCTGGACTCTTGCTGCCGACGCAGGAGTACGTTTTGCGAAAGTTTATTGTCTATTAAAAAAATTCTCTTCAGTTTTTGCTCTACTTGCAACAGTTTTCCGATAAGCTGCTCTCTCGAACCCAAGAAGTCAACGCACGTCTCGACGATCTAGTAAACAGCGTCAAGGTATTGTCGTTGTTTTCTATGTGCGCACTTTTATTTATTTAAAAAAAAAATGGGCAACTAAAAGGCGACCGATCTCCGCGTCCACAACACCTTTAACGAGTTTTTGATGCTCGCCAACAACCAGTTTGTGGAAAACGTACGACGTCGTTGTTTTTTTTTCCTGTATTTTAATCATCCTTGGTTTTTTAGCGCGTGTATGAAGACAATGACGACACGACGACTGTTGCGGGCAAGGAGAACACGTTTGCACCCACTGCGGCTCCCGCCCAGACCCGCGAACAACTCGAGGCCAAGCTCATGCCCCTCTACAGGGATGCGATCAAGTCGTCCATCAACGTGCTTGAAAAGGTGATTGGAGAAAACAGAAGCCTGACCCCTAAATGAACGACGGTCGCGTGTTTTTCGTAGGCATTCATCGTCGATTTCCCTACCGAGCCCGACGAAAATGGCGAGATCCCCGCAGTGTCACGCGACGCCCCTCTGACCGCCAAGGATCTGTTCCAGAACCGCGCCCTTCCCTTTATTATTGGCAGCCAGCCCTTCATGGAGGACGACTACATCGGTCTGTACGAGGAGGCTAACCAGGACGAGATCACGTACGTCGTCGACGATGACGACCAGGCCGTGGGCGGATTTGCGACCATCCAGGACGACGAGGAAGAGGACTTTGACGACAACGCCGGAACCGGAGCCAGACCTCGTCTGCCCACTTTCTCTGGCAACCTTCTGGATGACGACGAAGTACCCGATGAGGACGACGACCAGCCCGCCAGAGTATGCATTGACTGAATATATTTTTATTCAAGAGCACTAAAATATTTTTTTTTTCAAAGGCCCAACACGGCGGCGACGAGGATGCAGAGGTACCGGACGAAGTCGAAGGCGGAGAGGAAGAAGAGGACGAGGATGATGAGGTGGAGGACGAGGAACCTGCTGAGGAGGAGGACATCAGGGCCAAGTTGGCGAGGACCCTTGGTGGCGGTGGCGCTCCTCCAGGTAAAAGCACCCCGTGATAAATTTTTCCTTTTTTATTTATTTTGTGTTTTGTCTGCAGAGAAAAAGAAGAAAAAGTCGAAGAAGGCAAAGGCAGCAGCTGCCGCTCCCGCTCCCGCCTCGACTGCGGGCGAGGACGGACAGGATGCACATGCACATGCTGCCGCTCCTGCAGCTGCAGCTGCGGGCGATGAGGAGGTCGACGATGAAGTACCCGCTCCCGCACCTGTCGCTAAGAAGAGCGCGGCGGATGACATTTTCGGCTCCATCGCCGACGAGCCAGAGGAAGACGATCCGTTCAAGAAGAAGGGCGTATGCTGCACCTTCTTTTTTATTCTTCTAATATTTCTTTCTGAAGGGTCTTTTCCAAACTGGTGGGCTTTTCGATATGGACGACGAGGACGACGGCAACGACCTCTTTGGTGCACCCAAGAAGCCGGCGGCGGCGGCGGCGGCATCCAAGAGTAAGCGTGCTCCAAATCTAGCAAGACTAACCCTGGGCAACAGCTACCACGGCAGCAGCAGCAAAGAAGCCCGCCTCCAACTTTTTGGATGATGAGGATGACCTGTTTGCGCCCAAGAAGCCCGCAGCTGCAGCAGCACCCGCTCCCGCTAAAGCTGCCCCAGTAGCAAAGCCCGCAGCTGCTCCCATAGCTGTCGACGAGGAGGAGGAGGAAGAGCCTGCCCCTGCCAAAAAGAAGCCAGTCGGTGGTGTGTCTCTGTTTGGAGGTGCCGTTCCCAAGAAGCCCAGTGGTGGACTCTTTGCTGCCGATGACGACGAGGACGACTTGTTTGCCAAGAAACCTGCCCCAGCCGCTACCGCTGCTGCCCCTGCCGCTGCCAAGGCCGCTCCTGCAGTCGCAAAGCCCGTTGCAGCAGACGAGGACGAAGAGGAGGCCGCCCCTGCCAAAAAGAAGCCTGTCGGTGGCGTGTCTCTGTTTGGCGGTGCCGTTCCCAAGAAGCCCAGTGGTGGACTCTTTGCTGCCGATGACGACGAGGACGACTTGTTTGCCAAGAAACCTGCCCCTGCCGCTGCCAAGGCCGCTCCTGCGGTCGCAAAGCCGGCTGCTGCCCCCGTTGCAGCAGTCGAGGACGAAGAGGAGGTCGCCCCGGCCAAAAAGAAGCCTGTCGGTGGCGTGTCTCTGTTTGGCGGTGCCGCGCCCAAGAAGCCTAGCGGAGGGCTCTTTGGAGGCGACGATGAGGACGATGTCTTTGCAAGCAAAAAGCCCGCACCCGCTGCCGCTGCCCCGCCTGCCGCAAAGCCTGCTCCGGCGCCTGTTCCGGTTGCGAAGGACGATGACGATGGCGACTTTGACGACGAGCCGGCGGTAAAGAAACCCACCGCCCCCGCCGTGGTTGCTGCGCCCTCCAAGCCGGCAAAGAAGTCTTCAGGCGGCCTATTTGGCGACGACGACGACGACGACGACGTCTTCTCGTCCAAGAAACCTGCTGCTGCCCCTGCCAAGACAGCCACAAAGGCTCCTGTCGAGGATGTTGTCGTTGCGTCTCCTCCGGCCAAGAAGGTGCCCGTTGGTGGTGTGTCCTTGTTTGGTGGAGCTGCCCCCAAGAAGCAAAGCTTCTTCGATGACGACGACGACACGCCCGCACCAATTGCTGCCCCTGTTGTCGCCGCACCTGTCCAAGAGGAGGCCCCAAAGAAGAAGATGCCCGCCGGCGCGGTTTCCATGTTTGGCGGCGCAGCGCCTGCAAAACCCGGAATCTTCAAGGACGAGGTGGTGGATGACATGTTTACCACCAGCTCCAAGAAGGCCGCTCCAGCACCGGCACCTGCGCCGGCACCTGCGCCGGCACCTGCGCCTTCCTTTGACGAGCCATGTACGCCATTTTAATTATTTTCCTAAGTCTTATTTTATTTTGTATTTTTTCGTAGTGGACGCCAGCGAAGTCAAGGTTCTCACGAGCGTGACCAAGGACCGACCCAAGGTTGGCGGATCACGACGACCCCCGAGCAAGCGCGTCAAGGAAACCAGCCGCCCGGCTCTGGAAGGCGTCTTTGACGAGGACGACTTTGGCGACCAGGCCCCCGCAGTCGCCCCGGCTGTGAAAGCAGTCGCACCTGCCCCAGTCCCAGCCGCAGTCCCAGCCCCCGTTGTAGCTGTTGCTGCCCCTGCTCCTGTCCCCGCCGCCAAGGCACCTGCGGCACCCGTCGACATCTTTGACGACGAGCCTACCATCACCATTTCGGCTGCTCCCAAAGCGAAAAAGCCCAAGAAGAAGAAGGAGGCCGTGGTCGACGACGTTGATATATTTGCATAGAGAACAAGCCTTTGTATTTTGTTTTTTTTTTTCGTTAACGTGTTTTTTGAGATTTGTTTTTTTTCGCAGAGCACGTTGGCTACATAAGGCACTGATGTTGTACAATTTACAGTTGAGGTGACTGGACATGCTGGATGTAGTGCGTGGAGTGGATCTGGTTGAACCACTTGACGGCGCGGTTGTGGAGCTCGCTCTCGTCGATCGTGGTCAGCTTGCGGTCGCGGAGCATGCGGCGGCCGGCGACCCACGTGTCCGTGACCTGGTTGCGGTTGGTGGAGTAGATCAGGTGGATGATCGGGTTGAACACCGACACGTGCTCGACGCCGCCGAGGTCGACGGCGATCATGTCGGCGGCCTTCCCGGGCTTGAGCGATCCGATCTCGTGGTCCAGTCCAAGCGCACGCGCGCCGTTGATTGTGGCCATCCGCAGCACGGTCGAGCCGGGCATTGCTGCGGCGCTCTATAATAATGTTAGGTTTCTTTTTTATATACTTTGCTTCTGGTAAAGAAAGAGATACCTTGGCCACCGCTTTGCCCAGCGAGGCGGCAATCTTGGCCTCGGCCAGCATGGACAGCTCATTGTTGCTGGCAGCGCTGTCGGTTCCGAGGCCGACATTGACACCTGCACCCAGCATGCTGTGGACCTGGCAAAAGCCCGAGGCGAGCTTGAGGTTGCTGTAGGGGCAGTGGACAATGTTGGACTTGGAGTCGCCCAGGATCTTGATCTCGTCGTCGCTCGTGTGGACCACGTGAGCGGCCACGAGACGGGGGCCCACGATGCCCAGGCGCTTAAAGTTCTCGATGGGCGAGAGCAGCTCGCTGCTGAGATGGCGTGCGTTCGACTGGACGCCCTCCTTGGAGTGGGTGACCTCGTCGGCCGTCTCGTGCAGGTGGATGTGGTACGGCACATCGAGCTCCTCGGCGAGCTTCCATGCCTCGACCAAGTGCGCCTCCGTCACGGTGTAGGGCGCGTGCGGTGCGATGGCCGTCTTGATCAGAGGCTTGTCCTTGGTGGCCGCATGCAGGGCCCTTGCCTTGGCGATGCCGTCGTCGAATCCGGTCGTGTAGTTTGTGGGGAACTCTGTCGGTCGCATTAGGTAATCAGTCGGGGACGGGGAGGGGGAAATGCGTACCGATGAGGGGGACGCTCACGACGCCACGCATCTTTGTCTTTTCGAGCACGTCGACGGCCGCCTCGGGGAAAAAATACATGTCTGAGAAGCACGTTGTGCCGCTGCGCAGCATCTCTGCCACGGCCAGCTCGACGCCGTCGTGCACAAACTCGTAGCTCACAAACTTGGCCTCGGCCGGCCACACCAGCTTGTTGAGCCAGTCGATCAGCGGCATGTCCTCGGCCATGCCGCGCATGTGCTGCATGCCCATGTGTGTGTGTGCGTTGACAAAGCCGGGCAGGAGAACATGCTGTGTCCAAAGAGGGAGAGAGACAATTAATCCCAGCCAGCGTGCATGAACAAGACGTACGTTGTCGCTCAGCCTGACCGTCTCCGTAGCCCTGTTTCAGGCAGCGTTAGGAGGACAGGCAAGCAAGCAAGCAAGCAAAAACGTACGTGTACTTGGCCGTGAGCTCGTCGATCGGCAACAGCGCGACCACGCGGCCGTCCTTGACAGCGACACCAGTGTCGCGAAAGTAGACGTCTAGTTTTGTTAACGGCACGTTAGTCGCCTGTGCTGGAGATCCCTGTTGCGTATGCTTGGTCGTTTACCAAAGGGCTCAATGGGCACGACCCAGCGGGCAGTGACGATGAGGTCGACGTGGTTTGCGCTGCCGGTCATGTCGGGTGAATTTCTAGTTTTTTTTCCGAAAATATTTTTTTTT
>Ga0302230_10001558_pt1 | contig 14779 bp, 20 predicted proteins | sample II_Palsa_N2_1_FD_193523 | JGI IMG/M metagenome (GOLD analysis project Ga0302230, IMG submission 193523) | Peat permafrost microbial communities from Stordalen Mire near Abisko, Sweden - II_Palsa_N2_1 | ecosystem: Environmental > Terrestrial > Soil > Palsa > Peat permafrost | place: Sweden... | reverse complement strand
GCGTTGCAACTCGAGAGGCAACTCGAGAGGCAACAGCAAAGTCCAGAGTAAAGTCTTGGTTGAGGGCAGCAAGTGCGTCGCGATCCCCACCAAATGAAGACGACATGATGCAGGTGGCGATGCCAGAGAGAGAGAGAGAGAGAACAGAAGGCGGTGCTTATGTATATTATATACTCCGTCTCGTTGCTTACAAAACATTTGCTTACAAAACATGTCATGCTAGGGCTAGTGGGGCTGAAGCAACGCGAAGAAAAACAAAAAAACACGCGCATTTTGACACACGCTTACGTCAGATAGATTCATTCCATGATTGTGTGTTTTTTGCCTGATCGGGCCATGTGCGTTTCATGTGACTTACGACCCCAAACAACCCGCAGCATAAAGCTTAGTCGATATACTAAAGTATATTATCGACTAAGAATTTTCTTTAAACTGAACAGCTCTAAAAGCGACAGGAGGTGATGCGCTGGAAGACTCGCTTGACGGCACCAGGGCCTTGTTGCTGCTTTTGCAATTGGTCCTGAAAAAAAAAAATTTTTTTTTTAAGAAAAAATTATTATTTGCTCAAGACGTAACCTGCAGCGAGGCATTCTTGATCTTCTCTTCAGAGAGTTGCCGCTTGAGGTCGTCGTGCACCTCTTTGTGGTGCTCGATGAGATCTTGTGCTGTTGGCCTCTTTGATGGTTCCGAGTTCAACATACTCTAAAGCGAAAAATGATTAGAATTAAGTTTAATTTCATGGTCCCACCTTGATTAGGCTATTGAAGCCATCCGAGTAGCCTTCGATGGGAGCAATGTCGTCATTGCGCAGCAGTGTGTACTCGTCCCCGTCCTTTGGAAGCTCAGTTTGTCTTGCCAGCTCATAGATAGACAGCCCGAGGGCAAAGATATCTGCACTTGGCAAGTTGGAGTAATCGTCCCGGTACAGCTCCTTTTCGCCAAAGTTTTTAGAATAAAGCGTAGATTACTCTGCACTCACTTTGGCGAGGTAGCGGCAGTCACCGTCCTTCACGGCCGGGTTCTCTGTCGAGGTCATGTGTCCGAGGTCGCCAATCTTGTAGATTGGCTTGTCCGACACTGGGGCAGGAACACCGATGAGCTCTCCCGTTGAGTGTGCCTGTCGAGGTTGCTTCAGACGCGACTGCAAACTGAGTGGAACGACCGTGGGCTAGTAATTTTTGAAAATTTTTTCTTTTAGCGGCCCGGCGGGTATTCACTAAATCAATCCGCCTTTACCAGGTGGTGCTTGATGAGGATATTGCGCGGCTTGATGTCCATGTGAGCCATTTTATTGGAGTGGATGAACGCAATTCCCTGTTGTGTGACCTTTCTTCAGAAACACAGAGAACGAAAAAAAACAACAAAAAATAACGTACCGTGCCAACTTGATTTATTATCTCGTAGAGCTGCTCCTCAGTATACTTTGGACCCACTTCGAGACATCCTCCATCACACAGCTCTGTTTGCACGTAAATGTCGCCGTCTGCCTCGGTCCAGACCGAGTAGTACCTGAAAAATCGCCTAAGAAAAATATTGTAACGCGGTGGGTCGCACCTAACAATGTTGACGACTTGCATCGTGTCGCAGAGGGCTGAGAGGGTCGCCAGCGCCTGGATCTCCCGCATGGCGCTCGACTGCGAGTTGAGCTTGGACCTTTTGAGCTGCTTGATCGCGTACAGACAGCCGTCGGTCCGATTACGGCACTTGAACACGACCCCGTACTCGCCCTCGCCCAGCCGCGAGAGCTCCTCAAAGTCCTTGACGTACCGCGACACTTCCACCTCCTGCTGCGGCGGCGGCGAGACGGCCTGCTTTGGCGGCCCAGTCTTGCGCGCAGGCGATTCGCAGCCCCCTCGTTGGACAAGTGCTGATCCGTCAAAGTCCAGACGGCGGCGGAACGACTTGACAGCTGTTGGAGGCGGGCTACACGGTATCCTGGCTTTTAGTGGTTCCCGTACCTGCTTGAAGTCGGTGTACCTCAACCCAATGGTAGCGCTGTCGTTCGCCACCGCCTCGTCGTGCCAGTCGTCGTGCAGGATGTCGCCGTCCTCCTCAAAGAACAGGCTGCCAAGCCTGTCGCCGTCCAGGCTGAGGTTGCCGCTGCAGGTGGCTTCGTCGTTGGAGAAGCTGAGCAGCCGCGCGTTGCCGCCGCGTTTGTTTGGTGTCCAGGGCATGTCGACAGTAACGGTTTTTTTTTTGAAAAGTTTTTCCGCGCTGACGAATGGATGCGGCAGAGGACGCAGCACAGGTACAAACTACTTGCATTGCGCGTGTGGTTCTGCTGCCCAGACCACGCCACGCGTCGTCTCTACTTACCTGTTTTTCCCCTTTGTACTCATTAGGCAGTCGTGACGACGGTCATGTCGTCTGCGCAATCGACGGTTGCCCTCGGGACCAACACGGAAGACGCCGCCGCGGGCGTCAAGGAGGACGACCGAGTCTACCTGGCCATGGCCAAGGCAAGCACAACCTCCTGCGTCTCCCCCTCCCCCCTAATGTGTCTTGCTTAATTTCTAGGAGCTCGTTCGTGCCGCTCTCCAAGACAGCCTCAGCACCACCAGCATGACCTCAGGACCGCCGGTTGAGGAGGTGCCACCCAAGCCCGCCGCGCCGGCTCCGTCATCCAACACGTTTGACGACATGCCCATCAAATCCGCTGCCGCGCCACCCAGCAGCTTTAGCAGCTTTGACGACACGCCTTTGCCCAACAAGGCCTCGGCTGCCGCCCTGGTCATCGGTGACGACGACCTGAGCGAACTCAATGCCGGCTTTGGTGCGCCTGCTGCCTCACAACCTGTGCGTCCGCGACCGATGCTGTCCTCCCAGCGCAATCCCCCGAAAAAGGTATGGAAAAGCTGAGCGCGGGGTACTCATGCTATTTCTAGGCCTCGGAACGTGCTGCGGAGCGTTCTTCGGCAACGGCATCGCCTCCGCCAAAGAAGTCTACTCCTGCGCCAGAGAGAGCATCTTCCAATGACGCGCCTCTGCCTGCCAAACAGTCGTCAACGGCGTTCGACGATGAACCTCTGCCCACCAAGAAGGCCTCAACCTCATTCGACGACCAGCCTCTGCCCACCAAGAAGGCCTCAACCTCATTCGACGACGAGCCACTGCCCACCAAGAAGGCCTCAACCTCATTCGACGACCAGCCTCTGCCCACCAAGAAGGCCTCAACCTCATTCGACGACCAGCCTCTGCCTGCCAAACAGTCGTCAACGGCGTTCGACGATGAACCACTGCCCACCAAGAAGGCCTCAACCTCATTCGACGACCAGCCTCTGCCCACCAAGAAGGCCTCGGCGTTCGACGAGCCGCTGCCAACAAAGAAGCCCACTTCTTTCGACGATCAGCCCCTGTCCTCCAAGCAAGATGCATCCGCCTCCTTTGAAGACCAGCCACTGCCTGCAAAGAAGGATGAGCCGCTGAAGCAAGACGAACCCCTGGAAGACTTTTCGATGGGAGGAGGATTTGGCAACGCGACCGCGCCTCCGCGGGCCCGACCACCGGTTCTGTCGTCGATGAGGAACCCACCCAAAAAGGTATTGTATTTTTTTATTAATTAAAAAAAAAGGATCTAAACATTTTTTTCTAGGCATCAGAACGTGCCGCAGAGAAGGCATCAGGTGGCGATGGCTCAGCAAGCAGCAGCACCGCCACGTCGTCCGCGCCGAGTAAGATTGCTGAACTGAGAGCGCGTGCACTTCAAGCAGTCTCGAAAATGGAACAACAACAACAACAGCCCTCGACGACAGAGCCCACGCCTGCTCCGAGCTCGAGCACATCTTTTGATGACCAGCCTTTGCCAGCAAAGAAGAGCACACCATTCGACGATCAGCCTCTTCCGACAAAGAAGGCAGCGTTATTTGACGACGAACCCCTGCCATCGAAGAAGGCCTCACCATTCGACGATCAGCTATTACCAACGAAAAAGTCGTTCGACGACCAGCCCTTGCCTACCAAAGCGTCCTCGTCGTTCGATGACGAACTGCCCACCGGTGTCAAGCCCGAGCCAATTTCAACGACTACGACCTCGTCATTCTCTCTCACTGACGACGCCCCTCTGTCTGCGAGTCTTCCTGCGATCACACCCTTGACGTCCTCGTTTGACGATTTCGCTCTGCCGACCTTTGGAGCCAAACCTGGTACTTTTTAACAATGATAAATATTTTTTTTTTTACTAATTTTTATTTGTCGATCCAGTTGAGACGACTGTTCTAGCGCCAGCGACAGCGCCCACACCAGTCGAGGTACATAAGCCGGTTGCGGCCCCTGTTCAGCCGATCCTTGCTGCCCAGGTGAGATTACAAAGAAAAAAAAATTTTTTTTTGGTTTTCTGTGCTCATGACCCAACATAGATTGTAACACCTCCCCGCCCCCTGTCCGCATCGCAATCGTCGACCCAGCAGCAGAGCGTGCAGCAGTTTGATCCTCTGGCCACACAAGAATGGTTGATTGGCTTTGATACACCAAAAGTTCCCCACGGGGGCTCGCAACCGTCGGCATTCGGCCCGAAACCAGTTGTGCACACGCCCGCGGACGCGCGAACGGTCTCTCTCCTCGACGTACAAATGGATGCACCCAGTCCGGCGTCTGTTCCCAAGTACACCGACCGTGATCTCGAGCGGCTCAAAGCCATGATGCACGGACAAGCACTCAAAGAACAAGAACTCCTCAAGGCAGAGTTGAGCAACGTCGATGCCCAATGGAAACAGGAGATTGAACGTCGCAAGGTACGGGACATTTTGTCATGAATTTAATATTTATTATGTTCTCTTTCTCCAAATAGAACATGCAAAAAGTCGTCGACGAGTACGATCAGACGATGGCATCCATCATCGCACAGACCAAGACCTCCCGGGAAGACGATGTCAAGAGAATCAGCGCTCTCACGAACGAGAACCAGCGCCTGGTGGCCGAGGCTCGCGAGGTCGATCGATCCTTCCGAGACCTGCGTGAACGCTATGACAATGTCAAGGCCATTGTCGACAGCTACAAGAAGAACGAGGATATTTTGCGGCACACAGTCACAAGCCTCCAGGAAGAGCACGGGAACGGCCAGAAACGCTACGACGCTCTGAAAGCCCACGCCGAGGAGAAGATCAATGCGTACGTCGTCTAAAGCTGGAAAAAAAAATGTCATTTTGCGTTTTGCTAATTTTTATTTTGCGATTTAATTTAGTGCAAACGCAGAGATCGCACGTGTACGCAGTTCGTTTGAGAAGGAAGTAGCCACCCTCACTGCCAAGTTGACCAGGAGCGAGCTCTCTGCTAAGACATACAAGTCCAATCTCGACGCCAAGGTAGCCGAAAACCTCGAGCTGACAAAGTTTTGCGAGGAGCTCCTGACCAAAATGGGCGCAGAGTAAAAAAAAAAAATTTTTTTTTTTTAGGTAGTAGACCCTTTTTTGTTGTTTGTTTGCTACGTTACAGAGTAGAAAATTTTTAAACGATGTATTGATTGTTTTTAATTGTTGTAGGAGGTGGCCGCGAGGACATCCTCGTGCCACGATCCCATCCCATCATCGTATCTGGGCAACTCATCTTCGACCTCGACGGCGTGGTCATCGTACTCTGGGAGGGGCTCCTGGCGCGCGGGCGCGGGGGTGACGATGGTTGTGTTCTGTGGTGGTCCCGCCGGCGCCGTTGCCGTTGATGTTGTGCGGGTGACAGCGGTGCGAGGCACGGCAGATTGCGGCATGTCGCTGTTCGTGCCCTGTCGGTTGAGACGATTTCCGCTCCCATTGCTGGCATTGCTACGCTGTCGGTTGATGGCGACGACCGAGCTAGTCTGTCGACCGTTGCCGTTGCCGCCAAGGCTTGTTTGGGACTGGGATCGGCTGCCGCCAACGGGCTTGAGTGCCACGCCGAGATCTTGTCGCTTGCGCAGATCGTGGACGCGGACCGAGGCGCGCCAGTAGTAGGATGCATTGACGATGAAAAACGTGGCCTCGGCGCCGACGACGAGGGCAATGTATAAAAGCAGGTCAGCGATGCTGACAAAGATCGTGGGCGTGGTCATGACGGTGGTGTAGGCGATGCACACAGAGCCCATCTGTGAGCTGATGGAGCTGTCCTGGCAGAGGCCGATGACAACGAGGATAAAAACACCGACGGCGAGCAGGGCCAAGGACAGGAGGACGGTTATGAACGAGGCGATCAGCTGCAAAAAGGGCCTCTCGATCGACGGCTCTGTCTTGCCGGCGCCGCGGACGACGCGCATCGGCGCGCGCATCTGTGCTCGCATCCACGTCTCAAAGATGACCATGAGAAGGGACATGATGACCACACAAGCCGACAGCGGCACGGCAAGGCCGACGACGTACAGCGGCACGATGACAATCGGGCGCGTGAGGGCAAAGAGGATGCTGGGCACGTGCACACGCAACGGGGCCATGCGAGGCTCCAGGACCTCGATGGTGTCAATCACGTCACCGTCCGCGTTCATGGCAACGGTCGGCAGGCCCATGTTGATGCGGCGGCTGGTCCGGCGTGCGACCTGCGGCGGCCGCTGGTCCTCGGATGCGTTGCTGTTGCTGTTGGCCGTGGCTAGGTCGCTCGAGGCGTCGGTGATGGCAATCTCCTCGTCATAGTGTGTACGCTGGCTATTGGCACGACTGATGCGTTGCTGCTGCTGCTGGCGCTGATTGTTCGACACGGGGCCGTCGGATCCGGGGATTTCCTGGTAGATCTCGACCTGGTCCTGGTACTCGAGGTAGGCCTGGATGGAGAAGAAGAAGAAGATGTTGAAGACAGACCAGACAATGAGGGCGCCGCCGTACTTGAGCAGGTTGTCGACCGGCGGCAGGAGCGAGGGCACAGACGACGAGTTGGAGCTGCCGGACGACGACGAGCCCGATGCGAGGTCAGCAGACGCGTACACGTTGAGGTAGACGGTCGTATCCATGTTGCCCGTGCCGGCGTCAGTCCAGTTGGTGGACGTGGGATTGGTCGAGTTGTACAGGATGAGGTGCACGTCCAACAAACGGTACACGTTGTTGCCCAGGGACACGGCCACGACCAGGTAGTTAGCGTTGCGAACGTAGATGCCCAAGGTCGAGTCATCGCCGTCGTCTCCGTTGGAGCCACTGCCGTCTGCGCCACGAGCAGCCCGCTCGTCCACGGCTTGCTGCAGCGCCTCCACTGCGCGCTTTGTGCCCGGGCTGGTCGCGTTGAGCGTCTGCAGCGTCCACTGGCTCGACACGGTCGCCAGGTCCGCTTGGATGTCGGCCAGCGAGCTGCACAGGAGCGTCCCGCTCTGTGGCACGGTCAACGTGAGCGCGTACGACGGCGCAAAGTCGTAGTCGCTCAGTTGGGCGATCGACACGGACGAGGCCGACGAGTCGACCGTGGATGTGGCGTACCACGCGCCGCCAAAGACGGCAGTCAGGTCGCGGCCGAGGACGCCGTCAGGCATGGCTGTGCCGGTGCTGCTGCCCGTGGGCACGAGCGTCACAAAGGCCTCGAGCTCGATGACGGCGGCTGCAACGCCGCCCGCGGCAAGGTCGCTGTCGGCAATGCCCGGGATCGACGTCAGGCTGATTTCGATCGAGGAGGAGAACGAAAATGTGACGTTGAGCGAGTGCTGGGTGTTTGGGACGCCAAAGATGCTCGTGCACGTCTCGCCAGCAGACGTCGAAATAAAGAGGGCGCTCGCGCCCAACAGGTGGCCACTCAGCTGGACGTTCGAAATCATGTCGCTTGTGCTGTTGACATGGTAGCCGGTGGGAAACATGATCGTCTGGCTGACCGAGAGCGACTGGACCGTGTTGTCGGTGGCCTTGAGCTCGGCAAAGTAGGCCACGCCCTGCAGGAACGGGTCGGCTGAACCATTGGTCGTGTTGACAAAATTGAGGTAGAGGCAGTTTGCGTCCGACGGCGCGCACGACGTCTGGGCGAAACCGGCCGCGGCCGCAACAGCCGTTATCACCAGAAGTGCCCAGCCTGTCGCCGGCTGCAGTCCTGCTGCTCGTGCCATCCGTGTTCTGTTTTAACGACGGTTTCAGTGTGTTTCAAAAATAGAAACAAATGAAAAACAGTCACATGGCATCTGCGCTGCGCCGTGTACGCATGCGAGGGGTGGGGGTGGGGGGTGGAGACGATGTATGCGATTGCAAGGGGTTGTGATAAGGAGAAAAACAGTGTGAAAAGACGTGAAGGAGACACAACAAGAAATAAACAGCAACAGTATCTAGGCACGACACTTCAGCATATGGCGGAGTCCATATTTACCGTTCGACCGCGTGGCTCCTCTCCTTGCGCACTTCTCGGTCTTCTCGGTCTTCTAAACTTTGCAAGAACTGTACTGCAGGAAGAAAAACAAAACTCTCCGTTCGACAGGAAAGAAATGGCTCCGTTCCAGCGTGGTGGTGGTGGTCGTGGTGGTGGCGGCGGTATCCTTTCCACTGTCCTTTGATCGTTGTTCATTTCAACTCTTTTCTCTTTTTCCTCCCGAAAAAAAAAATACAGGTGGCCGTGGTGGATTCGGCGGCGGTGGCCGTGGCGGCGGTGGCGGCCGTGGAGGATTCGGCGGTGGCCGTGGTGGTGGTGGCGGCGGCCGTGGCGGCTTTGGTGGCCGTGGTAAGAAACAATCTGGTTCTCTTTTTTTTATATTCACCCTTTTATATTTCCACGCATCTAGGTGGAGGCCGTGGTGGTGCTGGCAAGCCCCCAGGTCGCGGTGGTCGCGGCGGTGCTGCTGGTGGCCGGTAATATCTTTCAATTACAGTTTTTCTCTGTTTTTTGGGGGGTGAGTCTTGACACGGTATCGACATGCAGTGGTGGCATGAAGGGCGGTTCCAAGGTCGTCGTCGAGCCTCACCGTCACCAGGGTGTTTTCATTGCCCGTGGCAAGGAGGATGCTCTTCTGACCAAGAACACTGTCCCCGGCGAGTCGGTCTACGGCGAGAAGCGTATCTCTGTGGAGGTGCGTTCGCATGGCCACAACACGTTTGCAATTTTTTTTTTTGTTGATTTTTTTCCTTCTCTGGCTCGCAGGAGAACGGTCAAAAGGTCGAGTACCGTGTGTGGAACCCCTTCCGATCCAAGATTGCCGCCGCAATCCTTGGTGGTGTTGACAATCTCTACATTGCTCCTGGCATGAAGGTTCTCTACCTCGGTGCTGCCTCGGGCACGTCTGTCTCCCACGTTGCCGACATTGTTGGTCCTGTAAGCGACTTTGCTCTCGGAGATGTGCATCTCTTTTACTGACACGCCAAAAAAAAAAAAAAAAAAAAAACTTGACAATCTTGTAGGAGGGTCTCGTGTACGCCGTCGAGTTCTCGCCCCGCTCGGGTCGTGACCTGATCAACATGGCCAAGAAGCGCACAAACGTCATCCCCATTGTCGAGGACGCACGACGACCTGAGAAGTACCGGATGCTCGTCGGCATGGTGGACGTTGTGTTTGCCGATGTCGCTCAGCCCGATCAAGCACGTATCGTTGCCATCAACGCCCACAGCTTTTTGAAGAACCAGGGCCACTTTGTCATCTCCATCAAGGCCAACTGCATTGACTCAACCGTCGATGCCGCTGTCGTCTTCGCAAAGGAGGTCGAGAAGCTCAAGGCAGAGCAGCTCAAGCCCCAAGAACAGCTCACCCTCGAGCCCTACGAACGTGATCACGCCGTTGTCATTGGAACATACCGGTACATTTTCACTATTGCTAAAGGAAAACTGATTTTGTTAAAATAATAAAAAATAAAAAAATAGACCACCCCCCAAGGCAGCAGCAAGCAAAAAGTAACTAAGCCAGCTAACTGAAAAAAAAAAAGAAAACTTTGTTTTCTTGCTTGTCTCTGTTTGTTTCGTCAGTCTTCACTAGACAAAAAATATTTTTTTCCCCCTTCCCGTTGTTCCCTTGTACAAAAATTAAACCCCTTTTATGTCACACGACAAACAAACAAAGAAATATTATAATAGCTCGAAGAACAAAGAAGGAAAGCCAAGGCAATCAGGAAATGTTGTAGTTCCAGAGAACAAGGTTCTTGCGTGCGCTTTGAATCTCCGAGATCCACTTATTCCGAGCTTCTTCGGTCTTGGCGAAAAACTTGAACACAAGCTTGTCCGTGGTCACGATGAATGCAAACGCTTTTTAGTAAGAAACGGAAAATCAACCAACCGACAACAAAAATCACACCCTTACGAAGTTTCTTGTCCTCATAGGCGACAGGATCCTCCTGGATTTCGCCAAGGGTGATGCCGACGGGGTTATTGAAACGAACGGTGTCCACGTACGCTGTGGCCTTGCCTCGCACGCTGGAGATTATCCCCATATTTTTTTGGGTAAGTAAACGAGAAGGAAAAGGAATAGTTACATCTTCTTGCGAGTGTTGTTGCGCTCGGTGAGGATGAGCTGATCCGTAAAGAGGATGAGCCATGACTTTTGCGAATTGGCACCGTCCAGCGACGAGGGGCCTGCATTCGTGCGGGAACCCGACACGGCCAGCACAGGACCTTCGTACGTGCACATGACGTCGTTGGCATTGAGGATTTCCTGAAACAACAATTATTACAGTTATTATTTTTTAAAAAAAAGAATAGGTACCTCCACTTGTGCAGGCTCGCGGAACTTCTGCACAAGCGATTTGGCGCGCTTGATTCCTTCGTCCTTTTTCTTGGCATCGTTCAGGTAGGACACTGCCTTTTGCATGCGCGTAAGGGCCTGTTGCAGGTCGTAAAAGTCGGGGTGGTCGTTCCAGGTTTTCTTTAGGAGGTCCTTGAGCAACAGCACGTAGCGGGGCAGGCGTTGGATAGGCGCGAGGAGGAAGCCGGTGATATCGAGCTTTTTGACACTGGGGATGTTGGTGACGCGGTCCAAAAAGTCCTTGAAAATCTTGTGTTTCTTCAGTTTCTCGAGGATGGCCAGCGAATCGTCAAAGTTGATGGCGTATTTTTCATAGACCTCAAGCTCGTTTGTCTATCATGGAGGCGCACTTGTCAATAAAAAGTCTTGCATATTTTTTATGTACCATCTGGATGAATGCGTAGCCGACCTTGCTGAGTTCAGACCAGTCCTTGGAGATGCCCTGAAGCATCGTCAAAAACTTTTGGTGCAGCGGCACAATGTCCTCGATGTTGCTAAACACTTTGTTGATCATCTCCAACGTCGACATGTCCAAATCGCTCTGCTGCTTTGTGAGTTTTCCGGCTGTTGTTCCAAGAGTTTTCGGGGCGGCTGGCATGGTCGTGCATGGTTTCATTAGGAATACTTTCAACGAATAAAATAAGCATACGTCCTGGCGATGCAGGCTCTCCTGAACTGCTGCTACTCCTCTTGTCATCACCACGGAACAGAGCTCGCAGTGGATTGAGGAAGATCTATTGAAGGAGGGACCGTTAAACTTTTGAACGCAAGGAACGGCAAGAAACAAACCGAAAGTGTCGTTTGCAGGTCCGTGACAAAGTTCTCTTCTGTCTGCACAATCTCTTTGAAGATGTACGTTCGCTTCTGGTGGTACTTTGCAATGTTGCCCTCCAGCTTCAGCCTGGCACGCTCGCGCTTGGCAAGGTACATTCGCACAAATGCCTGGAGAACAATAATTGTCTTGAGCGTCTTTTGGTAGTTCTTTTGTTGACTGGCGCAAAAAATGAAAACTTAGTGCACTTTAAATAAACTTTTTTTTTTTTCTCCCTTACCGATGACGACGCCAGATAGACTGAATCGAGATGGTCGACTTTTTCTGCAGCCTGAATTTCTTCCGTTGCAGAAAGCCGCGAACAAACCTTTGGACAATCTTGGCCTTCTTGTCAAAGTACTGCAAACACACGGCAGGTTGGATGAAAGGGAAAAGCAATCTCTAAGAAACCTTTCTGGACGCGTCACTGTACGCCTTGGAGCCATTACGCATGACATAGAGCCATGTCAGGTAATCCTTCTGGGTGTCACAGGCCAGAACAAGCTACATCGACGTGTTTGCATGAAAATATACTTTTGCTCGCATTACCTGTGCACCGTTGATTTCATTCAGACGGAACGAGAAGGGTTTGGACTCGTACTCTCCGACGCTCTCGATGTAGAGGTCTTCCAGGTCAAACACAAAGTCCGGTCGGGATTGAGTCTGCGAGTAGCATTTCGTGTTCTGTTAGCAACGTCCAATTTGCAGCAGGAGTTTTACGTCGTCTAGCTGGCGGTAAAAGTACATCTTGTCCTTGGTCACACCCACAAAGCTGTCTGACCAGGAAGGCATGGCCACACGGAAGCCGAGGATGTACTTTGCACGCGAGAAAAACATCATCTTGGACTGCTTGCAGCTAAAGTTGAACAGCTCGTACATGGTCTGCGGTCCAAATGGGTCAGCGCTTTTCTCCCAATTCCAAACAGGCTCGTACAGGCTTCTGCACGGTGTACGTCTTGTCGGGCAGAGTAGGCGCATTGTACAGATACTTGAGGCCCGGGTACGACTTGGCTATGTCCCCTTGCTTCAAACAGCAGCGCGTGCCAGGGGTTGGTGGATTGAGTTGCAACAATGCAAAAAAAAAAAAAAAAAAGGCATGGCTTTACCTGCTTGCTGAATTCTGTGCGCCTCGACAACAGCGTCGACGTTGACGCCGGAGCTCCAAACGAGGCGGCCATTCGTCCGCGAGCTTGCGCTGTGCTGGAAAGAACAACAAAACTTGAAAACGTGAAACACGCGCCGCCATTATCAACAGTGCAGCCCACAGCACGGGTAAATGATGTCCCATGGGTGTGACACCTATTTTAAAATGCGCGGCCGAGGTCCTGCACAAATCCATTTTTAGAGCGAGGAAACTGTCCACATTACTCAATAATAGAACAGAGAGGTGCGAAAGATAGGTGTGTGGCCACTGTTGACGGCCCCGAAAGGCGGTTTAAAGAAAATTAAAATTCGGACTTTTTCCCTTATTGGCACTGAATTTTCCTTAGTAAAAAAAAGGCTGGCAAAAATGCTTCACATAGGAAAAACGACAACTTTGGACTGGGGTATGTCGACGAAAACACAGTTTTTCATTGTCAAATTCACAGACCCTCTTTATTTGTGTATATATAATGCGTGAGAGTTGTCGGCATTGTGCCCGGATTTTTCCGCGGGGATACACAAAAAATACAAAATCATTGGAAAACGATTCCTGTGGTAAGCACTGATGACGTGTAATCATGGTGTTCTGTTTGATAATTTCATTTCAAATCGCTTGTAACCGTCGTTTTGATTGCACAGCTTACAGCGCCTTGTATTGATTGCTGACGTCTTGAATATATGTGTTGAATGTAGAATATGAGCCGCCCGAGAGGACGTCCTAAAAGCGAGACAGCCAGTGCGAGTGGCACCCGTGAGGGATCTCGTAAGCTTCTCAAGGTTCTCGTCGCCGAGCAAGAAGACGCGGCCCACTGTGACGACGACAACGGCGACGACGCAGACGCAGTGCAGTTGCTGTTTCAAGAGACGGAGGAGACGGGTGACTACAAGATCAAAGTAGCGGTCGACCCCCGCAGCGTCAGCCGTGTCAACTCTGCGCTTCTCCCTCTTCTCGTCATTGTCACCGTTGCCACCTGTGCCGTACAGATTTGGTACAACAACGTCGACGCCACCGACCTGCTCATGTCTCAGGTGGACGTGGGCGTTCACATGGGCATTGACGCTGCGATGTCACATGCGTTGTCGGCAGTCAACTTGCTTTCCTTGAGGAAAGGCTGGAGCGTCTGCAATGGCTTTGTGGACGAATACACCGGCTGCCTCGTTCTTGGCGACACTGTCAAGCAATACAACGTTTTTGGAGGGGCCAGTTCGTTGCGTTCGGTGAACTGCACGTGGTTCTTTCTACGCCATGCTGGTCACCGCCACATTGGCCAACTGGTGTGCGCAAAGTGCTACGGTGCCTGGCGCAATCTTGATCGTCGCAAGAAGGGCGATACGGTCGACTACACAGATCCTTCCTCCACCGTGCGGTACTCTGTCATCCCTCGTCACGACCTCGAAGAACGCTCTCGTAATCTCGCCGCCGTGGTAAATAATGAGTTAATGTAGTGAAAAAAAAACTTATGTTATGCCCCGATCATCAGAGCCACGCCAAGGATAAAAAACTTGAGCGGAAGCTGCGACAGCTAGACCTTGTGGCGATTGACGACGATGATGCCCAGTTCCTCCTTCAAGATCTGGATAGCATCGAGGAAGCATTTCCCGACACGTTTGCCGATACGATGTCTGCTCATCCTGCTATTGCTTCAACCTGGCAAGAGAATATGCAAGCCCTGCACGATGGCGTACGTGGAAAAGGCAAGGGCATTCGCTATAGTCCTGCTGTCATCCGGATTGCCCTCTCCATTTTTGTCCGCAGCCCCAGCACCTTGGGTGTCCTACGCGAGTTCAACGTTCTACCTATACCGTCCGATCGCACATTGAAGCGCTATTTGTCAACCTATCGACATGGCCCCGGCATCGCTGACCAAAAACTGCATTATTTGATGACCGACGGGCGCAATCGTTTCAAGGTTTTTATTGTTACCATTAGGACATGTAATCAATTTAATTTAATTATAAAAGGCTCACTGGATGACATCTTCTTTGCGGGATGTTGAGCAATGCAACGACGTGATGCTTGTTCTCGACGAAATAAAAATCGTTTGCGGCGTGGTGTACAACGCATCGGACGACTCCATCGTCGGCTATGCGCAGGATATGGCAAACCTCGACGACCTGTTTGCCAATCCCGACGCGACCAACTCTTCTTCCACCGACATGACTCAGTACATCATGCAGAGCATGTATCGATCGGTTGTAACAAATTTCGAGGTACTGTATTCTCATAAATATTTTTATTTACTT
>Ga0302230_10001556_pt1 | contig 14788 bp, 25 predicted proteins | sample II_Palsa_N2_1_FD_193523 | JGI IMG/M metagenome (GOLD analysis project Ga0302230, IMG submission 193523) | Peat permafrost microbial communities from Stordalen Mire near Abisko, Sweden - II_Palsa_N2_1 | ecosystem: Environmental > Terrestrial > Soil > Palsa > Peat permafrost | place: Sweden... | reverse complement strand
GGAAATACAAAATCAAAGTCGCCAGGTTCCGGAAATGGCGAGTCCTGCCGCGTTGAGCGAGTGGAACGTGTTCCTGACGCGCCATCCGCTCAACCAAAACACGCTCGCGACCGAGGGCTCGACGCTGGATCGGCTTGTGAGGGAGCACGGCGTGGCGATGGTGTACCGGGCCGAGCTGTGGCCGCAAATGGCCGGGGCCTATGTCCTTCGCAATGCTGCCAACGCCAACGCCAACGCCAGTACCGGAGATGGGACGAGCAGTACGACATACGCGGCCTACCTCGCAAGGGCGGCGGCGCTTCCGGAATCGGCGACAAAGCCCATCGTCAAGGATGCACCGAGGACGTTTCCAGACTTGCCGCAAATGCAGGGCAAGGAGGCTGCGTTGATCCACGTGCTGTCGGCCTTTAGTGCACGCAATGCGGTACGTTTTGGCACATGGCATGTGGATGCGCTAATACAACCCAAAAAATTAAAATAGGAGGTGGGTTACGTGCAAGGGTTCAACTTTGTCGTGGCCGTGTTCCTGCTGACGGGGATGAGCGAGGAGATGGCGTTCTGGCTGTTTGTGGCCACGATCGAGCGGATCCTGCCGGCCGATTTCTACACGGGGCAGATGGTTGGTGTGCACGTGGAGCAACAGGTGCTCAACCTGCTCGTCCACACGCGATTCCAGAAGCTGGCCAAGGTGCTGGACGCGTACAATATCCAGCTGCAGTTTATATCCACGGCTTGGTTCATAACAGGGTTTGCGTCCAACGCGCCTCTCGAGGCACGTGCCTCTCTGTATCTATCTGTCGTCGTGCTTACTTGATAACGTAGACGACCATGCGCATCTGGGACTGGATCTTCCATTTCGGCGTGCCTACTTTGCACAGCATCGGGCTAGCGGTGATCTCTGCCACCAGTCCAGGCGTTCTGCTGGCTGCCATGCCTGCCAAGGACGGCGAGCCAGCAGAGTTTGCAAGTGTGTACAATGCCCTCCTGAACGGCTCCAACGAGACGATGAAGGATACGGCCAAGCTCTTCAAGGTGGCCAGGTCAAGGCGATGCACGGTCAAAGCCAGTGTGATCGAGGCTCTGCGCAGCAGCTGTCGAGGCAGCGTCAGCAAGCAATTCAGCGATCTCGTTGCCTCGGCGACAGTGATCGATCGATCGCCATCCACCAGCAGTGACTAACTTGATACCAATTTTTTTAATTATTATTTTTTTCAAGAAAACAAAACAAGAAGACCATAACCAACAAACAAAGCGTTTCTGTGCTGCTGGCTATTACGAGACACGGGGCTCGCACTGGAGCGACAGGTTGTAGTGCTCGTCCTCGCTCATGATGACATAAGTCCTAATGAGATTCAATTGTTAGAATAACCAACACGAAGAACTCATACGATCGGAGGAACTCTTGGATGTCGTTGACGGTCTCGAGCTGGTAGACCGAGTTCTGGTAGCCAAGCAGCTCCTGGATGTAGCGCGCGGTGGTCTGGTGCTTCTGGAAGTTGATGATCTTCTTGTCCGAGTCCATGTAGCTCTTGGAACCGGCGTCGAGGAAGACGAGATCCTGCAGGTAGACGCCAGGGAAGGGGATAAGCGGAGGGTCGACAGCGTGCACCTTGGCACGAAGGCGCTTGTAGTTGAGCTCGCTGGACGACTCCTTCATCAGCTCGTCGGAAATCCTGCGGATCTTGGGGTTGACGTTCTACGAATTATTATGGTTCCTTTTAGGGGGAAAAAAAAAAAGAAGAGCAAGGTGATGACGATAAACGTACAGCGGCAGTGTCCTTGAGACGGTAGACGGGGCTGGACTGAAGGGCAGTCATGACTTCGATCACACCGTTAAAGTTCTTGAGCTTTTCCAGGCACTGACGATCCACACAGCAAAACGTGGTCAATAAAATATTACGAGATAAAAACAAACAAACATACGGTAGCAAGGGAAACAGCACGCTCATAAACGGCAGCACGGGCCTTGACGTTGTCGATCTGGGTGACGATTTCGGTGATAATCCTAAACAAACAAACAAACAAATAAAATCAATGAATACAAATAAAACATAAACTCGAATCGACGTACCACTTGGAGATACGGTTCGACCAGGTGGTGAGGGCGTTGATGCCGGGGGCAGTGGTGGCCTTGTCCTTGCCGAGCCAGGCCTGGTCGAGGAACTCGGTGGGCTTGACCTGGCGGAACAGCTCAAACTCGATCAGGGTGAGCTGGCGGGCGAGCTCCATCGGGTCGTAGTCCATGATCGACAGATCGTTGGTGCCCTGGTCCTTTTCGGGCTTGAGGATGCGGCTCTTGAGCTAAATTAAAAAAATAATTTACCGTTATTTAATTGCATGTATCATTTTTTTTGCGCACCTTTTCGAGGTTGGCCAGCGACTTGCGATCATTGACGGACGCCGAAGGGCTTGCGGCGCCGCTGTTGCCAGCGCTTCCAGGGCCCGGCAGCTGCAATTATTCTTTTTCAATTATTTTTGCGGATCATAAACCGCAATTACCTTCATGACCGAGCCAGTGCGCGAGAGACGGGTGATGGCCTCGGACGGGTCGCGGCGGATGGACTTGCCCTTGACATTGGTGTAGATGGGCTTGGGGCACTGCTGCGGGTTGACCTGGGCGGCATAGTTGTCGTCCTGTCCCGTGCTCTTCTTGTCGTACACACGGGTGAGCTGGGCGGCAAGCTTGGGCTGGCTCTCCATGTTGACCTTGATGAAGCGCATGAGCGTGTCGAGCAGCTCCTTGCTCTCCTTGAAATCAAACCAGTAGTTTTCCATCCAGTACTTGATCGTGTTGCAAACACTGTTTTGTGCGGGGATGAATAATTTTTCGTACATTTTATCAATATATACCGAAGGCGGACGGGAAGGGCCGGGGTCTTGGTGTACTGATCCGAGATGAGCGTGAGCAGCTCGCTGGGCTTCATGAATGCGCGGTACGTGAGCAGGAACGCCTGGAGGTACTGCAGGTCAAAGTTGGAGCCGTACGCGGTGAGACGCTCGACAAGCTTCTCCTTGGTTCCACCCTTGAGATGCTTGTTGCCGCCCTCGCCCTTGACAAACACGACCAGGCCAGACTTTTCGTCCGCCTCATCCTGGCGATTGCGCTCCTCCTCGAACTTTTCCAGGCGAGCCTAATTGCAAAAAAAAATTTTATTTTTCATGAAATCAAACAAATAAACAAAAGTAATTGTTACGAGGTCGTCCGAGGCGTTCTCGGGGGCCTTCTGGCCACGGGTCTCCTGCAGCGACTGCAGCTCCTCAGCCTGCTGCTGGATAGTGCCATCCAGCATCTGGATCTTGTGCTGTTGTTGTTTGGGCTCCATCGTTAGCAAAACACAACCACACACACGGATAGACAAACCTTGAGATAGGCAATGTCGGCCGTCTGACGCTCGTTCACGTCCTGCAAGTACGAGAGCTGGTTGATGTAGTTCTTGGACGCCTCGTTGTCGATGATGCCGGCGGCCTGCTCGAGCAGCATGGCCTTTTGCGAGGCAACGTGCTTCTGCTCGATCAGCTGGAGGAGGGTCTCCTTGCACTTCTCCTGGAACTCAAAGGCCTCGACGTAGAGATCGACAATGTACTTTTTGAGGAAGTTGGGGTCGTCCTCAAAGCCAAAGACGTCGTTGTAGATCTGCTGGTAGTCCTCCAGGAACTGCTTGACCTCGACGTTCCACGCATAGTCGATCGGGCGCTTGCCCTTGCTGTTGGTGATGTTGACGCTGTGCGGCAGCTGGCCAGCACGCAGGAGCAGCTTGATCGCCTGCAGATGCGTGTACGCGGTCGCGACGTGGAGGGGCGTGTTGCCCTCGTTGTTTTGCGCCTCGATGTTGACGCCGGGCTACATTTTTGGAATTAAAAAAAAACAACGCCCTTTTTTAAATTAAAAAAAAAAAAGGTACCACTTCGAGGAGGATGCGGACAATGTTGAGGTTTCCAGCCGAGGCGGCAAAGTGGAGGGCCGTCGAGCCGTCCTCGGGGGCACGCTGGTTGACATCGGCTATCAATAAAAAACATTGAATAAAAATTCTAGTTTTATTTTATTTCAGGGTAAGACGACATACCACCGTGTTGGAGGGCGTAGATGACCGAACGCTCGTCGTTCTGCGAGACGGGGCCAAAGAGGTCCATGTTGGCCTTTTTTCCCCCTTTTTTTTTAATGAAGGGGTTGAGTGGTTTGGTAAAAAAAACAACGTACTACAGTAGATCTCTCTTCACAACGAGCACAAACACGAAAGAAAAAAAGGATACACAAGGACCAATGCAATAACGGGCACTAGCAGCATGTGCACGGTTCGACCCACTTCGACGAGTGGTCCAATCAAAACAGGACGTAAAAGAGCATGTAAAAAAAAAAAAACAAGAAGTTTCAACCTGTCCTCAACAAGCCACCGCCAGGCCAATCCAGGAACTAGGAACTCACAGGCGACGACCACCTCCGCAACCAAACAGCGGACATGAGGCGTGAAGGGACAAACTTGAAGGGGGAAAAAAGAAAAACACCAAAACAAGGATGAAACAAAGCGTTTCAGTATGAACAAAGTAAGCCGCTCAACGCCGCCCAAATGCGCCGCCACAGCAACAACTGCAAAAACCCAAGAGAACGACATAAAAGAAAAAACGCACAGGCCAACCGGCGCAACAGGACACAGTCGCGTGCAAAACGAACCACAAATAAATGCGGCCATTTTGCGACAGTGCGTCCCCCCTACATGGCGTGGGACCCTCTCGCTCACGGCCTCCGCGCCGACTTCTGCCTTCTCGACTACGCCAAACTAAAAGGTTGAGGCTGCAAGGTCCCGCAGCAGGAACTGCTCAGCCTGCTGGACGGGATCGCCGCCTCCTCACACGGCAACATTGGGCTGGACGCGTCCGTCATGCCCACGCGCGTGCCCGGTGTCGTGCTCGTGCAGACGACCGACTTTTTCTACCCCAACGTGGAGGACCCGTACGAGCAGGGGCGGATCGCGTGCGCCAACGTGCTCTCGGACCTGTACTCGATGGGCGTGGCCGAGTGCGACAACATGCTGATGCTGCTGGGCGTGTGCACCGACCTGGACGCCGCCACCGAGCGACAGGTCGTCACACGCCTCATGATCCAGGGCTTTCACGACCAGGCAGCGACGGCCGGCTGCTCCGTCACCGGCGGGCAGACAGTGCTGTCCCCGTGGATGATCATTGGCGGTGTGGCGTCGTGCGTGTGTGCCCAGGCCGACGTGCGCATGCCCGTCAGCGCGGCCGTGGGTGACGTGCTCGTGCTGACAAAGCCGCTGGGGACACAGGTCGCCGCCAACGCGCACCAGTGGCTCAGGGCAAAGGGCAGAGGACAGCCCGTGGGCGAAAAGTGGGACAAGATCAAGGGCGTCGTGAGCGAGGCCGAGGTCGTCACCGCCTTTGCCGCCGCCCAGCGAAACATGACCAGGCTCAACCGCAATGCGGCCAAATGCATGCACGAGTTTGGCGCACATGCGTCCACCGACGTCACGGGCTTTGGGCTGCTGGGCCACGCGCAGAACCTCGCCGGCAACCAGCTCGCAGACGTCGCGTTCAGGTTCCACACGATCCCCGTCATCCGTGGCATGCTCGCTGCGGCCGCTCAGACAACGTTCAAGCTCCGCGAGGGACTCTCGGCAGAGACATCGGGTGGCCTCCTCGTTGCACTGCCGCGCAAGCAGGCGCTCCTATTCATCGCCAAGCTTGAGGAGCTCGACCACGAGCCAGCCTGGATCATTGGAGACGTCATCGTCGGTACTGATAACAAAATGTAATATATATAATTTAAAAATCGACATAGGCAACAAGACGGCAGAAATCGCACCCGACGCCGCGTTCATCGAAGTGTAAATATTACCTCTTTTTTTCTTCTTTTTCGAAATGGGGGCAAAATCATTGTTGAGCAGCTTTGGTTCTACTCTCATTTCTCATTTTGCTGTAAATACCATTTTCTTTTCTTATTTTTTTGGGAGGGGGTGGGTGGGAAGACTGCACGTTGGGTTGCTGAATAGATGAGGCAGCGTTCTTTAAACTGGGTGGCCATCGCCTAACCTGGACGGACGTTTTTTTTGTGCTGATGAATTTCATGGCGATCTTCAACTTGCTTTCTCTCCTCTTCCTCTGATTTGTTTGTAATTTCACAAATTAGCCTGAACTGTTGACATAAAAATAAGATGGCGCTTTTCTAGAGAAGAGCCTTGACAGAGTCGGTGACGGCGATCGTGCCGTTCTCGAGGTAGAGCTGGTTGTTCTTGCCAATGTCCTCGAGGACGTAGCGGTAGTTGACCATGAGGCCGTACGACTGCGCGAGGCCCTTGGCGCTCGTGTCGGCGAGCCAGTTGAGCCGCCAGAGCCACGCGCCGTTGCGAATGTGGAAGTTGGCGACGGGATCGAGCGCCAGTTTGCGGTGCTTTTCTTGGTAGAGGTACTTGGCGCCAAGTCTCTATTGTGCACACTGATTGTTTATTCTTTTTTTTATTTTTGCACCCGAACCATGACGATCGGCCGAAGAACACCAGCGAGTTGCCGATCCTGGGGCCACTGTGCGGACGTGGCAAGGGCACTCTGCAAGAGCGACGACGACGACGATGATGCCAATTTGGTTGGCAGTGCCTGCTGCAGAGTTTGTGCCTCGGAAGGCGTAAGAAATCCCTCGCTCTTTTGCGCCAGCTGCGTGTTGACCCACTTGCCAAAGCCAGGCAGCGGTGAGAGGGTGACAAACGTGTTGAGGCTCGGGTGCTGTGCCTTTAGCGTCTTGACAACATCCTTGATGAGATAGTTGCCCAGATCGACGCCGGCCAGACCGGGCTGCGTCGAGGTGATCGAGTAGAAGACGGCCGTCGTGGGCGCCTCTTCGCTTGTCTTGCCCGTTGGCTCTTCCAGGATCGTCTAAAAACATCGTATTAAAACAGGATAGGATGGTTTGAACGGTTTGTTCACCTGAATGCTGTCTGCGATCTCTTGGATCAACGCGACCTCGACAAAGACGAGCGGCTCGCTCGGCAGACTCGGGTGGAAAAAGGCAAAGCAGCACCGCTTGGGCCCCACCAGTCGCTGCTTGAGCGCGCCCCAGTCGCTGATGCTGTGCACGGCCTCGTATTTGATCACCTATACGGAAAGGATTGAGACATACAGTACACTGCAAATACAAAAATTAAGGAAACCTTTTCCAGGATGTTGGCAGGCGTTGCGTCCCATGTGACCTGTCGCAGCTGCAGGAATCCCAGTGCAAACCAAGCCTGCAGCTGCGTCTTGAGCGAGTCGTCCAACGCCCTCAGCCCCACGTTGCCCGCATCGTCCTTGAGCATTCCCTAACAAACAGGCAATGTTCTCTTAACAAAAGTCATCAAGCAATCGGTACGACAGTGTCACGACGCAGGCGCAGGATAAACTCCATGCCATCGGGCAGCTGCGACAGCGTCGAGAGCAGAGACGCGTGGGCCGGCTGCAGTGCCCGTTCAAACTGATGCACGTGGTTCTGCAGCAGCCGCGCGTCGGCAGGTGCGGCGCCATCGCCATCGGAACGCAGAAACAACTGGCTCGCCTCGCGGAGCGCGGTCACGTTAACCCCAAACTCGGTGCCCAGGGTCTGCAGCACGGCCTTGCGTTCTTGCTTGTCCTCTAGGTTCTTGTAAAACCCCTCAAACTCCTGCGCAAATTCCTTGGATCATGTGTGTTTGGGGTATTAGGCGGCGTGGCGTGGATCCCAGGTGAAGGCTTACGTGCGACATGAACTTGCCCGAATCGCGCAGCGTCCGTGCGCGGCGCAGCAGACCACTGATCCGACTTGCTGACATCGGATCAGGGGCAATATGTTTTTTGTTTTTTTTTGAAATGGTCGATGCCGGATGATCTGCTTTGTTGCTCGCTGGACGCTGGTCTCTAGGTCGATCGGTCGCTGACTCGCTGTCCTCTGTTCCTGAGGTAGTGAGCTTTGCTATAAAAGGAGAGTGATAAAAATAAACACGGCCTCGCTTTTCTCCTTACAGGCAACGTTTTCGTTACGCGGTCAAGTGATGCCCCTGGCGCGCATCACTTTGTATTCGCTGGCTGTCCTCTCAAGCGGGCTCGACGATGTTGCGATCCACAGCTGCGGTCATTGTGGCAGCCGTCGCCTTCCTCGTCGCCTCGGCTCCCAACGTGAAAGCCGAGTTCTGGTCACTCACCACCGAGTACGTTGGCAGCAGCACCTGCAGCGGCTCCGGTCAAGCCTACTATGTCGGTGCCACGCTCGCCTACGACGGCGCCGATTGTAAGCTCAACAAAAACGCACTCGAAACATCGTTTCAAATTATTTATTTTTCTAAAAAAAAATAGCTTGCACAAACGACAAATGCAGCGGCTCCAGCTTCACGGCGCCCGATGGCCAGTCGACCCAGGTCAGCTGGGAGCAGTCCTGCTATGACGACATGCCCGGGCCCAGTGGCAACTTTATCAAAACGACGTACTACAATGCGACCACCTGCGGCACCAACCCCGTCATGTTTGTGTACACGCCCGCCACCGGCTTTTGCGTCCCCAACTATGACGAGGCGACCAAAACCACAAGCTACTCGCAGGTTTTTCTTTTCAATTATAGTGTCGCATGCCTTTGCATAATTTTAACTAAAAAAAATTTACGTAATAGGCATCGTGCAACGCTGACGGCTCGTATATTTACCTTACCGGCTGCAGCGACAGCGGGTGCTCGCAGGACTGCACTGACGAGTCGGTCGCCCAGAGCAGCTGCCTCAACATCAACGACGATGGCACAAACTATTCGTGGGAGGTGACCTGCGGCGCTGCGACGGGAACGGGCATGCCCACGAGCGACATCGTGCTGAATCAGAACGACGGCGGATATTACGGCAACCAAATCTATCGTCCGTACGGCGACAGTGGCAACGACAATGTGAACGCCGATGGCACTGGTGCTGCTGGTACACTGTCGTCGACCGGCGCACCCATCCTTGCTGCGGTTGCTGCGATGCTCGCTGCCTTTGTATTCTTCGTAATCTAAATAGTAAAAAATTACCCCCGTTCCACAGGGACGTAGCTTATAAACTTGTAGCCCGCAGAGTGTTTTTATTATCTAAATGTCTTTTGCGCACAAGAAACATTTGATTTGGATGGGGTAGGGAAAAAAAAGAGAGAGAGAGAGCAGTCTTTTGTTTTCGTTATTTAATTTTCATTGGACGCTTACGAGGAGCTGGCGCTGCTGCCTGTTGCGGCCTCGGCCTTCTTGGCGGCTTCTGCGTCGTCGAGGAGCTTTTGGATGGTGGCGGTAGAGACCTCCTTGAGGACGCACTTGCCGTTCTCGCGTGTGAGAGTTGAAAACTCCACTGTTCATTGACAAACAAATTAGCCTCCTGGGGGTCCACGAGCTTAGGGGGGCACAACGTACATCGGTCAGGTGTGAGCATGGTCGAGTCCATGGTCTTGGAGAGGACCTTGACGGCGAGGGCGAGGGCCTTCTGGATGTCGAGGTTGTCGTTTGTCTCGAACGACGACTTGAGGATCGATTGGGCAGCCTGGTTGTTTGCGCCAATGCACGTCGCGCGCCAGCCACCATAGTTGCCCGAGGGATCCGACATGTAGAGCTGGAAGCCGTAGTGTCGGTCCCAGCCGGCGTAGAGGAAGGACACACCGAACGGTCGGAGGCCGCCAAACTGTGTGTAGCCTGTTGTTGCAACACGCGTGAGCACGAGACGGGCGATGCCCCAAAAGAAAACCAGACGTACTCTGCTTGAGGTCGCACAATCGCTGCACGAGCTGCTCGACGGGCATCGGCTCCTGGTACTGCAGATTGTAGTTTTGCGCGACCGTTCGCGTGTAGTGGACGAGGATGTTTGCGTCGGCGGTGATGCCGGCAACACTGGCGGCGACATGTCTTTATAAAACAAACAGCAGGCAAGAGGGTTAGCTAGCTTGCTTGCTCTTGCACTGACGGGAGCAAACATACTCGTCAACAAGGTAAATCTTCTCGCTCGACTTGGACGGCTCCAGCAGACGCGACGCCACCTTCTTCTCTGCGGCCAGCACAACGCCGTCGCTCGCGAGGATGCCTAGGGACGTGCCGGCGTGGCTGATCGCCTCCATCGCGTACTCGACCTGGTACAGTCGCCCTGGGGGAAAAAACAACCGGACGGAACGGGAGAGGGGTGAATAAGCAGAGAGACAAACACGGCGTACCTTCAGGCGAGAAGATGGTCGTTCGGGCGTCGTAGCGGCGAGACTATTTTACGTGGTGAGTTTGGGAAAACGAGTGATGCATAGGAAGCGGCGTTGGGCAGGACGAGACGGAAAAAAAAAAATAAATAACACCCCACCAGGCAAAACATAGGCGAGAGGGAGGACATGTGGGGGAGCAAGGGGCGGCGGCAGCAGCAGCAGCAGCAGGGTGGCAAGCAAAAGCAAAGCAAGGCACGTTTACCATTTGTTCGTGCTGACGCGTAATCCGGCTTGAAAGTGAGGGCACGACACTCATCAAATGGTGGTGGTGGTCACTGTTCTATGACATCACCGCCGCCCTCAAATGCATTTCAACATTTCAAACACATTGAGAATACATTTTTGTTTTTTGTAGTTGTACTCGCCGCTCATCGAGCAGACGAAGAGGAAGACGACTCGTCGGCGACGACAGTGGCGTCACCTCCGATGTCGTCGGGGAGGGCCCGCTTGGTGGCCGATGTTGAGCTGGTGGAAGCAGAGGCACTGGACGACTTGTAGGCCATGCCGTCACAGGTGATGAGCATGCGGTGGTCGGCGGGGTCGGCCTCGTTGTACTTTGCCACGGTGAACTTTGCGGGCGTGAGCCTCTCTGCAAAGTGGATGGCGGTCTCGGTGTGGAGGCTGATGGGCCCGCTCAGGACCTGCGACCGGCCCTGGGCGAGGGCCATGAAGACGATCAACTGGTCCTGCAGGTACTCGTCGACGCAGCCGCCGTGCTTGTGGTTCTCGACGAGGAAATCGGCGGCCTTACGACCGACCAGCTCGGCGTGTTTGCCCTTGGCGCCACACGCGGTACCCGCAAAGATGCACCCTGTGCTGGTCGTCATCGTTATGACTATGCCAGACCCACTCCCAAAGGCCTTGTCCGGCTTCTCCACCACGATCTCTGGGGCGAGCAGCACGGCATCGTCAAAGTGTTTTTTAAGGATCGCCTAAATACGTAAAAATAAATATAATAAATAGTAATTACTACGAGGGTTACTTTTATTCATTTAAAAAAGTTACGATTGCAGCGGACGCAGTACGCTCAGCTACCTTGCGCGAGACCTCGCCAGCAACGTACGACCACGTGCGAACAGAGACCACGGTGCCCTTGTCGACCATGTGGAAAGCAGGGATCGACTCGATCGGCTTGGCCGTCATCACGACCTCGCCGCGCCCTTTGGGGTAGTAGCCACGTCGGACCACGTTGTACTCGACGTCGAGCCCGAGGTGCTTGTGGGCGATCGGCATAAACACTAGCTTCAGATAGTCAATCTGTATAGAAATAATATAAGACGTAGACGAGAGGGAGACATCGATGGTACGTGAGGGGCCATGTCGCAGTTTGTCCCGCCCCTGAGCACGACGACCGACGCCGGCGATGGTGAAAACAGCAAGCATGGCAGGGCGATCTGGATGAGCAGGCAGATTGACCCAGCGGTCTTGGTGTCGGCCTCGTACCTGCCGTGTTTGAGCGTGCCCGGGCTGAACGAGACCGACGACGAGCCGATCGTGTCGCCCGTGACCGTGGCGTCGCACAGCTGGGCAACGAGCTGCAGCCCCGTCAGGTGCTGGTGGTGCAGCCCCGGTTTGGCACGCCCGGCGCGAATGTTCTTGATGGACACGGGCGTGCCCAGCAGCGTGCTCAGCGCGATTGCGTTGCGCAGCACCTGGCCGCCGCCCTCGAGGACGGAGCCGTCCAGCTCTTGCATCGTCTGTGCTTCTTGCGCAACAGGGTGAATAAAAAAAAACGGTAGTGGAGTTGCGCAAGTACACGCAGTTAGGAGTTCCTTTGTAATAGGGCGCGCAAGATGATGATGGCGATGAACACGCAGCATTCAATCTGCTTGGTAGTCTAGGGAAAGATGACGAATGGGGCCAATGGAGAGAGGGAAAGAAAGTATGAAAGAGAAATTGGTGCTCCTTCCTCTTTTTTGCTCAGGCGAGGTACACTTGGGATTATGGTCTTTGGGCCCATCCCCCTTGGCGCGAATATAGCGATAAACTTTGCGGCCACGAAAGAATAATAATAAAAATATATTACTACATTTGCCCCTGCCCCTGTGCATCTTGTAGTACGTCGTGTGCATCGTGTGCATCTGTCACCGCTACGGCCGAGGAAGAAGACGTAGGAGGTATAGGGTCGACAGTCGTAGCCACTGCCGCTGTTGACTTTCTGCGCGCCTTTTTGGTCGCCGTGCCTGCCGCACCAGCCGGCGCGCTGATAGTCTTGACGCGATGCCTCAGCGTGATACGGCGGATGGGCGCAGCAACAAACATAGCCTCCTTGTACGCGACCACGACCTGCTCCTGTTGCTGTTGTTGCTGCTGCTCTTGCTGTTGGTCGTCTGCAGCGCCATGCTGTTGTTGGTCATCCTCAACGGGCCTAGAGATGGTCGTCGTCTTCTTCTCCACGTGAAAGACCAGGTCTGACAGGATGAGCTCGCGCGAATGGCCCACGAGATGCGTCGTCGTCGTGCCCGTGGCGGCAACCGAGAGATGTACCTGGGGCGCCAATCCTCCCTATGTACCTTGTTTTAACGTCTTCTTTGAAAAGCGATAAAAAACTTACAGTGAGCTCGCCCGATTCCTCCAGGGCGTGCTTGTGCTGGATCAGCCATGGCAGCAGGTCGGGCTCGTCGCTGTCGATGAGCACAAAGTACTGGCAATGTGGTTGGTTCACGTTTTTCGAGTGACGGGTTTTTTTTTTAACGTACGTCTTCCATTCGTCAAAGGCTTTTGGAAATTCAGAATTTTTTTTTTCCAGTTTTTTTTATTGATTGCAATTCGACGGATGGACAATGAAAGGTGCAAGAGAGAAAACCAAACAACAGCAGAACATACCAAAAGACAAGGTGAGTGAAGGGGGGGAAAAAAAAATATACTAGCCAAGATTGCACCCCCCACCAAACGCCCCGATTCGGGAAATTCTGTATTTAGAGGAGAGTGGTCTCGGCAATCTTGGAGCTGACAAGGTAGGGGTCGCAGTTGCTGGCAGGACGGCGATCCTCGAGGTAGCCAGAGCCCTGCTCGTTGACCTGACGGGGGATGCGGATCGAGCAGCCGCGGTTGGCAACACCGTACGAGTACTTGTCGATGGGGGCGGTCTCGTGGGCACCAGTGAGGCGTCGCTCGTTGCCCTCACCGTAGACGGCAATGTGCTCGAGGTGCTTGGGGGCAAACTTCTCGCAGTAGGCCTTGATGGCGTCGAGGCCAGTCTTGGCCTCGCGGGTGGCCTTGGTCGAGTAGTTGGTGTGGCAACCAGCGCCGTTCCAGTCACCGGGGATGGGCTTGGGGTCAAAGGTGACCTTGACGTTGAAGTACTCGGCAACCTATTTTTTATATTATTTATTTACTAAAGAATCAAAACAGGTGCATCAATACCTGGACGAGGATGAAGCGGGCAACCCAGAGGTGGTCACCGACGTGGACACCCTCGACGGGTCCGACCTGGAACTCCCACTGCGAGGGCATGACCTCGGCGTTGGTGCCGCAAATCTTGACACCGGCGTAGAGGCAGGCCTTGTAGTGGGCCTCGACGACGTCGCGACCAAAGACCTTGGTGGCACCGACACCGCAGTAGTAGGGTCCCTGGGGTCCGGGGAAACCGGCCTTGGGCCAGCCGAGGGGGTGGCCATCGGCGTCGAGGAGCGAGTACTCCTGCTCGATGCCGAACCAGGGCTCGTGCTCCTTGACCTTCTCAAAGACCTTGTTGGCCTGGTGGCGCGAGTTGGTGGCGTGGGGGGTGCCATCGTTGTTGAGGGTCTGATGCAGTACGCAATTAGTAAGGGAAAAGAAAGAAAGAAAGAAAGAAAGAAAGAAAGCGCGAAAAAAAAAAAAAAGTACCTCGGTGAGGACGAGGATGTTGTCACCGCCACGGAAGGGGTCGGCAAAGATGGCAACGGGCTTCATGAGCACGTCCGAGTTGTTGCCGGGGGCCTGGCCAGTGGACGAGCCGTCAAAGTTCCAGACCTTGAGCTCGTCGACCGACTTGGGGACCTCGTCGAGGGTCATGGTCTTCTGGCGGAGGTTCTGCTTGGAGCCGTCAATCCAGATGTAGGTGGCGAGGACCTTGCCCTTCTGGTCGAGGTGCTTGAACTGCTCGTAGACAGCGGGGTTGTTGCCAGCGGGGAGCGACATTGTGCTGTGTTGGGTGGTTGGTGGTGGTGGCCGGTGTCTGCGGACAAAAAAGAAAAATGCACGAGATTTAGATAACCAGGCGACGTCGACGGTGCGTGTTCGGGGCCACGGAAAAAGAGAGGAAACGTAAGGTACGGCCCTTTTACAGGCTTGTGAAAAGCTAGCGACGGAGACGCGCACAGCGACACACACAAACCGGCGTGAAAAGGGAGGGGCCACGTGAAAAATAACGCCAACGCGCGCGCGATAAAAGGGGGGAGGGCCACGAGGTCAGGTTGTTTCCGCCGCCACCACCAGCCACCACCGCCATGAAAAGAGGTCAAGCTAATTGACGAAAGGGGGAGGGGGGAGGGGGGGGGGGGGGGGATAAGGGGACACGTTCAACCGGGACGCGAGCGAGAGAGAGAGAGAGAGAGGGAGACAGCGAAATTAAAAATGACCATTGACCAAGCCATGAAAAAAA
>Ga0302230_10001555_pt1 | contig 14795 bp, 16 predicted proteins | sample II_Palsa_N2_1_FD_193523 | JGI IMG/M metagenome (GOLD analysis project Ga0302230, IMG submission 193523) | Peat permafrost microbial communities from Stordalen Mire near Abisko, Sweden - II_Palsa_N2_1 | ecosystem: Environmental > Terrestrial > Soil > Palsa > Peat permafrost | place: Sweden... | reverse complement strand
CGCAATCAACTGCAGGCCATCGCCTTGGAAAAGGCGACTGCTACATTTGTGGGTGCGCAGATGAAAACTGCGACGGTTCAGCAGTGAGTGTTGGCTGGTCCGAATCGGACTACCGAGGAGCCGCATAGGTACTGCAGCGGCGACGTCTACACCTTGCGCAAAGCGTCGAGCTCCTGTCGTAGCGTGGCGATGACGCTCTTCCAATCGTCACTCTCGGTCTGCCGGAACAATCGCGCACTCGGATACCAAGGACTGTCGCTGCGCCCCAATTGCCAGTGCCAATCCGGCAGCCAGGGCAGCAGAACCCACACAGGCTTGCCGAGCGCCCCCGCCAGATGCGCGACTGAGGTATCGACACTAATCACCAAATCGAGCCGGGCAATTAACCCTGCCGTGTCGGCGAATGTTTCAAGCCGGTCTGCCGGGTTGCGCAGTGTGCCTCGTTGAGTCAGGTCCGCCATATGTGGTTGGGAATGTGGAAAATCAGCCGGGACTCGAGCTCGGAATTGAATTAACTCGGCGCAAGTAAACACGCGAACAACCTCTGGGACGAATCGTTAAGGCGTTACCGATAGTTTTTGTCAGCGGAACAGTTGCTGGGTCTACCTGAGTGACCGCCAAATCAAATCGCGACGACTACTATGTCCGCAGGGCAAAATAAGTGTCGGCAAGTCAAGCTTCGGGGAGTAGTGGATCGTGATGGCGAAGGAATCAATGAAAGTAGAGCAGAAGAACCTGGTTCGCGACAGTTGGAAGGAGGCAAAGGCGGCTGTCAATTTCTGGCAGGCTCTTGAGTACCTTGCCCCACAGTCCCCCCCGGCCGTTAAGCTGGATGAATCGGTCTGGGAGTTTAAGGCCGACGTGCCGGAAGACGAAATGCCGTGGAACGACCCGAAGAAACGAACCATCCTCGACCGTCAGGTTGGCCCCAACAGGAAGTTTCAGCTCTTCGCGGGCATTCTTGGTGGGAACTACTTCATTGAGACTGCGCGCCGGTACCTTGGCGCGGACCCGATCGATCAATCGGAACTGCGGCCGCCATCGCCAGCGGCATGCGTTGTCGTGAACGTCAATGGGCAAGGACTGGCGAGCGGGCAGCTGTTCATCAGCACCGTGCCGTGGGCAATGGCGCAGATTTCCGCCGCGTCAGGAAAAGATGTCGAGCTCAATTTTCGGGGGTTCTTCGGGATTGGCGGGCTGGAAGAGGAAATTCGGGAAAAAATACAAGACCTGATGGTCGAACGCAGGCTCCTTGCGAGAAAGCCCGGTGAAGAGCTCGAGGAAGAGTTCGAGGAAGAGTTCGAGGAAGAGTTCGCCGAGGAGGAAAATCCGGCATCCCTCACGACCCCGATTTCTCCGAACGCCGGGTCCACTGCCTCAGTATCCGAGTCGCGTCCTATTCTCCCTCCGCTGCGCCCGGTCACGTCGGAAGACATCCGTGCCATCACCCACCTCGTCTTCGAGCTTTCGGGCTGGCATCCCGAGCAGCAGGAAATGTGGCGCATCCAGGCGCTCTGGGCGCCCGAGAAAGACACGGCGGATAACGCAGCGTCTGCGGCATCTCAGGACGATCCGCTGAACAGCTTCTATGCAGAAGATCTGGAGGACGTGGGCGATGCGGTTGCGATGGGGAAAATCGGCGCCGGTTTGCAGGCCTATCTGAAGGGGGAGGATTCAATCGGACGTGTCGATCTAGAATCGCAGGTCGACAAGCTGATCGACGGGGTTCACCCGTCGAGACTACCTGCCGGCTGCTGGCCCGCCAGGTTCCCATTGGTGACTGCACAGCAGTTCGCTGTCAATGCCGTGATGTCTGATCTTTCTGCCGGCGCTGGCCTCTTTTCGGTGAACGGCCCTCCGGGCACTGGCAAGACGACCATGCTCAAGGACATCATCGCTGCCGTCGTGGTGAATCGGGCGGATGTCATGGTGGAATTCGATATGCCCGCCTCGGCTTTCAAGAAACGCCTTGGTATCGAAAACTATCAGTATCCGGTGTATGAGCTCGATGCCAGTCTAGGGGGCTTCGGGATCGTGGTGTCGTCGGCCAATAACGGCGCGGTGGAGAACATCACGAAGGAACTTCCGGGGTTGGCCGCGATTGCGCCGGGTATCGACATTGACTATTTCTCGATGGTGGCTGATTCGGCGGCTGCACCGCAGAAGGCGAAACAACGTCCTGCGACTCGCGAGCGTTGGGGCCTCATCACCGCTGTGCTGGGCAACAAGAGCAATCGCAGCCAGTTTGCAACGCGCTTCTGGCTCTCAGGGCTGCCGCAGAAGAAGACTGAAGGGAAAACGCCGCCCGAACCCGATCCGCTGCGCTTGCGGTCCCTGCAGGATCTTGTGAAAACGGGAGAACACGGTGCACTGTCATGGGACGAAGCACGCGGACAATACCGGGATGCGCGCAAGAAAGTGGATGCGCTGACGCGCATGGCATCCGACGTTGCCGATGCCATTCAGCTGCGTGCACGCGGAATAAGAGCAAAGGATAAGGCGTTTTCTGCATTGGCTGAGAATAGGGAAGCTATCGCCGGTCAGAAGGAAGGGGTACGGCAAGCGAAGGCGTATCTGGATACCGCGCTTGCCGCATACGAGCAAGCTGCACGGTGGATATCGACCTGCAAGAAATGGAGCGACGCCGATGCGCAGGTGAAGGTGCAGCAGAAGGACTACGATCAGCTGCGGAAAAAGGTGGCGCCAGAAGCGCTCGATAACGCCCGCAGTGCCCATGAACGCGCGTTCGCCGCGATACGTGGCGTTCAGTCGGACATCGAATTCCATCACCGTGGCAAGCCGGGATTCTTCTCGGAACTGTTTCGTACGCAATCCAGCCGTCGCTGGAATGCGCGTGGCGTTGAGCTCGAGCAGGGGCTTCGGGAGGCGCGCATGAAGGAGACCAGCGCGGCAGACTGGATCGCCAACGTGGAAGACCTCGCGCGAAAACTCCGCACGCTGATGCAGGCGCTGAAGGCTGTCCAGGAGCATGCCGCGACCTGCCGGACGGAGGCTCAACTTGCAGGTGTCCCGCTCGATGATGGCCTGAGCCACGCAGGAGACAACGACCTGCCTGCCGGACTGCTCGATCGGCTGATGGACGGGCGCAACCGCGCAACCAGTACCGTCCGCGAAGCACGCGACAGGATGGGCAAGGCACAAGAACTCGTCGATGCAACTCAGCAGCGCATCGATGCGGCGCATGCTCAGATGATGCGTGCCGAGGCAGACCTGAATCAGGCACAGCGTGTGCTGTCCGTTTCGCAGGTTCCTATCGAAAAAATGCCGCTATGGGATCTGTCGAAACTGGATCGCGAGACATTGCACCGTGCGGCGCCCTACGATTTTCCGGCTCTGTTCGAGGCGCGGCGCGATGTTTTTATCGCAGCCATGAAGCTTCACCAGGCCTTCATCGTGGCGGCCTGGAAGCCGATTTCCCGCTCGCTCAGCGCATTCGTTAACCTGCTGCAGGGTAACCTCAATGTCACCCAGATCGAGAAGGGGGCGATTCCCCTGTGGGACGCGTTCTTTCTGGTGGTGCCGGTCGTCTCCACGACCTTTGCCTCGTTCCCGCGGCTCTTTCGCGGAGTAAAGAGCGAGCAACTCGCGTGGCTGATGATTGACGAGGCTGGGCAAGCCGCGCCTCAACAGGCGGCCGGTGCGATCTGGCGCAGCAAACGCTCCGTCATCGTGGGCGATCCGCTGCAGTTGGAACCGGTCGTCGGCGTGCCGCAGGAGATGATGACGCCGTTGCTCCGCCGCTGTTCGGCCGAACCCCAGTGGTCGCCCCCGCTTACCTCTGCGCAGACGCTGGCGGACCGGGCGAACCGCTTCGGAATGTATCTCGGGGATGCCGACTCGGATAAGCGGATCTGGCTGGGTGCTCCCCTTTTCGTCCACCGCCGCTGTCTCGATCCCATGTTTCGCATCGCCAACAGCATCGCGTACGACAACAAGATGGTCTATGGTGCGGGTGAGGATACCGGTCCACACGGTATTGGGCTCAGCTGCTGGGTGCAGGTGCCAGCGGAGCATTCGGATGGCCACTGGGTCGAAGCCCAGGCGCAGCGGGCAATGGAGCTGGTCGAGAGGATTTCGGACGGCGTACTCAAGGAGAACGGGCAGTTCAAGGTCTATGTCATCACGCCATTTCGGACGGTCGCGGTCAAGATCAGGCAGCGCCTCTATGAACGTTATGGCGACGCGAGCAAGGGAATGGCCGGAACCGTCCACACCTTTCAGGGGAAGGAAGCAGAGCATGTGGTTTTCCTGCTCGGTGGCAATCCGTCCAGCCCGGGTGTGATTTCGAGTTTTGCAGGTGCGAAGCCGAATCTGGTTAACGTCGCAGTGACGCGCGCCAAGCGACGGTTGTATGTTGTCGGAGACCGCCGCTTCTGGACGGGTCCGTCCGACGTACACCGCATCTTCAGCCGGATGGCGAGGCATCTGGATAATGCGATAGAGGGAGCCGAGTAATAGATGCCGGCGGCGGGGCATAGTTGACCAGTCTATCCGGATCGACGATCAGACGTTCGTAGTAAGAATTTCGCGCGCTGGCGAGTCGGTCAACTGTAAGCAATGGGGTGCAGTCTTGGCGAGCAGCAATTTCTCGATTAGTCAGATTAGATAGCGATACGGCTCAACGCGGTTATGATCCACAGAAAAAACCGTGCGACGTGCTTATTCAACGTGCCGCGGACACATATGTCGCAGCGAAATTATTTAGTGACGCTGCCGAGAATGGGCCTGTGAATTACGTGGCTTCGTTAGCGTCGAAAATGATATTGTGGACGAAACTGCTTTCATTCACCGTAGAGAGGTAGTCGATGGGTATTAAGATGGCAACGGCATTCGATGCCGATGGTAATGAATGGCAGGCCGATGTATATGTAAAAGGCAAAGGCCAGCCGCGACGTTTAAATCAGACTGCCTTGATTTCCCTCGGAGAACCAGGCCGCCTCAAAAGGCTCATGCAGGCTGATTGCGTAGGGCAAACCAGCGATAGCGCCTTTACTTCTCGCAGTAGCTACTCGTCGAGCGCAAGGTCCATCATCCGTCGTGAAGTGGGTAATGCCTGCGGCGACGCATTGCCCCAGCAGTTTTGCGTCATCCTTCACTGCATCCCGCTCATCGCCAAACTGCTGCCGGGCAGCATGCATGACATCGAAGACGCGTGCTGTGACGATTGCGTCATCAATGTTGAACGGCAGCACGATGAAATTGGCGAGGCCTAAGTCGGTTATCCGTTGTCTGACCTCGTACTCGCTGATGACGATGGTGGACAGATGCATCGTAACTCCCTCGGCAATGAACCGCTGGAAGTACCGTTTTGCCACGTCGTGGTGAGGGCGGCTTGAATTGCTCAGGCAGATCAGAAAACTCGTGTCGAGTAAAACGGAATTCAATCGGATGCCCCCCGAATGTGGCGCACCCATTCCGCAGGATCACCTACATCTTTCCAAGCTTCCTCGCCGCGAGCAGTAAGCTTGTCAAACGCTTGTTGGTCAAAGCGAGGCGAATACGAAACAAACTCAACCAACTGCGCGTCCGTTATGTCCCCTGTATCAAGGTTCAGCTTCGCACGGATACGCAAGTGCACCTGTTTGTAGAGATGATTTTCCGTCTCTGCGCGGATCAGGTTCCGGTCGGTGCTAACAACTAGCATTTTCCCGTCAGGGAGCTTGATGTGCGCGTTTGGCTGAGTTGCCCCTCCGAGATCGAGTATTTCGCCGCGGATGTAACGTTCGACGCTGACAAGGCGCAACTCTTCCTCGGTGCGAAAGTTCGTCTGGCTTGAGATGGTTATGATGTTTCCGATATGGGTCTTGATCTTTACCTGTAATGATGCCCGCTTATGCGCCAAGGACTGCCATCGTTTCATAATCGTACGCCGCTTGGGGTCGATCCCCGCTAAATCAAGCGTCGAGGAAAGTATCTGCAAGTCATGTACAAGACTGGGTGACCAAAAATCGTGTGCCGCGACGGCGAGAGAGCCAGATACTATTGCCACATCTGTAGTGTCCACATCGCTGTCTTTTCCACTGCCTTTTAGAAAGTCACGAACTTCTCCGGCGAACGCAGCCAGCGTCCCCAGCGGAACGCGCGTCGGGCTGATTTCGTAGCCCGGCGAATCGTCTTGTAGCGAAATTGTGATTGGATGCATTTCCATAACTGAATTGTCGCGGTTCCACAATCAGCCGTCCAGTGCTGAATCTGGCCCAGCGCCTATAGATGCTTCTCGATGGAGTCGACCTGAACCATTATTCAGTAACCGCGCCTCGGATACTGTAAAGGGGCCGGATTGAGAGGGGCCTGCAGGCGATATGATGGATCAAGATGGATTTGTGCTGACCCAGTCCGGTTACACAGCGGTTACACCAAACTCAGAAATGAACAAGGGGTTACGAGCTTGCGCTTGTAACCCCTTGATTTTACTGGTGGCGAATCAGGGAGGACAACCCGCTCCCGGTAATTTTCCAGCAAAATCAGACGCTTAGGCGGTTGTGAGCCAGAAATCGTATGAAAAATAAACGGCTCACCGAGGATACCACCATATACTTTCTCCTGCGCATGATGAGCCGCCTTGGGAGCTCCTCTCTGACTATTCCGTTGCCACCTAAAATAACTGATTTAATCTTTTTCCAGTTCCATGCCCGTCGTCAGCACAAATTCAACTCAAAGTCCATTCAAGACGCCAAGGTCGCATGCAACGCTCCCTTGGGAAAAGCATCGATTCCGGATTGTTAAGTGGGCCGGCCGCAAAATTAGAGTTTCCAAGTTCGGAGAACGCTTGGTTTCTTTGCAGCGCGGCTTTTCGTGGGCCAAGTGGTGGTGCACGGCTTTATCGAGTGTGCCGAATGCCCGGAGCCAAGAGGCTCAGGTTCGGCTATGGTGTGAGTCATCCACAAGGTTGCCACGGGGTGAAGACTTGCTGGACCTGACAAATGGCTTTCCAGCGGACACGGCAGTGCGTCTTTATGTCAGTCGAGCGGGGTGCTTTCGCTTTTATATCCTGTCAGATGCGGCCCCGGGTCTGCCGCATCTTTTCGCAAAGCGCAAGGTTCACCTATCTGCGCGTAGAAGAGTTGTGACACATGATTTGGTTCGCATCGTGAAAGTGAGCGGCGTGCCGGGCACAAATGGGGCGCAGGTGATGGCGAATGCAGTCAAGGTTTATAGGACAATGGGGATTCAGTCTATCCATTTGCAGGCTGGACTGAGCGCCGGCGGTGCAGTTTGGCCGAAATTTGGATTTGTCCCTATTTCTTTGAGAGAATGGCGCAAGGTAGGGGAGACCGTGCGGGCAAATCTTAAAAACGTGCCAGAGCCCTATAAGGCCGGTTTCTCCGCTCGAACTGGCGGGATGCTATCGGTTGCCGTCGAGAAAATTTTGAACACGCGAGATCCAGTCAACATCTTGCTGTTGCATAGTTTGGATTCGAGCCCGGCCGGGCAATCGGCGCAAGCCCTTGTGTTCCAAAACGGCCGGTTGGGTGGATTTTTATTGCAAAAATCGCGCTGGAAGGGGGTGTTGGACTTGACAAATCCAGAGATTATGTCGTATTTTGATGACTATATCGGCAGGAAACGCCAAGCCGGGCAGGTGATTTAGATCCTGGACACGCCATCATGACACGATTTTTGAGTCGTTTATCGCATGCTGTTGCGAGAGGACCAAAGGTCTCTCGCGAAGAGATTGTTCGTCAGACGACAATCGACGACGAATTTGACGGCACCGACGAGCAGTGGTTCGCGCAAGATTTCGCGAAGCTCGAGGCGCGCGATCCCATGTGGAATCGAAATGGGCGAGTGTTGAGCGCTCGTCGTTGGTTGGACGAGAAGGAGTCAGTCGATGTCGTGCGCAGCATCTTCGGACAAGAGATTCTGGACGCCGCACTGAAACTGAAAAGCCGCTGACGGTTGCTGGTTTCGTGTTGTAACTGTTGACGCCCTACGGGAGAACCCTTTGGGGCGTTTTGCTTTTTTAGCCGAACGCAGCCGCCCAAGATGAATTGAATGGAAGGCCTTGGGGCATATGGCGAGGCAACTGCCTTTAATCTGCTCGAACCGCGAAGGGACGTGATGGCGGAAAACGATAGGTTTGGAGTTTTGCTTACGGATTATGGTTGGGCTGAGTTGGGTGAGGTCCTCAAACCTTATGTGCAGACCGGCCCCATCGGCAAATATATTTCCAGCAATGGGCTAACCTTCGACGGGGCATTCCTTCATTTGTCGTTCACGCCTTCGCAAGTGCAAGGCCGGATTGCCAGCGACATGGAGATATACATCCCGCTCGCTTTTGTTAAATTCGTCGCGACCAACGTATCTGAAAATTCGAAAAAGATTGGTTTCGCCTAGAACTTCGCGGCGCCTGGGTCGATTGTCTGATCGAAAGAGCAACACCAACGGGTGTTTTGGCACCCGATCCTCGGGGTAGGACTATGGCAGAGTGCAGGCGTCGGTTGCCGCCTTTTCTTGAAGGCGTGGTATCGGAAGATGTTTATTTCCGGTGGTTAGCTCGAAAGGCGGTCGCGCACGTGCGTCGCGACCGCAAGCGCTCGATGAGCGACGCGGCGGGAGCCTCCTACCGCAACGCAATCCACGTCGCCGTCCTCGCGAGTGGGGGACGGGATGACTATACCGGCGAAGAATTGCACTGGCATTTGATTAGCCAATACAAAAATGCGGAATCCCAAGAGGGTCGCCACCACTACAAGGCTGGTTTCGCGCTATTGCCTACAGTCGACCACGTCGACGCTTCGGCCAGCTCGGCCGCGTTCAAGATTTGTGCATGGCGGACGAACGACGCGAAAAACGACCTGTCAGTCAGTGCATTTGTCAGCCTGTGCGCCAGGGTGCTTGCACACGCCGGTTACGTTATCGAGCCGCCCGAGGAGAGTCGAGTCGCGTAAGGAGCAATCATGGGGCTATTTGCCGGCTTGACGCTGCAAGAGGCCGAGGGGTGGCACGGGCAATACCGGCGCATGCTTCGTTGGCGCGACCGCGTCTGTGCGCCAGATGCGGGGCGCTCATCCGCCGATCAGCTCGACTTTTTGATCGCGTTCTTCGTCGCTTGCTTCCACCTGCGTGACTGGCTCAAAGACTCCGGCGTTGACGGGGAGCGCCTGAATTCCCTATTTCGGGCAAATGTGGAGCTGCTGGTGTGCAGGGACATCGCGAACGGATTCAAGCATTCTCGCCTAGACCGCGAGCCGTTCCACGATCCTGTCTTTTCGGTTGTCCGCGAGCATGTGCCAACCGGATGGCCTTCAAACTTGGGACACGCTAACGCGCGTTGGTCAGTCGTCGCGGGAGACAGCAAGCTCGATTTGGTCGAACTCGCCGGCCGCTGCGTTTCAATATGGGATGCCTTCTTGGGTGAAACGCTATGCCCTTGGACCCCGAGAGTATTCGACCCCCGCGGCATGACAGAAGGGGGCCGCGCGCGTCGGGCTTTGTCGCCGGAGCGGGCGCGACCGCAAACGAAGCCAAACGGATGAAGCATGCTTCATCTATCGATGGCGTCGAGCCTGTGAGGTTTGCGCTTGCCCTGCGAGCGGCCAGCTTGCCCGGAAGAGTGGAGAGAAGGTTTTGGAGCTCAGCGATAAACTCCCTGAGTTGCTCCGCGCCCCTCGCGGAAACGTCTTCCTGTAAATCAAAGTGAGCGCCAGCATTGCCAACAAGCCGCACTTCCTTCGCCCAATCGGAGAATGTTGACGGGAGAAGCCTGCGACTCGTCAGGGCGGCGAGGCGTTTGACCAGCGTGCTAAACGAGCGAGCAAAAAATGGACAAAACAAGCAAACAAAGCAACGACTGGAAGATCATCGATTGGCGCATCATCGCGAAAGATTTCATCTCCCCGTCCAGAGCTTGGCGATTCATAAAAAGAAGAGTGCCGCAGGTGTTCGCGATTTGGGCCGCCGTGGCCATTCTGTTGAGGATTCCACCGTTCGTTAGCGCGTTCGACGATTTCGGCCGAAATATCCGCTCACCGTTCTTCACGGTGGGGCGCATCGGGCCCAATCTGCCGGTCGACATCACTCTGGTTTTCCTGATCGGCCTCGCAGCAGTCTTGGTTGATGTGCTTTTCGTCGCGATTCTTTACGTGTGCATCAAGGTTGGTCGCCGTATGGCCAAGCAGCGCCCAGCCAAGCTGGAAGAATGGGCCGGCCGGTTCGCCAACAAGATGACGGATGAGATGTCATCGATCTTGACCCATTGCTCAGCAGCGACGCTTGTTTTGATGGCCGGCGCCTGGCCGGAATTGCGTGGAACTCAAACCGGCCTCTTGTGCGCGACGATGGCCGCGTTCACGTTTGTTTTTGGCGCCATTTGTTATCGCGAAAGCTGATTCACGCAAGATGCGAGCAAACTTTTCGAGATGATGCCGAGACCTAGCCCAAAGAATGGATAAGCCAATGGAAGACGAAAACAGCCTCTACACATGCATTTACACCAAGACCAAGTTCTCCGTCTCCGACGGCGAGCACATTCTTCAAAACTTTTTGGGCGCGCGGTGGGTTTCCGAGACGATTTCCTCCAATGAGGCGCAAGGAAAGTTTGGCGAAACCATCGATGTCGCTTTGGAGCAGGGCCTCCGAGAAATCCGGAACACGCTGGGAACCAAGGGCGGGCGCGGTGGGGAAGGCCCGCCGCTAAAAAATATTGTCGGAGACTCCGGAACCGTTTATACGCTGGCTCCGGGCGGCGCGCCCTCTATCTCAGAACCAGTCTTGAAGACGAGGTCGTTGCCGGACGGCCGGCACGAAATCAACGCCGTATTGGGCGACATGAAGCAGGTCGGCTGGGCGGTCGCCAAGATGCGACAAGCTTTCCCGGACACAAAGTTTGATATTGATGAAATACGGCAACATGCGGTTGAGACGAAGACCTACGTCAACGACAGCATGCGCCTGCAATCAGGCTTAGGGGGCGATGATTTCTTTCGTGGCGCTTTGAAGGCGGCGTTCAATTTGCTTGGAGTGAGGAATGCGGAAGCCGCTCTGCTCCCAATTTGCGACGGCGTTAGGAATTTTGTCCTGAACGGCGATGGCGAGTGTCGCTCGTTCATTCGGTGGCTGAACAGCGCCGACGAAATTGCGTTGCCGAAAATCGGCGCGTTCGACCATTTTGTCGGGGTCTATTCGAGAAACGGTTCTGTCGATGGGTATATCCAGTTCTTCGGCGAAATCGGTTTCCTGACCCGGCTCGCCGATGGCTATGCAGGACCTGATTTCTCGTACGGCTACCTTGTCGACCCGCTTCGGGAAGCGGACCCCGCCGAGACGCGCGAGCCGAACTACTCAATCGAAAATATCCCGCGATTCGAGTCTGGAAGCGTCCTGCCCACCGAGCAAGTGTGGCCGATTTACAGCGCGAGATATGCCCGCATTCTTGAACGCCACTACCGCAGAGCCGACCAACAGAACCTGTCGCGAATCGTGGATGAAGTGCTTTTGCCGCACGACGGTGAGATAGTCACCAAGGAAATGATTGGGGAGGTTTCCCGGAAGGCGGCGGAATATATCGTCCACCGTTTGTTTTCATCGCCTCGGCCCAGTCAGCAAAAGCAACAGAAGGCAGGCTCCCAGAAGTCCACCAAGCGCGGACCCTCCCGCAAGAAGAAGGGCCGAAGGAGGTGAGCGTCGTTAGGATGCTTCCGCTGCCCGGACATATGCCCCGCAATTCGGTGCAAATGGGCAGCGGAAGGCTGGTTCGTTGTCGAACCACTGACGCGACTGACAGACCCCGCAGTTGAAATCGATATGCTCCGCGATAGTCAGCTTTCGCGCATACCCACGGCCAAAGAGGAATCCGCAAAACGCATCAACCGGTTCCGGTCGCAATCCTTGGTTGAGGAAGTGGAATATGTCGCCAAGAAACAGATTCACGCCAACGAAAAGCTCGTCAAACTTCGCCGAGGCGTCAGGAATCACCAGGACGCTGTCGCCGCGTTTCACTCCGGTGTGCATGTAGGAAATCTTGCCATCTTGCGTTAGGCGACAGCTCCCGACATCTGAATGCGTGAGCTCGTCACGAAGCATTCTGAGCTCGTCATACCAAGTCGCCTTGACAAAAGCCGCTTGCAACTCGGCAGGGAAGCCGCCAATTTCTCCGTGAGCCGCGCGCCAAAACAGCTTTCGAGTCGAGTCCGGCATGCGCTGGCATCGTTTGTAGATGGACGAGACAACCTTGCTCGCGCAATCGATTGAGGAGTAAAGCTCAGTGAAGACCTCTTCGAGAACCGCCGACACCTCTTGCGAATTGGCCGCGGAGGTGGCGCCCTTGTCTTGCAGCTCGGCGTTGTCGATGCTCATGTTCGGCGCAAGCTTTGCCGCCAGAGCGTGAAGTTTGAGTGCTTTGTCAAAGTGGCCTCTGATGCCTGAAACGGCTTTCTTCGTGGTGGAGTTGAAATCGTGGGTTGTGGCACAGAACTGCTTGAATTTTCCGACCTCGCCCCAGTATTCAGGAGCGAAAACGCGAACTGTTGGCAGAGTGTTCATGTGGGCCCCCGGGTTGTATGGTTTATTCTTGGTCTTGTAGATGTTAGCAGGGCGGGGGCAAAGTGAGGCCACGCACGAAAGGATCGCTACGTGGTTTTGAGAGTGGACCAAATGCCGAGGGGTTTCAATGCAGCATCGCTGGAACCGGAAAATCGTTGAAAAGGTTGTCAGCAGTGTCCTCGATTGCGAATCCGAGCAATCGGTTATGCGAGTGGCCAGTTGGAAAGCGCCCCGAGAGATTTCGCCGGACGATGAGTTGACGCTTACCCTCGACTTGATCTCGCAAGTGGAAGAGGGGCCGAGCGGCGGCCATTTCATCTCACATACGTATCGGCTTCGCGTCCTCCACGATGTGTTAACGGCGGCGATTGAGGTCCCTGCGGCGCTAGTCGAGGACGCGTTGGCGAAAGGAGATTGCGTTATCACTGCTGTGATCGTCGCCAATGAAGAAAACATCAAGGCGGTGAGCCAGACGGCGCGGCCGCTGGCTATGAAGATCAATGAGATTGCCCAACTTCACGAACAGGCTGACGTCGGTATGTCCGTCGCCGAGAAAGAGGGCGGCCGAATTGCTCGTTCTCCGAGAAAGCGGCCCAAACGGCTTTGAGAGCCGTCCCTGGCTTATGCGAAATGGATTGAAAGAGACGGAATGCGTGCCAACTTCGGCCGCCAGATCGCGGCTTTCACCCCGAGGGTTGAGAAATGACGATTATCAAATTCCACCATAGCCTCGAAAGCGAGATCTTTGGGGGCGCGGATGGCGCCGAAAAGCGGTGGCAGAGGTCGCTGCCGAAGGTGCCCGGGCAGATCGGCCATGCACTGGTGACGTCGGTCAAACATCCCCAGGTCGGCGACATGCTGGTCTATGCGGTTGACCAACGTTTTGTGGATTTTTTGACGGATGAAGGCGTGAGTTTCGAGATCGTCTAGGAAAACTCGAAGCCACAGCGTCTTGCGGATACATCCTCTCGCCGTCTGGCTTTCGATCACGGAGTGCGCGAGAGGCGAGGCCGGCGCGCGGTGGCTATCTAACTCATGCGACACTGAAGCGGACCTATCAGTTGCAGTTGTCGTATGAGGAAAAGCATCGCCGCGTCCATGCCTTTATGCTTCACCTCTTCGCCATCTGGCGAGGAGATATCGACCATAATTGGCCATCGTACGCATATAGTGAGCCGATTTATGAAGGTATTTTGGAAAGATGGCGAGAACCAAACCCTGAAGTGTTGAAGCCCTGGTTGCTGGCCGCCTGTGACCGCCATACGCATGAATCGAAACGCGACACCGAGAAAATATTTCACGACTGCTCGACTTTTCCGCGAACACCGCTGGAAATCCTGTTTTTATTCCGCTTGCGCGAATTGGTTGGTTTGTCGAATCCGGTACTTGATCATCCTTTGATGGAGTCACCGTTTAATCGTCTGCCCGAATCACAACTCCCCTATGTGCCGGACGAGAATGTGCTTGGGACTCTGGCCCGGGTACGCGAAGATTGGCCAAATTTCGATCAGGTGGTTTCGCTTCAGCTTTTGTAACAACGGTAACAATAGGGGCGGGCCACGGATAGCCGATACGGGGGGTTATCTGTTTCTTGCTGCCACCGTTACACTCGTGTGTCCGATTGACTTAAACAGATACAGCCACGCCAGAGCCGCCACGACAACGATATGCGCAAACGCCGCTACACGGCTATGCCAATGCACAGCAGCCAACGGCAGCCCATCGAAGCATGCGAAATTAGCGTAGAGATACGGATGAATGATGGAAATGGATCGATATTTTTCCTCGGAAGAGCCAGAAACCTCCACCCCGACTGCGGTAACGTCAGGGCGGCCACGCGCCGAGACGCCGGCGCTCACCAAAGCCGCGTTAGTAGAGATGCTATTTGACCAAGTTGGGCTGAATAGAAGCCAAGCGCGCGCCATGGTCGAGGCGTTTTTTGAGGTAATGCGGGACACTTTGGAAAGCGGCGAAAACATCAAACTCGCAGGTTTTGGCAGTTTCCGTTTGCGCGACAAAGTGCCGCGTCCCGGGCGTAACCCAAGAACCCGCAGTGACTTTGTGATCGAGGCGCGACGCGTGGTGACATTTCACGCTACGCCGACGTTGAAGCAGATGGTTCACCTCGCTGCCAATGAGTTCCATACCCAGCAGAAGCATGATCGGGGGGCGTAAACCGAATTAAATAGAGGTCTCTTCGATCGAACATTGCTTTATGCCGCGCCGCCAGCTAGTTCGCTGTACGGTACGCTACGAAGAATGCCGCGCGTCGTGCTATGTCGAGTAAGCAT
>Ga0302230_10001544_pt1 | contig 14881 bp, 22 predicted proteins | sample II_Palsa_N2_1_FD_193523 | JGI IMG/M metagenome (GOLD analysis project Ga0302230, IMG submission 193523) | Peat permafrost microbial communities from Stordalen Mire near Abisko, Sweden - II_Palsa_N2_1 | ecosystem: Environmental > Terrestrial > Soil > Palsa > Peat permafrost | place: Sweden... | reverse complement strand
TTCTTTTTCAAAAAAAAAAAAAAAAAAAAAGTTACCGATCAGCTGCGATGAGACCCGGCTTGACCAGGGAGCAGGTCATGATCGCGCCAGCGTTAATCATGGGGTTGTGCGGCTGGTTATTCTTGCCCAGGATGAGGTTGTTGAAGCCGTGGCCACTGGGCTCGTGCCCAATGTGCTGATGGACCTTTTCCTCACCGACGTCCTCGAGGGCGATGCAATACGTTATCGGCTAATAAAAAATTTTTTGAACTTTTATAATTTAATTTCAAATGATGCATGAATCACCTTGCTCGTGCTCTGCACGCAAAAGCCCTCGTCAGCGTCGCCCAGGACCATCTGCTGGCCGTCGACCGTGGTGATTGCGAGCCCCCACTTTTCCGGGTCGACACGGCCGAGCTGGGGGATGTAGGTCGCGACCTGGCCCCCCTTGTTCTTGGCGGTCTCGTTGAAGATGGTGCGGATGTCGCTGGTAAACTCTTTGAACTTGCCGATGACAAAGCTGCCCTGCAGCACACGCTCGATGAACACGGTGTTGTCGCGGGCGATCGAGGCAAAGTCGTCGTAGCTGAGCATGTCGTGCGCGCCAAAGTTGGCCATGTTGCCCATCGTTTGCGAAATGCGCGGGTCGGTGGGCAGGATCCCGTGGCGGTCCAGCACGCCCACAAACTGCGTCGGCGTCAGGTGCGTTCCGTTCTCGGCCACAGACTCAAACAGCGCCTCCATTTTCGCATTCTTGCTTGCCTTGGCACGCTCCTGACGGCGCTCGGTGTTGCCGTTGTCGAAGAAGGCGCCGCTCACCTTGCTCGCGCTGTTGACGTTGAGGTGGACTGTATCGTTTCGGCCAAACATCGGGTTGACGCTCCCACTTCCGCAGAACGAAAAAGGAGCCATTGATCTGGGTCGATCAGTCGGTGTTCATCTTTTGTTGTGGATCGTCACTTGTTTTTGTTTCAGCATCAACGAATTTTCCTTTTTCAGTTTTCAGTTTTTTCTGTTGTGAGCCGACACGACTGCAGGACGATGTCTTTGGACCATGTTGTAACGCCGCTGGACGTGCTCGTTACGCCCGAATTGCCCAAGCCCGAGTCTGCCGTCGTCGTCGACGGGGACAGCAGCGAAAAATCACCGAGCGCACTGCTGTCCGTGAACCGCTTCCATTCCAAGTCCACCAGTGCAGCCGGCGACATTAATTCAGGCAGCTCGCTCTCGCTGCTGCAGCAGGACGACGATAGCCGCAGCAGCAGCTACAGCGCACACAGCGAGCTGACCGCGGTCGACTCGGAGAGCCCGCCCGGAGCGGCGAGCATCTTGCTGTCGTCGCCCGCCCTATCTGAGGCGTCCCCGGCTGTTTATGCTGACGACGACGAGGACCTCGTGCGCCTGGCCCACGCCAACAGCAAGAGCAAGGAGTTCCGAGAGTTCCACGAGAGCAAGGCATACTTGGAGGAGGAGTTGGCTGTGGTCCAGGTTTGTTGTGTCTCGTTCCCTTTCTTTCTTCCCTATCTCCGGAAAAAACTTTTTTCCCTAACAATCGTGAGTCATCCTGCACAGGAATATCAAAGCAGGCTGCAAGAGGCCGCGCGTCGCAGTGACCTGCAGCTGGTCAAGGAGTGTCTTAGTGCTGGCGCTGACCCGAATTTCCGTGACAAGGAGTACGGATGGTATGTCTTAAGTTCAAAAAGCAAAAAGAAACCGTGATTAATTCCAGTTGTACAGGACGGCACTGCATCACGCCGCTCGAGAAAAGCGGACTGATATCGGCAGAGTACTGCTCGAGTACGGTGGAGGTGCGCTTCATGCAGTTTCTTTTTCTTTTTTTTTTTTTTCCTTATCGCCATCATCACAAAAAAAGATCCAAACATTATCGATAGCACTGGCCAAACGGCTTTACACCGTGCAGTGTTCTACAACCACCGTGAAATGATCGCACTACTTCTGACGTGCAAGGCTGACCCCACTATCATGGACCATCTGAATCAGGTTTCTTTCTTTTTTTTTTTTTTCAATTGCTTCCGAGTCTTCCGTTTTAACGTTTGTTGAAAACAGACCCCGCTTTCGATGGCCCAGGAGCGCACCGATGTTTCCGTCGATGCTGCAGTCATCGCCACTCTCCAGCGTGTTGCCCAGCAAATATATGCCAAACGCACTGCAGATCGCAAGCGCGAAGAGGCAAGCAAGGTATGCGGCACAGGTTTTTTTTTTTTCTTTTCTTCTCACCTTTTGATATATTGTATTTTTCAGAAGGAGCGCCGTAAGAGCCAATGGGCGATTGTCGCCCCACCAGAGGTTAGCGCGAGTCCTCAGAGCTCGTCCGTCGACAAGGACAGCGTCGCCGAGATGTGGCAGACGATTCTTAGCAACGAGGAGGGCAGTGTTCCAAAATCAGCCCATAACACACTGGACAAGCACCCCGAGAGGCACCACAAGCCGGACAAAGGTTTCAGCTTCCGCATCCGGAAAGCTGAATAGGGAGGGAATAATGCATATAAGCCGCCCCTTTCCTTTTCCCAATCGCTAATCCCCCTCTTTTCTACCCTTTGATACACAAAAAGTGTACGGACTCTCTCTCTCTCCCATACAACAAACATCGATTTCAAAAAAAAAAAGAACAGTGTACTTGTAGTGGGTTCACGTGTAGTAGGGCTGGAAGGGTGCTGTCGCCCAGACACCCGTCTTCCATGTCATGTACGTCTCGATCGCTTGGATGCCACAATCGCGCCCAAACCCTGAACCCTTTTGACCTCCAAAAGGTACTTCCACAGGAGTGGAATTGTACGTGTTGACCCAGACGTAGCCTGCTTGGATCTCGCGGATGCAACGGAGTGCTCGATCGACGTTCTACGTTTCTTTTATTAGTTGTCAACAAAAATAAAATATTTCTTAATTTTCGCTGTGTGGAGGAGAGAACCTTTGTCCAGCATCCGGCCGCAAGACCATACTCGGTCGCGTTGGCGAGCTCGATGGCCTCATCATCAGAGGAAAACTTTGTCACGGTCACGACCGGGCCAAACACCTCCTCGTTGAAAATATAGTGCGTAGGCAGGACATCGGCCACGACGGTGGGGGCGTAAAAGTAGCCATCGCCGAGCTCTGGTAGTCGGTGGCCACCTGTATAAGCACGGTATTAGGGTGTTTGAGCATCTTTTTTGCAAGCATGTACCGCTGAGGATGCGCACGCCCTCGGCCTTGGCCTTGTTGACATGGTCTTCGACTTTGGCAAGGTGCGCGGCAGAGATGAGCGCCCCCATCTGTGTCGTCTCGTCGAGTGGCGGGCCGACCCTGATGCCGTCAGCAAGCTTCTTGAGCCGGACGAGGAAGGCGTCGTAGACGGACTCGTGAACGAGGATCCGGCTGCCGGCATTGCAGTTTTCGCCTTGGTTGAAAAAGATGCCGTAGGCTGCACCGGCCGCAGCCAGTTCGATGTCGGCGTCCTCAAAGACAATGTTCGGGGACCTATGCAATAACGTTTGTTTTAAAAGAAGGGACCCGTCAGACCTCCCGGGTTCGATTACTTTCCACCGAGCTCAAGTTGCGTGGGGCGCAGCAGGTTCGCACGAGCACTGAGAATGACCCGACCTGTGACGGGGCCGCCGGTAAACTTGACGACGTCCACCAGAGGATGCGTGCTCAGGGCCGCCCCAGCGTCGGCTCCGTACCCCGTCACGACGTTGAAGACGCCCTTTGGCACGCCCGCCTCGATCGCGAGATGGGCCGCGACAAGGGACGTGATGCTCGTGAACTCGGACGGCTTGAGCACGACCGTGCAGCCACACGCGAGCGCAGGCGCCCACGCCCAGCATCCGACGTAGAGGGGATAGTTCCAGGGCTGATGCATGTTTTGTTGAAGTCAGCAAGGATTGATATCGATGCGCGACCTACCGTGATAAGGCCGGCGACACCAATCGGCTCGCGCAGGACCATGCCGAGCTGGTTGCCAGGCAGCGGCTGCGTCTGGCCGTAGATCTTGGTCGCAAGGCCCGCGTAGTACTCGAGGATGTCTGCCGAGCCGACAATGTCCATGCGCGACTCGACGATAGGCTTGCCCGTGTCCCACGTCTCGAGCTCGGCCAGGACCTCGAGGTGCTCGCGCAGGAGACGCGCGAGGTCGTACAGGATGCGTCCGCGCGCCGAGGGGTCCATTCCCGACCACTGCATGCACGTATGAGCGCAAAAGCACTCCAAACAAACGGTTCAGTAGTACCTGTTTGAACGTACGCTTGGCAGCCTTGACGGCCGCGTCCACGTCAGCGGCGTTCCCCGCGGCGATCTGCGTAAAGACCTTGCCTGTGCCGGGGAAGACGACATCGATCGTTCTGCCTGACGAGGGGGCGACTTCCTCGCCATCAATGAAGTGCGTCTGTTTGAGCCAGACTTGGGCAGCTTTCGAGACAGACATCGTGTTGTTGATTTTGAAATTGTTGATCGAGACAACCAATCAAAGAAGGAAAAAAAGAAGAAGAAAAGAACAAAGGGAGTCCTATCACATTAGTCGCATCTTGGAGTCAAAGGAGGATGCCAGCGAGTCTTGTACACTATTTGCTGCGCAGACAAGAACCACGAGTTGGTCTTCAATGGGAAAAGAAAAAGAAATAAAAAAGGCGTACCCGATCTTGGCTTGAAGGATAGCCTTGATCTCGCTGCTCTCGGCGGCATCGACAAAGGATTGGCCATCGGGGGTCTTGCCCTTTGCGTCTGGGACGTGTCAAACAGGATCAAAAAAAAAAAAAAAAACAATCGCAGCTTACCGGCGCCTACGCTCAGCAGGTACTCAACAGCGGCCTTCTGGCCCTCGTAGACAGCTGCCAGCAGCGGGGTGATGCCATGGTTGTCCTTGTTCTGCGTAGTTTTGGAGGTGGTTAAAAATGAGCATGAGATCTAAAAAAAAAAAAAAAAAAAAAAAAGAAAGGGACAGGCTAGTTCATACGTCAAGCTGGGCGCCCTTGCTCTTGAGCAGCTTGAGTGCGTCGACAAAGTTGTAGTCGGCTGCAACATGGGCAAGCGTGCGACCTGTTTTTACGTGAGGAGGAAAACAAACAAACACAGCAAAAAGCAAAAGTCAGCAAGACGGCGTGTCAAATCTTTCTCTTTGCGCGCACCTTGGGCGTTCTTGACGTTGACGTCGACCTTGTGCTGGTTCACAAACTCGGTGAACTCCTCAATGTCTCCCGACTTGACGACCCACCAAACTTTGTCAGACATCACTCGTGAAACTAGACACTTGAAGAAAAAAAATCCAGAGGTTTCGCGAATATGCATTGCGTCGTCATCGGGGGTGGCATCGCGGGCGTGTCGTGTGCCCAGCAGCTGCGCGAGTCCGGTGTCGCCGATGCTGTGCGCGTGACGCTGGTCGCTGCGTCACCAACCGTCAAGATCGCGCGCAACGTCAAGACGCTGTCACGGGCACGGGTGACCTTTGATGTGGTCGAGGAGAACAGGCAAGTGTTGGCAGAGCAAGGGATCGCATTTGTCCACGGTGAGGTCGTGGCCATCGACACCGACAAACAGGTCGTTCAGGTGCGCGATGACGCGGCAGACGTCCGATTGGTACCGTACGACAAGCTTTGTGTCGCCTCGGGTGCTGTGCCTCGACTTGTATCCGAGCACCCGTCTGTCATCGGCGTGCGCGACACCGAGAGCGTGCAGGATCTGGCCAAGAGGATCGAGCACGCGTCTCGTATTTGTGTCGTCGGCAACGGCGCGGTGGCCCTCGAAGTCATGTACCGGGTTGCTTACCTCCGCATTTTTTTTTCCCCCCCCTCATTATCTGTGCCGCAAATAGCCATGCGGTTCGTTCGATCCCGCTCGTTTGGGTCATTCGTAACGACACCATGGGGAGTAGCTACTTTGACGAGGGCGCCGCCCAGTTTTTCATCGACAGCCTAGGGCACATGAACCGATCAGATGGATCCAAGAAGAGGCGGCTGAGCGAAGAACGCAAAGACACGCAGCCACCAAAGCAACCACCACAGCCACCAAAGCAACCACCACACGGGGCACGAAAACCTGTTCAAGGCGCCTCGTTAGGTCCTCATTGGGCAACCGCGCTGAGGGCCAAGCAAATCGATGTAATGCAACCAAAAAAAAAATAAAAAATTAAAAAAAGAGTAATCAAATTTTATTCGTTTATTTATTTTTAGGATTTGGGAAAAACAAGCGAGCAGAGCGCCCTCAGGCTCGTGTCGGATGCGGACGTGATCAAGATAGAGAGCACCGATGACGAGGGGAAGGCTGGCGTCATCCTGAGCACCGGGGAGACGATCGTGTGTGATGTGGTGGTTTCTGCCATTGGTGTCGAGCCGTTTGTGCCGTTTGTTCCAGCATCCATTGCCCGATCTCCCGAGGATGGCGGCATCCTCGTCGACCGCCATTTTCTCACAAGCACGCCAAACGTCTACGCGGCTGGAGACGTCTGTCACGCCTCCTGGGCGACGTCGTCAACGTGGTTCCAGATGAGGCTGTGGTCTCAGGCACGAGTGATGGGCATCGAGGCCGGGCTCTCGATGCTGCACGGCAGTGAGTGGATTGACAACAACAGCCTGTCCTTTGAGCTGTTTGCCCACGTCACCAGCTTTTTTGGTTTTAAAGTCGTGCTGTTGGGCCTGTACAACGGCCAGACTCTCGGCGACGAGTACACTGTGAATGTCCGTTGCACGCCCGGGGAGGAGTACATCAAGATTGTGCTAAAGGACCACCGCGCGGTCGGCGCTGTCCTCATTGGCGACACCGACCTCGAGGAGACCTTTGAGAACCTGATCCTGAATGCCACGGACCTGTCGCTGATCGAGGGCAACCTTCTCGATCCCGACGTGGATTTGGAAGACTATTTTGATTGATAAGAGTGTATATCCTGTACGTAGACATGCAGCAAAAAGATTGTTAGACTGTGGTAGTGTGGCTCACGCATCGAGGCCAAGCAGGCGGATGGAGGCCTTGTAGATGTTGGCGTACACGAGCCTGTAGTCGGCCGTGTTGATTCGATCCGCGGAAAACATCTTAAGGACGACGTCGTACTGCTTGAGGTCCTGTGCGTTCATCTCCAGCGCCTCGGCGGACGACCCGAACCGTGCGATAACAGACTCGGGCAGACGGTTGTGCTTGTACAGGATGCGCCAAGTGATGAGACGTGCATAAAAGAAAGGCTTCTGCTCTTTCGTGCGCATGTCTGCCCTCAGCTCGGCCAGGATCGTCCGCAATAACGTCGACAGGCTCTCCTCGGACTTTGGCAGCTTTACAAAGTGGCTCTTGACCAGGTTGGCAACGTTCACGGCCACGGCGCTCGGCTGGCCCTTCGAGTCCTTGCCGCGGCGGGGGCCACGTCCCAGGAGGCCGAGCGTGTCCTGCACGATGGCAGCGTCCTCGAGCTCTTGCCTCCGTTGATCGATGGCTGCATTGCTCTCCTTGCGCTCTGTCTCGAGAAGGGTTAACGACGAGGGGGGTGGGGCACGATGAGATACCGATGAGGAGGTACAGCAGCGAAAACAGGATGATCGACAGCGTGGTCACGACGGCATACAGGACCGTCACCTTGTCGTCGCTCTTCTCTGGCAGAAGTCCGGTGACCACATCGGTGAGTTGGTCCAAGACGCCGTCCATGTCACCACAGTTTCACGATGGCAATTTCGACTAAGCTTTATGCTGCAGGCTGTTTGGGGGTCCTAAGTTAGGGCCGTCTCGCTCTGTTTGCGCGTGTGCATCGTCCTCTTCGCTCCCTGCAGAACGCACACGCCCCTTCTTCTTCGACGGACCCAACTCATTACTCCACTCCCCCGCGCTCTCTCTGGCGCACGCCACATCCTTATCCCCCCTGTTCCATCGACTTCTCTTTGTGTGGTCTCACTGGATCGTTCTGTTGCCTTCCTCGTCCAATCGCTCCAACGAATTGAATTCATCAGGCACATATTTTTTAATCCGATTTCTTTCTTTCTTCTTTCTTTCTCTTCAGTTCTTCACTGGTGCAGTCGACTAGGATTTGGCGAGGTTACTAACCGACGCTCTCCTAGTTTCACGATGGCAACCACCCCCAAAAGTGACGTCGAAAAACTCGTCGAGGTACTGGAGTGGGCGACGCGAATACTGTAACTAAAGGGAGCTGCACAACAGAACGACGACAAGATCCAGATTGCCGGCACCGACATTGACGGCGTGCTCCGCGGCAAGTACCTCAAAAAGTCCAAGTTCCTGTCGACGCTGGACGACGGGTTTGGTGCGTTTGCCTTTCTTCTCTCTTTCTCTCACCCCCAACCCAACCCAACCCAACCCAACCCACCTCTTGGCACATGCACAGGTTTCTGTGGCGTGATCTTTGGCTGGGACATTCACGACCGCGTCTACACGCACAGCGACTTTAGCAATGCCGAGACTGGTACGACCGCGCCCCGCCCCAAAATCAATGTGGGGGTGATTCTGACCATGTGGGGGGTGGTTGAGCAGGTTTTGAGGACATCCTCGCCAAGGTCGACCTTGCGTCGTTCCGCCGCATGCCGTGGAACAGCAACGTGCCCTTCTTCCTCGTTGACTTTCTCACAACCAAGGGAGAGCCGCTGAGCATCTGCCCTCGCACTCTTCTCAAGAACGTCCTCAGCGACCTCAAGAAGGAGGGCTTCAAGGCCTACGCCGGCGTCGAGTTTGAGTTTTACAACTTTCTTGGTAAGCGTCCCTTGCTAGGATGCCGCCGTATCGGTTGGTTGTTCATCAAACTATGTAAACAGAGACGCCCGAGACCTTCCAGCAGAAGAACTATGTCAAACCGACCCCGCTCACCCCGGGCATGTTTGGCTACTCTCTCCTGCGCCCGGCTCGCCACCAAGAGTACTTTAACCGTCTGTTTGACGACATGAAAAAGTTTGACATCCCGATCGAGGGTCTGCACACCGAGACTGGTAATAAAACCAAAAAAACTTGACCGCTAAATCGTCTCGTCCTTTCCACAAGGACCTGGTGTTTACGAGGTTGCGATCGAGTACAGCGACCCCCTCACCGTCGCAGACCGCGCACAGCTCTTCAAATCTTCAGCAAAGATCATCGGCAGCGAGTACGGCATCATCCCCTCTTTCATGGGTAAAAAAGCTAGAAAATTAAAAGCTCACCTCCTTCCTCCGACACGCAACAGCCAAGCCGGACCCGTCCCTGCCTGGCTGCTCTGGCCACACTCACTACTCGTTGTGGGATCTCGAGGGCAAGAACAACGTGTTTAGCGATGTTTCCGATCCCCTCAAGGTATGGATGGGATATGTGAGCAAAATCGGTTTTAAAAACGTGCTGCGTAGATGTCGGAGACGATGAAGCACTTCCTGGCCGGACAGCTGTACTGCTTGCCGTACATCCTGCCCATGTATGCTCCCACCATCAACAGCTACAAGCGCATGGTCGAGAACGGTGACGCATTTTCAAACCGAGTAAATTTTTGTTTTGACATTTTTTATTTTAGCATGGGCGCCGGTCGTCGTCACATGGGGTGTTGAGAACCGAACGGCTGCATGCCGTGTCATCACGCTTTCACCCAGCTCGACGCGAGTTGAGATGCGTGTTGGTGGTTCCGACATCAACACCTACCTCTGCATGGCCGCTGCACTTGCATCGGGCCTGTACGGTATCAAGAACAAGCTTGAGCTGCAGCCCCAATCTGTGGGCGACAATGTGCGCGCTCCATCGCACTCGCGCCTCTCCTCCAACTTGGGCGATGCCGCCACCAAGTACGTCGAATTTTCTGTTTACTTTTTTTTTTTTTTTCCCCTTATTCAACCTATTTTATTTCGAAATAGGATGGGAGCAAAGGACTCGGTTGCACGAAAGCTCTTTGGCGATCAGTTTGTTGACCACTTTGTCGGCACACGTCTCGAGGAGTGGGCCCTGTACCAGAAGGCCGTAACTGACTGGGAGCTCAAGCGCTACTTTGAGCTCGTCTGAAAAAAAGTTTTAATAAGGAAAAAAGATGACCCCTCTTCGTTGATCGTCAAACTTGTCTCCTACAGTTTGTTCAGTGTTTTTTTTTTTTTTTCTTTCAGTGCAGGTCAAAAAAACTGAATCGACTTTTTTTTTTTTCCGCAAAAAAAAAAAGAAGTGCCCACCCAGCTCAGGTCCTTCCTTGCTGATACTGAACTGAGAATGGCACGCAGACCCTATGAGGACGACTATAGCGGAGGCGGCGGCTACGACGAGGAAGATGGTAACAGCTGGTCAGCGTGAAAAGGATGCCCTGACGTTGGGGTTTTCACTGCAGACAACCGAGGAGGACGATTTCAACGCGAGCGCGAAGTGGACGCGTTTGGTCGCGACGTCGAGCGCCGGTACAAAGGACGGTACGTCGAAATTTGTACATAAACTGAAGGGCTAACGTTTTCTTTCCTTCTTGGAACAGGGAAAACTTCGACGACGACAGGGTATGCTGTGTCTTTTTGTCATTCGCCAATCCCTCCCTGACCTGGAACCCCGTTTTCTTTTTTCTTTTTTCTTCTTTCTTTTACCTCCGATAACAGAGCTACGGTGGCAACAAGCGTGCCCGCAGGTACTGTCGTGTTGCTCCTGTGTATAAAAAAAATATTTACCGTTTCTTCTTAGGGACGACTTTTACGCGGCCCCAGCCACAAAGTCAGCCGCTGAACTGCTCAAGGGTGACACGCTGCTGTCGTTCAAGGACTTTATCCTGCTGCAGGACTCGACCATCGACCACGAGAAGGCGCCCGCGGCCTACGCCGAGTACAAGACCGAGTTTGACCTCCGCAACGTGGTCAAGTCGTTTGGCGAGCTGAAAAACTATGACTGGTACGACAAGAACGCGCGTGGTTTGTCCCTTGCGACTGACCTCTCTATTGCTGTAGGTTCAAGGAAAAGTACCTCCAAAGCCGCAAGGTCCGGCACGATGCCACGGCCAAGCAGCTCGCAAAGGAAGAGTACGAGACGTTCATGACGCAGGTTGGCGCTGGAGAGTTTGAGGGCCTCACCTATGACAAGCGCGAGGGGGAAGCCATTGCGAACGCTGCTGCTGAGACGGAGGGCACTAGCGGCAACATTGCCAAGCTCCTGTACATCAAGACGGTCCCTCCCAGTGTGGAAATTGCAAAAATTGAAGAGGTATCAATCGGTTTTTTTTTTTTTTGCGTCTCGTCTAAGTTTCGTTTTGGCAGATGTGCAAAAAAGTGGATGGCTTTGTCCACCTCGAACTGGAGGATGTCAACCCGCAAAAAAAGTACCACCGCAGCGGATATGCGTACTACAAGGCCGATGTGGATGCAAACGCGGCCTGCAAGGCGATCACGCATACAAAGATCGACAATTTTGAGTTTTTCCTGAGCGTTCACACCACCACCAACCTCACTCGAAGCAACACTGTCGACCCGGGCTTTTCAACTCTGGAACGCAAGGTCCACGATCATAAGCAGGCCATCGAGTTGGTGTGTTTACTGTTTTCTGTTGGTGTGTTTCCACTCATTGCTTTTGCACTTTTGAAATCCACAGGTCACCCTCTTGGACAAGGAAAAGAGCATCTCACCGTCGTTTGTCACACGCATCCCCAAAAATATCAATTCGACCGAGGTCTCCTCGCAGTTGGATCTGCTCATTGCGTACCTGCGAAATGTGCACTATTTTGACTACTACACCGCGACGGAGACCCAAAATAAGCTTGCGCTTTTGCGAAAAACAGGGAGCAAACCTGAACGTCCCGTTGCAAATAACGAAGGTAAAACAAAGCAAAGCGGGTGATACGTAGCTGAATCCCATGTTTTAGGTTCTGCTGACGCTCTGCTCTCTTTGGATCAACTGATCAAAAAACGCCTGGAGGCCGCCATCTCGGATGATCAGTTCCTGAAGATGAAGCCCAAGAACCCAGCCCTCGAGGTCGAACAGGGTCTTCAAGAGTGCGTGGTGAAAGTCGAGGAGTCCAAGTACCGCTGCTCAATCTGCTCCAAGCTCTTCAAGGGACCCGACTTTGTCGTCAAGCACTTGTCTACAAAGCACACTGAAAAGGTGTCTGCGTTGGAAGAGGAGGTAGAAAACCGGTTGCTTTTCTTTCTCCCTTCCTGATTTCCCTGGAAAAACAGGCCGAGATGTACAACAACTACTTGCGTGACGCCAACCGTTTTGTCATCCCGTCAGCGACGGCGTCATCTGCTGCTGCTACTGGAGGTGTCCAGCAGCTTCTGCAGCAGGAGCAGCCCGATGTTCCTCTCGCCGGTCTCCCTGCCGAGGGAGGCAGTTACTATGGCGGTGGCAGCAGTGGATACGGCGATCGCAGTGGCCAAGGCGGCGGCTACGACGGTGGTCCTCGCTGGTCATCCAACCGGCGCGACCCTTACTCCCGTCGGTCCTACGATCATGACGATGGTAAAATACAAAATATTGCTTGTTTCTGCCGTCAGAGTCTTAAATCATCGATAGACCGCCGTCCACGAGTTTCTCGTCCGCCGCCCTCGGGGGTGGCTGCTGTGGAAGGCTCCGGCCGTCCCATCCGCTCGTACCATGATCTCGACGCGCCGCCCAGCGAGGAGGTCTTTGACTATCGCAACATTGAAATCTAGCCTCGAGTGCAGAATACATGCGAAAGCGAATGTGTGAATGTGAGCCAGAAAACAGTGCAACGATGAACACTAAACCTCACTGTGAGGTTACTTTTTGCCTTCAGTGAAGCCAGGAGTGAGTGTGTGTATGCACTATTTTTTGCATCGTATCCAACCCGGATCGGACCCTTCAGCGGGTCTCTAGCTGTAACAAGGTACGTTTTGGTTTACGGTGATTTTGTTGACTGACTGCACTCTCTGCATGTACTGCTGCCGTCACCCTCCACTTCTACCTGCACACGTTCATTTTTCTGCACTGTTTCTTGGCTTCACTGCACTCTTTTCTGGCTGCATTCACAACTTAGGTTGGGTTAGGCAATCTTTTCAAAAGAACAAAGGGGAAAGAAAAAAAAAACGATGCCTGTGAACGTTGCGAAAAAGAACGTCACTGCTGACGGCAGCATGTTTGGCGAGAACAAGGAGACCCTCTCGTCGGACGCTGCTCCCCCTGCTCCCTCGGCTCCTGTAGCCTCGAGCAAGAAGAAGGGTATGCTGGGCCTGTGTGTGTGTGTGTGTGTCTCCTCAGTCTGACCTCTTCCCAACCAGAACTGTCGTCAAGTGTCAAGCTCTACCTGACGGCGTACAATGTCGTCCTGGCTCTGGGCTGGCTGCAGGTCGTCATTCTGGCTGTGCTCGAGTATGCTAGCACGCAGTCGTTTGAAGGCATGTGGGCCGCGGTCGAGTTGCCGCTCAAGATTTGGCAAACGGCAGCCTTTCTCGAGATTGCCCATGTCGCCATTGGTACTCACGCACCCATGCGTTCTCTCTCTCTCTCTCTCTCTCTCTCTCTCTCTCTCTCTCTCTCTCTGCCGTCTCTCCTTAAAACATGTTGGGACATTAGGTCTCGTGCCCTCGTCTCTTTTCACCACCACCGTTCAGGTGTTTTCGCGCGTCGTCGTCCTCTGGGCCGTCTGCGAGCAGTACCCAGAGGTGCGCCTCTGTTTCACTCGTTTCTTGGCTGATCCTTGCCCTACAGGTCCCTGCGCACTGGTCCTTCTTCACCATGGTCCTCTCGTGGGGCATCACCGAGGTCATCCGTTACTCCAACTATGCTAGCGACCTGCTCAACATCCGTCCTTACGCCCTCCTGTGGCTTCGGTATCTCACATTCATTCATATCGCGGCAAGCACCTCTTAACATCGTCGTCAATTCTGTAAAAAGCTACACCCTCTTCTTTGTCCTCTACCCGTCGGGCGCCGGCTCGGAGATGGTGCAGATCTACACGGCCTTGGGCCACGTCGTCCAGGACGAGCTTTTCTATGTTTTCGTCATCCTCATCGGTCTCTACATCCCTCGTATGTTCAAAGAGACGTTGCATGCCTGTATTAATACCCGCCTCGCATCAGTGTTCCCGAGCCAGTACTTTTACATGATCTCCCAGCGCAAGAAGCAGCTCGGAGGCGACAAGGACAAGAAGGGCAAGAAGGCCACGTAGACGAGTTACGACATCAGAATATGGCAACGTTGGCAATCGTGGTTGAATTTGGAATGGAACGTCTTGAAGCCATGTAATTTTTTTTTACGGTTGCAACGGGTAAACAGCTTCCTCCGACAATGGTCGCGTCTTGGTACATGGACTCGTCGGACGCCGACCAGCGTCTGCCGCACCAGCAGGAGCCCAACCTGCCCGCCTCGCTGGACGACCTTGCCCGCATTGGCGTCCTGTACTTTGACCTTGGCACCGACAACTATCTCGAGAAGGTGAATGACCTCGCGGCCAAGCGCAGCTACAAGAACCGCGACGAGGTACGCACGTGCTGCGCACTCAGGCTGCTGTCCAGCGCCGTACTGAACACACTCGCACAGATCCAGGTGTCAAAGGAAAAGATGGGCGACATCTACGAGGCCAAGATCAAGACCTTTTTCGAAGAGTACGTTTGAACCGTTGTAGAACACATGAAATACCCCCCCCCCCCCCAAAAAAAAAAAAAAACAGGCACCTCCATGAGGACGAGGAGATTCGCTTTGTCCTCAACGGCTCGGGCTACTTTGACGTCCGCGACAAGGCCGACAAGTGGATTCGCATCCAGGTCTCGCCTGGCGACCTCATCATCCTCGTACGACAAACGACATCTATGGTTCTACTAACCAGCTCGATTTAGCCCGCCGGCATCTATCACCGATTCACCCTGGACGAGAAGAACTTTATCCACGCCATGCGCCTCTTCAAGGACGAGCCCAAGTGGATCCCCATCAACCGTCCCGCCGACGAGAACTCGTTCCGTCAACACTACATCAAGCAGTTGGATGAGTTCTTTGCATAGACCAGTTTTTTTTTTTTGTTTTTTTTTTGTAAATGCAACGGAAGAGACGATTTTCTTTTGGC
>Ga0302230_10001543_pt1 | contig 14887 bp, 19 predicted proteins | sample II_Palsa_N2_1_FD_193523 | JGI IMG/M metagenome (GOLD analysis project Ga0302230, IMG submission 193523) | Peat permafrost microbial communities from Stordalen Mire near Abisko, Sweden - II_Palsa_N2_1 | ecosystem: Environmental > Terrestrial > Soil > Palsa > Peat permafrost | place: Sweden... | reverse complement strand
CCCTGAAAAATTCAAAAAAAAAAAAAAAAAAAGACAAATCGAGCACCTCGTGCGTTTCAAGGCGCACTCTGACACGCCGATGGTCCGTCTGCCGACGGTGGCCGTCCCGTTCTCCATCAGCCGTTCCTCTGTGGCCGTGCAGAACACTGCCGGGGTATATATATATATATACAAATAAACGTGATGGCAATAAACTCGTTTTGTAGAAACAAGACCTCATCCTGACCGTCAATGGGACCAAACCGTGCACGATTCATGTTCTGTTCCGTGTCCAGTCTGCAGATCTGCACGATTTTTTGGCGGGTTGCAATCCTGTTGGGAGCTCTCCTCGTCCCACGATGGTGTCTGTGAGTCCTGACAGGTACGATAACGGGCAGTTGTCTTCTTGGTCACGGCCGCTCACAAGCAAAAAAAATAGTTCAATTGCCTCCGACTGGCCGTGGCAAAACATGCCTGTCCCCAAGGCAGAGGTGGCGACAAAGCCAGAGTCCAAAAAGCGTTCGAGCGGAAATATTAGCACTGTGAAGAAACGCCTCAACAGCGTCCTCGGACAGCAGCCGATCGAACCGCCCAGGACACTGAAGGGCAGACACGACGTATGTGTTTTGCTTGCCCTATTGTTAATTTACTTGTTTGAAAGTCGATCGAGTTGCAAGAGGTCCGTTCAAACGAGAATACAAACTTGCTTCAGTCACTGCTTGAGCTGGAGCATGCGCAGCGTGTCTCATTGGCGTACGAATGTTTTTTGTTTTGTTTGTTTTGTTTTGTTTGAAAAGTCTTGGTAACCTCACGTCTAACCTCACGTGTAGACACGGATCTGGCAATGTCACCATCCCAATGAGCGATCAACTCCAAGCGACGTTTTTCAACAACGATGCTCTAGCCAACTTCATCCCTGTGGTTATCATTGCCGGACATGATACCAGCTCGGATGAACATCAAGTTGCACAAAGAGTTCAACTCTTGTTGGCCTCTGTCGACATTGCCGTTGCTCCAACTGTGAGTCCAGCTTCCTTTTGTGCATTTCCTAAATTTGCAATTTAAAATAAAAAAAATACCCGTTAGACGGCCAAGGTTCGCTTCCAGGTCGAGCAGGAGCTGTGGGTTGCTAAGAAGGATGGCACGGTGACAGTGGAGGTATAAACTCCTTTTTTTTTTTTTTTGTCTGGCCGTGTTTTTTGAAAGAGTCTGTTATCCTTGTAGGACATATTTGGTCTCGATACACTGCGCGGAGACGAGCCAGAGTGTGTGGTCTGCCTAACTGATCTCAAGACCATCACAATCTTGCCTTGCAAACATCTCTGCGTGTGCTCAGCTTGTGGCAAGCAACTCGATAAATGCCCCGTATGTCGTGGACCTCTGCTCGCGCACATGCAGTTCATGGCCGATTCTCCCGTTGTGGAAGCTGTCGAACCCCAGAGTATGTGCATGCCATCTTATTTTATTGACAAATGTTTCGATGCTAGCGCTGGAAAAAGCAACAATGCAATGGCTCAAAGAGTCCTCAGAGCCCAACGCGTGAGAGCACTTGTAACCTAGGGTGCACAACAGATGAGAAAATGGGTTATGAATATAGACAGTAAAAAGTGAAAAGAGAGGGGAAAGAAAAGAGTGCAGTGAAGACAGCAAACAATGCAGAAACGAGTGCAGCCAGTGAAAATGCGAGCACTCTCGAGTCAAGTCATTTGTCAACGTTTGACTTGATCTCCTCACTTTTTACTTATACATTGACTTGATTTCTCAGCTGTTGTGCATTCGAGGTTATTGGAAAACAGAGAACAAAAAAAAAAAAAAAAAAAAAAAAGTTGCGCCCTAAAGTTTACTGTTTCCAAAGGGACGCCAACTCGGGCTTGAGATGTTTGTAGATTTCGTCCGATGTCGAGCCACTGAACCTTTTCACGAGGCCCTTTTTGCCATAGTGATGTAGGATGGGATCGCTCGTGTCCTTGAAACGTTGCAGGCGCGTCTTCATCGTCTCCTCGTTGTCATCAGGGCGTTTGGACAGGGGCTCACCAGTCACGTCGTCTTTGCCATGCACCTTGGGCGGGTTGTAGTCGAGGTTGTAGACACGTCCGCTGGGCAAGTGCACGAATCGTCCTGCCAAATGAAGTTAATGATTTGGATCTCTTTTGGGGAGGGGAGGGGGGGCTTGCACCTCGGATACGCTCCAGGATGACGTCAAAGGGGACGTCGAGGAAGAGCACGGCATGGAGAGGCTGATTCTGACGTTGGCACGAAAGATCCAGCGCCTGTGCTTGCGTCAGCGTTCGAGGAAATCCATCGAGCAGCCATGACTTGTTCTCAATCTGCTTGAGTTCGTTTTCAACCAGATCGATCATCAGCTTGTCGTCCACGAGGCCCCCCGCCTTGAGCACCGAATCGGCCTGCTTGCCCAGCGACGTGCCCTTCTCAATGTGCTGACGCAGCAAATCGCCAGTCGAAATTTGCTGGGCAACAAAGTCCTTTTGGATGCGTGACGAGATCGTGCCCTTGCCAGAGCCCTAGACACAATGTTAGCCGCCGGCACGCTTGCCTTCTGTTTTCATACCGGCGCGCCAAAGACGAGCAGGCGGCGAACCAACGAAGACATGACAGAAACCAAAAACAGACTAGGAGAGCGTCGGTTAGTTAGTAACCTCGCCAAATCTTAGTCGACTGCGCCAGTGACGAAGAACTGAAGAGAAAGAAAGAAAGAAATGAAAGAAATCGGATTAAAAATATGTGCCTGATGAATTCAGTTCGTTCGAGCGATTGGACGGGAAAGGCGACAAAACGATCCAGTGAGACCACACAAAGAGAAGTCGATGAAACAGGGATAAGGATGTGGCGTGCGCCAGAGAGAGCGCGAGGGAGTGGAGTAATGAGTTGGGTCCGTCGACGACGTGCAGAAGAAGAAGGGGCGTGTGAGTTCAGCAGGGAGCGAAGAGGACGGTGCACGCACAGCACAGCAGGAGAAGGGACACGAGAGCACGACGCGCAAATAGAGCGAGGCGGCCCTGACTTGGGACCCCCAAACAACCCGCAGCATAAAGCTTAGTCGAAAGCAACATGTTTTCCCTTGGATGTGCTGCCTGGACTGAGCCGTGTTTTTTTGTGCGCCACTTCTCTCCTACCAAAGCAGCAGCAGCAACAGAAGCGACAGAAGAAAAAAGATGCGGATCGCGATCGAGCTGGAACTGCAGCCAGAGGAGATCCCCCTGGCAACGGAGCTGTTCAACGTCCTCCAGAAGATTGCGGGTCACATCAGGCCCAAGAACACCCGCGGCCTTTATGAGCAGGTACGTCGTTGAGAGGGCGCTGCTCCGACTAACAGGCGGATACAGCTCTTCAAGTCGCTCGAGGACCAAGCCACCCAGCCGGACGCTGTTGCTTCGCAGCTCAACCAGCTCCTGAGCATGCAGTACGTTCTGTCGTCGTCTGTTTTCTTGAACTCAAGCGTGTTCCCTCTCTCAATCTCTCTCGCGTTTTCTCTACGCAGGCCTGTCGAGGAAGCCGACGCCACCTGCAACGACCTCATGGGCGCCTTTGCCGCTGTCGTCTTCACGCCAGATTTCACCGTGAAAAAGATCCTGTCCGAGCGCTTTGTGGCCGTGCTTCCCATGTACGTTGAATGGTCGGTCCTCGTGAGCTCAATTTCCTTCTCCCTTCGCTGCAGGCTCGTCCAGCCGTACGGTTTCAACTTCCTGACCAAGCTAGTCTTGCACATTGTCAAGGAGCTCAGCCTCCCGCGTGAGGTCGATTGCGACCGCCTCGACTTTTACTCGATCGCCGAGACGATGGCCTTCCTCGTCAAGCTCAACCTTATCAACGTCGAAGGTACAATTGATTGGGCGAGTACGTGGCTGACAAGCAAGAGCAAAAACCAGTCATGCTCAAGACCGTCATCAACATGCTGCCCAAGGAACAGATGCGCGCTGCCGGCCTCACTGCACTCGGCAAGATCATCGAGTTCAACCTGGACTCCCTCGCAAGCAAGTGCTCCGAATCCGTCTGGATGGAACTCGAGCAAGCACTCCAACATGTATGCCAAGTACCATCCTTAATTATGGTTTTTGTTGTTGTTTTTACTTTGCTTGCTTAGACGCAGGAAAACGTCCTCAACTATGACCTGACCTACATTCGGGACAACCTCGCATCAAAGGGCATCAACATCAAGATTCCTTATTTAAGTGGCGGTGCGTCTGCTGCATCCACACTCCCAGCAATCCCTCCTCCACTGGCACGCACAAACACACCCTCCTCTGCGGCCGTTGGTACGGCCTTTCCTTGTTTTCTTTTTTGAGGGTCTGCTAAATCCGATGTCTGAAAGCACGACCGACCGGCTCTATTACACCGACCGCGGCCAATTTGTCGCTAGGATCGTCCTCGTCCTCATCAAGTGCGCCAGGAAAGTCGCCCCCAGGGGCGCGCACAGGAGTGCAGAAAATTGTCGGTCTCCTCCCGAAAGAGTCCATGTCGGGCCACTCGGAGCGCATCTTTAACGTTGTGTACGATGACACCAACAACATTGTACGCTTCCCACCCACCCACCCCCTTTTTTTTTTGATTGCTTCTTTTCTGACTTGCAAAAAAAACAATTGTGCAGCTCATCAGCAGCAGCGAAGGGGGGCTTGTGCTTGGTCGAAACCGATTTGGACAAACGGCCCACTCGACGCTCCTTCCCGGGTTTTTCTCGTGTGGCATCGACGTTAGCCCCAAGACCAATGCCCTCCTCATCGCCGGAAAGGAGTTGCACGGGACAAATAACAAGCCAAGCATTCTTGCTTACGACCTCAACGCCAGCAACGGTGCGATTACTTTTACCCTGCAGCTTTATAAGAAAGCAAAAAAAAAAAAAATATTTTCCTTTTTGTAGGCACGCTCATCAACCAAGGCATCTACCCGAAACAATCTGTCAAAGTAATCTCGGCCATCAAGGGCCTCGGCAATCGCGCTTTCGTCACCGGCGAGGTCGTCAAGGCAACCAAGCAAACAAACATGTGCGTGTACGACTTTGAAAAGCTCAGCCACATGTCCGAGCCGAAGCCGGTTTACGTCTGGTCTGAACACAAGGTACGTCTATCTTTTTTTTTTTTTTTTTTTTTTGGTTGTCTTCTTTCTTTCCTTCTTATGCGTTTGTCTCGTGGTGCCAGGACCTCATCATTTGCTTTGCACGCCACACCGATCACGAGCAAATCCTCTTTTCCGGATCCAAAGACAAGACAGTTCACGTTTGGGATCTGCGCCAGTCGCAGCCTGCTGGTACGGAATCCATTTCAACCAAATCAAGGCTCATTTTAGTTTTATTTTAATATAGCCGTCCTTATGGGCCATTCGGAGACGGTTGCCACCATCTCGGTCCAGGGCAACTCGATCCTCTCTGGCGACCTCAAGCAGAACGCCTTTGCGTGGGACATGCGCAATGCACGAATTTTTTTTTTCTTCCTTGCTGTAATGGTTTTTAACAAGGAATGCTCAATAGATCCTGCAGCCTGTGTCGGGAGTTGCGTTGAAGCCAACGTCGTCGACCAACGTCAAGTACGGGGTTGTCAAGATCCTGCACACGTCGTCGTCAAACATGGCTGTGCTGTCGACGCCCGTGAACGGCGTCCATCTGCTCGACATTGACCAGGGCAAACTGAGCTCTTCCTTCACCTACCCTGGCTCGTTGGCCGACAAGTCGTATGTGGAGATGGCCTGGGACACGGCCAAGACGACCCTGTACTGTGGCGGCACCGATGGCAACATTGACATCTTTGAGCCTCTGTACGAAAACCTGTAAAGCCAATTCGAGCATTGGACGACATGATCTAGATGCCCCAAATGTTTTACAACTGAGCGACTTTTTTTCTTTTTTTTCTTTTGCAATTCTAGCTGGCATTCTTGGCAGCAACAAAGACAGAACGGACACGGTCGTCCTTGATTAAGTCCTCGTGCACGTAGAACGGTTTGCCCTTGGCACTAAAGGTGACGAACGGTCGCATCCCCGGGGGTTTGACGTCGCCGAGCTCAAAGGAGGTCTTCACCGGCAACGTCCAAAAGCTAAAGGTCGTCGCGGTAATCTTTGTCTTTGCCAGCTCGTCCGTGTCGACCTCGTCGTCCATCTTGCCGGCAATGGAGGCCGGCCGCTCGATCTTCATCTCGGACACGTACGGCTTGAACATGAAGCTAAGCAGCCCTGTCGATCCCAGGCCAAACATCGCCACCGTCCCCGAGATGCCCGCACGCACCACGAGGGGGATGGAGGAGTCGCCCATGACCTGCCGCGCGAAATGAATATTTATTTTTTTTCTTATTCGCCCCAAAGATACCACAAACACTGGCGTCGACACGACGGCCAACAGACTGCTCGTGAGCGAGAGCCGCTTGAGATTGATGACGGTTTTCGCAAGGTGGCCTTTGTACGTCGACGCCATTTTATTTATTTAGGAAGTGTGCACCCTATGGCCGATAGTGACGCTGGGTCGTCGTCGTCTAGCGGCGGCAACCAGCAAAACCATGCGCCGGTAACGTCTGCAAAAAACATAGACTAGCAAGAATAGGATGGGGTGCTGGCTCGATAAGACTGGGAGGGGATTGGGAAAGGAACACCAGAGTCAGGTGCACAAGTAAAGAAAATTTTTTCGTTGCTAGTTTGAAAAAAATCAAAAAAAACTGGGACGTTGCAGTGTGTGCTTGCAGCGTTTGCTCCTGTGCCGATAGGGGAGAACGAGGGTGCAGTTGGCGAGGATGTGCTGTCCTTTTGCGTAATCAAATCGTAGATCTCTGCTTTCCCTTTTCGTTTCTGTGCTGTGGTTGCTAGTGCCTTGTTGCTGGTGTGACAGGTCACCATGTGGCGCGCGCGCGCGCGCGCGCTGCTGAAGCGTTTTACTTACTCATTGGGATAGCCACTCGAGGCCAAAGATATTGAAGGCTCGCTGCTGCTCCACGAGGGCATGCCCCTGTTCAAAAAGTGGAAGCAGTACTTTGCCAAGGCGGACGCGACGCACCTGCAGCTCTTCAAGGTCTGTGTGGCTGTTTTTTTTTCCTTTTATCTTTTTGCGGCTGACGCGATGCGCAACTAGACAAACGCCGACAGCCAGCCCTTGAAAAAGATATCGCTCGCGCAGAGCTACATTGCCAACCTAGACACCGATGCCCCCGGCGAACGGTACGTGGGATGTCGTCGTTTTTGGTTGCGTTCACACTTGTCTTGTAGCGACATTGCGTTTGTGTTCAAGTCTAGCAATGGCGACGACTTTGAGCTCAAGTGCAACTCGATCGAGGAGACCAAGCAGTGGATCACGACGCTCAAGATCAACGGTCGCATCCTGGACCAGAAGCTTATGCAAGAGGTGGTGATTGAATAGCCACGGGTTGCCTTTCTGAACCCGCATTGTAGATCACGCAACCAAGCGCTTACGAGGGATTCAAGGGCAAGGTCCTCAAGATGGGATGGGTGCACGAGCGCTTCACTGGCGTGACGTCGTGGCACTGGAAATACTATGTCATGACCGACTGCTCCCTCCTCACCTTTGACAAGGCGCCTTCAACGTCCCACGCGCTCGAGAAGACCTCGACTGGCCTCCTCCTTTTTGAGTGCAAGCAACGCCAGACCCCTCCCTCACAGTCGGAGATCGAGTCTCGACAGTATTCCTTCATGCTCATGTCGCACCTGCCTGCCGTCCTTGTGTCCACGGGTACGTTCTGTGTGTGCTGTCGTTTGTTCTTGACCACTGAACAACAACACAGAGACGCGGATGGAGCTCACAAACTGGCTCAACGCACTCAAGGTCACGACAATGAACGCCCTTCACGCTGCCACGGTTTGTTTGTCTCCTTTTTCCTTTGCTGGTTAACACATGCCCGAAACAGGAGTTCAAGTACCCTGTCAACTTTGAGGGCCAGTCTTCGATCTTCTCTGTAAAAGTCAACCACGGCTTTTTCCTCCACTCGAACAAGGACAACACTCAGATCTGGCACTACCAGACAAGCCAGTTCAAGTCTGTCCGCGTAAATGGCTCCAAGTCCACCCTCTTTGACTTTGGCAAGTTTTCCGATCGCATCTTGGACGTCCAGAGCTCGGATTGCGTCCGCATCTCCATCCTCGTGTCGTCTGGTGCGTTGATTTAATTAAATAAAATAAATTTTTTTTAAAAAAAATACTATTTCTATCAGTTATGGATTACCTCCAGTTCACGGCGCAAATGAACTCAAAGTCTTCGGAAGACTCGAAAAAAGTATCTGGCCAAAACACCCCCACTGGCTCTCAAGAAGCTGCCGACCGCGGTGGCTTCTGATTGTTTCCCCGCTCTTCTCTCTCTCTATCTCTCTCTCTCACACACACACACACACGCACACCCTAAAAAGACTCTTTTCTTTCTTTTTATTTTATTTTTACCCCAAGCAGAGCTGTCACGCCCCCCTCTTCTTTTATTTATTTAATCCTCCCCCCCTCCGCATTGTATTTATAAAATATGACAACAAAAAATTTTTTTCTTTTTCATTGGAGTGCAGTGACAATGGCTTTGGTATCGATTTTGTAATATGCGTAGAGGTCAGGGATATCGCCGCTCTGGCCAAACTCTGTCACACCCAATGGCACCACGCGATGCCCGACAACTGAACCGAGCCAAGCGAGAGCACCGGGATGAGCGTCTTGCACAGTCACGATCCTCGAGTTGTTTGTGGGAAGAGATGCCAACATCTTGGCGATCTTGGACTCGGTCGTCCTGGCTCGCCAGTCCTTGAACAATTGTCCAGGCGATGTAATGGCCAAAACAGCAACGCTCTTCTCCCTGAGCTGTTCGGCAGCGGCAAGCACTAACAAAAATAATAAGGGCGGGAATTATTAATAAAAAAAAAAACATCATTGTAGTACCCTCAGGGGCAACGACTCCGCTGTATGCGATGACAGCAGTGGTTGTCTTTGTCGGCTTGATCGCCCAGTACGCGCCTTCGATGATATCAGCAGCTAGCGCGGCCGTCATTTCGCGCTTTGGCTGTGGGATAGTCCGCGTACTCAAGCGCAGGTAGACCGAGGATCCCTTGGGCTGCTGCATCAACTCAAACCCTTGGCGCATCGTGACAGCGAGCTCGTCCGCATACGCAGGCTCCCAGGCCGTCATGTTGGGTTGGCCCATTCCGATCAATGGCTGGTAGATGGACTGGTGAGCGCCTCCCTCGGGCGCCAGCGAGATTCCAGACGGTGTCGCCACGACCATGAACCTCGCATCCTGCACCGTGCACAACGAACGGGTAAACAAACAAACAAATATAACACACAAGTACATCACCTGGTAGCACGCATAATTCATCGAATCCAGGCCGCGGGCAATAAACGGGTCATAGAGCGTGCCCACGGGGAACAGGCGCCGTCCAAACAGCTGCGTCGACAGACCAAGTGCAGCCATGAGCAAAAACAGGTTGTTTTCAGCGATGCCGAGCTCAATGTGCTGGCCCCGCGGGGAGACCTCCCACTTGAGCGCCGATGGGACCTGGTGCTCGCGGGCAGCGTCGGCCACCCTGTTTCGTCCAAAGACGCCACGCTGGTTGACCCATCCGCTGAGGTTGGTGGACGTGGCGACGTCCGGGGCGGCGGTGACGACGCGGTCGGCAAAGGTGGACTTGGAGCGGCCGATTTCAAGCATGATCTTGCCAAAGGCCTCTTGGGTGGACATGAGCTCGGTGGGCTGGTAGGTCAGCTGTGCGGGAATCTCAATCGGGGCCTCCTTGAAAGAGCGGGTGGACTCGCTCGCAAAGGGCGCCTGGTCGACGTACATTTGCAGGTTGGCCGACGGCACGTGGAGACCGGCGTACTTGTCCCACTCCAAACCTTTGTCAATGTTCATCGCGGCCTGGAGCTGGTCCATCTGAGCCTGGTTGAGGAAGCCGCCATGGTTGTCGCGGTGGCCGGCCAGCTGGAGGCCGTAGCCCTTGATGGTATAGCAGATAAAGACGGTACTCTCGTCGTCGTCATGCTGGGCAAAGGCCTCGAGCAGGGTGGGGATGTCGTGCCCGCCAAGGTTGGTCAGAGCCTCCCCGAGCTCCTGATCAGACATGCCCTGGACGAGCGCGATCGTCTCTGCTTCGCCCGCGAGGTCTTTGAGGATCTTTTTGCGGAACGCCGCGCCGCCGTGGAAGGTCAGGGCCGAGTAGACGTCGTTGCTGAGGCCGTCGAACCAACGCTTGAGCGGACGGCCTCCTGGCTCGTCAAACAGAGCCAGCAGCTTTTTTCCATACTTGATGATGACTACGCGGTACTCTTGACCTCGAAAGAGCTGCATACGTATTTTGTCGGACACAGTGGGCTGTGTAAAAAAAAAAAAACTTTTTTTTTTTCACGATTACCCGATCAAACTGCTTGACCATATTGTCCTCGATGACCTTGTCCAGCGACTGGCGGTTGTAGTCGATGATCCACCAGTTGTTCTTGACCTTGTGCTTCCAGCTCTCGAGCAGGACCTCTGACACGCCCTCGTCCATCTCGGCGTCGCCGACGAGCGCGACCATTCGGCCGGGGCGCTCCTTTCCACGCAGATTGACGGGATGCATGGCCTCGTTTGGCTTGAGCCGGAGGTAGTCCTGGCTGAGGGCGCCAAACGTGGTGACGGCGGCGCCCAGGCCGACAGAGCCGGTGGAAAAGTCGACGTCGTCCACGTCCTTGGTGCGCGACGGGTACGCCTGGACGCCGCCGAGGGCGCGGAATCGCTCCATGCGGTCGCGCGTCTGGTTGCCAAAGAGGTACTGGATCGCGTGGTACATCGGGCTCGCGTGCGGCTTGACGGCCACTCGGTCCTGAGGCTGCAGCACCTTGAAGTAGAGCACGTTCATGATCGTGGCCAGGCTCGTGCTGGACGCCTGATGCCCGCCCACCTTGAGCCCGTCGCGCTTGGGGCGCACGTTGTTGGCCTGGTGGATCATGTACGTCGACAGCCAGATCGTCTTGGCCTCGAGTGCGCGCAGATGCGCGACGTCGTGCCCGGGCGCAACCGTCGAGCGCATCCCACACATCGTGCGCAGCCGCAGCAACTTCCCGTGCGCAGACATATTTTCCACAAGTATGCTCCGCAACTCTGTCTCTGCAGTCCGCTCAGCGTACGCACCGCCGTCGGCTCGACCGAGAACGAAACCAATACGTACAGAAGACTAATACGAAAACGCACAGTCGTTCGCACGCGACCGCGCTCACACAGCCCCGCCTGGTCGCCGCCGCCACCGGCACGGCCATGGTCCGCCATCTCAACCTGCACGAGTACCAGAGTAAGCAGTTGATGGAGCAGTACGGCGTCAACACGCAAAAGTTCAAGGTCGTCACCAGCGCCCCCGAGGCCGAGGCCGCTGCCAAGGGCCTGAGTACGTCGGACAGGGAGAGTTAAAAAGCTTCCTGTTTTTTTTTTTTTTTAATTGCCTTTTTGACAAATAACAAAAAAAAAAAAGACGTAAAGGAGATTGTCGTCAAGGCGCAGATCCATGCTGGTGGTCGTGGCAAGGGCACGTTTGACAACGGCTTCAAGGGCGGTGTTCACCTCACCAAGGAGTAATGACTGGACGATTTTGTACAACTAAAGGCGTGCTGCAGCCCCAAGGAGGCTGGCTCGCTTGCAGGAAAGATGCTCGGCCACAAGCTGACGACCAAGCAGACGACTGCCGCCGGTGTAGAGGTCAAGAAGGTGATGGTTGCGGAGGCACTGGATATCGCGCGCGAGACCTACTTTGCGATCTTGATGGATCGCACGTATGGCGGACCCGTCTTTGTCGCCTCGCCCGCCGGTGGCATGGACATTGAGGCCGTTGCCGAGAAGACCCCCCATCTGATCTTCAAGGAGCCCTTTAGCATCCTCACTGGCCCTACTCGTGAGCAGACCCTCCGATTGGCCAAGAACATTGGCTTTACCGACAAGAAGGCCGTCACTGTAAAGAAACAACCCCCTCTCCCCCCTCGATCTCAGCTAAATCAAATGCCTAGGCCGCCGAGCAAATGGAAAAGCTGTACGATCTGTTCAAGGCTGTGGATGCCACCCAGGTGGAGATCAATCCCTTTGGTGAGACCCCCGATGGCCGCGTCGTGTCGTTTGATGCCAAGATCAACTTTGACGACAACGCCGAGTTCCGCCAAAAGCAAATCTTTGAGATGCGCGACTCGGCCGAGGAGGATCCGCGTGAGGTCGCCGCCTCCAAGTTTAACCTCAGCTATGTCGGCATGGACGGCAACATTGGCTGCCTCGGTACGTGCGAGTACAGGACGACTGCTTAAAATATCTTGCCTTGGCAGTGAACGGAGCTGGTCTCGCCATGGCGACGATGGATATCATCAAGCTCTACGGAGGAACACCTGCCAACTTCTTGGACGTCGGTGGCAGCGCCACTGAGCAGGTCGTCAAGGAGGCCTTCAAGATCATCACCTCGGACAAGCAGGTCAAGGGTATCCTCGTCAACATCTTTGGTGGCATCATGAAGTGCGACACCATTGCTCTTGGCATCCTCGGTGCTGCCAAGGAGATCAACCTCCAACTCCCCCTTGTCGTTCGTCTTGCTGGTAAGCTGAAGAAGCAAGCAACAAAGTGAAAGGTTTACGATTTCCCCCCAGGAACCAACGTTGAGAAGGCCAAGCAGATCCTCAAGGAGCAAAAGGGTGTTTCCATCATCAGTGCCGATGACCTCGACGATGCTGCCAAGAAAGCCGTTGCTGCCATCAAGGGTCTCTGAAGCAGAACGCAAGAGGGACATGTGTGTTTTCTGTTGTTAGGATTATGTGACCTATCCCCAATGCATGCGACTACAGTATCAAAAAGGTCTAAACAGAAAGGGCGGGTTTTTTTGTTGCTTTCCCTATTTACATTGATACCAGGACTACATATGCAAATAACTTGAGTTTTTTTATAGGGCGTCCACGTAGGACACGATGAGCCTGTCGATCCAGGACAAGGTCTTGGGCAAGAATGTGCCCTCGTAGTAGCCGAGGTGGCCGCCAAAGCGAGTGCTTACAAAGATGATCTGCAAGAAACTGGAATGAGCGATTGCCCTGTGTTTTGGCGTGCATACATTGGAGTGAGTGGTGGCAGCGGCTTTGGGGACGTCTAGGAGCTCGCTGGCCATGATGGGATCGTCGTGTGTGTTAACGAGGAGGGTGGGGATGCGTAGGTTTGGGAGGATGTGTTTGGAGCCATGAGAGCGATAGTACTCGTCCACGCTGTTGAGGTGGGGGTTGGTCGGGACGGTGAAGACACGGTCAAACTCGCTCATCGTCTGCGCCTTGTAGACTGACGCGAGATCGAGATCGGGCCTGGAGGTCTTGAAATACGACTCGTGCGATCGGATGAGACGCTGCAAACCTTTTACGAGCGACGAGTTGTACAGAGGGACTTTTTCGAGGGCGGTGGTTCCGCTGCGGTTCAGTTTGCATGAGATGAGCAAGAACTATAAAAAAAAATTTTTTTTTTTAAGAAAGTACCGGATAACATCGTAGCCCTGGCAGATGGAGAGGACGGCCGAAAGACGCTGCTGGATGTGGTCGTGTAGACCCGCGAGACGCAGCGCCAGGTTGCCGCCCATGCTGAATCCAACGGCGATCATCTTGGCCGAGGGGTACTTGTCCATGGCAAAGTGGAAGGCCTCGACGACATCGTCGATCCTGGGAACGAAATATTCAGCATTCACTGTGTTTGAATTGTCACGGGTCAATTGTTAGTTACCCGCCAATGGTGAAGAGACGGGCGGCGGCGATGGGCTCGTCGCGCGACGCACCGTGGTGGTTGAAAACGATCGCCCTGTAGCCCGCCTTGTTGACGGCGTGGACAAACCCGCGGATGTACGTGTTGTCGCTGTGATTGCTGATGCCCGGAATGACGAAAATAATGGGTGTGTCCAGACCGGCATCCTGCGAAGGCGAGAACACATCGACGATGACCTTGCTCTTGTCAAGGGTGTCGATCCAGAATCTCTGCCAAACGGCAAACAGTGAGGAGGAGCGTAATAATGTGGTTTACCTCTTTGTGGGTTGTGGCCGAACGGTGCGGCAGCCCAAATCGGCCGAAAACACTGAAGAGCAGGGTCTGGACGTGTCCGCTCCAGCCCCACAACAGCGGTGGTTGGTAGGGCTCCTTGAGCATGGCACACCCTTGCAGCAGCCGCAGGTTGGTGTTGGTGGGGACGCAGTGCACCTCGGGTACCTTTAACGAAGGAGTCACATGCAGGTTTAAAAAAAGCCATGCAGGCACACTGACGAAAAAAACAAACTCCACGTACGTCTGGGAGCATACGCGCGACGTGCATCGACACAAGCACAGACAGGACGAGCACCGTGAGCAGCAGTGTCCGCGCCAAGTCGGCCAATGCTGCTGCCGCTGCAAAGGCTATCTCTGCAGCAACAAAGCACGCATATGCATGTGAAAACTTTCATATCTTCATTTGTGTCTCGCTTTACGTGAGGACGCGGGTTCGTCATAGTTGTCGCCGAGGCCGGTGCTGCCGTTGAAGACTGCGCCGTTGCCTCCGTCGACAAAGGGCAGGTAGTAGACGAGCCCCGCGGGCTTGAGCAGCATGTCCATGGTCGTAGTTGTGAAGAAAAAAAAAATTACAGCTGCTTAAGCGGCCGGGGAATTTTCGTCGCGCGCGCGAATAATACTCTGATTGTCCGACCAGCCAAGGTTAAAATAAACTTTTTTTTTCTTTTTTGGTACAGCAACGAAGAACAGCGGCGTGTACGGAAGGAAGGAGGGGTGTTTAACCTGCAGATACCACTGTGTAAGTGGGAAAAAATAAGGAGTTGAAAAAGAAAAGAAAAGAAAAGAAAAGCCCGGTGTGACGACAGGATGCGGGGTTTCTTTTTATGAAAAGGAAGGGGGAAGCGATGCACTTGGGAAAAGAGAGGGGTGTGCATGAGTGACGGGGAGCAGGCTTAGTTGAGGGGGGGGGGGGGGTCCTGATC
>Ga0302230_10001536_pt1 | contig 14922 bp, 19 predicted proteins | sample II_Palsa_N2_1_FD_193523 | JGI IMG/M metagenome (GOLD analysis project Ga0302230, IMG submission 193523) | Peat permafrost microbial communities from Stordalen Mire near Abisko, Sweden - II_Palsa_N2_1 | ecosystem: Environmental > Terrestrial > Soil > Palsa > Peat permafrost | place: Sweden... | reverse complement strand
AGAAGCAAGGGGGGGAGGGAAATCAGTCACATCACGGCTTTGTAGCCAGCAGAAATACCAATGGAAATTCCTGCTCATCGACTTGGAAATAAAGAGTTCGCGGGCCGCAAAGTAATGCAGCCCGAGCTCGATAGTGGAGGACGGCTCGCGATAGAAAAAGTTGTAGCAGACATCCGGAAAATTGAGGAGGATAACAACGGGATCGAGCAGCACGGCCTTGACTGCCAAATCGGGCCTGCTGCGCAGCACCCACGAGACGTACACCGAGCCGTAGGAGTGGCCCATCCAAATAGCCTTCTGGTAGCCGTGCTTGTTGAGCATTGACTCCATCACTGGCAAGGCCTCCTCCATCGCCAATGCCTTTTCGACGAGGTAGCACGCAACGTTGTTGATCTGCGGAAAAAGAAAGTGCATCAGAAAAGCGGCCGGAAAGGGATCGAGTACCTCGACCAAGAAGATGGCATTGTCAAAGCTGGACAGCTTGTGAATAAGAAGGCAGTACTGGGAGAGGCCGATGCCAAGGCCATGCGCAAACACGATTGGATCCCGCTTGAGCGATGATGGCTTTGCCGGTCGATACCAGTACACCATCGGTCCACACGTATGTCGTCGAAACCCTTGGATGACCATGGCTACATTGTGTGCAAAACGCAACCCGGCGACAACAACGTAGAACAAGAGCGGTCTGTGCTGGACCTTTTGTTGTGCATGTCAATAGTTTAGTATCAAAAGATAATAATAAATAAATAAATAAAAAATACCACGACAGGATCAAGCATAAGACGCATTGCCTTGACGTTGCGATTAAACCCCTTCGGGAAAGGCCGGGGCAGCTTTGCCTCAATGACCTTGACAAACCCATCGAGCTTTCCAAAATTTTTAGAAGAATGCAAAAAAAAAAAAATTCTTTTGTTGTACCTCTAGACGCTCCGAGTCTGTAAGACAACGGTATCGCTCGTCAAAAAAGGCCCATGCAAACCATTGTTCCACATTTGCACGGCGGATTTCGTGGAAAGGCGCATTCTAGTTTATAAAACGGTTTTACACGACGGGCACATGGGAAAAAGGGGAAAAAAAAAAGGTTACCCTGAACCACTGCGAAAAGTAGACTTCGTACTCGTTGTCGTCGATGGAAGAGAGGCATCGCTGGAACAGTACCATCCTCTCCTGCGGGCTCATCATCGGTGCTTTTCCCGTTTTCTAAGCACGTGCTGTTCAAACAACAAGAAAAGGAAACGAGTACTGGTACCTGAACATGAAGGATCTTGACCTTGGTGTAGAGGCGGAAAGCAGCCTCGACGCCAAAGAGAGCGACTGCTGCCCAGGTTACCGGGTGCTCGTGGAACCAGGCCCAGTGTTGGCGGTCGCCATACCTATACGTCAGTACGACGACACCGACCAGCAGCAGCAGCAGCAGCACAAACACGTCGCGCAGCACCGCCACGGATACTTGCAGCAATGTCCATACGAGCAGACCAATGGACTTGCTCCTCTGTTTGCTCTCGTGCAAGCCCTCCGAGTCAGATTCGTCGTCACCGTTGGACGAGTGAGACGCCACATGGCCGCTCCTGATTTCGTACACGGTGTTTGCTACTCGCAGGACCGCCGCGACAAAGCTGTCCTCTCCTGTGCCTCCTCCTCCTTCTCCGCCGCCCGCTGCTCCGCCGAGCAACGCGTTCGCTGGGGGCATTCGCTAGCCAGTGACGTGCAGAGCGGCTGAAAGTATTGCCGTCACTGTACTTTTTCACATGTGGTCTACGTCATCTTTTCTTCACTTTCCCTTCTTTTCCTTTCACATGATCGAAAGCGACTCATGACAAGCACTGTGGACGATCACTTGGCATGCTACAATAAATAAATAAAATACCTCGTTATGCAGATAATAGATCTGAAATAAAAGTTACCTGCGATTTCGTGTGCGGACAGGCAGAGCACATGACGGGGCCGGTCTTGGCTGAACCCTCCTTCTCAGTGAACCCAGGGCACTTGCACCCCCCTAGATTGTCGCGATCGCACGTCTTAAGTGTAAAAATACTGAGTAAAATAAAAATATATAACTACAGATGCACGTTTGCTTGGGCATATTCTCGGCGGCAGCGGCCACGGCAGCCTGCTGTTGAGGGGTGGCGCGGCTGCTGGGGGCGGATCCTGCTCTTGAAAGTGCCGTGAGCTCGGCCTGTCGTTTGCGCTCGGCAGCAATGCGTTCCTTTTCCTGTCCAAAAAAATAAATAAATATGTAAATTTAAATATGATATTTGACGGCGTGAACAGCACAGCACATACAGCCTTGGCACGGAAATCCTCCTCCTGGATCGACTGTCCTGCAAGGTCTTTCAGACGCCGTTCCTAATAATCGGGGTCGCGTGGATACTAAATATCAACAACAGACTCGGAGCCGATTCACAAACCTCGGCACGCTTCTCCATCTCGGCCTTCTCGGCATCCAAACGTCCCTTGTTCTTGGCCTCCTGCTCGGCCTGGATCTTGGCGCGCTTCTCGTCCTTTCGAGTTGTTTTGTTTGTCAAAAAAAAAAAAAAGTTCTAAAAATAGACGGTACCTCTTCCTGTTTGCGTTTTTCTTCGCGCTCGCGCATCTCCTGCTCGCGCTTGGCCTGTGCTGCCGCGATCTCCTCGGGCGTCTTCTTGACGATTTTGAAGCGCGGGGGGTCAGACATCGTCCGTTCTTTTCTTTGCCGGCTCCTTCACGCAGGGTCGCGTATTTGAAAAAAATGGTGTCGGCGCGGCTAAACCCCTCTGTGGTGGAAGGGAGAATCACACGTGGGACTCGAGAAGAATTTTATTTCGAACCTCGCTTGTGTCTGTGTTGGCGAGTCTGCCGGTATAGGTCGCTCTTCGGGATCCACAAAGCTCACGGAGATGGGACGCAAAAAACAAACGGCCATCACGTGACCAGCTTGATCTGGTGTGGCAAAAAATATCGCGTCAACGACTTCGAGACCAATCTCATCAAGATTTATCTGCCACCTCCCTGGGAGCGACGGCGGATGGCGCCTCGAGCGCCCAAAGCGGCTCAAACCTGTACGAAAATTTATTTGGGATTTTTCAAGTTAACCCCTTCTTTGTCCCATAACATTTCCAATCACGCCCACGTGGCCTCCCATATCTGATGGATACAGGGTTTAGCCGCCGTGCTGGTTTTTTTGTGGGGTTGTTGGGGATCGTCGCTACGGCGGCCGAGGGGGCGCTGGTCGTCCCACCGGCCCACCTCAAGGCAGCAGAGTATGCCGAGTGGGCGCATTCGCACTGGATCTGGCCCGGATCTTGCGCAGCAGACCAGCCGTGCAAGAACCAGGAGGGCATTCTCCGCCTGGTAGTTTTTTTTGTTTTGTTTTGGTTGGTTGTTGTCTGATAGGTAGACAGATCACCGAGTTTATCGAGCACGACCTGCCCGTGGGCAGCATCAACGTCGACAGCGGCTGGGAGACCAATTACAATAGCTTTATCATTGACGAAACCGCATACCCAGATATGGCCAAGCTGATTGCGGATGTCCATGCCTTGGTACAACTTGCCGATTTGCTCGTTTCTAACCTGTACGTGTACTGGCTTGGCGCAGGGCTCGCACATCACATTTTGGATGACTGGTCACATCAACATGGAGAGCGAGAACTACCAGTACGCCAAGGACCACAACTACCTCCTAAACGGCGGCCAACTCGTCCCCTGGTGGCACGGCGACGGAGCCCTGATTGACTTGACAAACCCTGAGGCCGTCGAGTGGTACAAGCAACAGCTGAACGTCGTCCTCGATCTTGGCGCCGATGGCTGGAAGCTGGACACAACTGACCCGTACTGTGGAGGAAAAAAAAAGGGGGGGGGGGGAGCATTTTCAAGTAACAACAACAATAATTGTACGCAGCTATGTCTACTTCCTGTACCCTGCCATCAACTATCAAGGCCGTCCGGTTACCAAGGAGCAGTACTCTGATCTGTACTACCGCACGTTCTATGAACATAGCCTTTCGAAGAACCCCGAGGCCCTGATCATGAGCCGCCCCGTTGACGCCCTTCCGCCCGGTCTCAAGCGCACGCTCCGTATCCCGTTCACACCGATCGATATCTGCGTGGCTGGCTGGGTAATCACGGTAGTAAAAAGGTGGGCTGTTTGCTGAGATGCTGTGTTGCATAGGTCGGCGATCAGGACCCCACCTTTGAGGGCATGCAGGCTGCGATGATAAACATGTTTGCTTCCGCAGAGTACACGTATGTCAACTTTGGCAGCGACATCGGCGGGTTCCGCTCCGACACCGGTTCGTACGGTCCCAACGGCCGCACCAAGGAACTTTTCCTGCGCTGGGCTCAGATGGGTGCCCTTGTCCCCCTGATGGAAAATGGCGGCAACAACGAGGTACGTACAATTTTTGCAGGAGGGAGCCCTAAAGAGGACATCTCACCCACACGTAGCACCGCCCGTGGATCTTTGATGAAGAGACTCTCGAGATCTACCGCGTGTTTGCGCACCTGCACGAGGAGCTCACGCCTTTCTGGTACTCGCATGCGACCGAGGCGTTCGCGGGTGGTTATGCGGTGATGCAGCCCCAAGGCAAGTGCTTCTGGCGCCCCGGAGAAGATGCACCCTTCCCGGATCCGTGCCCCTACGAATACAAGCTTGCCGACGACATATTCGTCTCCCCGATCGTGCAAAACGCCACCACGCGCGTTGTCAACTTCCCTGCCGGCGATCAATGGGTCGACTGGTGGGACGGACTCTCAGTTTTCAATGGCAGCACATCGGTAACTGTGCTATCGGATGTCGACTTGCTTAACTTTTGTTTGCAGGAAGTATTCAACGTGCCCCTGTCCACGATGCCGCTCTTCCGACGTGTTGGATCGGTGATCCCGCTTCGTGTTGCCAACGCCTACAACGGCCACAACTTTGGTGGCCTCACGACCAAGGTTGTTGTTGTTCTTGTTGTTGTTGATTTCCTACTTGTATTTATTTCAGTTCCCCCAAAATGTAACAGACGCTTCCGTCTCTCATGACTCTCCTGGTGACCCATCCGTTCGATGCAAACAGCCAGTTTGGTACGATCCGCGTACACGAGCCAACTGGCCCTGGCCTGGATATGCGCTTCTCGATTGATGGGCTCGGACGGTCCATGCAACTTTCGCTCACGGCGTCGGATCACCCTGTTCTCATGGTCATCAGCGGATTCAACAATGGCCGTGAAGTCGAGCGTATTGAGCGCCTCGTCCCTGTGTGCGAAGGGAAGACGAGTGCAAGCAGCCTGGAAAAGGATTGCAAAACCTTTGAGCCGCTGCACAGAACGACCGGCTTCATTGCACCCAGCGGCGTTGACGTGCTTTCGATCAAGGCGGACGAGCACGACCTGGCCCTTTTCAGTACCACACGAAAGGATTGCATAAACTAATCGTTAAAGTCGCTCTCAGAAAATGCCAAAAACGTCGCATTCAAAGTCAACCGGGACACGCAAGAGCTGTTTATCTTTGTTCCTGCTGGTATTGCAGGCGAGGGAGCCATCATCAATGTCGACACCACCTTTGCCTCTTAGTTTTGGGCAGGTTCCTTAGTTTTCTGTTGGAAATAAAAATACAAAATGTCCGTCATTTGGCACCGTTCCTAAGTTTTTTGTCCACAGTTGATTCGAGTGCAAGAGCTTCCAGTGCTATTTCATAACATTATTTTTGGTTTATCTTTTTGTGCAAGCACGTACCTAGCGAATCGTACTCTTCAGGCTCGATCTCGCCACGGAGCAGTGCATCGTTGACCTTTTTCTTCAGTTCCGACTTTCGCTTTGGCACATTCCGGGGCTCCTCCTTCTTGAGTTTAATCGTCGGGTGCTGCTTGGCGAGAGGCTTGCCCTGCCATAGCCACAGAGGGAGCGTCGGCGGGAGCTCGATCACTGCGCCGAAGCTGTCGAGGAAGTCTGTCTGGTCTTGCTCTATGATGCCTTCGCGAAGAAATCTACTAAACTCGATCGTAGCAAACGTCGTCGTAAACATCTGCAGCTTCCGCAAGCACATGATGACAATCCCCGTCACCTCGGCGCCGTTCATGCAGTGCAGCAGCAGCGGATGGTGCACAGGATTAATGAGAATCTCGATCGCCTAAAGCAGCCATCAACGATTTTGTGTTTTATTTTAAAACAACACACCTGGACAACGGCCTGATCGGTGAGAGGGTTCTTCTCCTTGTAGATGTCCACCTTGAGATGGATACTGTTGACCTGGTTGGTCTCGCAGAAGGCCAAAAGTGCAGCCGATGGTGGCTGCGGCACCAATGACACGATCGTCTTGAGCTGTAATCTTGTCTCGCTTCCGGGTCAGTCCAACGAGGGGGTGACAAGCGCAGACATACCGCTTGAGGAACCGAAGATTGCGCTCAACGGGGTAGGCTGAGCGATGCAGTCCGTCCTCGACGATCGCATATCGGTATGGGGGTATCAACGTCATTTTGAGAACTGAAAATGGACGGCGACCAAGCAATGGACGTGGCGCAACCGCAAGAGTTGTCGGTCGCACAACTCGTGCACGAGGAGCTGACAGACTCGCTCAACCAGCCCCAGAAAGAGGCGGTCACCGCTGCACCCGAGGGTGCCCTGGTGATTCTGGCCGGCCCTGGCTCAGGTGTGCTGCGACTAGAGGGAGATCCCAGTGTAACGATTTTACCTCCAAACAGGCAAGACGCGTGCAGTCTGCTACCGAGTGGCTTACCTGATCAAGTACTATGGCATCATGCCTCGCAACGTCGTCCTGGTCACGTTCACCAACAAGGGTACCTCGGCGAAAAAAAATTTTCTTTCGTTTAACGGCTTTAACGGCCTTCCCCTCGACAGCTGCAAACGAGATGAAAGAACGCATCGTCAAGCTCCTTGGCCTCGGGGCTGCCCAGCAAATTCTCATGGGAACCTTCCATTCGACGTGCGCAAAGCTCCTGCGCATGTACGGCTCGACCATCGGCCTGTCCAAAGATTTCCAAATCATCGATTACGAGGACAGCAAGGTGATCATGAAGAACTTTCTGAAGGAGAGTGAGGAGTGGCACACGTACGACCCTGCAACGATCCTTGACGAAATCAGCAACCTCAAGAACAACAAGATGACCGCAAAGCAGTTCCAATCCTCGCCAAAGACGGTCGGGACCAAGTCGTTCAAAGTCCACGTAACTTTTTCAGCTTGCAAAGACAGAGGGACCTCGATACTTATTGTTATCACTGCAGAAAAAGGCCGTGGTCGACTGCTACCTCTACTATGAGAGCGAGCTGGAACGTCTCAACTTTCTTGACTTTGATGACTTGCTTGTGCGCGGCGTCGAGCTCCTGACCAAGAACCGCGACATTGCCAACAAGTTTGAGCACGTCCTGGTTGATGAGGTAACTGATTTCTCTCGTGCCCCTCCCCAGTCTGACTCGCTGTTGGGTTTGGGGGGTGGTGCAGTTCCAAGACACGAACGAACTCCAGTACGAGCTCACCAAGCTCATGGCACAAAAGCACGAGTGCTTGACCGTTGTCGGTGATCCTGACCAGGCCATCTACGGCTGGCGACGCGCCAATGTCGACAACCTGACCAAGAACATCAACGTACGCAAACTAAAGAATGCAAAAAGAAAAGAAAAAAAAAACATTTTCGCTCTTTCAGAACGATTATTCCGGCAAGATCCGCATGATTCATCTCAACCGAGGCTATCGTTCCTCACAAAACATTGTCAGCCTCTGTTCCAAGGTGATCCAGCAAGGTGTGTAGGTATTTTTAAACGCTTGGATTAAAATGTCTTTTGTTCTGCCAAAAAAAAAAAAAAAAAAGATCCCGACCGAAACATTGCCCCCATGATAACAAACAACAGCAAGGGCATCCCCACGTCGGTCATTGCTCTTCAGAACAATATCCAAGAGGCTGTGATGGTCGCCTTTGAGATCAAGCGGTACCAGCTTTTGGAATTTTCTGTCCTGATGGTAGATACACTAGCCTGATGCAAGCAACCGAAAACAAGGTACTCACCTTTGCCGACTTTGCGATCCTCGTTCGCACGCAAAATATGACCCTTGCCTTTGAGAATGGTTTTTTTCTTTTGAAAAAAAAAAGGTTTTCATTTTTTAAAACACACACTTAGCCTTTGCACAACGTGGCATCCCCTACAAAATCGTTGGAGGGCTCCGCTTCTTTGACCGCCTCGAAATCAAGGACGTGCTTGCTTATGTTCACCTTGCCGAAAACTTTGCGGACGAGAGTATGTCGTCTACGGTCGTGTTTATTGTGCTTATCATTACCCCTTTTTATGTACAGTCTCATTCGGACGTATTATCAACATTCCCGCGCGCGGCCTTGGTGAGGTCACCGTCACAAAGATCAAGACCGAATCGGCTAGTGCCGGCATTCCTTGTCTCGAGTACTGCCGCAAGATTGTCCACAACAACGTCCCTCACGATGTGAAACCCGCCCAGCTGTCCAAACTGAAAGAGTTTATCGGTATCGTGGACCAACTGCGCAAGATGATTGAAGCTGTACGCAATGAAATGCTGTGTAAATTTTTATTTTAAAAAAAATGCATCGCTTTTTTTTTTTAGGGCAAGCCGGTCCATTTAGTGGTGGAAAAGGCCCTTGAGCTCTCCCAAGTAAGGATGACTTTTGTATGGGGAAAATGAAAACTAAGTAGTTGTTTTTTTTCCCTATTTGGGCAGTACGAAAAATATCTCCACTCCAAGTACGACAAGCTCCCCGGCGAGTTTGAAACACGTTGGGGCAACATTATTGGTAAATGCGAAACCAGAGTTTGCACTTCACATATTTATTTATTTTTTTGACAGAGTTGCTCGGGTATGCGACCCAATTTGACGAGGAAGTCGAACAAGAAAGCCTGGCTGGTGTTCCCCCTGTGGGCCAGGACGACTCGCAGCCGATCCACACACCGATGCATCGCTTCCTCGACACGGCCGCCATGGGCTCCGATCACAAGGACAAACTCGAGGACAACAAGGTTCACAAGGTATCGGTGGACCTTGCGGCTTTTCAGACTTGACGGCGAAGACTGTTTTTAATTTTTATTTTTTTTAGCCCCAAGTCGTCATCAGCACCCTGCACTCGGCCAAGGGTCTCGAGTGGCCATGTGTTTTCGTTGTGGGTGTCGAAGACGAGCTCTTGCCCCACAAGAACAGCCAGGACAATGCTGAACAGATCAAGGAGGAACGACGTCTTCTCTACGTTGGCATGTCTCGTGCTCAGTATTTTTTGTACGTCAGCTTTTGCGGCAACCGCTGGATGTACAGTAAGTCTTCCCCCCAAAGAGTCGCGTTGCTTTCGTGCGTATTGAGGTTATTCTTTAAACACAGATCAGACCAAGATGCGATTCCCGTCGCCGTTCCTTAGGGACGTTCTCAAGGCCACGGGCCACTTTGGCTCCTCGGGCTATTCGGATGACTCCAACATGTACATGCGTCGTGGATCGTCCAAGTCGGTCGTTGTGGACCCTGCATCCGTAAGCAACGCTGCGCCCACGCTGACTCCTCAGAGTATTGCGGAACTGTGCAAGATTATCAACAGGTAAATGAAAAAAAATGTTTTTCCTCGAGTGTTTGATTTTACGGTGCGGCTCCGACAGACCCGTTTTTGACGACCTCCACCCTCCCACTACGAGTGTTGCATTTACACCTGCCTCACCCGACCGGTGGCTCCAGGAAGCCACTGTTCTGAACGAGTACAAAAAGTCCCAAGGTGAAAAGAAAAAAGTTTCGTTTCCTCTCGTTTTTTTTTAATTTTTTTTTTTTTTTTACCTTTTCCCTGTTTTTTTAAGCTGATGACAAGCAAGTATTCACGGACGCAAACAAGCAGGCTCCAAAGCGCGCTCAAAGTTACGGCGGGAGCAGCAGCAGCAGCAGTTCACCAAGCTTTGGATTGCCCAAAGCAACATCGTTTGGCTGGTCAGGTCAGAAGGCAACCTACTCTACGCAATCAGCCGTGTTGTATACACCGCAAAGCGCCCAGAGCGTTTATTCTGCTGCTGTGGCCACAAACCAGGCCTTTGGAGGATTTACATCTGCAAACAGTATGACCCCCTTTCCCCCCCGTCTATTTTCTGAAAACAAAATCTCTCCACCTACAGAATTCCTTGCTGCAAATGTCACCCCACAAACCAAGGCACTCGTTGCCCCTTTCTCTGATGTTGCTCATGTAAGCCCTGTGATCAAGGCCGAGCCTGTCAAGACAGAGCCGACAAACATGTACCTTTCCGCGACCACTGTGACACCCACTAAATCGCCCAGGGGGAAAAAGCGTGCCGCCGGCGCAACCGAACAAGACCCTTCGAGGATCTACATCAATCTCGACAGCAGCCCCAGCCCTCCCAAGCGCCAGCGCTCCTCACCGAGTGCCAAGGCATCAACACCAACGGCTGCCAAAACCGCAAATGCTACACGCAGAACTCAGTCTCAGCTTTCTGCCAAGGGCCGTGCAATTAGCCAGGGCGGTGCTGCGTTGAGCATCAAGGACGAGAAGCTTTAAAAACACTTGTCATGTCAATATTTGAAGATGAACAAAAAAAGCAAATTCAAGAAAAACAAAACGGTGACGCCGCTCAAAGGTGGCTGGTGGTTCCACCCGACGCGACAATGTTTTCGCCCGTGACGTACGACGCGTCGTCCGAGAGCAGGAAGGTGGCGACGCCGCCCATCTCGCTGGCGACGCCGAGCTTGAAGAGGAACGTGCGTCCGGCGGCCTGCTTCTCGAGCTCAGGTGTGGCGTAGAGCTCGCCGCTGAAACGCGTCTTGATGAGGCCGGGGCACAGCCCGTTGACACGGATGCCTTCGGCGCCGAGCTCGACGGCGAGCGCCTTGACGAGGCCCAGGAGCGCGGTCTTGCTAACACCATATGCAGAGATCGGGAAGGTTGGCTGGAAGCCACCGATCGACGAGACAATGACGATGGAGGCGTTCTTCTTCAGGTACGGGTGCGCCTCCTTGACGAGCTGCCAGGCCGACTTGACGTTGATGTCAAAGATCTTGGCCCACTGGTCGTCGGTCAGATCGATGATGCGGCCCATCGCGGGCGAGACGGCGGCGTTGGACACGAGGCCGTCGATGTGGCCAAACTTTTCCACGGTCACCTTGATCAGGTTTTTGATTTGGTCGGCCTGTGGGATGTGCTCTTTTAGTGCTGTCAGTAGAAATTAAGCTCTCCACCGACCTGTCCCACGTGGCAGGGCACGCCAAAGACCTTCTTGAAGCCCCTGGCCTGGAAATCGGCCACGGTCTTGTCCACGTTGGCCTTCTTGCGCGAGCTGACCACCACGGACGCGCCCTCCTGCAGCGCCCGCTCGGCGATCGCCAGGCCGATGCCGTCCGTCGACGCCGTCACCACGACCACCTTGCCCTCCAGTCGCCTGTTTTGGCTCAGTTCAAAGGTCGGCCGGTGCGTAAACACAAACACAAACGGTGTACTTGGCCAATGACATGGTCCTCGCACTTGCTGAAAATGGCCATGATGTCATTTTCGCCACTGGCCTCATGTCTTCCGCAAGCACACCAACGCAGGCGGCCTCGGCGGCACTGTTGCGCCAGTACGGGGTCGACGAGCACGGGCCTCGGACGACGCGAAGCCGAGTGGCAGCGGCAGCGGCGGCGGCAGCAGCAGCGGCGGCAGCGGCAGGTGCGTCAAGGAACACGCCAGGTACAAACGAAAATAACGGCTTCAACGAAACCGTGACTTACCCCTCCTCCTCCCCCTCCTCTTCTTCCTTTTGCTTGTTCTGTTTTTTCAATGAACAACGACTGCAACAATCGGGCGTGCCTGAACGTCCTCGCTTTATTGGCGGGCTCTCACCGACGACGACGTTCCTCGCTTGCGCAGGCCCCAAGTCCTTCATGGGCGTCGTTTCGCCAGCGTCGTCCACCAACTCGCCGCGCGGCGCCTCGGCACGTCATCTGCAGCACGGCTACCACCATCGCACCGGGACGACGCCGCACACAGCCAGTTTGCTATCGTCGTCATCGCCCGTGAGTGGCGAGGGCCTGAGTGCGGACATGGGCGGACTGTACAGTTCGACGGAGTTGTTTGTTCCTGCCCTGGAAAACACGAATCCGTCAAAGGTATCTTCTATCACATCCCCACGGGGATCCACACCTGCGCAGGCTTCGGTCTCACCCCAAACAGGCGGAGTACCCCCATCGACCGACGCGGTCACAAAACGGTCCAAACGAACGGGCCGTCGCGTCCAGCGTCCAGCACGGTCGAATCTTTCCTCGGCTTTAACAACCGCAAACGTCACCTCACTGGCCGCTCCGGTCGCAACAAACGACGCGTTGACCCACACCCAGTCTAGGAGATCCGACCAAAAGCCGTCTCATAAGTTTGCAGGGAAAAAGAAAGGTGGCCCACAACAGCAACAGCAGCAGCAGCAGCAACAACAACAACAACCGCGGTCCGTCCACTTTGCGGCGCCATCACCACACAAGCAGCAACAGCATCCTCACCAGCGACAGCAACAAGTGCCTCAAGGGTTCCACGTTGGAGGGTTCCCGCCACCACCGCCAGCATTCATCATCATCCCTACTTCGAGTGTGACCGCAGCAGCTTTACCTTTTATTCAGCAACTAGCCGCGTCTGGATCGCTTCAGGTCGGCGGGCCGTTTGCATTCCCTGCGCCACCCCAACCGCCACCCATTTGGCCTATTCACCCTTTTTCTCAGCCGCCGTCCCAGCAACCTCCGCAACAACAGCAGCAACACCAGCCGCAAGCCAGGAGAGGCGGAGGAGGGGGAGGCAATCGGGGTTGGGGTGGACGTGGAGGGAAGCGTAGTCATTAAAGAATTTGTTTTTTGATTTTTGTTTTTGTTTGCTTGCTGATTTAACAAAGTATGTCTAATTAATGGGAGGTGCTTGATGAAGTGGCAAGGGCGATGTCAGTGTTCAGTTTTGATACAGCGAGCGCGATGTCCATATCCAGTTTTTCATCTTGTGCTGCAGACGAGCTTTACATTTGTTTTATTCGTATAGAAAATTACCTTTGAGCAGCGACAACTCTGCTTGGAGCTCCCCGACGCGATCTTGTTTGTTCGCCGCGGTGCGCCAGTCACGATAGAAGGATCCAGTGAAGATAACGTTGGCCTTGGTACGATCATGCACCAACGAAAGCCCCTACTCGTACAATTCATTTTAGGAATTCGTTTTTGCAAGGAATGGCTTACTTTACCTCTAGCACGTGCAGGACGTCCAGGAGCCGGCGACGCTCGGTGCCTGTGCGCCGATGGAGCTCTTTAATTGGAAGGACAATGTCGGGGGTCTGGAGCGGATCTTGGTACATGCCACCAATGAGCTCAAACACGGACACGGCGGTCTCGATGAGCGTTTTTTTCTGCTTCTACCAGTAAAATAAATAAATAAACAAACGAAATGATGCAGTCCGTCTTGTACCTCTTCGCATGCGGTCTTTTTAGCGGCGGCGACACTGTTGGGCACTTTTTTCTTGTTGACGCCCTGCTGCATGGATTTGGCCATCTTGCTCTTGTTGTTTTCGGAATGCAGTTTGGCCATCGTCGACTTGGACTGTCTCTTTGCAGCTTTCTTGGGCCGTTTGACCTTTGAATCCTCCGCCAGCGACTCGGGCTCGGCAATGGAAGCGAAGTTATTGGATGACCTCCCAGCGCGCGACTTGACCGAGGACATGTGTTCGGGCTGCTTTTTCGTCGGGGCATTTCTCTTGTCGGCAGGCTTTTTGGTCTTGCTCACCTTTTGGTTCTTGGCCTTGCTCGCGGATGGAGCAAACCCCTCTTCGGCATAGTCGAAAAACTCAAAGCCGTCAATGATCTCTGTTGATGCAGTTCAATTCAGTTAAGAGGACAGCGATTAACGTACGTCTGCTGGTGTCAAGCTCGATAGCTGGTGCAATTCCGGTGGATGCAGCAGCGGCTACACCTGCGGAGGATGCAAGCAGCTGGACGCTCGGGTCATTGGGGTCGACGTACGAGGAGTACGAGAAGTCTTTTTTTTTGTGAGGACGAAAAATAAAAAAAAAATTTTTTTCCGTGATCGCATACATCCAACGACGATAGGTCGCGAGGCCTCGTCGTCGTCGCGCGGGACCTGCTCCAAGCGCGCGATCTTGTCGAGGCAGATGTCACCCTTTCTTCCTAAAAAATTTTTTTTATTTTTATTTATTGACTTTTGCGATAATTACCGAGTCAGTCCGGATCACGGTCGCTGCAGGTAGGGGCCGATGGCACTGAAAGGATTCGGCGAGCATGTCAAACATGTCATCGTCGTCTTGGAGTTCAATGGGGTCGCTGTCTTCGAACACAGCCGAGCCCCATTCATGGTAGGATTGAGGACGGCCCTCTTCGGCCTCGGCCTCCGTTGGAGGGGACGACACAGAGGCTGGTGCGGGGCAGTAGCCTGAGCTGGAAGCAATCGAGCAGGCAGAGAGCTTGTTATCTCCAAAGACGTCTTGCTGCATGGCAGAGAACCACGTTGCTTCCTCGTCCGGTGTGTCGCCGTGCTGGAAGAAATAGAGGGTGTCCATGGTGTCACCGTGCGCAAGGTGCACCACAGCGTGGCTGTCGTTGCTGTTCATTCGCTCTGAAAAAATTTAGTAGTAAAATAAGGCACGTAGATAAGGCCCCCAAACGAAGCCACACAGTGAAACGCCCTGAAACTTTTTTTTGAAACCACTCTGTCGTGCATAGGACGTGTGTACTCCCCCCCCCCCGCCCCGGTCACCTGGGGGGGGGGCCACCCACAGCAGCCACAACTGCAGCACCCCAAAAGCAAATCGGAAAGTTGGTGGTCACAGATCAAGGGGGGTGTCACAATCCTTGTCACAAAAGTTTAAAAAAATTTATCTCCTAAAAATTATATAGCAATTGGCGTTTTGCTGGCATCCGAGGGCCCAGCTGCCTCACAGTTTGCGGCACCTCCCACCTCGGACGAAAAAGAAACTGCTGCTGCTTCCGCTGC
>Ga0302230_10001528_pt1 | contig 15018 bp, 26 predicted proteins | sample II_Palsa_N2_1_FD_193523 | JGI IMG/M metagenome (GOLD analysis project Ga0302230, IMG submission 193523) | Peat permafrost microbial communities from Stordalen Mire near Abisko, Sweden - II_Palsa_N2_1 | ecosystem: Environmental > Terrestrial > Soil > Palsa > Peat permafrost | place: Sweden... | reverse complement strand
TGAAGCGGCCGCTGGCGGCTGTCGTCGCGGGGGCATGCGACCAACTGCAAAATGTCATGCGATCACAACTGGTCCTGCGGCCAAATCGCATTCCTGCGCCTTTGCACTGTTTTTTACCTGCAGTACAGCCAGAAAATAGTGCATGTGTATGCACATTTCCGTCTTCAGTCCAGGCAAAAATGAACCTCACGGTGGGGTTCAGTGTACATCTTTGCACTGTTTTCTGGCTGTATACACCCACCAAATGTGTTGTGGCCTCGAGGTTACATACAATCAAGCAAGCAGCTTTAGAAAATATTCGTAGACCATAAAATTGATCGAATGGATTGGAAAAGCGCGGATGAGAGTGGGTCCAATGCCCGCGTAAAAACCGCGAATCCCGCTGGCATTATACGTTGCTTTGATACAGTGCATTGTTCCACTGTAGAGGCAATGGTTGTGTGATTATGTTGATATAAAGAAAGGCGACTCGGGTAAAGTTACCTATATTGCGCGTTGACTGCTAATGCGTCCTTTTGCAAGCGAGACTTGACCAGATCAACGGGAAACACCGTCAGCCACGACGCCGTACCAGCCAGCCCTCCGGCCCAGAAATGGACAAATGCAGAAGCATCCGATCGTTTCCCCGTCGGCGAGAATACGCGATTGATCGACTCATATGTCGCAAAATAAACGGCTGTTCCAACGGCCTCGCGCAGGTACATGAGCCTGGTTACGAAAGTCTTCATAGTTGGCACAATAAAAAAAAAAAAGAAAGAAATTCATTTCTTACCAGAAGCCAAGGTAGAAACCAGACACTCCCCTGCTTTTGTAGATTTGGCGAGCACAGTCAAAGTTTCCCTTGAATTGGGGCGCGTTGGGATCTAACCTTTTCGCGAGCGATTGCAACTGCATCTGTTGGTAACAATAAGAACCGCATGTCAAGAATTCCTTTATTACCTGCAGCTTGATCAGCTCGAGCGGCGAAGAGATAACCGCTATTGTCGTGCCCGTAACAAACCCGGCAGCGATCGCATCGCCCACGGTTTCCCCAGTCTCGGCATGCGCCGCGGCAAACGCGACCTTGGCACTCTCGTACATGTTGAACGACAGCGACTTGATCACGCTGACGGTCAGGAGCGGCGGCACGATGCCACGGAAGAAGCCTGCCGTCCCTTCGTGCTTTATTGTGTCCTTGACCACCTGCAGTCAAACATGGGTAAGGGGTCAAAGAAACCGGAATCTAGCAACACACACACACCTCGCTCATCGTCCGAAATCCGTGCGTCTGCATGCGACTCTTGACAAAGTCAAACGGATACCCGACAATTACCCTGCAGAAAAAAACGAAACAACAAGGGGTGTGTGTGCGTGTGTTGTGAGAGTGCGTGTGTCGCGTGGGCGGGTGTTTCAGTGATTGGACGGTGCAACGAGAGAGTTTCGGCACACGCACCCACATGTCCCTGCCATGCCGGCCGCGACGATCGACCTGTTTCTCCTCAGCAAGGCCGAGAGACTTGTCTCGGCTAGTGCTGCGGTGGCCGCCGCCGTTGGAGTCGTGTCCATGGTTGCAGCAGTGGAACCTCGAAACCTTTTCTTTTTTTCTTTTTTTTTTCTTTTTTTTTTCTTTTTATTTTCTTTTTTTTTTTTTTCACTTGTCTTGCACATTCGGAGGCCTACGTTGTCTACCTGCGGTAATAGCCGTCGCTCGCGTCAGAAGTATCCATGTCGTCGTCTTCGGCAGGCGATCCCTGGTCCCACGAGCTCGTGTTGACACGAACGTCCGAGATGACCATGGTCGTTCCATCGCCGTTGCCGTCGCCATAGCCGCCTCCATTGTAATCGCTGTTGAGTAAAGAAGACAATACAGGTAAGGCAAACCGACAACGGAAAAACAGCATTCGTACTCTCCGTTCCATTCTGCGTCGTAAGGCTCATCCTTGACCATAACGCCCTGCTGTTGCAGGTGATGCTGATGACCACTGCTGCTGCTGCTGGCCGCGCTGCCAGGATTATCGCGGCGGAACCCAGGGGAGGAGATGCTCAAGTTGTCCATGAGAACGGTCGCGGCAATCGACGTGCGGATGTAGTCCTCCTCGAGCTGCGCAGCCTGGCCAGACGTAACCGAGTAGTAGCGCCTGAAGACCTCGTCCTTGTTGCGGTTGGGGAAGAGGATCGTCAGTTGTGTCAGGTCCCCCAGACGATCGGATAACGAGCGGATTATCAGGTCCTTGGAGAACCAAGGCTGGAGGTGCCAGACCTTTTTGTTGCCTGTATATGTATTTATTTTCGATATATTTACAACTATTGTCTTGTCAAATTTCAGTACCTGAACCGTCGTTGCCCGCGTACGCGACCGAAATGCCGCCGAGCTCCGAGTCACTGAAGCGCAACAAGAACGAGCCCTCGTCGCGCTGCATTAGCAGATTTTCGGCGTCGCGCTTGTTGATAAAGCCCATGATCAGGCTGCGAATTGGGATCGGATTCAATAAATTTTTTCTAAAAAGGGGGGGGGACAGGAACAATGCGAATCATACTTGTCGCACCAAGGACCATGCAGATGTTTCTTAACGAGTTCTTCGATACCAAAGAACCACTCCCAGAATGTGAACGTTCTCTGAGGGAGTGTCTCGCGGTTGAAAGCAGCCCAGGTAAGCATGCCCTCCTGATTGGTAGCTAGTGAATGAAACAGGTTGAGTTCATTTCCTTTGGGTTGACAAAATAAAAATAAAAAATTATAGATACCGAGAACTTTCTGCTTGAGGACGATTAAATCACTGTCGCGCAGAGGCATATGATTATAGATGCCAAAATGGTTGTTCAGAGCCATGCCAGCGAGTGACCAGGGGACTGAGTCCGGGACGACAAACGGCTCGCGGCCCTTCTCTCCGAAAAAGTTATCCCAGAGGATGGTAGCGACAGCGTTCGCATACTGATTGCCGTGAACGATCACGACCGCCGGGTTGGTCTGCACGTGCACACAAAAGGACAGGTCGCCCACGACGAAAAAGGTGTACAGGAGCATTGCAAACTTTTCTTCTGTCACAACCTGCAGAAAGATTTTCTTTGTGCGTCAGTGGAGCATTCAAGCCTGTAGCGCACCTCGTCCGTCTTCGTGTCTCGCCGCTTGATCTTTTTCAGGGACAGGTTTTTGAAAGGAGCCTTGAAGGACTGGTTATCTTTGAAAAACTCAAAGACTGGATGATAGGACGATTATAAAGATGGCCAGGGTCTTTTTTGCTCCAGACATGTACCTTTGGAGTCGTTGAGCAGTGTTCCCGTAGCGCCCGCAAGACCATCGAGCATCTGCTGCGACTGAGGGACGTTGGCATGGAGCTCATTGGACCATGCGATGATCTGGCGGGCCTGTTGTTGGCTAAAATTGTTTTTTGTACAGTTGATGTCATTCTCTTTGCAGTGCACACACACAAACCTGATCATGATGGCACGGACTTCCGGCGGCGTCATGAAAATATTGAGCTTTCCACCAACGAGCATGCGCGTGGTACAGGCAAACTTTGTCTGGGTCTTGAGGACCTGAGGAGGCTGTTTTTCCACAACAAACGACGCCTGCAACAGGTGGCGCAGCGAGCCTGTGCATTGAGCCATAAGACGAGATGTCAGCGGTCCGTTTGCGTCTTGATCTTCAGGCTTGAGCACAAGCATCTCCTGCAAGCCGTGCAGCTGTCGAAGCTGTTGACGTACGGCCCAAAGCATTTCGGCCATCTTCTCACACTCGGGTTGCAGACAATCTAGTTGCTTCACCTGCTCCTCCTCCGAGATCATCCCGAGACACTGCAACGACTTGAACTTGTCCAGTTTCTCTGCAGAGCGTGGGATTGGCCGAAAGCACGATTACGATATATTTGTCTTTTACCCATGAACGAGGCCATGAGCTCGCTCAATTTGGTCAGGAGGTCGTGGTACGACGAGGCCAGCCCTCGCCGCTCACGGAGGATCTTTGAACCATCGTCCGAGAGCGTTCGCTCGAGCTGTTGTCGACGTGCTTTCATCGCATCAAGACGCTTGCGTGCCTCCATGGTCACGGCAGCAGCGTCAGCCTTGGCTGTTGTTGCAGCTTTTTTTTTTTGTGTTTGTGTTTGTGTGTGTGTTGTGTGTGTGTGTGTGAGAGAGAGAGAGGTTAGCACATGGTCGAATCGCAGACAGTACCTTGGAGTTTGCAGAGCTCCTGGTACTGGATGACGAAAAACTCTTGCTGTTGCTGGAGGAGCTTGACCTTGGAGTCGTTTGCGTCGGCCACCCTCTGCAGATGAGCGAGGTCTGCCAGGGCCTTCTCATCGACGGAAATGCCGAGAGCTTGCGAGTTTGCAGACGCAGGGGCAGTCGTCCCGTCCACAATTTCTGCCAAAAGCAAACAAAACATGAGCCGCCACCAAAACAAAACGGGCTCAACCTTTCTCGCGACGCAAACATGTCTTGATAACGCGCACGAGTCGCAACGGGTCACGCACGTAGCGCTTCTGCACAAAACGTGAGCACGTTCAAAGGCCAATTGTGGTCCCAGTACCTCAAACTCGGCGCCAATCTCCTCCAGACGCAAACGCAACAGAAACATCTCGTCCGACCCGCTGGGCAGCTGCAGAAAACAAACCACACTAAGCCCGGAAGCAACTTCCGCTTGCGTACCTCTTCGATCTTGCTGCGCATAAACTTGGCCAACATCTCGTAGTAGACTTGTGCTGTCGTGCGCTGCGACTCGTCGTTCTCGTTGATGGTGTGCCACGGCTGACTCTCCAACCACGCACTGAAGAAGTGGCGCATCTCCAGCGGGAAGTGCTGGACGTGTGTTAGAGAGGGAGGCGGAGGGCAGCTCTGCGCTTACCGGTCCGTAGATGTCGCGCACACCAGGCAAGCTCTGCACTCGTTGCCACTGCATGACTCGGGGAAAATATTCGATGACACGTAATCGTTTTCTCGTTGTTGTTTTTTTTAATCTTATGTGGCAAGGATTTCGACGGATTCAGGATTTGATTTCGGGGATGAGGGGTGCTGCATCAAAGAGCACTCACTTGGACTCGGAGAGCTCCGCGGGGACGGATGGTGAGACGCTCAAAGATGCGGGGATCTTCGGTGTGCATGTTTGTAAAGCTGAAGTTCTAAAAACCAAGAGTTGTGTGTTTGTGTCTTCAGAAAAAAATAGTTCCATACAAATAAATAAAAAAAACAGTACCGAAAAGTACGCGATAACCACCATGCGCATCTCCATCAGGGCGAGGTTACGGCCGAGGCAATCGCGCGATCCACGGGAGAAGGGCTGGAAGGCCTCGTTGTGCCACTTGCGATGCGGGTTAAACTCAAACTACATTTAAAACCGTTATATTTATTAAAAAAAACTTGTCGAAAAACAATTTTACAGGCTTGTCCCAGATCTTCTCGTGCATGTGAATGCCCGAATGCGCGGTGCGGACGATTGTGCCCGCAGGGATCAAGTACGATCCAATGACGAAATCTTCGTCGAGCATGCGCTGAAGTTGAACATATAAACATCATGCCGCAAGACAAAAAAACATACGAAAGTGCCTTGCTGAACAACAGGCCAACGACGAAGCGTTTCGTTCAGAGCTAGAGAAAATTAAAACAGACTTATTCGTCAGCAAAAATATTTTTAAAATGTACTCTTTGTGACGAGATCAAAGCGCTGGAGTTCTGCGAGAGAAAGAAACTTGAATGCATCCGACGCGGGTTGGCCGGCGGCAAGTGCAGCTTCCTTGGCCTTTTGGTAAACTGGCGAGTTGAGGATCGAGTCACGCAACTCGACCTGGAGGGCAGGCTTGCGGCTAACTTCGGCTGCAGAGAATTGTTTTCAGAAGTGAAACGGAAAAAAAAAAAAAAAATGGAGGCTAATTGCATACCGACGAGCCAGCCGAGTGTGTTGGCAGTCGTTTCGTGGCCCGCAAACATCAGCCTGGTGTAATCAGATTAGAAAAGAAAAAAAAAAAAATAAACTGTATTCTCTTGTGATTATACGTGAACAACTCGTCCTCCTGGAGATTTTTAGAGAGGATAGGTCGGTCGTTGCTGTCACGAGCTCTCACGAGGTCCAAAACTGCAGAATTCCCTTTAGTATTTGTAATGCAACGTACGGAAATGCCTACCAGAGTGCGCAGTGTCCTTTGTCGGATGTCCAGCAGGGGCAACAGCAGCCGAAGCGTTCTGTCTTGCGACACCGCCAGCGAGCTTGTTTTGATGGAAGGGGCATCCGGCAGCGGCAGCTGCAATCGACCTTTCCTTTTCACGATCGTCCGCACGCTCCAGCACTTCGGTGGCAAACTTGTGCAGGTAATCGTAGGCTTCTTTGTAATCGGCATCGGTGTGAATAGTGAGACCTTTGAAAGGCTAGGGGGAAAAAAAAACAACATGTTGGTACTGGCTGCTATGCTTCAGCCCATGGGCATCATCACCTTCACAGAGACGACGTCCATCGCGGTACGGAGCTCTTCGTTGATCTTGTTCACATACAGCGGGTCCTCGCCCAGCGCGGTCTTGGCGATGATTTCAAAGGTGAGGCGAGGCAGCTCTTCCAGGATGTCGATGGTGTTGTCCTGCTGCTTGGCAAGGTTGTGGAGCAGCTGCACAGACTTGCCAACCGAGTTGGACATCATTGGCAGCTTTGACTTGAGGCCTGACACACAGATCACAATCAGCGATAAAAGAGTCTTCGTGTTTTTGTACTCTCGATTGTGAACGCGGGCTTGAGCAGGTCGCGCTGCAGCTTCCACTCGTCATAATCCGTGCTACTGAGCACGCCATCGCCCAGGATCATAAAGTCCTTGTACGAGGGCGTCTTCTGGACGTCGTTCAGCGTGAGGAAGGCGTTTGCGAGTTGGGGGTCGGTCAGCTGCAGATACTGTATTGCACGTTACTTCAAATCGACGAGGACGTAAGCTTTTTCGTAACACACCTCGCGCACCGGGTGCGGCTCCACGCCCTTGAACGGCGTCGGGTTCTTGAAGCGGTAGCGGACAATGTCGCCTGCATGTTTTCATCATTCCCAGAACACGTAGTGGACGCAATGAACGCTGACTTACCGTGCTCCTTCTGCCACTTGAGCCAGAGCGTCATGGTGTCGGCAGCGCGAGCCCACTCGTAGACCTCCTCAGAGTTGCCTGTACATGCGTTTGAGCCCGTTTAGGTTTTGTTGCTACTCGCCTTACCGAGAGGGTTGGTGACCTGTTGCTTCCATGGGCCTGGGACAGTGTCAAACGGACGGACGGCGCTTTGCGGGAAACCGCGCTTTGTCAGCTCGCTCGCGGGGAAGACGAGCACCGACAGGTCGGGCCGTTGCGCGGCCTGTTCAGGCGCAATGTGGCCACCAATTGTTGCGACACGTCCAGCGGCGGCCATCACTCAAGAATTTTCAAAACTTTCGATCGACTTGAACCTTCTCTGTGTAACACGGTTTGTTTCAACGACGCTTATAGCGCGCCTGCGACTTGAACTGGTGCTTGGCGCGCTTCTTGCCAAGCATCTTGTGCTCGTGCTTTTTGGCTGACGAAGATGACTTGCTGTCGTCGCCGCCCTTCTTGCCGCTGGCCGAGGTAGACTTCTTGCCGGCAGTTGCACCAGGGAGCTGTTTACCAGGGATCTGTTTGCCAGCTGATCGGAGTCCAGCAAGAGATCTGTACAATTAATAATAAAAATTTATGTTTTTAAAAAAAACAACAACTACTAAATGTTGGTCTTACTTTTTGGATGTGTTGGTGAGCTCATGCGTGAAGCCAACATTTCCCTTCTTGGCACTGCCACCTGTTTATTTAGTGTCTTTTTGAGCAAAGAAGGAGGAGTCAGTAAAATCCAAAAATACCCTTCTTTTCCGCTTTGGCAGGAGTGTCGTCGACTTTGGCGAGACGTTTGGGCTTGGCCTGAGCCTTGATCGAGCGAAGCGAGCCCTTCATCTTGTCTGCGGCCACCTTGTCCTCCTCGCGGGAGAGGAATCGTCTTCGCTTTGTACGGCTCATGCCGTCTGTCTTGGATCGCTTGATCTTTGGCATTGCGGCCTTCTTGGCAGCCTTCTCAGCCTCAGCGGCAGCGGCCTTCTTTTGCGCTGGGGTTTGGAACCACGTGCGAGCGGGACGGCTTGAGATCTCGTCACTGTGCTTGATCATGTTTTCCGCCTTGGTCAGCTCCATCTCGGCCTGGTTCATCTGTTTCTCTGCGCGTTCCTCCCCGAGAATGCCCGTCACTTGCGACTCCTGTTCTTGAATCTTTAGGCGGAACTTTGTCAGTGTCTACAAGATGAAAATAAAGAAAAACGAATGTCACTTCACTTCCGAGTATCATTTATGGTTATGGGTGTATTACCTCTGGCTGAATCACACGCTTACGAACGGCATCCTTGGCATTCTTGACAGCCATGCGAAGCAACTTTCGCTCCTGTTCGCCGATCAAGGAGACCGAGCGACCCTCACGACCAGCACGCGCAGTACGACCGACACGATGGAGATACGCCTTGAACTGGGCGGGCATGTGCATGTTGATGACCTTTTTTTTTTTTTTTTCAGAAAAAGTAAGACTACATGGCTGAAAGTAGTGGTTGAAGTAATACCGTCTTGATACCGACAATGTCGAGGCCTCGCGAAGCAACATCGGTACAAAGCAAATAGTCGACCTTGCCGTCGCGGAAGAGTTCGAGGGCCTCCAGACGATCCTTTTGGGTAAGGTCACCGTGCAACTCGGCAGCATTCAGACCTGTTTACACAGACAGATTTCTTTTCAAACAACAGTAAAAGATTAGTATTACCGTTCAAGCCAAACAAAAGCTTCATGCGATGTGTGGCCTTTTTTGATGCAAAGAATACGATGCACTGTGTGTGAAAAGTCTTTTTGCAAAGTGCTAATTTTATTTTCATTTTTATTTTTTATTTTGCGTTGTGTGAGAAATCGTCAAAAAAGAAGGTGGTCATACCAAGCACGATCGACTCGCGGTCCCCTTCGTTGCGCACACGAATAAACTCTTGAATGAGCTTGGAGGCAAGTTGATTGGACTTGTCGACAAAGAGACGAACAGGCGAGTTGAGCGAAAGGCTGATGAGATCGTCAACGTCGTCGGTCATCGAGGCGGAGAAGAGCATAGTCTGGCGACCACGCGGGCAGTGGCGAATAATCTCTGTCAGTTCCTCTTTGAAACCGTCTTCCAGCATTCTGCACAAAGAGGATGTTCTTAATTAAAAAAAAAAAAAACATGGAAGAGTTTTGGCGCACCGATCAGCCTCATCCATGACGAGGATCTCCAGCGAGTTGAGGTCAAACGAGGGCGCGTTCTGCAAGTGGTCAATCAGACGACCAGGCGTGGCTAGAGAAAAATCTCGATTTGTAAATAGTGTTGATGACATATTAAAAAGCGTACCGATGAGAACGTCCGGTCGCCGTCTCAGCACTGCCTCTTGGGCCTTGTTGGACAGACCACCGACGAGGAGAGCAAACTGAATGTCGGTGAAACGGGCTAGTTTAACGGCCACCGAGTGACATTGGACCGCAAGCTCACGTGTAGGTGTCAGAACGAGCACGCGCGAGGTCGGCGCATCCTGCGGACGGAACAGCAGACGCTCAAGAATTGGGATCATGAATGCAGCGGTTTTTCCTTTTTATTGATTTCTATTAAGGAAACGACAACGAGTACTCAAAAACGATACCAGAGCCTGTGACGGCACTGGCGCAAATGTCAAGGCCTTGCATCGCAAGAGGGATAGTCTGGGACTGGATCGGAGTTGGCTTATCGAATCCGAGCTGAGTGAGGGCGCGCCTTTTTTCAGCAAAAACAAGTTAGCATAGTACTCTACAAGCAAAACAAAAAAAAAAAAAAAAAAAGACATACATGATCGGGCGCGAAAGATTGAGGCCTACAAATGTCTCGGAAGCAGAGCTGTCAGAGCCACTGTTTGGTGCCGAGCTGAAGAATGCGTCCTTCCTAGCCTGCTTTGCTTTGGCAATGTCGTCATCTTCCTCATCTTCCTCGTCCTCGTTGTCTTGTTTGGCCTTGTGCTTCTTGGATGGCTTTTCGTCTTCCTCATCAGCATCTTCGAGCTTGTCGTCGTCGTCGTCGTCGTCGTCGTCGTCCTCGTCGCCCTCTTCGTCGTCCTCGTCGCCCTCTTCGTCGTCGTCGTCGTCGTCCTCGTCGCCCTCTTCGTCCTCGCCCTCTTCGTCCTCGTCCTCGTCCTCTTCGTCCTCGTCCTCGTCGTCGTCTTCCTCCCCTTCTTCATCCTCCTCTCCACGCTTGCGCTTTGGCGCTTTCGGTTGCAGTGATGTCGGCTGTTTATCAGACATGAGAGAGAGCGGACGCATGGATGCGTACCTGCAAGAGTCGTTGCTTGATCTTTTCATTCACACTGGTGCCTCGACGGTTGCTGCCTGAAGCAAAGCTCTATGGACGTGCTTGAGAAACCAGGGAAGGAAAAAAAAAAATACCTTGGCCATTGAAAAGTCCCATGCGCTCTCGATACCAGAGTCCGCCTCGAACTTGAACGAAGGGTTAAGCCCCCCAGAGGGTCTGTTGCCCTTTGCCGCAGACGCTGCTGCTGCTGCGGCGGCAACCTGTAGTTGGGCCATTTGGGCTTAGATTTCGACGATTTTGTCGGACGGCAAACCTTTTTCTTGCCCTTTGGCGCGGCCACTGGTGCCTCTCCATCACTGTCCGACTCGTCAAACATGGGGACTTCCTCGTCGGAGCCCAGCGTGCCGGGGTCCTTCCACGTCGTCGTCGTCGTCGTGGTCACGACGGCTTTTTTGGGTTTAGGGGCCATGTGCTCGTCTGTCACTTTTTCTTCATTAAACTGGGCACACCACTACTTGTTTGTGGCTAATCGTGTGTTGATCATGCCAACAGAGGGGGGACGACCTGAAGGACCAACTGCGACATACTTGTCGTACTGGCTGAAAAACGTGGCATGGATTGCTTCAAGGACCTGGAAAATATCATGTGAACACAAGCAGTCGAGTGCATGGACTTACGGGCCTGATCCGATTATTGAGATCCACGTTCCAGTAGCGAGCCGACATGTCTTGGTGGACTTCGACAATATTTGGGTGTGCGGAAGGTGTCCAGGCCTCTGCAAAAAAAATGTTTTTTATTTAATTTATTTGTACGAAGAAAAAAAAAGAAATTACCTTTGGTGTCATCTACAATCACGGGAAGCGAAAAAACCTCAGAGTCGTTAAGGTATGAGAATGCATAGAGGGTGTTGAGGTCTTTTACGGGTTGCTTGAAATCATTATGCCTTTGTTTTTTTTTAAAAAAAAAACGTTTATTTGATATGATTCGTACCTGTGATAAAAGTCGTAGATAAACCTGGCCGAGTAGGCTAGGCCAACCACGCGCGGACCTGATTTATTGAGTTCTTCGTAGACCGCATCCACATAGTCCTTTTCTCCAAGCGAGCAGAGAGAAATTTCGAATTTCTCAGAAGCCCAGCTGAGGAACTGGTCGAGACCGTCAGCCAGAACGACGGTATAATTTCGTCTTGACAAATGTCTCACACGACCGCGGAGCTCCTCTGCACACATAAAAGCTAAATGGGGACCTATAGGTTTGGGGCAAAAAATAAAAATACCCGACTGCGCATCGCGTTCCGATACTTTCTTCACGCCCTCGTCTCCAACAGCACGTAGGATCGTGTCGTCCAGATCGAGAACTAGAGGAAGCTTCCGCATTTGCAACAGTCTCAGTCGCTGATCGGTCAACAATTGCTGCAACACTGACACTTTGTACACATATCCTTCGAGCAACACACTGCTGCCTCCGTTTCCGCTGCATGAAAAAATGTCAGCGATCGCAAGCCGCGTAAAAAAACGTATTACTCTTGCGTGACCATTAGCATCAACTCGACGTTGCTTCCAGTGGGCGACCGATCGAGGGCGACGGTCATGCACTGAAAAAAAAAAAAAAAAATTAAAGGCATAATCTTATTGCGTTTTAATTGTGTGTACGTTTCTCAGTGAAAGGATGTTGTCATGAAACTCTTCGCTGCAGTACTCGAGGCGGAACTGGAAGGATCGCTGAATGTTTGCCTTTACGAGTGTCGACATGGACTCCCTCAGAAAGTTTTTAAATGCCATCTGTTTGTTCGAACAGTGAATTGACTTTTCCCCAAAGAATCAAGGAAAAGACAAACCGAATCCTTGAGAAAGTCCTTGTGTTCGACGTTTGCATTGAGAACCCTCTAGGATATTTTTTTTTTTGTTTGTTTGTTTGTGATCGATTAATAAATTATTCACAGATGTCTTTCGACTCCAAGTAACTCACCAATCGGCCGAAAATAGTCTGGCCATGATAGATGGCGACATACTCGAGAGGATACCTCATGTTTGTTGCTGGAGCAATGTCGCTTGAGAACCCCGATGCCGATGGCGGTGGTGGTGCGCGTTGTTTTTCCAACTCGGTCGCTGCAAGCAGTATCTGTTCAGACGTCTTATTCTTGACGGCACCATAGAGTCCCAGTGACATTGTGGCCGCGATTGTCTAGTTGTGATGTTGTCCTTAGTTTGGCCCGCCAAGCGCAATCGAATGGGGTACCTCGAGCTGTTGTGGTGGCAATCGATTCATGCCTGAGTGCGCGCGGCGGTGCTGGTGAGCAAACTGAAAGTAAAAATGGAAGTTTCGTATTTTCGAAAAATCTGAAAAACTGTACACAACAAGCCGTACCTACGTGGCTTGTGCTCCTTGAACGCGTGTACCCTCTCTCCGGGCAATGCTCGTTTTTTGTCTTTTTGTTTATAGTCTTTTTATTTTATTTTACGAAAACAGACGCGATGCTTATCTTGCTGGGAGACGACACCAAGGCAGATCTCGTCCTGCTCAATAACGTGGACGCGACAGGTATGGTGCGGAAAGTGTGAGCATTCTGCTAACCGAAACCCGCCCTCTCAGCGTGGAGTACGCTGGCCACGGTGGCCCTTGACCTGGTGCACAACGGCGCCAATCCCAAGCAGTACTCGGCGATTGCTCGTACGCTGTCTCCACGTACCACTTCCTTTGGCTAAAAAAAAAAACAAAACCCGTAGAGCAAATTGGCGTCGCTGTAGAGACTGTCCGAAAATGTGTGGAGGGTCTGAGCTACCTGTTTACAGAGAGCGCAAAAAAGGTCGTGTCGCAGCTGGACTTCCTGGACTCGGTTCTGCTGCTGGGCTTCCCCGACGAACTCAACCAACTCTTGCTCAAGGTTCGTTTGGTGCAGCTGGCTCTTCTTTATTGGGGGGGGGTGGGGGGGGTAGTGTGGTGGCGGGTCTAACAAGTATGCCCTACAGCTCTACCAAGAAAACACAAAGGACATGCGCGCAATCATGTCCAAGCTGTCGATCGGCCCCGCGTCGTACCACAACCTGGAGTGGCGCTTGGATGTGCAGCTCGCGAGCCGAACACTAAGACGGCAGGTGAACCCAGTCTTCCTCCTCAAGTTGGACGTCCAGGACGGCAGTGCTATCAAGTCGCACATCCTCCAGACCGATCCGGCTAATCTCATCCACCTTACAGAGCAGCTCGAGGCAGCGCTCTCTGAGATGAAGACAGCCTACGTCCGCCGCATCGTCCGAAATATCAAATAGAAAGATTTTTTCCCCCTTCTTTTTCCTTCCTTTTTTTAATCGTGTTTTTAAAGAGTCATCTGGGGGGGAAAAAAAAAAAATACAAAACGATGAAGACAAGCAGACTAGTCGAGTTCGACAGAGATATCAAAGAGACGGTAAGAGAGCTCGAAACCGAGGAGGAGCGCGGCATTGGCAGGGAAAGCACGCATGACTGCTGCGGACCAGCCGTTGTAGAAGGCACGGACGCCCTCGTGGCGGAAGATCTGGAGCGCGACATTGACGGCGGTCTGGCCAGCGGGCGCCGACTGGATGCGCGACTTGAGCGTGTCAAAGGGGAAGACGACGGACCAGCCCGTCATGCCAGCAAGGCCACCAGATACAAACAGCGCCCCAGCGTCGAGCTCGTTGCGGGAGCAGCCGGCCCTGTAGGCAAAGAGGGACAGATAGGTCTCGTACGAGCCGAGGAAGGCAAAGTTGAATGGGATGTCGCGCGCCCACAGGGACGGGAGCCCTTTGAAAAAGCCAGCGAGGCCCTCGGTCTTGAAAATGGTTCGCATCACGGCCACGGGGGAAGGCTTGGGAATTGCGACGACCGAGTCGGCCGCGGCTGCAGCCGTGTGGAACGCGTAGACTGGGTTGAGGTTGAGTCCGTTGGTGGGGGGACGCGACATTGGTGCTTGTGCTTTTGAGTGGGCCACCTGTCGCTGGACAGCCATCTGCGCCTGGAGGGTGCACTTGACGACCTCGGCCGGGCAAATGGCCGTGGAAGAGAAGACACCGGCCAGTCCTCCTGCAAGGGCGTGCTGACCGAGCGAGAGCTCATCACTCGCGCCCATCGCCAAAAAGCCCTTCTTGATCAAATTGTTTGCTGTAAACAGCACCGCATTCTCGGTCACCACTGAAGCCAGTGCTGGCGTCGAACCTCGGTACAGTGAAAGCAAGCCCTAAACAAGGGGTTTAAAAAAAAAAAGGTTAATTAAATAAATTAGAAAAAAAAATACCTGGCTCTTGACTGTCTTGATCATACAGTCGATAGGGCCCTTGAAGGTCTTGGGACCCTCGATGGGTTGTGTCTGCAGGCGCACCTTGATGGTGTCGAACGGCTGGCCTGAAAAGAAAAAAAGAAAAATTCAGTTTCATTAAAACATTCCCTTCTTCCTTAGTACCTGCATAGACACAGCAGAACCCGCCGATTACACCGCTTGCGGTTGGATGCCACCATTTGTCTCCGCCCATGTTTCAAAACCACAGTAGCCTGGCACTCCTGTTGTTGAAAAGGACATTTAATTAAAGAGACTGTAAAAGCTTTTTTAAAAAAAAAAAGTTGTACCGTGCGAGTCGGCGATAGGGGTTTGGTTCAAGCGAAAGGAAAAAGACTCCACCATCAGGGGGTTCTTGGGACTGGCAGACTGGGGGGGTTGCTCGAAGGGCCGACGACTTGACGGTTGAAGAAAAAGTTGGGGGGGGGGGGGGGGGGGGAAGAGGGGAAGAAGAGAAGGG
>Ga0302230_10001523_pt1 | contig 15051 bp, 12 predicted proteins | sample II_Palsa_N2_1_FD_193523 | JGI IMG/M metagenome (GOLD analysis project Ga0302230, IMG submission 193523) | Peat permafrost microbial communities from Stordalen Mire near Abisko, Sweden - II_Palsa_N2_1 | ecosystem: Environmental > Terrestrial > Soil > Palsa > Peat permafrost | place: Sweden... | reverse complement strand
CGAAGTACATGCGCCGTGGCTGCGATGACCTGGACACGTACTTTTTCGTGCAGGGCTGGAAAACGGACCACGAATTCGCCAAGGGTTCGGTGTTCCAGTTGCGCCAGCCAGATGTGCACCAGGAGATCTACGGACTGCCGGAGTACCTATCGGCGCTGCAGAGCGCGTGGCTCAACGAGGCTGGCACACTATTTCGTCGCAAGTACTACCTCAACGGTTCGCACGCCGGTTATATCTTGCACCTGACCGATGCGTTGACCGACGAGACGCAGGTCGAGGATCTGAAGAAAGCGTTGAAGGAGAGCAAGGGGCCGGGCAATTTTCGCAACCTGTTTCTCTATGCACCGGGCGGCAAGAAAGACGGCATCCAGATGATCCCGATCAGCGAGGTCGCGGCCAAGGATGAGTTCTTCAACATCAAGAACGTCACGCGCGATGACGTGCTGGCCGCGCATCGCGTGCCGCCGCAGCTGCTCGGCCTGGTGCCGACCGGGACGACGGGATTCGGGTCGGTGATTCCGGCCGCTCAGGTGTTTGCGGTCAATGAACTGCAACCGCTACAGACGCGCTTCCAGCAGCTCAACGAGTGGATGGGGCAGGAGGTGATTACGTTCGACGACTACAAAGTTGCCGGCTTGATTGCCAGTGGAACGGATGCTGTTAGTTAGTGCGTAGGCCAATTATTTTTTTAAATTTCTATTCTTTCTCATTGGCTCAAATATTACCCAGAGGAGAGTGGCGAAAACTAAGGAGCCCAAGCAACTTATACACAGCGCTAAAAACGCTTCACTCCATACTAGTCGACCCCGCGAGCCTTCCCTTATTATAAAATAAATAAATTCTGGTGCGGCAAGTAACAGTAGGCTTAATAGAAAGATAAAGATAAAAAAGGCTTTTGGTGATTTATTAAAGTCGGATTTTTTAAAAGACACTTTATTTTCTCCATGTAAAAATATTTACGGACAATTCTTATCATACTTGCCCGTTAACCAATCAAACCCTTTACCTATTGCTCCACCCGAAAGAAAGCCAGGGCCAACACCCATAAGTCCACCAACGACATAAGAGGCGACAGGTTCACCAGCTATGGCGTCTAACCCCATTATAGTTTCAAAGCCTCCGGTTCCCATTATTGCGATAGAGCCCTCCACAATTTCAGCCTCGGGAAAGCCCACTACGTCCACTAAAATAATTCCCGCTGTGGCTCCTACAACTGCCCCTACTTTTGCACCATTCGACATATAACTTCCACTGCCATTCCCATAAGATAATCCGCCGCTTTCAAAAGCATTGTACTCATCTCGTTGAGCCCCGGGCGCAAAAGTCCATGAACCGATACCCTCCAATCCCTGTGGGTCGCCATAATTTAGAGGGTTATTTCCTACGTAGGTATAGGTATTGATCCCGCCGGCTAAGCCACTGGGATCACTCTCCAGATAGCGCCCCAGCCCCGAGTTGAAATCGCGGTAACCATTGTTCCAGGTCAGCCTCTCTGCGTCGTAGTATTGTCCTGGAAAACCCAAGTTCAACGTGATGTTCGCCGTGGTCACCTTTTGCGTAAAAGCGAAGTTCTGGGCCAGCCACGCCACGTTCTGCGACGCATCCGTCACCACTTCGGGTCGACCCATCTGATCGTCGTGGATGGCGCTGACCTGCCCGCCACTGATCCGGCCGATCAGCCGTCCGTTCAATCGTACGTAGTCGACCCACGTGCCACTGTCGTCCTCGGCCAATAGCGTGCCATCCGTGCTGGGAGCAAAGTAGGTGGTGCCGGTCGAGCCGCCCATCTTGCGCAGGCGTTGCCCTTCCGGACTCACATAGTCGGTGGCACCGCCGGATGCGTCGAGCCGGGTGTAAGGATCGTATTGATAGCTCGATGTCCCGTTGATCAGAGTGGTGTTGCCGTTTGCATCGTAGCCGTAGGTGACGTTATACGTTCCTGCGAGGGTCGCCAATTGATTGCTCGTACTGCTGGGGGTTTCGTTCAACGCTGTTCCGTTGACGTTCTGATAGGTGCGATTGCCGTTGGCGTCGTACTGGTAACTCTCGTTATCCGCGCCGGAATAGACCGACGCCAGCCGCGACATGTAGTCGTAACCAAAGTTCTGCGTCAGCGTGTTGTCGATGCCGTTGGTGATCTGCGTGAGGCGATTGGCGGTGTCGTAGCTGAATCCCAAGCTCTGCTTACTGGGCACGCTAATACCCGTCAGCCGTCCATCGGTGTCATAACTCAGGGTATTGGTCAGCCCGTTGCTGGAGGTCCAGGCGGACATCGCCATCTCCATGGGCCGATAGGTAATCGCCGTCGCGCCGTTGATCGGTGAGGCACTGCCGATCTTCAAGGCAACGCCGGAGACGACACCGTTGGTGTAGTAATAAATGGCCAGATTGCTATCCGGGTAATTCACCACAGTAAGGCGACCTACTTCATCGTAATTGAAACCCAGCGCATACGTCGTGCTACCTATAGTAAAGCCACGCCCGCCGATCCATCCTTCCGGCGTATAGCTGTAGGACGTCGCGCCGGTAGCATCGCTGTCTGAGCACAGACGACCCAGGCCGTTGGTGCAGTTGTCGTAGGCGAACGTCTGGGTCAGGCCACCGGCACTCACGCTCGTGCGGCGGTTGAGGCCATCGTAGCCATAGGTGGTCTGCACGCCATCGGCACGCGTCATGCTGGACTGACGGCCATAGCCATCGTAGGCGAAATTCGTGGTGCCCGTGTCCGGACTGGTCTGCCGCCACAGTTGGCCCAGGCCATCGTGCGCATAGGTCGTCACCAGGCCACGTGGATCCGTCACGCTCGCCACATGATCGCCGGCGTCGTAGGTCATCACCGTGGTGACGCTCTGCGCTAGCAGCGACCCCGGGAACAATGACAGCAGCAGCGGTAGAAGTCTGGGCCTTAGGTGCAGTTTCAGGTAGGCATCCATATCCATAGTCTCAGTTAATTGGGCCAGGTGGATCTGTTTCTGTGGTGTTTGGTGCGTTTGCATAGGCTGAGCAGCCCGACGCATTGCACGCCTGCACGGCATACTGGAGCGTTTGTGACGCACCCGGTGCGGCGATGGTTACGCTGGTGCCTGACGTGGTGTATGCGAGTGCCGTAGCGCCGGTAATAGCATTGGTTCTTTGCACGTTATAGGACGTCGCCGTGGCGGCAGCGGTCCATGTCACGTAGTACTGAACCCCATGGACATACGATGGAGCAGTGACGCCGCCTGGCGACGCTGGCGCCTGGGTGACGAGAACCGTACTAACGCCGCTCACGGGTCCGCATCCGCCCGCGTTGCACGCTTGAACCCTGTAACCGTAGCTGCCATTCGTTTCTCCGCTGGCGGCCCAACTCGTGGCCGCCGAATTTTGTACCGCCGTGAAGCTTCCACCATTGACCTGCTGCTGCAAAAGGTAAGTACTCGCACCGGCCACCCCCGACCAGCTCACGGTGTAGCTTCCCGTGGCACTGTTGCTTGGTGCGGTCAAGCTCGGTGAACCCGTAGGAGCGAAGGTCACCACGGTCGTACCCGTGGCGCTGTTCGGTCCACAGCCACTGATGTTGCAACCCTGCACGCGATAGCCGTAACTCCCGTTCGTTTCGCCACTGACCGCCACACTCGTTGACGCGGAGTTCTGCAGCGTCGTCCAGCCGCCACCATTGACCTGCTGCTGCACGATATAGGTGGCCGCACCACTCACCGTGCCCCAGCTCACCGAGTAACCGCCCGTGGCATTCGCCGCCGGTACCGTCAGTGCCGGCGCCGCACTTGGCACCGGTGGCAAGCTGACCGTGATTGTTCCCACCGCACTCCACGGACCACAGCCCACCGCATTACAGGCCTGCACCTGATACCCGTAGCTGCCATTGGCCCGCCCCACAGGATTCCAGCTCAGGACGGCTGCCGATTGCACCGTCGTCCAGCTACCGCCGTTCAACCGCTCCTGCAGGGTGTAGCTGCTTGTGTTCGCGATACTGGTCCAGGTCACCGAATAGCTGCCCGTGGCGCTGCTCGCCGGTACCGTGAGTGACGGGGCGGAGGTGGGTGGCGACGGTACATTGACCGTCACAGAACTAGCCGCACTCAACGGACCGCAACCCGTCGAGTTACAGGCCTTTACCTGATAAGCATAGGTGCCGTTGGCTCTACCGCTAGTGCTCCAGCTCGTCGCTGTGCTATTGGCCACAGTGATAGCACCGCCACCGCCACCGCTGGCCTGTTCCTGCAAGATGTAACGGGTCGCTCCACTCACCGTCGTCCAGGTCACGGTATAGGCGCCACTCGCATTGGTGGCCGGGACCGTCAGTGTCGGTGCCGCTGTAGGCATTGGCGGACTCGCGCCACCGGTCTCGGTCGTCTGGCTGACCCGGTCCAGATGATCGTACTGATTCGTGGTGACGTGACCGGCGGCATTGGTGGTGGAGACCACATTGCCGTTGCCGTCGTAACCGTAGGTCAGTGTCTGGCCATTATTGCCAATCTTCTGATAGAGCCGACCCAAAGCGTCGTACTGCGCTGTCTCAGACAAGCCAACATCGCTGCCGCGCGTCACGACGTGGCTCGTCACATCGCCGTTGGGGTCGTAGCCAAAGGTCTCTGTCGACGTGCCGTCCTTGTCGTTGTGGGTGATGGTCTGCACCATCATTTCCGCATTGCGGTTCCAGGTGGTCACCTCGTTATCCGGCGTTGTCAGCGTATAGAGCAACCCGAAGCCGTCGTAGGTATACGTCCACGTTCCAGCAATACCATAGGGATACGTCGTCTTGGTCGCGATCCGGCCGCGCGCATCGTAGGTATAATCGGTGGCATCGCCGTTGGGACCAACGACATGCTGGACTTCGTTGAGCCCGTTGTAGTTGCTGTAAGTCGTGGTGTGGCCCAGGCCATCGGCAAAGGTGCTCAGGTTGCCCAGCGCGTCGTAGGTCGATACGTCGGTATCGCTGTTGTTCGGCGACGGGTGCGTCACTGACAGCGTCTGCACCATGCCGTTACCGTACAGCGTGTAGTTGTAGGTCGTGGTCAGAGTCTGGTTGGCGGTGCCGTTGGCTGACAGGTTGGTGAGGGCCACGGAAGCCAGGCGATTCTGCGCGTTATAGGTGTAGGCGGTCTTGGACCAGCCTTCGACCGTCACGCTGGTCAGGCGATTGAGTTGCTGATTGGGATCCCATACGTAATCGGTGGTTCGTGCCTGCGTGGTGCCGGAAGCCTCGGTCTCTGTTTGCAGCTGGCCGTTCACGGCGTACGTGTAGGTGTGGACGTTGCCGTTGTTGTCGACCGTCTGCTGTAGGTTGCCGTTGCCGTCGTACTGACGCGAGTTCACCGTGGCGCCGCAATCGGATACCGCATTATCGCTGACGGAAACCAACTGATTCAGCGCGTTATATTGGTTGGACGTCGTATGGCCCAAGGGATTGGTGAGGGCCGCTACTAATCCCGTGCTATTCGTCGAATAAATAATCGAGCTGGTTTGCGAATTATCCGCCAGGTGAGTGCCATTAGCCCGTAAGCTGGCATCGTAAGTGGTATAGGCGTAGGGGACGGAATTTATATCCACCTCATTAAGACCGCCGTTCACATTCGCGCCGGGAGCATACTTGTAGGCAAAGACCGTCGATGGGCTTCCCGGTAAGCTTGCTGAAATCAGTCCGTTGGGTCCATAAACAAACACATACGCATTTTGTCCGGGATCAGTAAGGGTCTCTTGTGTCGTGTAAACACCATTACTGATATAGCTCTGGGAGGAAATGGTGAAAGACTGGCCATTCGTATGCGTAACTTGCGTCGTACTTGTTTGGGCAGCTGAATTGCTGGAATAGGTTAATGTCCAGCCGATACCCGAGGCGTCTTTAATCGAAATCAGCTGGCCCGATTGCGAATACACCTGTGTCGTGGAATCCTCATCTTGAAGTGTGTACGTATTGTCTGCGTTCTGGACTAAAGTGGCGAGATTACCACCACCACTCTCCGTATGAATTCGGTTGGTTCCATCGGCGCGACCTTTAAAAAGAATACTGGATCCATCGGGACGATTTAATGTTATGGAAGTACACGTCTCGGCTCCGTTGCAAATAGTGTCTAACTTATAGGAAAGATTATCTGCCCATGGCGCTACAGCACTCGTACTGTTTCTAGAGCTATTATAGTAGAGCGAATAACTTAACCCCATCTCACCGGGCAATTTGAAGTAGGTCGTCGAATCGACTTTTGCACCGAAACTGAGCTCAATGGGATCGAGTTTGAAATCCGGACATCCATTTTTGTCCATGGTAGGAATAGCGGCGGCTGTCGAGTTATTGGGCGAATATTTATTGCCACTGCCCGAGTGCGCGCTAACATTGACGCTGCTCAAATTGGTTATGGATGCGCCGTTAGTTTGGCTAGGGTCAACCATGGGAGTGGGTGGCGTATATTTAGCAGAAACATTGACGCCATTCAAATTAGTGGTTGTTAAAAGAGGAGTGTACTGACAATAGGCCGAAAGAGAAGTCAATGAAAGGAATAAAGTCGCTATTCGCACGGAAAAATGTGTCGACTTCTTATTAGAATGTTTTTTCATATAGTCCACCGACATTAAGTAGATATTTCAATAGATATTGCTGTGCAAAGACGATATCGCGCGTCGCGCGAACGATCGTGTATGGGACACAGAGTGATGAATGATGCAATGACTCGATCATCGCCACACCGCCGGAAGAGCCTGTTGTTGGAAAGGCATAAATCACCCTCTCAGCGGTAACTTTTTTATTGAGCGCCACTAATGAATGACCACTCCACTGGCGAGTGACTTTTGCTTTTGAGCGAATAGGGTGTTGCAAAGTTACGATCGGCGTAAGCCTCACGTACGAGGCGAAACGCGCGACTTCGTGCGCCTTTCGAATGGACGGATATCCGCCGGTCGCGGTTGTCGTATAAGTGTCGCGCGCAGCCGCACTCGACCGCTTGGCTACGTGCCTGAATGACAACGTCCCTATCATCGTAATCCCCTGTGGCTGACCGATTGCCGTTGCAGCGGTGAGTCAGTGCAGCATTCTGCGCCTGTCAGGCGCGCCGTTGTCAACATCTTTTATCCCAACGTCTAGCCGCCGCCCCATGAAGTTCAAGGAACACGCGTAGATGTTTGCGCGACCGACGAGTCATGGTCCCGGTTGCCGATTCGATCGGCGAGATGACCACGGCCCGGCTCCGATGGAAAAGGTTGCCCAGGTCATCGGCTGACGCTATCAAGGGGGACAAGAAGCCGCCTGACTCACTGAGCAGGCACAAGGTGCTCTGACAAACGCAACTCGTCTGTAGGGGTTTTCTGATATTCGCGTCGGCCTGCATCGCGCATGGATCTCGCATGCATCTGGGGCTTGAACATCCCCGAGCCGCGCGGTTTCCCCCGCCGCACCCGCGTAGCCTTTGGACATGGATTTCGACGCGTCTGTCCACAGGCTCGAAAGAACGGTGCCACGCGTCAATCGGCGGGTAAGGAGCGGCTCTCGGTTGACGCAGTTCGACGCATGCTAGGGCCGTTTTAGAGTGCTTTGGTAGCCGCTTTGGCAACGATAGCCGAGTGGGGTTCGGAAAAAGGTAATCACGGTGATAACGGGCTAAAACTAGTCTAACTAACTGATTGCGAAGAATAAATTAATTACCTTTCTAAGGTAATTTTGGGTAATCATCAGGGTAATTTTTTCTTAAGTACATGATCTATATGAATTTTTATTGTTGATATTGTTACTTTTTCTTAGGGTAATCCATTACTCTTACATTACCCTTAAATTACCTTTACTGTCTATTTCTATCTCATTGTTTCTTCGATGAAATATCTTCTATTGGACAGAAGATTACCTTGATTACCTTTTTGCGAATGACCCGGACATTTTCACAGCTATATCTAAATTAAGGCGGCCATGGCTAAACGCGATCAGTCTCCAGATATTTGTCTCTATTGCTAATCGGCCTCTTTCGGCAGCCATTCAAGAGCCGAAGTCTGACAACCCGTGTGCCGGCTGGCTGGGCATATGCAATCGACACGCGTCAGCCTAGAGCGTGAGAGCATAGCCGTCGTTTTTTTGGATGTGCCAGACCGTTGGTACATCGATGTCTTCTTGCTCAGATAGCGAGCGGTACCGACGATGGCTTGCTTATTAGCACTGCGCAACGCTTTAAGGTTTTTCACATGGAACAAGCAACAGTTATTTCACGCGCTGCACCGCGGATAAAGCCAACAGGGGAGAAAATATGATCGGAATCCCTAAGACAGGCGATCTGTCGAATGCGGCAATCAGTGCCGTCTGCTTCGAAGGTCTGACTGTGACCACTACTGATGGCAAGCAGGCTAAGCTCGCAATCATCGACGAAAACGGAAAAATTATTGAATCAGGGTCGACGGTTGCGCGGGAGGTTTGGAACGTCACACTTGCCTGCTATAAAAACTTTCTACAGGGTATGGGGCACCTACGCGTACAAACGTCGCCGCCAGGGCAAACTCTATTGAGCAGACACGCCATAGATTGAACTTTCCGCAATGAGGACATCATCGCCTGCGATCCAATCACCCGTCTTACGGTGAATTCGAAGCACTCTGGCTTGCCCGCCATGTGGGATCAGGACCATGTCCAGGATTGTCCCGTCGCTCTCTGATGGCTGCACGCCGTATCTATAGATGACGATGCGCGAGAAAGTATCCATCACGAGCTGCCTGGCCTTGAGGCGGTCATCGTAGTTCTGTTTTTTTACACCAGTGACAAGCTCTTTCCAGGCATCAGCTTTGGCTGGGGTCTTTCGGCTGAGGCTGGATAGTTCAGCCTCAGCATCACCAGCGTCGCGCTTAGCGCGCTCAAGGCTCGCTTCCAGCTCGCGCATCTTGCGCATGATGACCAACGGTAAAGCGTCGCCGCTGTCCTGAAGGATAGCGTTAGTCAGTCTTTCAGTTTGCGTCTCCAGTTCGGCGCACCGGCTGCGCGCATCGGCGAGCCTTTGCTTGACAGGGAGATCCGCTACGGTGCTATCGAGCAGATTATTGAGCTTGATCTGATCCGAGCAGTAATTAAGTATGGCTCGCTCGATAGGCGCGATGCTGGTGCTGCCAGACACGGGGCACTTGCGATTAGTCTGGTCGGAGCTACAGGCAAGACGCCTGTAACCATCATGAACACGGCCGTCACCATCGCGGCCTCGACTCATTAAATTTTGTCCAATCATGGCTGACGCACAGTAGCCACAGTAGGTCGTTTTTATGCCCGTGATGATGCCGGGAATTTCTCCTTTTCCCTTGCGGCGGCCTCGCTGCTTGACGAGAGCCTGCAGCTCATCGTATTCACCTTGATCAAGGATGGCGGGGTAATACCTCTGCAGTCGGTACTCAACGCCATCAACGTTAAGCGTCTTCGTTCCGATCAAGGCCCCCAGCCGCAGCATTTTGTAAAAGTACGAGGCGGTATTTGCAAAGCCGGTGACAGATAGGCCGGCGGCTTTCAAGCGGTCGACGATAGCGAGCGATCCATGCCCGTCACGAAATAGGGTCACCACCGTGCGAACGGCTTCCACGCGCTCAGGGATTAGGTGCCATTGACCCTCGCGCCATTCAAGCCACTTGGGGTCTTTTCCATTCCTGATGATTCCACGATAAGTGCCGGCGAGCCATTGTTCACATAGACGCCTGATGGCGGCTTTGACTCGCTTGCTTTTCGTGTCGCTTTCTTCATGCGCTCGAATCATCACCAACAGGCTGTAGACCAAGTCCATTGGATTGGCTTTGAGTCCCTCCCGGTTGTACTCGCGCCCATCGCTGGCCGTCACAACGGTGATGCCCGCATTAACGATTTGGGCAAGCTGGGCCTGCGCCTGAATGGGTTCGGCTCGGCTCAGTCGGTCCAGGCCTTCGACGACAAGAACGGACCCCGAGGCGATTCGGTCCTCATCAATGGCGCGCAGGAATGTGCCAAGAGCCCCTTGCTTGACGTGTCGCTGGTGGTAAGCGCTCAGCCCCTCATCGCGTAGCGACAGCGACTCGTCCAACTGCAAGTTTCGTTCTTTTGCCCAACGCTCCGCGTACTGAAGCTGACGATCCGCGCTGCTGCCGGCAGATTGTCGAACATCGCTGAATCGTAAATAGCTGTATACTTTAGCGTTTTTAGACATGGCATCGCCCAATCATGATCAATTCCTATCGTATAGGTATGATATCCCTTGGCTGCCCCAAGGCATTGGTCGATTCCGAGCGTATCCTCACCCAGCTGAAGGTCGAGGGCTACGAGATCGTACCCAGTTACAACGCGGCCGATGCGGTGGTGGTGAACACCTGCGGCTTTATCGATTCGGCCGTGCAGGAATCGCTGGACGCAATCGGCGAAGCACTGCACGAGAACGGCAAGGTGATCGTTACCGGCTGCCTCGGCAAGCGTGAGAGCCTGATCCGTGAAGCGTACCCCGACGTGCTGTCGATCAGCGGGCCGCAGGACTACGCCAGCGTGATGACGGCGGTGCACAAGGCGCTGCCGCCGATGCGCAACAAGTTTCTCGACATCGTGCCGGATACGGGCGTCAAGCTCACGCCGAAGCACTATGCCTATCTGAAGATTTCCGAAGGCTGCAATCACCGCTGCAGCTTCTGCATCATTCCGTCGATGCGCGGCAACCTGGTGTCCCGCCCGGTCGATGAGGTATTGCTGGAGGCTGAGCGGCTGGTGAAAGGTGGCGTCAAAGAGCTGCTTGTCATTTCGCAAGACACCAGCGCGTACGGTGTGGATCTGAAATACGTCGAGCGCCAGTGGCGTGACAAGAGCTATCGCACGCGCATGACCGAGCTGTGCGAAGGACTGTCCGAGCTGGGCGTGTGGTCGCGGCTGCATTACGTCTATCCGTATCCGCACGTCGACGAAATCATGCCGCTGATGGCCCAGACTCATAACGGCATGCCCAAGTTGCTGCCGTACCTGGATATTCCGTTCCAGCACGCCAGTCCGCGCATCCTGAAACTGATGAAGCGTCCTGGCAATATCGATCGCACGCTGGAGCGCATCAACAACTGGCGCAAGGTCGTGCCGGACCTCACCATTCGTAGCACCTTCATCGTGGGCTTTCCCGGCGAAACCGATGCGGAGTTCGAGGAACTGCTCGATTTCCTGCGTGAAGCGAAGCTCGATCGCGTGGGTGCATTCGCCTATTCACCGGTGGACGGTGCCAAGGCCAACGACTTGCCCGATCCGGTTTCCGAAGAGCTGAAGGAAGATCGCCTCGAGCAGTTCATGATGGTGCAGGCCGAAATTTCCGCGGCCAAGCTACAGCAGAAGATTGGTCGCACGATCAAGGTGCTGATCGATGAAGTCGGCAAGGATGGCGCGATTGCCCGTTCGGCGGCCGATGCACCGGAGATCGACGGCACGGTCCTGATCTCATACGAAAACTTCGCTGACGGCCAGAAGTTGCGGCCCGGTCAGTTTGTCGAGGTGCTGGTCGAGTCAGCCGACGAGCATGATCTGCACGCGCGTCTCGTCGGCTGATCCATGCGTTACCACGCGCCGCCGCGCGAAGCTGTCGATCCGGCGATGTTTGCGCGACAGCCGCTGGCCGCGTGGCATGAATATGCCGCGTTGCTCGAAGGCGATAAATGGCCGTCTATCGATGGACTCAACGACGCGTTACTGAATGAAGCGACCATCCGCTTCGTGGCGCAAACACCGGCCCTGCTGGCGGATGGCATGCACTACGAACAGCGTATCGCCGCACGCGGCGAGGTCGCGACCCGCAAAGGCAACTGGCACGATCTGCTCAATGCGTTGATCTGGTTACGCTACCCGGAACTCAAGCAATCCTTGAATCAGCGCCAGATGGCGGAAATTGCGCAGATGGGGCCAAAGCTGCGCTCGCGTGCGCAGTACGCGATGACCCATTTTGACGAAGCTGGCGTGATTGTTGTCGTGCGCGATCCCACGCTACTGGCGCTGTGGGATGCGCACGACTGGTACGGCCTGTTCTGGCGGCAGCGGCAGGCGTGGCTGGACGGGGCGATCCAAGTGGAAGTATTTGGCCACGCACTGCTGGAGCATGCACTGAGCCCGAACAAGCTTCTGGTGGGCAAGGCGTTGGCGTTCCATGCGGCATGCGAGGTGGACATGTTCGATGTCCGTCGTGCGTGCATCGAGGCGATTGCTGCAGGGCAACTTCTTTGCGATCCGCTGGAGTTGCGGCCATTGCCGCTCTCGGGCATCCCGGGGTGGCGTGCCGAGAACGACGAAGAGGCGTTTCACCGCACCACTGTCTGCTATCAGCCACGGCGACTGGATCGTCAATACCCCGAAGTCATGCGCCTGGTTTGATCTTGCCTGGGCTGATATCTCCCACGTGTGAGGTGTGTACTGCAGCCGCTGAATCGAAAGTTGTCGCAAACTCATACTCGCAAAAGGTGGCGATGCTAGGCTCTGCGTTTACCTGAAGCTACCGAGGAGCGTTTGATGAAAACACATACGATTTTGCGCAAGCGCCTGATGCATTCGTTGCTGGCATTGCTGGGCGGCATGCTGTTGCTGGCGCCGCTGTGGGCGCAGGCTCAACAGGTGCCCGTGTTGTCGGCTGCCGACAAGCAGGCGATCGCGAGTTACAACTTGAACGAGGATAACTTCAAGCGGCTCGCTGCTGTCGTCAAGGAAGTGCACGAGGAGGGCATCAGCCCACCGCAGCCGAAGGATTTTTCGAATGTGCACAGCCTGGATGATTTGGCCAATCTGCCAGTAGCCCAAGATAAAAGAGTCGCGCCACTGCTGCAGAAGTACGGATTCACTCCGCGCGAATATCTGCTGGCCAATCTCGCACTGATGAATGCGGGCATTGCGGTGCAGGCGAAAAACAATCCCGAGGCAGCGCAGTACATGGACAAGAGCCGGATCAACCCGGCCAACGTGAGCTTTTACGAAGCGCATGAAGCGCAGATCGCAGCGTTGCAGCAGCAGTTTGATGACGGCAGCAACAAGTAGGGTCTGAGGCGGGTCTGGGGCGAGCCATACTTCCACATCAGTTGGCGTTATAGCTGATGTCGATGATGGCGAACGCCGCCGGACCACCTGGCAATTCCACATTGATCTCGTCGTCGGTACGTCGCTTCAGTGCCGCGCGCGCCAGCGGTGAGTCAATGCTGATCCATCCGAGTTTTGCGTCGGTCTCGTCGGGGCCGACAATGCGGTAGTGCAGGATCTCGCCGGTATCGACGTTTTCCAGTTCGATACGGGCGCCGAAAAATACGAGACCTCGATCACCTGGGGATCCTTCGGCCACCTTGAGATCAGGAATGCGCTTGCTCAGGTAGCGGGCGCGCCGATCGATCTCGCCCAGCTGTTTTTTGCGGTAGATGTACTCGGCATTTTCCGAGCGGTCGCCTTCGGCCGCGGCAGCAGCCAGCGCCTTCACCACTTGCGGTCGCAGCACGTGCCACAAGTGGTCGAGTTCGGCCTTCAGTCGCTCGAAACCTTCGCGGGTGATGATCGCGGTGGAGCTCGGTGAGGGCGGACGCCAGCGACTCATGGACTGCGCGCCAATCGCGATCGCTGCAGCCCGATCTCGGCATGCAGCGGGTGGTCCGGCCACGCTGATTCCAGCGTATCCAGCAGTCGGGCTGCTTCGCTTTTGTGCTCCGGATCTTCAGCCAGAAGGCGTGCGGCGAGCATGCCGATATGGGGTGCTTGCGTATCCCGCGGCCACGCGTTGAGAAACCCGCGGCAAAGGTGCAGTGCGATACGGCGCATGCTCAGTCTTGCCGACAGATCGGCAAGCTCGGCGCAAGTGCGCGGGTCGTCGGGAATGAAGTCCGCATCGATGCCGCAACACTCCTGCAGCACCCCCAGTGCGCGCTTGGCTTCGCCCTGGGCGATCAGCGAGGCCATCCAGATCTGGCCGTGGACCAGCAGTCCGTCGCGAAAGCCCTGTTGTTGCAACAGCCTTCGATACGCCAGGTGAAGCGAGGTCGGCGCCACGCGATTCTGCATTCGTGCGACCAGCAAGGAAGTGGCCGCTACTGGTTCATGCGGCGCCAGTGCGTCGACTTCGGCCAGCAGATCCTCGTCGGCGTCCTGTCCGCCGACCTTCGCCAGCTTTGGCGCTTCCGGCTCCAGCCCGAAGCGCTCGTGGCGCTGATGAATCATCGCGCCCATCAGGTGAAAGGCCAGCACTGCGAGATAGGTGCTGGCGAATGCGAACAGCGGCAACGCCAATAATTGCGGCAGCAAGGCCGTGGTGACCGAGGCGATTACAATCGTGATGCCCAGCAGCAGATTGATCGCTACGGGTATCAGGTACGCGCTGCCAAAGGCACCGATCACGCGAGCCCAATTCAACGGGTTGATCGCCAGTGCCATATTGCCGTCGAATGCCAGTGACATGTCGATGGCCGGCAGCACCAGCGCAAACAGGATAAGAAAAGGCACCAGCAAGTGCGGATAGAACACGATGGCGATCACGCAAAAGGCGACTACCAGCAAATGGATCGCGACTAGACCCCAGGCGCTGGTATCGCTGCTGTCGACGCCGACGTCCGGCGGATCGGCATAGCCGTTGGCCGTGTGCAGCAGGCAAGTGGCGGCGTAGCGCCAGGTAGCAGCCCACACGAATACGCTGGCCAGCGCGCCGATGTACGACGGCAGCAGCCCCACGTAATGGATAAGTGCCAGTGCGACACAGGTGGCCAATCCGGAGCCGCGCAACGGATAGCCGATGCCACTGCGCAGGCGTTCGGGGAACGGTGTGTCGGCGGAGGCAACTTCGATGCGTGGCATGCCTGACTCAGCGCTTGTCGTCGACGATGTTATTCAATACGCCGTGCAGAATTTGCCGGCTCAGTTGGCTGTCAATGCGGCGTTCGACGGAAATGACCTGGAGAACACACTTCCCGGAATCGCTCAATTCAAGTGCGCGTCCGAGCAGGGTTGGTCCCATGTTGCATGGAGGGTCCATGCTCGCGTAGATGCGGTCATTGCGGCCGATCAAGACTTCCATCATGCGTTTTGCATCCGTGGGTGGCCAACCGATTGTAGCGGCCATACTCATGCTGTCGCGTATCCGTGGTCGTTGAGTCGGATCG